>Ga0307378_10013093_pt1 | contig 10529 bp, 9 predicted proteins | sample UN1MG_FD_202238 | JGI IMG/M metagenome (GOLD analysis project Ga0307378, IMG submission 202238) | Soil microbial communities from Risofladan, Vaasa, Finland - UN-1 | ecosystem: Environmental > Terrestrial > Soil > Coastal area > Acid sulfate soil | place: Finland: Risofladan, Vaasa | collected...
TTGTGTTCCTGGTATCTCTCGTCCTCGGATTTCAAAAGGATCATATTGTTAGACTTTTATTTCCTATGACCCGAATCCCACCAAAGGTGACCTGTTCCACAGTCATGGCCTGCGGTTTTCAGTGTCTTGTTTGATAGAGAAACTTGGGCCGGTAATCCTAAATAGCCGAAGATCGTCTTGATGCGGATTATTTTCAAAATAGAAAATTAATGCTTACAAGTCTTGCGGCTTAACTGTACTGCGGCGGTTTGCCTTGGCCCTTGCAACGGCATCATCCAACGTTGCACAAACCTTGTCACTAAGAGCAGTAATTGCATCAGATGATGTCTGCATCTGTTTGCTTTTAACGTAAGCCTTGACCTTGCTTGCCACTACCAAAACTTCCTTGTCTGCCATTTTAGTACCTCCTTGTGAAATTGAACTTTCAGAATCACTGCATATTTCTCAAAAGCATGTGCCAGATAATATTGTGACAACTCAGAGCAGGATTGGCAACAACAAAAAGAGGTGATGGCACAGAAACTCTGCGATCACATTTCCCTTAAAACACCCCATACCCAGCCACCCCACCCCAACTCGCGATAGCCGGGAGGTGGTTTACATATCTTAAGCGTGAACCAATTCTAGGGTTTCTTTCTTCTCAATTTAATCCTACCAGTTTATAATGGTGTGTCAGAACAAATTGTATTCGTTTGCTTGTTTTCAATCCTGAACTCCGGGAATAACACGGAATCGGCGAATTTGTGGGAAAGGCATTTCAGATTGGAAAGAAAAGTGAAATTTGAATCTGTGCTGAAACAGGAGCAAGATACTCGAATTTTCGAGAACATTGATCTATTAAACAGGTGTGGAGGAAACGACCATGGTAAAAGAAATCAAGTTACCTAACTCACGTTGTAAGAGCGAGGTGCGCTGCGAGCATTTATGTACTTTGACGGACCAGTATTTCCATGTTCACGAGGCCGATAAATTCAGGGCGATGGTGAAAAATCCTGAATTCAAATGTCAGTTTTGTGGGCGTATTGCAAAAAGTCATTAGAATTTGTGTTATGCTGCTGAACTGTGAAATGGTCAGTTTCAAAAATTTTATTCTTTCCAGTCCGGTTTGCTGAATACTGAATAAGTAGCTTATTTGGAGGATTTCAATTCATGAGGAAACGGCGACCAATACCCGCAATTATATCACACATTCTGAAGGTTCTGATGATTACCTCTGCGATGGCTGTCATCACGCAGGGCGAGGTATTTGAGGATTCGCTCTCATCCTCTTATCCAGCGGTTGACACGGCGACTAAGGCCTTTGCCGAGGAACGACTGGATGTGGCTACCCAGAGGTTTGAAACGATCTCCCAAGACGTGTCCGCTCCGTCCTTTGCTCGCGGTTTGGCCCTGTTCGGATTAGCGGAGGTTGCACTGGCCCGCATGGATACTACAGCAGCCATAGTAGCCTGGGAACTTCTGGCTGCTGATACAAGCCTGCTGCGGTTTCATCGTGATATCGCTCTTAGACGGATCACGGAAACAGAGCGTATACAAAAAGGGCTGCCTGCCCGTGACCCGGCTTCCTACCGTGTGCAGTTGCCTGTGCTGCCTGTGCCGGGTAAGGTGTTTTATGTAGCGTCCAATGGCAACGATACTACTGATGGGTCACAAAGGAAACCCTTCCGTACTCTTGAAATGGCACGCGATGCAGTACGGTCGTTAAAGCAATCACACGCAGGGGACCTGCCCAGAGGAGGCGTGCGGATTGTAATTGGTGGTGGGGAGTATCCATGGGAGCAAACGCTGAGACTTACGTCCGAGGATTCCGGCACTGCTTCTATGCCAATTGTCTATCAGGTAGAACCGGGCCAGACAGCTATTTTTAACGGGGGAGTTCGAATCACCGAATGGAGACCAATATCAAATGTCAAGCTGCGCGATAAGCTTGATGTGCGTATCCGTGACCGCGTGCTGGAAAGTGACCTTAAGACCCTAGGAATCGAGGATTTGGGGGACGCTGTGGCACTACGTCGTTGCCCTGAGCTGTTCGTTAATGGTAAGCCCCAAACACTCGCCCGCTGGCCGAACGAGGGCTTCGTCAAGACCGGTGACATCCTCGGCAAAGACACATTCAAGGTCTGGAACCGGATTGAAGGATGTCGAGACGGGAAATTTGTCTATGTCGAAAACCGGCCGAGCCACTGGCTAGATGAGCTGGATGTGCGTCTCTATGGCTACTGGTTCTGGGATTGGTTCGAGGAATTTCAGAAAGTAGTTTCGATTGATCCGGATGCCCAAACGTTCACATTATCACAACCCTATTCCAGATATGGATATCGAAAGGACCAACGCTATTATGCGCTGAATGTGTTTCGCGAACTCGACGCCGATGGAGAATGGTATCTGGATCGTCGTACAGCAACAGCATACTGGCTTGCCCCGGAGGGAATCGAGGTATCGAAAGCAAAGACGGTCCTGAGCGTGTTCAACCAACCTTTTATCACGATGACTGATGTCGAACATGTGATTCTTCGCGGATTGACGCTACAAGAGGGACGTGGCAACGGGATTCATATTAGTGGGGGCGTTGATTGCTTGGTGGACAATTGTACAATACAGCGGCTTGGAGGTGATGCAATCATCGTTGAGGGTGGACAGCGTCATGGCATCTTCGGGTGTACGATGCACACGCTCGGTTGCGGCGGAATGCGCGTCACCGGCGGGGACCGCCAGACATTGACCCTAGGCCAGCACTTCGTCGAGAATTGCAGGGTCTTCGACATTTCACGCCTTAAGCGTACCTATGCTCCGGCGGTTCGTCTCGACGGCTGTGGCAACCGGATTGCGCACAACCTGTTTGAGAATATTCCTTCCTCGGCCTTGCGAATCGAGGGTAATGATCATCTTATTGAACTGAATATCATCCGGAACGTCGTTCGGGAATCGGATGACCAGGGTGGGCTCGATATGTTTGGCAATCCACTGTATCGTGGGGTCGTGATTCGCTGGAATCGGTGGAGTGATATCCGAGGTGGTACGGAACATGGTGCAGCCGGCGTTCGACTGGACGACATGATTTCCGGAGTTGCTGTTTACGGGAATGTTTTCGAGAGATGTGGTGCTGTTCATTTCGGCGGTGTACAAATCCATGGGGGTAAGGAGAATCTAGTTGAGGGTAATCTCTTCACCGATTGTCTCGCAGGGCTTAGCTTCAGCCGCTGGAGCGAGAAGCGATGGCTCGAATCGATCGAGCGTTTTCTTCCACAGGCAAACAAGCCTCCCTATTTGAACCGCTATCCTGAGTTGGCTGATCTCAAGGTCAATGCTGATGTGAACTTTATTTGCCGTAATATCATCGCCCGATGCTACAATACTTTTTTGCGCGATGGTCAAATTCAGAAGACAGCGCTCAATGCTGTCACTAACCAGCCTCTTGAGGATGTGGAGGTAAAGATAGCACCAGGACGCAGGTCTTTGGGTAACGTAGAGCTGTTTAAGCAGCTTCTTTTCGAACCTATTCCAATCAACGAAATGGGGCTATACGAATTGAACTGATATACGTTGTTTCTGTTTCTGGGGGACGTCGTCAGGGCTCGTAAATGAAAAGAGATAGGTTATTGATTGGCACCGGGAATTCCAGTATACACTTCACTGAAACACTCCTACAAACTTCACGTCCCACCATAACAGAATCCAATCTCAATTTCAATTTCAATAATCTTCGGACACATTCAATATACCGCACCGCAAGAAACAGCAAGAAGGCTGGCAGGGAGACCAGTACATTACCTGGCTCGCTTATACGCCTGCGCCCCAATGCCTTTCACACGTTCATCATATAACTCAAACTTTACATCCGTCAAAGTTTTATGATCGATTGATGTATCTCTGAGGTAAATGCTTTCTGTTTCCGGAACAGGCAACGACGGTTCTCGATATCTGTCCAAATCAAGCCATGCATTATGTTGGAACCTGAAGGTTTCAGGAGAGGTCCTTGGGCCTATGTTCACAACGGTTTGAACTTTTGAGTCAAATATAATGAGGTTACGTTCAAAAATGCCATCGTGACAGGGGGTGAATTGGGCGTCTGAATTTTCTTGGAGAATGCGCAGCACCCATTTGTCCGGCAAGGCAATAGTGTTGTGATGGACATAACCGCCATCGGATGTGACCCATGCAACAGGTGCCATGCTGCCCACGAATCGGTTACCAGCTATTGTGATGTTCTTGGCTTCGTAGTCTCGCACTTTCGGCCGGAAGAACCGAAGACCCGTGCTGCCTCCCAAATTGACAGACCGCTGCCCTGCATTGTTGAAAAAGCAGCACTGTAAAAGAACATCTTGTGTCCCTCCTTTGAGTTGAACAGCGTTGGACTGCGAGAAGCCTTCCCGATCTATGAAGGTACAATCTTCAATAATTCCATTATGACAACCAACCATGTCGATTCCAGAGCCTCCCCAGCCCTCAAAATGGCATTTACGAACAACAAAATGATCGACGCCGGACATCTTTAAGGTATCATGATTTCCTTTAGGCCCGGTCTCTATAATTGTCAGGTTCTCCAAAACAATATGATGTGCGGGTGTCTCGTAGGAGCCGCCATCATCGATATTGATCCCGTTAGCAGGAAAACCCTTTACCTTTATGTTTCTCAGCGTCATGTTGCTGCAATTGGCAAGATGAATCGCTTGTCTACCTCCTGTAAACACCGGTGGATTGTTGGGATCTGTTCCCTCGATCACAACACTCTCTTCGTCTTTGCCTTCAATTTCGCGCAGATAGATGCCTCCTGAGTAGATTCCCGGGTCCAGCAGGAGCGTTGTTCCAGGCCTCAGCGCCCTAATTGCCCGGCTCAACTCTGATGAGTCTTTGACACGGACTTTTTTTGTCTCTTCTTGAGCATTTGTAGGAAAAGAAAAAGCTGCAATCAACCAGAACAAAAGAATGTATTGTTTCACAGGTTACCTCTGAAGAGCTAGTGTACAAACAGAATAGCAAAAGTACATCTCATTTTCGGCTCAAGCGTTCAATTACCAACCGGAAAATTTGCATTATTTTTTATGGTTCCTACTTGTATAACAATCGAGCATCTGTAATAGATAGCTTCACATTGAGCTGTAAAATATCAGTATTCTTCTATAAATTCGTGTCACCAAAATATCTTCTTCATTTGCCTGATTCTTAGCCAGTTGCCTGATCCTACCCATCGGTTTTACTTTTGTTGTCAAATTCCCACGCGCCGATGTCAGGGTATCTAAGCTCGACTTTTGCCATTTTATATAGTTACGCTGCTTGGCTAAGGTAATCCAGCAGCATATTCTTTAATATCGGTGGTAGTTTTTTAAAACCCTTATGATAAGAAGCCTCTTCAAAAATACTTTCTTGCCAAAACAATCGCCGCACGGTTGCGATGGCATCCGAGAAGGTTGGCTCAGTTTTGACATACCATTCCGTGCTCCGTATCTGGATATGATGAAGTCGTGTATGCTCAGCAAAAATAAGGCAGATTACACTGAACAACCCAAGCAAGCATGGGGCTGTACGCAAAACCGATTTGGCCACATACTGTCGCGGTGTTTCAAAACCCAAATGAGCCCGCATTTCCTGAAAGGTTGTTTCGATAGGCCAGCGGGCAGTAAACCAACTCGCAATCTGTTGGAGATTAAGGCTGGTCTCGGTGGTATAAAAGTATTCGTCCCTGTGCGTGCCTTGAACGTCGTGGACAAAAACCCAGCGAACTGGAACCAATCCCTTACCTGCTTTGTACCAGTAGCCGGCATCTCCGGTAAGTTCGACTTGACGATCAGAACCACCGTACCAACGGACTGTAGCCGGGGCCAGTTTCCTATGGGCTACTATCTGTTGAAGTTTTGGCAATTTGCTGCCTTTGGTGCGAGGCCAGCCTATGCGATTTCTTCGTTTCGGCGGTGGTGCATGAAGATTTGCATCGCCGTGGTAACGACTTACCAGCGTGGCGTGGTGTCTGTGACGATGGCAAAACACAACCAACTCATGCGAAGCATAGCCGCCATCACCCAAAAACACGAAATTCCGTTCAGGAAACCAGTGTATCAATACAGCCATCAGTTGACGGGCCAAGCGGGGAGCTGTTTTATGTCGGCGTTTTTCAGCGATGTTGAGTTCCTCCGGACGATACAATGCGCACAGTACCGGCAAAGCCCATCGCCGCGAACTAAAAGGAAACTTCACCGAAATTGCCAGCACCACCCAGCGATGGCCCCAACGATAGACCACATGTTTACGAGCGGAACGAACAGCATCGTGATGACAGCCTTTTCCGTAAACATGCTTGCCGCGATGTTGAGCTGTGGTGTCGTCCAAAGTCACCAAAACAGGTTCGTCAGACTCAATGAAATGCAGAATCGCTGTCGCCAGCATCTTACCCACTGGCCACAAAGACCAACTCGCCCGGGAAAAGACACGATGATAGGTACTGGGATGCCCGGTGACTACTGCCCGCATCGTCCACAATACGCCAGTGACGGTTCGTCTGCCCACTGTGAGGATAGCTCCGATGGCCAACGGAAGAATTCGCTGGAAAGTTGGCTGAGTAAATGCTGTAGAAAAACTCATGAAAATTTGCTCTGCTGCCGATGGAATAGAAAGCATAATAGACTCCTTTCCGATTATATTACCTTCGATAGTAATAAAAATCGGCAGGAGTCTATTTACTACCACAGTGTTTCTTCTGTACATCAGTCGGCAACCTTAAAAAATGGCAAAAGTCGAGCTTAAGCATCTCTACAAATCTTATAGACGAATTAAATGAAAGAGCGGATTGACCGCATACTCTTCCTAAGCTACCTTGAGTAAATGTTTAGACAATGGGTCGCGGAAGCGAAGCGTCAAATCGCTTTCCGGATTACTATTAAGTTCGTCAAAGACTTCGGAGATTGCCTGAGGTAATGAACTGCTATCACCGAAATCGAAATTTGCCAGACTTGCACCTTTGACATATTTCCAAATATGTTCAATATCGTTTAACTCGGGACAATATGGTGGCAACCAAATTACCTGAAAGCAACAAGACAACTCATCCAGGAATTTCTGAACAATGCGAGCAGTATGGTGACTGGCATTGTCGAGTACAACAATACAATGCCTGTCACGATACTCATGAGCTAATTGTGCGAGAAAACCAAGAAACTCTACCGCATTTTTGCCGTAACCAATGCAATAAGAGACCTTATTCGTACGATAATTCAGTGCACCATATATGGGAATCTTTTTATTTTTGCCGGGTGCCGGTACTTCAACGCACTGGCCTTTGGGCATCCACATCCGAACCAAATGTGGATATAAATGAATTTCACTCTCATCAAGGAATAAAAGTTCTATGTTGGAACTGGGTTCCATGGACTTTTTTTTACTTGCTCCAGGATGTCTTGAACCTCTGCAAAAGCGTCCTTGTCGCGTTTTTGGGCAAGTGTGTGTTTGGGGCGTTTGAAAACAAGTCCTTCTTCTTTCATAATTTGACGTACTCTCGATTCGCTCAACAGGATTCGCATCTCTCTGGCCATGTGTGCCCGTATCCGGGTAAGAGTCCAGACCGTAAATGGATAGCCCATCTTTCTCGGATTGGTCTTGATGGCTTCTACAAGCCGAGTTCGATAATCGACCGTGGCGGTAACCAGTCTGCCGGAACGAGGCTTTTCGTAAAGTCCCTGGTAGCCTTGTGCCTCGAACAGATCGAACCAATTGTGAATACTTTGTCGATTGCATCCGAGTATTTCCGCAATCTGGGTAACCGTATAGCCCATCGCACTGAGGCGAATCGCGTGTGCTCGCTTGCGGATGCGATTATTCGGCCCACGACGGTACAATTCTTCAACATCCTGACGCTCTGTTTTGGTCAGGTTTCTAATAAATCTTTGTGGCCTCATGCCGATGTCCTCCCAATTCCATTTAAAACATCAGGAATTTCATCGGCAAAAGGCACTTATTGTCTAAAAACTTTTTACAGGTAGCTTAGTTGGAAGATGCAACTCGAAACAGATTACGCAAAACGCTATTGACAAGTACATACTCGAAAGAGGCAAAGAAGTAATACGTTCAACGCTCAACAAAGACATCAAAAACCTGAAGGCATTCGTTCGCTGGTGCAGAAAAAACAGATATGTCAATCGTGAAATAGAAATCAAGGAATTAAAGGAAGATGAGAGGCTTGTCAAATCCTTAAGTAACACTCAGATAAAGAAATTGCTGTCAATGTCTAAACGACATAAGACACTGAGGATGAGAATTCTGTTGGCTTTAGGCACAGGACTCAGACTCGGTGATATTGACTTTGAAAACAACTCTGTCACTACAAGGAGCAAAAAGACCAGAAAGAGTATTGGCTCACGGCCTGTTCCGGTTCCGATCATGGCTGAGCTGAAGAAATATGTTTCTGGATTGGATGCTGAACAAGAAAAGATATTTAATGATAATTTCAGCCGGTACACATGGAAAAAAGTACGTCGGAAACTTGGATTGGATGATCTGAAATTTCATGATTTACGAAAGACCTTTGGTTCTGTACTTGCTCAGAACGGCGTATCCACAGCTGTTACACAGAAATTGTTGGAACATTCTTCACCAGATCTAACCAACAAAGTATACACGAATGTCGATCCTGTTTTGCGCCATGCGGTAGATCAAATACCGGCTGGTGACTGGCTATAGGATAAGCGTCCGATGGATTATACTTAGAATGCTGTAAAAAAATTCGCAGATCAGTTATCAGTAATAAGTTCCCACCACAGTCTGGGATAGTCCTATCATTTCATTCGAGAATCCACCAGATATCTTCGGTGCCATTTTCGATCTATTCGAGTTTTCAGTTAACTATCACCTCCATCTCTGGAATCTCCGTCTGCCAGTATCCTTGTTCAAATCTGATCTCGAGCGATTTAGTATTCTAATCCTTGATATTACGAGAGAAGCATGCAGGAGACTACACAAGATGGACGAGATACTGCTTCATTACGGTTTAAGAAAGTAATGTCTGATGAAATTGTCGATGTCGGAGGGAGAGTTGCAAAATGTCCGAATTCTTCGTTATATTCGTGTCACCGTTTTGTCTCGCTACTGCTGAAGACTTACAGTATATACTATGCAAAATTTAACTCACCTGACATAGACATAAATCATCTATGAGTAGAAGTACCTTGTATTCCTGAAGTAATTTGCCCTGAATTAGAAAAACATGTTATAGACCGAAAGCTACTCCGCAGAAATAAAAAATACCTTGCCCGGCAGGACTTAACTTTATATTCTTTACATAAAAACTCCCGGGAGTTACCAATGAAGCAGACAGGTTATTTGCAGTGGGCAGTTGAAAATACCAAGACAGAATGGTGGCATGATTCGGCAGAACCGAGTGAGATTGAGCGAGGAATCCAGAGAGGCGCCGTCGGTGCTACGACCAATCCTTTTCTCTCACACCTTGCATTGTCCAGGAACAAAAATGCATGGGCAAAGGAAGTTGACAGTGTGCTTTCAGAACACACAGAACCGGAAAGAAAAGCCGAACAGCTTATGAGCATAGCAATAACCCACGCTGCTAATCAGCTCGAGTTTCAATATGAAAAAAGCAAAGGCCGGATGGGCTATGTATGCGCCCAGGTGAATCCAGCCCGGGCCGCAGACAGAGAGTGTATGCTTTCGATGGCAAGGCGTTTTCATGCCTGGGCACCCAATATTGCCGTTAAGCTGCCCGCCACGGCGGCAGGGCTGGATGTGCTTGAGGACTGCACCGCCGAGGGAATCACGGCTACACTGACCATAAGCTATACTGTGCCGCAGGTAATTGCCATTGCCGAAAGACACCGCAAAGGGATACAGCGAGCCGAACAGAATGGTATAGAACCGGGCAAGTGCTTTGCCGTCATCATGATAGGGCGCCTTGATGATTATCTTAGAGATGTAGCGCATGACAATGGTGCTGAAACAAACGAATCCGATATTTGTCAGGCTGGTTTGGCTGTTTCCAAACGTGCTTATTCCATATACAAACAGCAAAGCTACGAAGCTACTTTGATTGTTGCGGCTTTAAGGGGGACTTATCATATGACGGAATTAGCGGGAGCGGAAATCATTATGTCTATTGCCCCGCCGTACCAGGAGATGTTACTGTCTGAAGAATTGCCCTTCGAGGAGCACATAGACCGTCCCGTACCCGAAGATGTGATTGAGAGACTTTCGGCATTACCTGAGTTTGTTCGGGCTTACGAACCTGATGGAATGGAGCCAAAGGACTTCATTACATATGGAGTGACACAAAAGACCCTTGCACAGTTCTATGAAGGCGGCTGGAAATTATTGGAGAATTTCAAACTCAAATAATGTTTTTCGCTGTCGGCTGACAAGAGAATCTGCTGGCTGATTTTGTTATTAACAATCTGCTAACAAGAATACAAAGAAAGGTTTTACTATGAAGAAGATTGGTTTTATTGGATTGGGAATAATGGGCAATCCTATGGCCGGAAATCTAATCAGAAAGGGATACTCACTCACTGTTTACGACATTGTACCCGGGAAGGTCG
>Ga0307378_10013094_pt1 | contig 10529 bp, 9 predicted proteins | sample UN1MG_FD_202238 | JGI IMG/M metagenome (GOLD analysis project Ga0307378, IMG submission 202238) | Soil microbial communities from Risofladan, Vaasa, Finland - UN-1 | ecosystem: Environmental > Terrestrial > Soil > Coastal area > Acid sulfate soil | place: Finland: Risofladan, Vaasa | collected...
TTGCTTCTGGCGCTGTTCGACAAGAACCGGTCCCTGGCGATCAAACGGGTGCTGGCCGAACAGTTCGAGGACCTCGAGGGCTCGCTCAATGCGATCGAAGGGCCGGAGGGCTCGACCTTGATCTCGGAGCGAAACAAGGTCGCGTTGGGGGTGCTCCGTGAACAGATCGCGGCGGGCAAGCAGAAGCTTGCCATCTTCTACGGGGCCGGGCACATGTCCGACTTCGAACAGCGACTCGGGGACGATTTTGGCCTCGCGCCCGTCAGCACCCGGTGGTTGATCGCCTGGGATCTGAAGGCGGAACCGACGTCCGAGCGGCCCAAACCGTCCGGCAAGGCACCTCGCAGCACGTCCACCCCCGAATCTCCAGCGAACGTTGCGCCTTGACAACTGCCGCAGGCCGGCAACACCCTCCGCGACTCAATAGCGTCGGACCTTGCGGAGCAAGTATGCCCCCCAGATTAGCAGGATGGCGTTGCCGGCCCACACCGTAAATGGGGGAAACCTGCCGCCCTTGGCCGCATCGACCGTGTAGACCAGGGCCGGGTAGTAGACGAACAGGATGGGGACAAAGCACAAGAAGAAGCTGGTTAGGGGTTGCGCGTTGCGCAGCCGCATGGCCATGGGGGCCCCGACCAGTACGAAGCACAAGCAACTGAAGCCGGCAGACCAGCGGCGGAACGGCTCGGTCTGCAAGCGGTAGAGCCTGGACCGTTTGTTGTCTGACTGTTCCTCTCGCGTCCGCCATTCCGTGCTGAGCAGCCCCTCGAAATCGCCGCAAAGCATCTGATAGGCCGCCTGGCCGGCGAGCTCCTCGTGGTACCGGTCGATCTCCGTTCTCTGACGGAGGATCTCTTCCGGGATAACGCGCATTGGGAGCGAGGAGGGCGATTTGGAGGCAACGTCGGCTTCGCTCGGGTCGCCCAAAGGGATTTCATAGACTTCTCGACCGTGGAAACGTCCGGTCACGCCCCCTTCGACCATGACCGTCCCATCGTAGAGGATGATTTTCAGCACGTTGTTCTCGCGGTCGGTGCGCAAGATCGCCTCTTCGGCGGTGATCGTGCTGGGGGGTGTGTTGCCGCGCGGCTTCAGTGTCAGCGTGGGGCCGATCAGCCTGTCGTCCTGCACCTCTCTCACGTTGATGTCGAAGGTCGGCCCGCTGAACTGGCGTTGGGTCCTCAGCATTCCGTACGCGATCTCCTCGACCGAATCGACGATCACGCGCCGCACTCCGTCGCGGCCCCAGGAGACCGCCACGTCGTACAGAACGACCGTTCCCAGGCTGAGCAGAAACGACAGGGCAAGCGTCGGCCACAAGATGACCATCGGAGACAGTCCCAGCGACTTGATCGCCACCACCTCGTTCGAGCCGGCAATCCGCGAATAGACCGTGGTGGTCGCCAGCAGCAGGGTGACGGGCACGGCGAACACCAGGGCTTCCGGCAGGATGTAAGGAGTGAGCCGAAGGAGTTGGCCGGGCGGAAGACCTTTGTCCAGCGCTTTGTCCACCACCAGGATGATCGAGAACATCCCGGTCACAGCGGTTAGCGAGAGCAGGAACCACTTGCCCAGCTCGGCCAGGATGTATCGCGTGAGGATGCGCATCGCTCGCTCGTCTCGCGGTGGGGGGCGGGTGGCCAGTCTCGCGACGCCTGCCAAGCCGGTCAAGGCCAGTTTCCGCCGAGTTCGAGGCGGTTGGCAGCGTGTTCCGCTTTACATCGTGGCGGGAATTTCCCATACTACCGACAAGACCCGGAAAACGGACTGCCCCAAAAGGTGGGTCAGGCTGGCGACTGGTAGGCATTGGTCCAACCCGCCCCGGCACCTCGTTGCGACGCTTTGCGTCCGGACGTCGCCGGAAGCGGTTGACCCAAAGACCGTTGCGTCCGCAGCACGCGAAGCGTCCGACCAGTGCGTTCCCACGCGAACCATGGGAATGAGGGCCCGCGGGACGGGTCCGATGAATGCTTATGGCGACTGCACTGCCAAGGAGCAAGCACGGATGGCCCAATTGTCGGTAAACGAGACGACGACTTTTCGATGGTCGTTCGAGGAGGACGTGCTGAACTACGCTTCCGCCAGGATCGGGGCAATCGGGGTCTGGCGGCGGAAACTGTCCGACTGCGGCGAAGCCAAAGGGATCGAGCTTCTGGCCGAGAAGGGTCTCCAAGTCTCCCATCTTTTCTGGGCCGGCGGCTTTACCGGGAGTGACGGAAGGTCGTTTCGCGCCAGCGTCGACGACGCCGCCGAGGCCCTGCGAACGGCCCACGCCCTCGGTACGCGTGCCCTGGTGGTCTACAGCGGGGCCCGAGCCGGGCATACGTTCAATCATGCTCGCCGCCTGATCAAAGACGCCCTGAAGGAGCTGGCCCCGCTGGCCGGCGAACTGGGGGTGGTGCTGGCCGTGGAGCCGATGCATCCCGGTTGTGCCACGGAGTTCACGTTCCTGACGGACATCGACGAGGTTCTCGACCTGCTGGCGGCGGTCGGCAGTGAGCAGGTCAAGATCGTCTTCGATACCTACCACCTCGGCCAAGACCGCCAGATGATCGACCGCATCGCGGAGATCGCCCGTCACGTTGCCATCGTGCAGTTGGGCGATGCCCGCGAGCCACCGACCGGCGAACAGAATCGCTGCCGGCTGGGGGAGGGCACGATCCCTCTGCGAGAGATCGTCGACGCCCTGGCCGCCGCCGGGTACGACGGCTTCTACGACGTGGAGCTTCTGGGCGAAGAGATCGAGACCATCGACTACAAGACGCTGCTGGAACACGCCAAGCAAGCGTACGACGAGCTGGTGGGCGCTGGGCAGTAGATGTTGGTCATCAACCCACGTCTGAAGATCCCGCTTCGGGAGTTCCGGTTCTCCTTCGCCCGCAGTTCCGGACCGGGAGGACAGAACGTCAACAAAGTGAGCACCAAGGCGACGTTGCGGTGGCCGGTGCTCACCAGCGGCACTCTTCCCGACTCGGTGCGCCAGCGGTTTCTGGCGAAATATCGGCGCCGAGTGACGGCCGAGGGCGAGTTGGTGATCACGAGCCAGCGGTTTCGAGACGCGGGGCGCAACGTGGCCGACTGCCTGGAGAAGCTCCGCAAGATGCTCGCCGAGTCGGCGGTGACGCCGAAGACGCGCAGACCCACCAAGCCGACGCGGGCTTCGGTGCGGCGCCGCCTTCAGACAAAACAGAGCCAATCTCGCAAAAAGCAGCTTCGGCGGAAGCCCTGCGACGACTGACCCCCTCCACTGGCCCGGATGATTCATGAAGGCTCGTGGTGACCCGACTCATCGGGTCCGAGTCGTGAAAGAGCGGCTTCAGACCGCATGAATGCGGTCACGACAAACGGGTTACGCATAATCCGGGCCGGTGGCCGCCGTGTCCGGAACGGAGATCCGCGAGACATACGAGATATAATGGGGAGTGGGTGATCCTGCCGACGAGTTGATGGATTCCATGCCCGACCGCAAAGACATCGATCATGTGCTTCACGATTGGCCCTTCCAGGCGGGGGTGATCAGCGCGCGCGTGGTCCGCGCGGAAGACGGCCGCGACGTGCTCCAAATGCGGATCGAAATGGGCGTGTTGCAGATGGAGGTTACCCATCGCCCGGATGGCGAGAGGCCCGGCGACGCCGATACGTTCCTCGACCACGTGATCCAGGAATCCGTCCATTGGGGGGGGCATTTCCAGTTGACGGAGGAGCAGTGCTTCGACGTGGATCGCGAGTTCCTCCAGTTCTATCACCGACGGATCTGTTGGCTGGCCCTCCGCGAGTTTGAGCGGGCGGTTCGCGATGCGGATCACACGTTGGACCTGATGGACTTTGTCCGCGACCACTCCTCCGACGAAGAGTGGATCCTCTCGCACGAGCAATACCGCCCATTCGTCCTCTTCCATCGCACACAGGCCGCGGCGCTCGCACAACTCGACAAAGATGGGCCCGAAGGGGCCGTCGAGGAGATCAACCGCGGGTTGGCGCGGATCCGTGAGGTGTTTGTGGGAGCCGAGGCCGACGACCACTTCGAGGAGCAGGAAATGGTCGGTCAACTTCGCGAGCTTCAGGAAGAGATCCGCGATCGCTATGAGGTTGGGCGGACCCTGTCGGAGCAACTGGCCGACGCGGTGGCCGCCGAACACTACGAACTGGCCGCCAAGCTCCGCGACCAGATCGCGCGCCGCCGTCCCAAACGCGCCTGAAGCACGCTCATATGCGAAGGATTCCCCTGAGCCTTCTCTTCAACCGGGTGTGCCTCTGAAGGAAGCTGACCACCCTGCCGCGGCCGAGCAGGTTCACCAACTGGAACCAGGTTCTCTGCCGTTTGAGCGTCGCCTCGTATCCCGGTAGATCGTTCAGGACCCTCAACAGCGAATTGACGCCGTACGAATCGCCACGATCCCTTGCGCGAGCAAGGCCCTCCTGCACGGCTCCTCTGACTTCATCAAGCTTGTCGAGCAGTTCGCAACTGCCGGCCACCAGACTGAAAGCCGGCGCTACGCCGAGATCGTTGGCGAAGTCGACGAACTTCCTGATCTCATGCCGATTCCTGTCCTGAATGACGAAGCCCACAAACACCCGGTCGATGCGGATTTCCCCGCGGTCCCGTTTTCGGACGAATCGTTCCACGTTCCTTAAGGTCGTGGAGTAGCTCGCATTCAGTCGGATCTGATGATACGTGTCTTCCGTACAAGCATCCAGGGAGAACTCGAACCATCCCAGTCGCAGGGGATCGAGTTTCTGCACCATTGCCTCGTCGAGAAGGGTTCCGTTGGTTACCGTTGAGAAATGCAGTTGAGGATATCTGCGTATTTCCTCGCCGAACACGATCTCTTTGGTGACCTTGCACGCAAAGGGCTCGCCGCCGAAAATCTTCAGCTCCTCGAGATAAGGCATCAACCGGTACACCTTCTCGAAGTAGTCCCTGCCGACGGGGACCTTCAGCGTCTTGTCGACGTTGCACATCCGACACCGCAAATTGCACGTGTTGCTGGGCAACAGCTTCAGCCGCAACGGAAGGGTGTTCGGCGATACTTCCTTGTTGAGAATCGCGGAGAGTACCGCCTCTCGATTCTCTCGGAATTCCCGGCTGAACGAATCATACTCCGACGGATCGTATTCATAGAACCCGTGATGGCAGGGGTCGTGCTCATGACACAGAATGGGGCAGTTCGACGGGCACATTCCCTTGAGAGACCCGTCGACCATCCTTTGCCGGATTCGCGTGATCGGGCCGTTTCTCCAGAGTTCCATCAGGTCACAGGAATCCGTTTTGGCGTGCGTTCCCAGCGCCTGATTGATCCAGCAACAGACTTTAAACTCTCCGTGAAGGGATCGTTCGTCCAGCGACACCCAGGGGTAAATGCACTGGACAAACCCCTCACGCTTGAAGACGGATTGGAAGTCGTCGAGAGTATGGGTCACGAGCGTGCTCCCTGCAATCCTGCGGAAAATCGGGAGGCGAACTTTAGCTGCCCGGGGTACGTGAGTCAAGGGCAATTCCGAAGGGGGCCGACGGTCTGCCCCGAGAGGGTGGCCGAGCCGATTCCCTGCAACGTCCAGGATCAGCCAGTCCCGGAATCCGCGAAAGTCCTGGGGCTGTTGCGCCGTTTCTCCGGCTCACCGCGGCGTCACCGGCACCGCGGCCGTACGGATTTGGGACGGGCGAGGGCCGGGCATTCCCCGCAGTTCGGCGAGGTGTTCCAGCAGAATCCGCTTGACCTCGAGCACGGCACGGGGATGGGCGTGGATCACCATGTGGTCCGAAGGAACGGTCAGCTCGCTTTCCGCGTCGTCCACGGCCGCGCTTTCGTACGCGACCACCCCATCACTGCCGGCGGCCAGCTTGCCCAGCAATCCGTGCTCCGGAACCAGCCCGACGATGTTATGGTACTGCACCCAAGGCGCCCGATGACTGGCCAGCATCACGGGGAAGAACGGCGAGTCGGGGGCCAGAGAATCGATGCTCGTCTCAATCTTCAGAAGCTCGTCGTCGCGGATCAGCTCCTTGTTGTCCCGGAACAGGGCCTGTTGCGAAACCACGAGCGCTCGCGGCAGGCGAATCAGCTTGCTGGCGATCCATTGAGTCGTGAGATTCGAGAACCGGCTGCCTCGGTGCGGCGTGCCGATGGTAACCACCCGACGCACCGACGGGTTGGGCTGAAAGAAGTAGGTCGACGCCAGTTCTCGTCGAACCTTCGGCTTCGCCTTGATCAGGTCGAACGGCTGATCGCTGACGAGTCTCCAGTAGTCGTCCCCACTGTCGATCGTTTGCAGCCGGGCGACCAGTCCGCCCATGCTGTGGCCCACGAGAACCATCTGGTCCAGCGCAGGCTCCCGACGGTAGGGATCGAGCACGGCTCGGGCTTCGGCCAGGTCGCGACGCAGTTGCGCCGCGCTGAGCCAGAATGGCTGGCCGGTCGGGTACAGGTAGAACCAGAACTGGTAGTGATCGCGGATCTCCGGCGAAGCGCGCAGGTCGTTGAACATCTGCATCCAGGTCATCGGGCTGGACCACAGCCCATGGACCATCAACACCGGGATCTTTCCCGGTTCGTAGGGCTGGACCATGTAGAGCCCGGTGATCCGATCGGAGCGGTCGGCGCCCGTCCCTTGGAGGAGGGTTTCCGGGCGGAGCAAGCCCAGGGTGGCCACGCTGTCCAACTTCGAGCCGGAAAGGAAGTACGCCAACGGCGTGGACAGGTCGCTTTCCAGGGGCACCCGCACCGCGCCGACGACGATGTCGGTCGTGGTGGCCGGGTCGTAGATCTCCAGCACGCCTCGTTGCCGCGATTGCTCGTCGGCACCGTGGGAATTCTCGCCCCCGACCGGTCGAAGAAACGCGGTTACCGGGAAGCTCAATTCGGGCGGATAGTACTTGGCGGCCGGCGGCTCGCCTTCGTGACTGCGGCGGACCGCAATCAGGGGAACGCCCAACCCGTACGTGAGGTAGTGGTTGTTCAGGCCCTTGATCTCGTAGTCGGAGGCGAACTCGAAATGGTCGAAGTCGTCGTTCCGCCAGGGTCCGCCTCGGATCTCGCAGGTGATGTCCCAGTCTCCGGCCGCCGTGCTGATTGTGTAAGTCTGACCGGGAACCAGCCCACCGTCCTGGCACGCGATCCGCAAACCCGCCTCCAAAGCCCCGTTGTAAAGATCGCAAGCGCCCCGGAACTGCGGGTCGTACGGGTTCCGAAGCTGACGGAATCGCTCGGCGAAGAGGTACTGGTACGCGTTCAGGACCGAAGCGCCGTACAGGTCCAGCGCGAGACGCGGGTCGCGGTCCTCCGCCTTCTTCGCCTCCAGATAGGCGAGCTCGGCGAAGGCATAGACCTTATCAGCCGACGGCTCCTGCTCGATGACCTTCTGGACCTTCTCAAGTAGCTTTCGCGGGTCCTCCTTTTGGAGATCGGCCAAGTCGTGCACCCGCAGGAATTGCCGCGTCCGGCCGCTGGCCTTCGGGCCGGATCGGGACGTGAGCTTGAGGCGGTCGACCAGCGGGCTTCTGGGCACGGGCCTCAAGGCGGCGTACTTGGGGGACGCACACCCCCCGGCAGCGGCCGCCAAGACGGCCGCCAACAGCAAGACGCGTGCGGCGATCCCATATCGGGGCCTGCGAGCCGGCGACATCATGCTCACCAGGGCAAGTGCGGACCAGAATGCGGCAAGACGGGGCGATCGGGAAAACGAGGGGGTTTAGCCGATCCGGGGTAGACCATCCCAAGCTGGGACGCGGACGATAGCCAGAAGGAGCCCCGCGCGTCAATGTCGTTTCGTCGTCTGGTTCGCCCGGCTTGAGCAAAGATGGCCGAAATGGCATTCAAACCGATCGCCGGTCGGCCAAGTAGAGAGGATATCCGCTCGTGCAGGGAGCACGACGGCCTACCGGCGGAACTGCCGCTCCTGCTCCACCAGACGCAACTGGTCGTCGATCCAGTGGATCACGCCGGACTGGGTCGGGAAGTGGAGGGCCACACCAAGGATCAAGAAGACCGCCAGGATCAGGGCCAACGGCGAACGGCCGATCATGTAGGTGATCAAGACGAAAAACGCCGGGCCTTCGAGAACGGCGGCGGCGACAATCGTCCTGGCCTGGAACACGAAGAGGAGCCTGCCCGCGTCGCCGGTCCGTTCAACGAACTGGGCGCACTCCTGCTGCATCGTCTGTCCATACCCGGATTGCGACTGAGCGGACATCGGCACCTGCCAGGTTCCCTGGATGATATTCCGCCGCCCTTGCGCGACAATGAGGTTGGGCACGATCAGCCTGGCCAGGACGGCTGAGAGGGCGAACGCGAGGGCTACGCACGTCAGGATCGGGGCCGTCTCCGGCACACCCGCGAAGCCTTGCTGGATAACTACGAGCACGATCACCAGGAATACCAGAAGACCCGCCACCAGCGCTGCGACGATGATCTGTGGGACGCGAACTCGACGAGCGATCTCTTCCTGACACGCGGGCTCCAACATGGCGAAGACTCCTTCCGTAGGATGGCAGTGCGGGAGCATTCTATCACAGGGTCGTTTCACGCGGAATCGACTGCGTGCTCCCCCGGCAGGGCGAGATCGTCCCCGTGCTGCTCCTCGTTGGCCGGGTGCGTCGGTCTCGCTACAATGGCGTCATGAATTACAGCGAGACCACCCCGATCGAGCAAGCCTCGGCCGTCCCCTATCGCTTGCGAGAAGGACAGCCCGAGTTCTGCCTGATTACGTCGATCAGCAGCGGCAAATGGGGCTTTCCCAAGGGCATCATCGATCCCGGCGAGACCCCCAGAGAGACGGCCACCAAAGAGGCCGAGGAGGAGGCCGGACTTCATGGCCGGATCGTCGGCGAACCGATCGGGCAGTATCAGTACCACAAATGGGGCACGACGCTGCTGGTGACCGTCTACCTGATGGAGGTCACCGGCGTCGAGGACGAATGGGAGGAAGCCGAGCTGCGCGAGCGCGTCTGGCGTCGCGCCGATGAGGCCCGAGCCGCGGTCGGCCGAACGGAGCTTCGCCGGCTGCTCGACGCGGCGGTTGAGCGAATCCGATCCATCGAGGGATGAGATCGCCGAGATGGCAGTTCTCGTCGCGCCGCCATTTCAGAACGCGAACATCCACTTCGGCCCAACGCAAGCCGCTTCACGCCTTACGCGGCCTTCGCCCGCGCAACGTCAAGGGCCTGAGCTTGCCGGGCCTCCCAAGTCTCGGTCCACACGCAGCCCGCCCAGGAAAGGCCCACCCCAAACCCGACCAGCAGCGAGCGCTTGCCGGGTCGGAGCTGACGCCCGTGCCGAAGACCGTGCATCAGAATGGGGAGCGTCGAGGAGACGGTGTTTCCCACCGTTTCGAGGTCGACGGGCACCACGTCCTTGTCCAGGTGGAGCCGAGCCCGCAGATTCTCGATCATGTACAGCGTCGCTTGATGCATCAGGTAGAAGTCGACGTCGTCGCGGCTCAGCCCGGCATCGTCCAGGATCCGCTCGATCGTCGGGGGGACGACCGCGAGCGTGAACTTGACCAGCTCCGGGCCGTCCATGGAGAGACGACTGGGCCACCGCTTTCGCCTGCGCGGCTTGAGGGCATCGGCTTCCGGTCGGGCGCCGCCGTCGGCAACCAGCAGACTGTCGGCGCTGCGCCCGTCGGTGCCGAACACGAACGAGCCGAGCGAGGGCTCGTCGGCGGCCTCGATCAGCGTGGCCGCCGCCCCGTCGCCGAAGATGGTTCGCAGCGACCGGTCGGTTGGATCGATGTACTTGGAATAGGTTTCTGCGGTGATTAGCAGGACGCGTTGGGCCGCGCCGCTGTGGATCAGGCCGTCGGCCAGCGAAAGACCGTAGACGAATCCCGAGCAGCCCAGGTTGAAGTCCAACGCCCCGATCGAGGTGGGCAGTCCCAGCCGGTCCTGCATCAGGCAAGCGGTGGTGGGCAGCGGATAGTCGGGCGTTTGCGTGCAGAAGAGCAGGAAGTCGATGGTCCGACGATCGACGTCGTGCTGCTCGAACAGCTTCTCGGCTGCGGCGACGCCCAGGTCCGAAGCGCACTCGTCCGGCGCGGCAACGTGGCGGGAGCCAACGCCGGTCTTGGCGTAGATCAAGTCCATGTTCCAGTTGGGAAAGTCCGCCGCCAGTCGATCGTTGTCTTCGATCGTCTCGGGTAGATGAACGGCGATGGGCCCAACCGAGGCGAATTTCATGGTGGGTTCCTTTGGCTGCGACGGATGCGGTCCGGTGGCCACCGCCTGCGCGAAATCGCGGGAGGCTACCATAGCGATGCCGGGAAGGTCAATCTCAGTTGGATGCCTGTCGCGGAATGGGATGCACGTCAGCTTCTGCGGAGACCGGCAGACGCTTGAGCGAGTGGTGGCGATGACGGTCTTGCCGTAAGGTGCTGCGTTTCTGAACGTTATGACATCTGGGGTGCAAAGAGATCATGTGCGAACCTTTTCCACAAAGCCTCAGAATCCTCGGGAAAGAGGAAGTTGCTCAAGCACCAGTCCCCTTGCCAAGGAGGGAAAGCTGCTTCCCTATCTTGCCAAGTCCAAGCCATCT
>Ga0307378_10013095_pt1 | contig 10529 bp, 6 predicted proteins | sample UN1MG_FD_202238 | JGI IMG/M metagenome (GOLD analysis project Ga0307378, IMG submission 202238) | Soil microbial communities from Risofladan, Vaasa, Finland - UN-1 | ecosystem: Environmental > Terrestrial > Soil > Coastal area > Acid sulfate soil | place: Finland: Risofladan, Vaasa | collected...
GAGTTCCGTAGACGCTGCCATACGGGGTGCAATCCCACACACCAGGGGCTTGTCCGGACCCAGAAGCTTCCGATTCGTTGCCAGCCATTCTTTGCGTAACGTAAAGGCTTCGTTCTTTCGGCCCTTTTGCTCGGTATGATCCTGGTTAACGATGGAGCCAAGGTATTGCCCTGCCGCCTTGATATCCAAGCCGTAATCAATGGCTTGCCCTCCACTCCAGGGGAAAATATCATTTAAGCGTAGGTGGCACTTGGGATTCTCCGCATGTATCTTTTCCGATATCTGGCGATATATTTTTGTGGAGGAATCGCACCTGAACTTTAGCCATTGGCTCCTTTGGGGCTGGGCGTTTTTATCTTTCTTAAGGATCGGTATGGCCGCCTCAAGGTCGAATCCGCTTGCTTTGGCCTCGGTTATACAGTGTTTGCAGAAACAGGTCCCGCCATCATCAATATCTTTATTGTTGAACAGGTATTGACAGGTTTGGATATAATCCAGGTCGTAGTTAGCGGCCAAATCACCGAACAGGGCAATGAGGTAGGCGCGAACATCCGGATGGTTAGGGCAAAACCGGGACTGGTTCCACGATGTGCCATTGATTGTCTTCATCTGCCAATCGGGGTTTTTTCGGAGAAGTCCCTTAGATATGGGGAAATGAGAGACCTCTGCCCCGACTCGCAATCCGCGTGCCCGAGCCGCATCAACCATTAAACGCAGCCAATCCGTCTCCCTAATCCATTGGTGATCCGACAGTAGCGGCTTGATTTTGCCGTAGCGTTTTAACTCTGGAAAGAATGTAACTCGGGAATCTTCGGCCTCCCAACTATCCCGCACGGGATTGTGTGGAAATTCAGGGGCATGAAAAGGACGGTGCTCCTGATGCATCACCACCACCATATAGAGGTTATTGATAGCAGCCATGGATTGCATATTATCAAGGATGTATTCCATGCCCTCGTCCTGAATGGTCCAGGCCCGAATCTGGGTGTCGACTTCAAATTCCGACGTCGTATCCGGTTTCCAGACGGGTTTATACGCCCCCCCTAGAGCGGACTGGGACAGACTCAACAGGCTAAGCAATAAAATACATTTAAAAGAAACATGTGTTTTCATCTAAGATTATCCTTTCTTGTTCATTAAAATCCACCGAGCCTGGTACAAGCCGTTTTATTGATCTTTTGCGTTCACGGCTCAGCGTTATGGCTATGTGGTATTTTATGTCGCAAGGAACAGCAAAGACTATACACACATTTTCATTAGAATCTTTTTTTTGGCAAGGAAAATAATTCTGTATAGATTTCGGGGGCTGGTACGACAATAATACCTTGTTATGGGTAACAACTATAATACTCTCTTCTCGGAGATGGCCATTTAGGTATGCTAAGCAACACAGACATTGCCAGAATCATGCTCAAAGAGCGCTGGCATATCACGGGATACGTCGTCGCGGTCACACGGGATGTACAAACCGGTGAAGATCTGTATCAGGAGGTCTGTCTCAAGGCCCTGGCAACTCAGGAGCAATTTAACGACCGTACGAGCCTGTTGAAGTGGAGTCGCATCATCGCCCGGAATACCGCGATTGACTATCTACGCAAACACTCACGTACGGAAATTGCGTTCAGTTCTGATTTTTTGGATACTATGGCTACAGAATGGCCCAGTCATGTAGAACACGATTGCGGAGCACGCATCGAGGCCCTTTCAAAATGCCTCCAAAAACTTAGTCCCACCAACCGAAAGGTGGTTCACTTGCGCTATCATGAGGCACTCAGTGGTATTGAAGTGGCAAAACGCATTAACCGCAAGGTCGATACGCTCTATCAAATGTTGGCACGTATTCACAGACGTCTGCGAGACTGTGTGACTCAACGTTTGGCCGGAGATCAACTCAAATGACGCACCAAAATCCCAACGCCCACGATGATCTCATGCGTCGGATCATGGCCTATCATGACCAAACCCTAAGCATCCAAGAGATCCAAGCCCTTGAGGCGGAACTCAGGGAAGATCCCGGGAAACGCCAGAGCTTCATCGATATCAGCCTGGACATCTCACTCATTCATGGGCTACTGCAAGATGAATCACACTTATACGGATCGACGCTATCAGCGCCCGCAACACCAAAACACACCGTCCTAATTAGACTTGGCGCTGCCATGGTCGCTGCGGCGCTGATCGTGGCCGCGCTATTCCTATATACGTATGTCTTGAACAAGCCTGTCGGACGCCTGACCTATGCCAAGGCCACGCAATGGCAAACGGACAGCCTGATCCCCAACGACAATCTGGTCTTACCCGGCTCCTACCACCTAATCCAGGGGCATATCCGTTTACAGATGAACCAAGGGACCGTGGTCACAATTGGCGGTCCCAGCCAATTCGAGATTCAGAATCAAAACAGTATCGTAATGACCAGCGGAAGAATCAGCACCTTGATGGCAGAGGGGGCAGATCCCTTTAGGGTGCACACAAAACATCTAAAGGTCGTCGATATCGGTACGGCCTTTGGTATCCAGGTCAGGGAGGATGGGTCCTCCCACGTCGCCGTATTTGAAGGAAGTGTCCAGGTTAGTTCCAAAAATACCAGCCCCCTTTTGCTAAAACGAGGCGATTCCGCCCATACCACCTCGACTGGACAGCTTAGCCCGGACGTATTCAATGCTCAGGCCTTTGCCGAATTATGGCCTCTGACCAAAGGTATCGATCAGATGTCCGACCTGGTTGCATTTATTCCGCCTGGGCCTCAACGGCCCTTGACTGAATACCGCCATAATAAAAAACTGTTTCTTATGCCTGAAAACATGAATCTCACGGTACAGGACAAAATCCAGGTGGACCTAACACCCCAAACCGCAGACTTACCCGTGCAGGATAGACACCCCAGCCTCCTACAGGCAAACACCCTTAGCAGTTACATCGTCTTCTTTAATGGTCAAGAACGCGAGACTGGAGGGCAGCATCAACACATCCAAGGACAGATCACCTTTGCCAAACCCATCCTGGGCGTCATCTACAATGAGGAGAATCTCAGTAAATCTGATCGTCCCCTGGGGCTAAAGGGTATCACCTATCCCATGACGCATGGTCGAGGCTTAATTTGCAAGTCACCTTCCCTCTTTCCCCTCGACTCCATTACCATAGACCCGGATGGACACACCATCGTCTTTGATCTCTACACCACTGAGTATATGGATCAATTCCGAGTCATTGTCAGTTGTGACGAATCAGATTATTCCACTATCCCTGGAGAAGACTAATGAACGACCAACACCATCCCCCATATTCACGTCGACACTTTTTACGCTTATCAACCGCGACCACTTCGGCCTGGGTCCTGGGATCAACCTCTTTATTTGCAGCTAACGCGTCCGAAAGTCAAGCAAAGGTAAAACTGTATCGTGACAAGGCACTTGGGTGCTTCATGGGAGCGGCGATCGCCGATGCAATGGGAGGCCCGGTAGAGGGGCAGCACTATAAACGGATTGCCAAGTTATATCCAGACTTTCAAGGCTTACTGAAATATGGCCCTCCCGGACAACCGGAATTACGTCCGGGCTATGCTTTGAGTGCTGACCCTGGCAATGTGACGGATGACACGTATATCCGCATGGATCTGGTGCGTTACCTCCTGGCCAACGATCCCCCCTATTCAGTGGAGCAATTTGCATCTTGGTTAGTGGCGAATGGTGACTTTACCAACTGGTGGCAGACGGCGGTTAAGCCCTTACGCCTGATTGAAGCGGGTAAGGCCAATGCCCAAACGTCAGGACTGACCCACAGACAGGGCGGGGGTGGAGGATGGTGGCAGCCCGTGGCCATATTGCATGCCGGGGACCCCGAGAAAGCATCTACTGTGACCTCGGATCTGTGTCGCATCTGGAAAGCACCCCTGGAACAGGATATCCTGTCTTCGGTTGTCGCCGGTCAGGCCGTAGCTTTTAAGGAAGGCTCAACCATTGATTCGATTGTGGATGCGATACTGGCTGACTCCGGTCCCTTGGCTCAAAAGCTTTTTACCCGTGCTGTCGAGCTTGCCCGCAAAGCGAACAATAAAGAACAACTCTTCGAATTGCTCCATCAGCATTGCCTGGTTAAAGAGTGCACCACAGACGTTGACGGCCCTATGCCGCCTCATGTCGAACCCATAGAATACACGGACGGGCCATACGCCGGGATTCTATTTGCTGAACAGCAGCCTTTTGCGCTGGCCTACTTTGTCTATGGTCAGGGTGATCCCAGAAAAACCTTGCTCCCGGCTGTTAAAGGAGGTCGCGACGCTGACAGTATTGCAACGAATACGGCAAGCTGGTTGGGTGCGATGTCTGGTGAATCTGTCTGGCCAGCCGATTGGATAGAAACAACGCAAAAGGCAAACATTACCCGTATGAATCTTCAGCAAGCCGCAGAGGATCTTGTCCAACGTGGATTGAAACATAATACGGTTCGTTTGGATGTTTTGTAAAAGGGGAAGGAAATGTCTTATCCGTTAAAGAATACGCGTCGAGGTTTTCTCAAGCATGTCGCCTTGGGCAGTGCTTTATGCGCGACTTCTTATGGTCAAACCAAACCAACTCCCAGCAAGAAACCCGCGAGAGACATCATGGAGACCGAGGTTCTGGTCGTTGGTGGTGGTGTCGCCGGCATTGGCGCGGCATTGGGGGCTGCACGCTGTGGTGCCAAGACACTGCTGTTGGAAGATTGTGGTTTCTTTGGCGGAGTAGCCGCCTGGGGAGTAGGCATGCAAATCAACCAGATGCGCCCCAAGGGCGTACCGCGTTCGGTGATACATGAAATGCTTATCGAAAAACTGCTGGCTTTTGGTGAGCATGCGGCCATCTTTGGTATTCGCTCCCCGGGTAACGGTTCCCATGCCCTGTTGGTGAATACCAACTATCTCAAGGTGGCTGTCCTGGATGTGTTGGACCAGGTTGGATGTCGCTATTTGGTCCACACCCGGGCCGAGTGTCTCAGTCGCCGACAGATCGTGCAGACCGTGGAATCCTGGCGTCGGTTTGGGGGTGAGGATCTCAAGGACATTGATTTGGTGGGAACCGGAGCCCGTATTGGTGTACGCGAATCAAGGCGTCTCAAAGGTGTGTACATTCTAACGGAAGAGGATGCCATGGAAGGACGTAAATTTGCAGACGGTATTGCCTGGCGCAGCGGCAATCTGGACATCGGAGGGATTCGCTGTGTGCGTATGAAGATCCATGATGTGCCTTACCGCGCCCTTTTACCCGAGACCGTGGACGGTTTACTGGTCGCAGGGCGGTGTATCTCCGCCACCCATGAAGGGGCTTCTGCCGGTAAGAGCATGGGCAACTGTATGGCGACCGGGCATGCCGCCGGTGTTGCCGCGGCTTTAGCCGTTCAGAAAAACCAAATACCGCGTGACCTGGATGCCAAGGCGATCCGTGCCCGTCTTATGCAGGATCAGGTGGACCTAGATTTCAGCGGTCAAACACAGGATTGGATGTAATTCCTACGTGATATTTGCAGTTAGGAGAAATAAACAAATGAAGAACACCTCATTCCTGACGATGACAACGATTTTTTTAGCCCAAGCCTCATTCTTATTAGCAGCCGCCGATACCCAGCGACTACAGTGGAAACCCGATGCCAGTTCGTCTTTTGAGGTGAGCACCCAGATCCGCGCCTGGACCATCGGTGATGAGGGGATAGACACCATCTTGGATAATATGCAATCCATGGCCGGGATCAACAACATTTATATGGTGGTGGTGATGCATCAGGAGCATCGTCCTTATAAAGCACCCGAATTTCCCCATAACCCAGCCCGAGATGCTTGGGAGGCAGAAGATTCTCGTGTAACCTTTTTTCCTGACATGAAACGTTATGGAAAAATCAAACCACTGCTGTCGGATCATGAATGGCTCCGGCAGACCGATTGGCTTAAGGTGATGGTAGCAGCCGCGCGTGCCAGGGGCATGTCCACCGGAGCGGAAGTGTCTCATTTTCCCATCCCCAAAGCACTTATCCGTCAAAATCCAGATTGGCAGTTGAAACAAATAGATGGTAAAGGTAGTAGCTCTCGGTTTTGTGCCAACAATCCAGATGTACGAGAATATCTTATCGCTCTTTTCGGTGACTTAGCCGCCAATTATGATCTGGACTATATCCAGACATGCCAATTTGTGTATGACAACAAAGACATTGATCAGGGTGGGGCCTGTTTTTGTGAACACTGTATCATTGCAGCTAAGGCAGACGAATTTGATTTGGCAGCGGCGATCCCCATTCTCAAGAAAAACAAAAACGCTGAGCCCCAAAGGAGCCAATGGATAAGATTAAAATTCGATTCCACCACCAAACTCTATCGCGATATCGCAGCGAAGATCAAGGCGGAAAATTCCAAGTGCCACCTGCGTATGAACGATGTTTTTCGCGATAATGCATTTAATCATGGCTTGGACTTCAAAGCCACGTCACCATACTTCGGTTCTGTTGTCACCTGCGATCATGCTGAGCAGGGAGGCGGGAAAGACATGGATTTTGAATTCCGCAAGATGTGGTTGACCCGAAATCGAAAAGCCCTTGGTCTGGACAAGCCATTGCTGTGTGCCATTGCCCCCCGAATTGATGCGTATCCGGAACTCGTTAAGGCGGGCATCAAGGTTGCTGTTGAGCATCCTGCAAATATTTGCGGTCTGGCCTTAAAGCACTATGACGGTGCGTCCTTTTCGCTTCTGCGTGCCTTTAAACAGGGCATGATTGATGCCGGTGTTCAAGGGTTGACACCCACACTAGGGCAAGAGGTAGAGGCCATGATGCTTGACGGTTATAAGCCATTTACAGAAGAGCTGATTGAAGAGTGGGGTGTCGAAACCACGAGCACCGGTAAGGCCACCTATACCTTTGACCAACCTTCTGGGATTTACGACATCCGCATAACCTATTTTGATGAAGAAAACGGGCAGAGCCTAGTCTCTCTCTTGATCGCAGATCAGGAAAGAGTTTCCTTCAAAATGGACGAAGATGTTGACTGTTGGCGTTGGCGTCGTTTTAATCAGATCCACATTGATCAGGGGGACACCATCACTCTCCAGGGTCAAGCCCATCAAGGTGAACATGCGCGACTGGATTATATCGAGTTCATTCCAAAGTAATGCCAGCCACTGGTTCAAAATAGAGGAAGGCACAAGGATACCATCCATAACAAACTATTCTGTCAAATGATCTTGGAGAAATCCATGAGACAACTGTTTCTTTGTTTGATCGGTGTTGTTACTCAGCAGTAATGGATGCTTGTTAATCGAGTACAAACACATCCCCAAGAATGGCCAATTAATGCTTCCTCTTGGGCAGTCATTCTTGTATGATCTACCCCAATAACACAATAACAGACTGAAAGGAAAAAGAGTCATGAAACCCATGCCGTCTTCTAAATGGATCCTATTCACACTAAGATTTTCTATGACTAAAATAGCATCACTTAGCCTCGCTACGCTGTTGCTGGCAGCGCTGTCGGCGTTACACGCAGCCGAATCACAAAACGAAATACCAAAGCTGGCCAGGCCCACGCCAAAACAGATTAAATTCGCCGACTGGGAAGTAGGAGCCTTTTTTCATTACACCCTGAATCCCTTCACCGGGCAGGAACACGGTGACGGACAGGAACCGCCGTCCAAGTTCAACCCCACGGAACTGGACGTCGATCAGTGGATTCGGACCGCCAAGGGTATGGGCGCCCGCTATGCGGTGCTAACGGCCCGCCACGAGGGCGGTTTCTGCCTGTGGCCTTCGAAAACAACCGATTACAGTATTGCGGGCAGCCCGTACAAGAATGGCCAAGGCGATCTGGTGCGCGAGTTCGTCGATGCCTGCCGTAAACACGGCCTGAAAGTTGGTCTCTACCATACGGCGGGTTTTGATGCCAACGCAGCCTTAGGCAAATATACCGGCGATCTAGAACTGCCTCTTCAATGGGACTCGACCTGGGGCAAGGCGATTGCATCAGCCTTCAAAGCAGACCCTACCCTCAGGGAACGCTTCAAGAAGAAACAGGTCGAACAGATGCGCGAGCTGCTGACCTGGTACGGACCGATCGACTTCATGTGGTCCGACCATTGGGACGCAACGGACCCCAACGGTGTATGGCGTGCCGTGACCGATCTGGCGGAAGCGCTGCAGCCCAACCTGGTCTTCATGGGTCCCGACACCTGGGTTCCTGGTAATGAAACCGGACACGTGGTTTATCCCATGTGGAACGCTGTCGATACCAAGGACGGCACCAAATACAGCCGCTCAGCTGCTGCTACGGGCGATGTGACAACCAGGAACAACTACGGCCTTCTGGAAGGCGATGTCCGCCGGGGCAATCCCTTCGGTAAGTTCTGGCGCGTCCGCGAGTGCACCACCCACCGCGCCTTCCACTACGGCGGCTGGTTCTGGCAACCGGACCACGTTAAGAAAACCTATCCGCGCAAGACCTGGGAGCATTTAGATCTCTACTATCGCACCGTCGGCCTCGGCGCTAACACAATCATCAACCTGCCGCCCGATACGCGTGGCCTGATACCCGATGACATTGCCGCCGCGGCTAAAGCCCTTGGTGATGAAATCCGTAAGCGCTTCTCCAACCCCATTGCCGAACTGAATACTGTGCAGAAGGGTGATGTGATGAAACTGAACTGGACGCGACCCACTGAAATCAACACGGTCGTTACCATGGAAAACATCGCCAACGGCCAGAAGGTGGCCAAGTATACGCTCGAAGCCTTTGTGAATGGTCAATGGCAGACCCTGGAGCCGAGAAACCGTCTGGTGGCGCAAAAGCCCTACAACGGCAATCCGGGCTATGAAACCATCGGTCACAAGAAGATCGATCGCGTCAAGCCTGTTGTCACCAACCGCATCCGCTTCCGCTGCCTGGAAGCTGTTGCTAAGCCCGTGGAGATTCGCAGCTTGGCCGTATTTAAGTGCGATCCGATCATACGCATATTTGATGCCTCCTACCCCTACCTCAGCGGTATCGATACGCTCTACGATACGGCTCACGGCGGTATGAAACGCGATATCGACTATCGCGGCGGCGAACTCAACATGAACGGCCTCACCTATGAGCGAGGCATTCTGCTCTGCCCGGTGGGAATCACTAAGGTAGGTATTGCCGAGTTTGACCTGAATCCCTGGCCGCAGGCCAAAGGTATGAAGACCGTGATCGGCATTGAAGAGATGGTCGGCAAAAACGGTCAGGTGGAGTTCATCGTCGAAGGTCGCGTCAATGGCCGCTGGCAACAGCTCTACAAAAGTCCCCTTATCAAAGGCGGCGATAAAGCCATTGCCATCCATGTCATGTTCCCGGAAGGCATGGACCAGTTGCGTCTTAAGACCACCGATGGCGGAAATGGGGGCAACTCCGATCACGCCCTGTGGGCTGATGCGCAGTTCACGGAGTAGTGACACAAACAATCACAGCATACGAATCCACTTTAAGGAATGGTTACATGAAAAGATTCATCATTATCGCATTGCTGATGCCGCTGAGCATAGGCACCGCCGCAAATCTGGAGGCACTTCAATTGGCCAAACCAACACCGCAACAACTGGCGTTTATGGACATGGAGATCGGCGTGTTTATTCATTACGGTTTAAACGTGTATACCGGGCAGGAACATGGCGACGGCTTTGAGCCGGCTTCAAAATTTAATCCGACCGCTTTGGATACCGACCAGTGGGTGAGAGCAGCCAAGTCGATGGGGGCCAAGTATGCCGTATTAACGGCCCGTCATGAGGGGGGCTTTTGCCTCTGGCCGACCAAGACAACCGATTACAGCATCGCCAACAGTCCCTATATGGACGGCAAGGGCGATATCGTGCGTGATTTTGCCGCGTCCTGCCGTAAGTACGGCTTGAAAGTGGGCGTTTATCACACCGCCAGTCATGATGCCCATCACACCTATAAGTCCGAAGATAGGGGGAAGGTCCCCTGGGGCCCCATGGGAGACCAGGTGCGACAAAGAAACTTTGAGGCCGTGGGTGCAGAGGGTCGTCAAGCCTATCTTGATCTTCAAGTCGCTCAGATTAGGGAACTGCTAACCGATTATGGAGACATCGCCTATATCTGGTGCGATCACTGGAATGGGGGTAAAACCGCAGACGACGATGGTGCCTGGATCATTACCGGAAATGCCACTTGGCGTGCCGTGACTGACGAGATGCGCCGTCTGCAACCGAATTGCCTGATGATGGGGCCCGATACCTGGGTACCGGGCAATGAAGGGGGCTATGTTGTTTATCCCATGTGGAATGCAGTCAACACCACCGATGGCACTGTGTATGGCCGTCCTGCGGAAACTAAGGCAGACAGTTCAGTCCCCAATAATTATGGCCTCATGGAGACGGGCGTGAGCACGGGACATCCACTTGGCAAATTCTGGCGCAGCCGTGAATGTACGACCAACACTGGTTTCCATCATGGCGGCTGGTTTTGGCATCCGGATGATGTTCGCAGAACCTATGCGCGAACCCTGCCTGAGCATATCAACCTCTACTACCGCACCATA
>Ga0307378_10013096_pt1 | contig 10528 bp, 9 predicted proteins | sample UN1MG_FD_202238 | JGI IMG/M metagenome (GOLD analysis project Ga0307378, IMG submission 202238) | Soil microbial communities from Risofladan, Vaasa, Finland - UN-1 | ecosystem: Environmental > Terrestrial > Soil > Coastal area > Acid sulfate soil | place: Finland: Risofladan, Vaasa | collected...
ATATGAAGGGCGGGGTGGCCTCCATTCTTTATACGGCAGTACTCTTAAAAAGAAGGGGAATTGTACCTAAAAAAACAGTTCAATTAGCTCTTACCGCAGATGAAGAATGGGCATATAGAGGTGCGAAGAATTTAGTTGATGGGGGTTATTTTGACCGGACAGATTTTCTTATTATCACCGAACCTTCCAATCTTCAGGTATCTACCGGGGAAAAAGGAGAGTTGTGGGCAAAAGCTAAATTTTTCGGGAAATCTGCTCATGGCTCAACTCCTGAGGTGGGTGTAAATACAGTCATTCCGGGGAGTGAGTTTGTTATGAATGTTACCGAAAGATATGGGAAAATATTTGAAACAGACCCTTTTTGGGGTAAAACTTCAATGAATATTGGAAAATTTCACGGAGGAGAACAGATAAATATTGTCCCTAATTATTCAGAGATACAGCTGGATTTCAGGGTAATTTCAGAAGAGGATAAAGAGAAAGCAGTGGAATTGGTCAGAAAGACCGGTGAAGAAATTGCGAAAAAGTATAAAGTGCAGTTTACGGAAGAGATTTTTAACTATCACCCTCCGATCTTTACCAGTTCGGACAATTCTTATGTAAAAAAGTTTTTACAAGCAGCCGGAATTAAGGAAGTGATAATCACCAAATACTGTACTGATGGAGCAACAATAATCCCAATAAAGAAAATACCTTTTATTATTTTTGGCCCCGGCGATATTGCCCGGGCCCATCAAAATGATGAATATATAGAATTGGAATCCCTTTATCGCGCAGTAGACACGTTTATCAACTTCCTAAAAACCTGACAGGGGACGGTCCTCTGGCAGGTTTCCACAATTACTGACAATTAACTAAACTAAAGGAGAAAAATAAAATGATCGATTTGACTATTCATGAAGAACAACTTAAGAGAACCATAGAAAGAGCCAGAGAAAAAAATATTATCATCCCTACTTTTGAACAGATGAAAAATCCGGAACTTATTCCCGATAAAATCAAAGATAACTTAAAAGATGTAGGATTATGGGACATTAATTCTAACAATCTTTTTCGGATCACCTGGAAGAATGAACCGCTGAAAAAGGGTGGCCAGTTCGGAGGAGTTAATTTTTTAGAATTGCCCCCTGAATTAACCGGAGTAAAAGCCAGAATATTCGCTTTAGTGGGCAAATGGTTTCCTACCGGCGCTCATAAAGTAGGAGCTACTTTTGGCTGTCTGGTCCCCAGATTGGTGACCGGACAGTTTGACCCTACTTCCCAGAAAGCAGTCTGGCCTTCTACCGGCAATTTCTGCCGGGGTGGTGCCTATAATTCTGACCTTCTATCCTGTGAATCCATTGCCATCCTCCCGGAAGGGATGAGCAAAGAACGCTTTGAATGGTTATCCAAAGTAGCCGGAGAAGTAATTGCTACTCCCGGAACCGAGAGTAATGTCAAAGAGATTTTCGATAAGACCTGGGAATTAAAGAAGACCAGGGATAATGTAGTCATCTTTAATCAGTTTGATGAATTTGGCAATCACCTCTGGCATTATGATGTTACCGGTCATGCCATGGAAGAGGTCTTATCTCAAGAAATGAGTTCAAAAGATCATTATGCCGGAGTGGTTCTGACTACCGGTTCCGCCGGTACCCTGGGCTGCGGGGATTACCTGAAAGAAAAATTCCCTCACAGTAAAATAGCTGCCGGTGAAGCCCTGCAATGTCCCACCCTTCTTGCCAATGGTTTTGGTGCTCATCGCATTGAGGGGATAGGAGATAAGCATGTGCCCTGGATCCATAATGCAAAAAATACCGATATGGTGATTGCCGTAGACGATAACAACAGTATGGGGATCATCCGTCTATTCAACGAACCCGTTGGTCAGAGATATTTGAGTAAAAAAGGTGTACCTTCTGCAATAATTGAAAAATTGCCTCTCATGGGTATCTCCAGTGTGGCCAACATGATCATGGCCATCAAGTTTGCCAAATATTATGAACTGACCGAAAAAGATATCGTCTTAACCGTCTTTACCGATTCCATGGAACTTTACGGTTCCCGGTTAAAAGAGCTAGAAGAAGAGTTCGGTCCTTATAATGAAATGGATGCAGCCATCGATTTTCATCGTAACCTGCAGGCACTTACTACTGATTATATGCAAGAATTAACCTACTATGATAAGAAAAGAATCCATAACCTCAAATACTTTACCTGGATAGAACAACAGGGAAAAGACTTAGAGGAGTTAGATGCTCAATGGTATGATTATGAGAATTACTGGGGCGGTATTCACCGGCAAGTTGATGAGATAGATAAATTAATTAAAGAGTTTAACCAGAGGACTGGTCTGCTGAAATAGGATAAATAAAATTAACTGTCAAAAAAGGTTGAGAGGAGGCGATGCAAATAGTAAAATATAAAGATAGTATGCAGAATTCTTCATGAAATCGCATTGATCTACAAATGTAACTGTAATAGATGGAATTTAGGTAAAAAAATAATGAATACAAGGAGGATATTTTGATGAAAAATAAGTTAATGATTTTGGCTTTAATTACTGGTCTTGTTCTCTTGGCCCTGGCATCGACGGTGCCCGTCGCCGCCCAATCCGGAGCAGGTGATAAAATACTCATTGGTTGGATTGGAGTGCTCTCCGGGCCTGAGGCTTACGATGGTCTGCGTATGCTTGAAGGAGTGAAGATGATCACTGAACAGGTAAACGCAGCTGGCGGGTTGCTCGGTAAACAGATCGAACTGAAAATCGAAGACGGAGCAGGAGATACGGTGACTTCCGCTAACGCTGCCGAAAAACTGGTGGCCAATGACAAAGTACAGGCCCTTTTTGGTGCCTATGCTAGTACCGCTACTGCCGGATTACTTCCTATCGTAGCGAAATACCAGATCCCTTTAGTGAACTGTGTTTCCCAGGATGAGAAACTTTCTAACCAAGGGAATAAATGGTACTTTAGCGGCACCCTGAAGAGTAATACTATTGCCAGGATGGCAATTCCCGAACTGGTCAAAATGCTAGATATTAAGAAAGCAGCTACCCTGGTCATTAATGCTGATGCGGAAATATCTTATAGCGAGGCCTGCAAAAAGTACCTTACCGAACAAGGCGTAACAGCATCGACTAATTCATTCCCGGAAGGCACGCAGGATTTTTCCTCTATTCTAACCAAATTGAAAAAAGAAGCACCCGATACAATTTTCATCAATATGGGATCTAACGAAGGGGTTAACTTCTTAAAACAACTCTATCAAAGTGGATTAAAAGCTCGCATTGTGGCGTCTGATTTATACCAACAATGGGCCGACGAAGCAGGGAAAGAAATCGAGGGTATGTACTTCCCGGCCAGGTATGTGGTTACCCAAGACACTCCGGTTAACAAAAAATTTGCCGCAGACTTCCTGGCAAGAACCGGAAAATTACCCGATGATTCCGTTGCCGGTGATTATGACGCCTGCTTAGTGTTGTATGACGCTATTAAGAGAGCTGGCACTATGGAACCTCAAGCATTGCGCGAGGCTATTCTAAAGACTGATATGGAAATTACACGGGGAAATATTACTTTTGACGAAGCTGGCCGTGGTGGTTTCGATTGCAAAATAGCCCAGATGCAGAATGGGGAATTGGTTATTCTAAAAATAATACCTTATACCGGTATATAAGATTTAATAGTACTACTTTCGGCTATATGGATAAGAAAGATCCATATAGCCGAAAGTATCATTTTAAGAACGGAGGTAAGTGAATGGAGGAATTGCTTCAGCAAATATTTAATGGTCTTGTAGTAGGCTCCGTATATATTTTAATGGCTGTGGGATTAACGATTATTTTTGGTGTTATGAATATCGTTAATTTTGCCCATGGCGAGTTTTATATGCTAGGTGCTTATTTGGCGTTCGTTCTGGTAAATATCTTAAAATTGAATTTTTTTGTAGGTCTAATAGTAGCTTCTATTTTGGTGGGTTTATTTGGAATTGTCATTGAACGAATAATCGATCGGTTCGGGAACATGCCGGAAACAGACTACATTTATTACACCATTCTAATGACCATAGCTATTTCCATGATTTTTTCCAATACTGTAAATGTATTGGCTGGCCCAGCCCAGAAGCAAATACTGGCAGGCATTTCAACAGAACCAATTCAAATTGGTTCTGTGATAGTTAATGTGTATAAGTTGATGGTAATCGTGATCGCCTTTTCGGTTAGTATTATTTTTGGTCTGTTCCTGAAATATTCCAAGTTCGGTAAGGCTATGAGAGCTACCTTTGAAAACAAGGAGGCTGCTGCTTCAGTTGGTATTAATATAAGTATTGTAAACATGGTTACCTTTGGCATCGGGACCTTTATGGCTAGCATCGGTGGCATCTTGGTGGGGGCAATGTTTAATATTTTTCCTTTCATGGGTTCTCAGGCGAACCTCAAGGCTTTCGCTGTGGTAATCCTGGGAGGTCTTGGTAGTTTTAGCGGAGCGATTGTCGGTGGAACTATGCTCGGTATTATTGAAAGCATTACCTCCGGATATTTTAGTTTGGGCTATAAAGATGCAGTAAGCTTTATCTTAATTATTTTAGTACTGGTGTTTCGACCGGAAGGGTTGCATCGTCGGGTAAATAGATAGTTATTTTTGGTCAAACACAGTGTACAGATACAAAACACATTTGGGGGTACTTTAATTGAAAAAAAATTGGCTTTATTTAATCGGATTCGCGATTTTGGCGATCCTTCCGTTTGTTTTTTCCAATGCATATAAATTACACTTACTAATTATTATGGCAATTAATGTTATTTTCGCTTCTAGTCTCAATCTGATTAGCGGGTACGTGGGAGAATTAAGCTTAGGGCATGCAGCATTTGCTGGTTTAGGGGCTTATGCTGCCGGATTCTTAGCTTTGAAAGGAATTTCACCCTGGCTGGGGCTCATTGCTGCTGTGGTTTTGACCTTGGTGGTGTCTTACCTAATGGCACCGGTGGTATTAAGGTTAAGGGGGGCTTACTTTGTCATCACTAGTGCTGCTTTTCAAATGGCTCTTTTTTATTTGGCCTCTAACTGGCTACACGTAACTAGAGGTCCAATGGGTCTGATAGGTATCCCCATGCCAGCCTTGTTTATTCCTGGATTTGGGAGCGTCCTGCTGGACAGTAAGCTTAGTTTCTATTTCCTCAGTGTAATTTTTGCGGTTTTAATTGTAATCGCGTGTCATCGTTTGGTAGTATCACCCATTGGCGAAACTTGGGTAGCCATCAGGGAGAACGAAAAATTGGCAGTAGCCTTGGGGATTGATCGGTTTAAATATGTAAGAGTTGCCTTTGTTTTTGCGGGCGTTTTTGCCGGGATTGGTGGTTGGCTGCTTGCCCATTATGTTACAGTAGTGTCTCCGGATAATATGAGCTTTGAGCTAATAGTCAGCATGATTTTAATGATAGTCATCGGAGGCAGGGGTACCATTGCTGGGCCGATTATTGGGGCAGCAGTCGTAACACTTTTACCGGAATATTTACGTTGGTTGGGGAATTGGCGTATGAGTGTCTATGGAGTGATCCTCTTTTTACTGGTGATATTCTTACCCAGGGGAATTATGCAATTGTGGGGGACCATTTCACAAAAAGGCATTTTAGCCGGCCTTGTTATACCAAGAAAGGAGTAAACGGATTTGGCATTATTAGAAATATCTCAATTATCGAAGTCTTTTGGTGGAGTACATGCTGTGAGCAACCTGGATATGGCTGTTGAGGATCTAACCATATGCGGTATTATCGGACCGAATGGAGCCGGTAAATCTACCGTACTGAATCTCATATCAGGTTTTTATAAACCAACCGCTGGGAGTATCATTCATAATGGTCAAGTTATAACTGGGTTACCATCCCATCGTTTTGCTAAACTGAAGATTGCCCGGACCTTCCAGCATGCGACCAGTTTTCCTGAGTTAAGTGTAGTTGAGGCTGTGGCAATCTCTCAGATTTATATGGATAAGATTAGTGTTTGGGGTAGTCTGTTTAAGCCATCAAAAGTTAAAAATTGGAAACAAGCAAGACTAGAAAAAAGTTATGAAGCCTTATGCTTAGTAGGATTAGAGAAACGTGCAGGTGAAAAATGTAAAAACCTGCCTCACGGTGAACAGATGGGATTGGAACTGGCCATTGCAGTTGCCACTGAGGCTAAATTGCTTCTCCTTGATGAACCGGCAAGCGGGCTCAACGGGATGGAAATCGACAGGTTGATGGAAATCTTGAAAAAACTGAAAAGCCAGGGAGTGACGATATTAGTGGTGGAACACGTTATGGCTTTGATTATGAAAATAAGTGAAAAGATTATTGTCTTAAATGAAGGAGTTAAAATTGCTGAAGGTAATCCAAATGAGATTCAAAACAATCCACTAGTCATTGAAGCCTATTTGGGGAGGGGTGGTACTATTGCTTAAACTAACCAAGATTAATGCTAGTTATGGTAGAGTTCAAATACTTTTTGACGTCAATTTAGAAGTGCGCCCTGGGGAGCTGGTTACTCTGTTGGGAGCCAATGGGGCGGGAAAATCAACAACCCAGAAGGTCATTGCAGGTGCATTGCCCGCAACATCCGGAGAAATCGAATTCTTTGGAAAATCAATTAAAGGCCTGCCGGCAGATGTTCTGGTGCAAAAGGGAATTCGTCGTACCATGGAAACCAGAGGGATTTTCAGCCGCATGACCGTACAGGAGAATTTAGAAATGGGTGCTTACAGCAACAAGGAAAAAGAATCTACCGAAAGCCAAATGGTATATGTCTTTCAGCTGTTTCCGGTTCTCAAAGAAAAAAGAAAGCAGCGCGCAGGTGAACTGAGTGGCGGTCAGCAGCAAATGCTAGCCATCGGGAGGGCATTGATGTCCAAACCAAGCCTGTTGATGTTTGATGAACCGTCACAAGGACTGGCACCTATTTTGATCGATCAAATTGCCGATGCGCTTAGTGAAATTAAACGCACGGATATAATGATCCTCTTAGTGGAGCAAAACGTCAGCCTTGGTCTCAAATTGGCCGATCGAGTATACGTATTGGAGAACGGTCGCATTGCACTCGAAGGAAAAACTGAAGATGTCAAAAATGATGATCGTATTAAAAAGGCATACATTGGGGGTTAGCAAATATTACCTAAGAAAAAAAATCAGGCCAACGTGATTTTTACCAAATGGTAACCTATCCAGAGGGATGAGACAACTAAATGGCCTCTATAGCCAACGATTAAAACCAAAGGCATCAGTAAGTTAACCATCAGGGAGATTGCTGATGTTTTAGATATTAATCGAGGTATCGTATCAAGGGTTAAAGTGTGACAGAACAACCGTCCCTTGTGACATTTATCTTTTATTTTATGGTTTTTTCTCCACTTGATGGGCTAATCCCATCCGGATAAATAACCAGGGTGCCCCAAAACTGATCCATATACCCAATAATAGATAACGGAAAAATCGGCTTAATTGATAGAAAGATTGTCCCTCTGAAGGAAGTATTAATTTCAATCCAAGATAGAATATCCCTATTCCGATGATCCCAACTAAAAAACTTAAAAGACGCTGCAGCCAGTTCCCCGGTCGAATCCCCCCAATAGAAGAAGAAAAAAATAGCAGGCCATAACCAACACCGGTCAAAGTAGCCACCGAACTGATAATATCCGGGGATGATTGAATTTGTAATAAGATCACCGGAAATAGTGTAATACCAATGATTTTAAATATCATATTTTCTTGAATAAAATCGAGCTTGATCTTTAAAAAAATAAAATAACTCAAGCAGAGAATGAGTCCGCCAAATAACCATCCTCCCAGGATATCGGTGGGAAAATGGACACCCAGGTAGATGCGGGAAAATCCGATCAATAGAATCAGTAAAATAGAAAGGCAACGAATCCAGGTTTGTTTTTTCCCATAAGCTATACTCCCCCAGACCACCAGAGAAGATTGGGCATGGCCGCTGGGGAAGCCATATCCAGAGGCTTGAACCTTTTGAATTTCCGGTAAAATATCAAAAGGGCGGGGCTGTTGAAATATCTCTTTTACCCCGGTATTAATATAAACGGATAATAAAAAGATAATTCCGACCCGTATCCCCAAATAAAAGTCAACACACCAAAGGAGGAAGGAAAATAAAAGCAAGTAAAATAATTCATCTCCAAGTGAGGTGATAGCCCGAAAAAAAGAATCCAGCAATGGTGTGTTAATCTGTTGAGTCATAATAATGAAATCTAATCCCCACTGAAAAATGGCTTCCATATCAGCACCTTCCTCATTCACTATATTAACTATAGCGCTTAATTATATTTTATTATATCAAAAATAAGCAAAGAATACTCTTTTTAAAAAAAGAAGGATTTTTAAAATTAATAACGTATGTATAAAATAAGGGTAATTGGATTTTAGATCCGAAAAGTGAAATGATAACATCGAGCCCGGTTATTTAGTAAAGAAGAGAGAGGTTGAATATGAAGAAATTAAGTGATGCTGAAATCGTTGAACTGAAAAAAGTACAACAGGATGAGTTGGTAGGAACGGAAGTGTATAGAAGGCTGGCTAAATTAGTCAAAGATTCTCATAATGCTAAAATTCTAAAAAAGATTGCAGAGGATGAAAAACACCATGCAAATATATTTAAAAAATACACCGGTAAAGCTCTAAAAGTGAGTAAATTGAGAGTGCTTTTTTATGTTCTTGTATCAAGGATTTTTGGATTGACTTTTGGCGTGAAACTGCAAGAAAGAGGTAAAGAAGCAGCACAAAAAAAATATACTCAAATGTTCCATACCATTCCCGAGATGAAAGAAATCATAGAAGCGGAAGAAAAACATGAAGCCGAACTTATTAATTTAATTAATGCGGAAAAACTTTCCTATATGAGTTCTGTTGTTTTGGGACTGAATGATGCCCTGGTGGAACTAACCGGAGCCTTGGCCGGATTTACCTTATCCATACAAAACTCAAAAATTATTGCCTTAATGGGATTGATTACCGGTATTTCAGCATCTCTTTCCCTGGCAGCAAGTGAATATTTATCCATCAAGTCGGAAGCTAATCCGGAAGCACAACAGAGAGCAGTTAAATCAGCGTTTCATACAGGAATTGCTTATATTTTCACCGTGATAGCCCTGATTACACCTTATTTTTTAATGGTTAATTATGTAGCCAGCTTAATCGTGACCATTATGGTAGCGATTACTATTATTTTTGTATTTAACTTCTATATTTCTGTAGCTAATGATTATAATTTTAAAAGAAGATTTATCGAAATGGCAGCCATCAGTATTGGTGTTGCAACTTTATCTTTTATCATTGGGTATTTAGTCAAAACTTTTTTAGGATTTAAAATATAAGACAAAATAAAAAAGCCATTGTCCTGTTTTAGAAAAATAAGTACATCACCATTCATTGACATATTCACGCTCTATATATAAAATGTAATTATACTATCACCTAGTCATCTTCTATCTCAAGATGAAAAATTTATAGATTTAAAATGCTGCCGACCTTTAAAATAACCATGCCAGGTCATCTGTTTTTAAAATTCATTGAAAAGGAGCATTGTTTCTCTTGGTCGGGCTTTAAATATACAGTAGGAGGAATTTATTATGAATATCGGTATTATTTTATATTCTGAAACCGGCAACACCTATTCCGTTTCGCAGAAGCTCAAGGAGAAACTTGTCAAAGCCGGACATTCTGTAAACATCGAAAGACTAAAAGTTATCGGTAAAGTAAAACCGGGAACAAAAGATATCCAGTTCGAATCACTTCCTGATATCGAGCCATACGATGCGCTGGTGTTTGGTTCTCCGGTGCAGGCCTTTTCCCTATCATCCGCAATGACAGCCTATCTGTCACAGATAAAATCACTAAAGGATAAAAAAGTCGCTTTTTTGCTGACTCAATTTTTTCCTTTCCCCTGGTTGGGGGGAAACCGCGCAACCGGGCAAATGAAAAAAATCGGTGAATCCAAGGGAGCAACTATTTGCGGAACCGCAGTCGTTAACTGGTCAAAACCTGGCCGTGAAAAACAGATTACTGAAATAGTTGAAAAATTGAGCAAATTATTTTGACGATAGGACAAAAAAGAGTTACGATATATTGTTTTAGGGTAGTTTCCGATTATTTTCTATTTTAAAATAGGTGGTTTTATAATCACAAAAAAAATATTAAGAATAATATGTTATCAGGACTTTCAGACCGATTTCGTGCTTTTGGGTTAAAGGTTCAATTTGCTCTTAACTTCGTATAGATAGATAATAAAAAAATGAGGTAATCAAAAATGGTAAATTATTCAAATGTTTTAGCGGCTTATTCCAGGGTGACAAAATATAAAAATCCTACTTTGTTGCAATATTCCGGAACATTAAGCCGAATGACCGGGAATCAGATCTATTTAAAACCTGAAAACCTTCAGGTAACCGGCTCTTTTAAGCTTGGTGGTGCTATAAATGTCATCTTTAATTTAACGGATGAGCAGAAGAAAAAGGGAGTAGTGACCTGTTCTGCCGGTAATTGGGCGCAGGCAGTTGCTTACGC
>Ga0307378_10013097_pt1 | contig 10528 bp, 18 predicted proteins | sample UN1MG_FD_202238 | JGI IMG/M metagenome (GOLD analysis project Ga0307378, IMG submission 202238) | Soil microbial communities from Risofladan, Vaasa, Finland - UN-1 | ecosystem: Environmental > Terrestrial > Soil > Coastal area > Acid sulfate soil | place: Finland: Risofladan, Vaasa | collected...
AAATCTCCAAATCATGTTCTTTTTTGAATCTACATAACTAAATCTTGTTCTTCTTATGTATTTTTCAAATGCTATTAATTTTTCTTGTATGTTCATTTTGATTAGTGTGTCTGTGCTACTAAACGATAAATTGCAGGGATATGAAATTCATTAAAAGAGGTTAAATTTTTAAAGAAAAATCCCTTTAAATTTATCTCACAGACACTATAATTATTATTATTTTTCATTTCAACTCTCCACAAAGCATTAAACCCAAAACTACAATTCCAAAAAATCCCATTATCAATTCAGGTATTCTTATGAATTGGTTTGGTTCTGGAATAAATCTTGTCAGTCCAATTACAACTGGATAATTTTTAATTAATATTATTGTGTTGCATATAACACTGCCCAATCCGATTATTAACCCTGCTATTTTAATTGCTTTATTCATTTTCTTTGTAACCAATTCATATAAGTCTTGATTAGTCCTCCTTCACTATTAGTTCTTCCAATTTTTAATTTTTTATAACAATATTGACAAACTTCTAAATTTTTATTGTTTGTTGTTTCATTGCAAATAAATGCAGGTTCTCCTGCTATGTTGTCTCCGCAGTTTTCACATTTTGTGCATTTCATTTCTAACCCTCATTTTTTCTCCTGCTTTTTTAATTCAATATTAACAACATCACCTTCTTTTAATTTGTAAATTGTTATATCTTCAGTATCAAGCAATATAACAAAACTATTTCCATATTTTTTTATTATCTTTTTCATTATTTAATTAAATAAACATAGTTTAAAAATGTATTGTTTTGTTGTTACCCTATTTTAGTGGTTAAGAAAGTTTAAATAATCTTTATTTTTGGAGTTTCTATGAAACATGAAAAATTTGCACAGGACTCATATCGGAAACTTCACTACTTCTTCAAGAACAAGATTAAGGTTCATTTCAAAGACCTTGATGAAATCTTTTACAATGGATTTATTATTGATTTGAATGAAGAAAAATTTACAATGGTATTGGCTGAGGACATAAGAGGAACAATGCCTATCCTGCTGGAGTGTGTTAATCCAGATTCAATTAGAGAATATACAGAGGTGGGGGGATGATTGATGAAAAATTTTGTGAAAATTGTAGTAGCACTTTAAAATTAACACTTACAGAAAATTCTCCACATTATGGGAGATTAGATTGTCCAAGATGTGGTTTTAGAGGTTTTGCAAGAAATCCAAATAATCCAAGAAATAAAGGAACAAAATTAATGAGAACAGGAAATAGATTAACTGTAGATAAAATAATGAATTGGCATGGTTTTTTAGGAGAACCATTTTGTTTCCTTTGTTTAAGAAAAAAAAATGAATTAGGAATAAGAGAAACATTAACAGCAGACCATATTTTAGAATTAAGAGGTACTGAAAATGAACAAGACAGAGACCATGTTAGAAATGGACAAGTTCTATGTTCTGCTTGTCATAAAATGAAATTATGGCTCACGACCTATTTTAATGAACATATTAAGGGGAAAAAAGATGATGCCAAATGATTTAGCAATTCCTTATCAACTATGCAAAGATGATTTTAGATTTCTTAAACTTATAGCAAAAGGAAAAAAACCTACTTATGATATGAAAGAGTGGCAAAAATATAATTACAGGTTTAATGATGGAGAATTATTAAATCATTTAATTGATGGAGGGAATTATGGAATAATTGGTGGCTATGCAAATTTAATTTTAATTGATGCTGATAGTCCTGAAATAAATGAACTTGCTAAAACATTGCCAGATACCTTTACAGTTAAAACAGGAAGTCCTGAAAAATACAAAAAACATTATTTCTTTATTGCAGATAAACAAATGAAGGCAATTAGATTATCAAAGACAAGTATTGGAGATTTAGGCGATGTTAGAAGTGTTGGACAATATGTTGTTGCACCCAATTCAATTCACCCATCTGGAAATAAATATCAAGTAATTAGAAACTTACCTATTGCAAAAATTTCAGAAGAAACTATCAGAAGTGTTTTTAAAAAATATATAGACACTTCAGATTCTACTGAAATAAAAACATTTGAAACAGAATTAAGATTAAGAAATTCAAGATTTATCAAGGAATGTAATGTTCCTGATTATTGCATGAAGAATAAACTCAAAGGTGAAACTTCTAAAAATTGGAAATTATTTCCTTATATTGTTGATATTCTTCATAATAGACAATCATTAATTGAGCCTTACAAGAAGATAATTGAAAAACAAGGACACCAACCAGGAGCAATTAAAGGTTGGATTAAACTTGCAAGAGAAGGAAAACTTGCTAAAACTTCTTGTAAGAAAATGAAAGAATATCTAGAGAGATTTCATAAACAAGATATTGAAAAAATTTGTGGTGAATGTCCTTTATATAAAACACAAAAAAAAATTAACACAATAAAAGAAAGTAAAGACTATTCTGTTTTGCAAAAAGAAGTATTAACTAATATTATATTAAAAGAAAGAGATAAGGCTACAGAATTAATTGTTAAAGAAATTGAAAAAGAAAATTTTATTTATACCACAAGAGATGACAAGTCTTCTGAGATGTGGTTTTACAAGGAAGGAATTTATATTCCACAAGGAAAAAGTTTTGTAAGAGAATTTTGTAGAGAAATTTTAAGAGAAATTTATACCCCACAATTAGCAAACAATATTATTTCAAAAGTTGAAGCAGATACTTTTATAGACCATGATACATTCTTTGGAACAAATTACATTTATGAAATTCCTTTACTTAATGGGATTTTAGATATAAGAACAAGAGAATTGAAAGATTTTGACCCAACTAAAATATTTTTCAATAAAATTCCAATAAACTATGAACCTCAAGCAGAATGTCCTGCTGTCTTAAATCATTTTAAAACAATATTGAATACAGAAGAAGAAATAAATGTTTTAATTGAACTTTTTGGGTATCTTCTTTTAAAAGAATATAAAATTGAAAAGGCATTTATGTTTGTTGGATTTGGTCGTAATGGAAAATCTAAAACCATTGAATTAATGAAAAAATTTGTTGGTGCAGAAAATACTTCTTCATTGCCTTTAAGAACTTTACATGAAGAATCTTTTTCCTTATCTGAATTATTTGGTAGAATGGCAAATCTCGCTTCTGATTTAAGCAGAACAGATTTAAAAGAAACAGGAACAATAAAAGGTTTAATTGGAAGAGATACTATACAAGCCAAAAGAAAATATCTTAGAGATTTAAATTTTGTTAATTATGCTAAAATGATTTTTGCTGCAAATGAACTTCCAAGAATTTATGATACAACTGATGGGTTTTGGACTAAATGGGTTTTGATAGAATTTCCTTTTAAATTCATTTCAAAAGAACAATATAATTTATTAGATGAAAAAGAAAAATTAAAACATAGAATTATTGATATTGATATTATTGAAAAGATTTCTACTGAAGAAGAATTATCTGGACTATTAAATTATGCTTTGGATGGTTTGGATAGAATTTTAAAACAAAAAGACTTTTCTTATTCAAAAAGCACAGCAGAAGTTAAAGATTTATGGATTAGAAAGTCAGATAGCTTTACTGCATTTTGTTATGACCATCTAGAAGAAGAACCAGATTCTACAATAAGTAAAGAAATTTTAAGAAAAATGTTTTATAAATATAGAAAAAAACATGGAAATCTTTCAGGAGCATCAGATAAAGCAATAAAGATAACTTTAGAAAATATGTTTGGTGTTTCAGACTTTCAAGATTTTTATGATAAAAATAGAATTTGGAGAGGAATTAAGTTCAAAAGGGAGGATTTGCTTAGTAATTTATAATATATATAATATACATAACAGGGATAACACCTTTATTCTACCTTTAGTCAATATTTCATATCATGTATAAGGGTGAAACTTCCTGTTATGCCTGTTATGACCTACATTTCCAATGGAAATTTAAGATGAAACAACAACAAAACTGGCAAGTAGTGGATGAAAATGGCAAGATTTTAGCCAAAACTCACAACAAATTGACAGCCATGAGCCTTATTCCAAGACTAAAATTATCCAAAAGAGAAAAATTAAAGGTTGAAAGGATAGAAGAATGAAATGTAATTTGTTTTAAACTTTAAATGTATAATGGATTATATATAAGTTTAAATAGTCATACGACAATTAATTATATGATAAAAGGAAGAAAACCTTTAGAGTTCTTTTCTGGAGAAAGAGTTTATACTATTTCAAGGGGAAAAAGTGGGAGAGGTGATTTTTATGGAATTTGTTATTTACCAAAAGAATTAATTGGGAAAAAGATAATGATTCAAATTCTAAATAAAAAAGATTACAAATCAATTGAAATAGTTAAAAGAAAATATTCTTTGAAAAAGAAAAAACTTAATAGAATTGAAAGGAGGTTAAAAAAGAAAAAATGAATAAAAAATATTTAATGTTTGGAATTCCAATATTGTTAATAGGATTAGTTGTTGCAGGTTATTATGCTATTTTCAGTGCAAGTTTTACAGTTAATCCATCAATTACATTATCAGAGGGATGTACAGATGCTCTTGGAATTGTTTATGATGGAGATACTATTGTTGGTTCTGAATGCACTTTAACAAATAATGCACCATCTGAAAGAGATTTAGTAATTAGTAATAATGCTGGACCAAATATCAAAGTTAGTTATTTAGGAACTTTAGATTTAAGTAATAAAGATTCTGCATGGAATCCAACAGGAACACCAATTATTATTGATTATACAATAGTTGGAGATACTTTTGAAGTTACAGGAGTTCCAGAAGGTTACACAGCAATTTATTATAAGGATGAAGTTGTTGGATTAGAAGGAAGAATAGCAAATCCACAACCAGCAATATCAATAGTTGGTGTAGGAAATTTACCACAACTTGATGATGCAAATATAGATGAACTTGCAAACTATTGTGCTGAACCAGATAACTACAATCAATGTAAGGGTGCAAAGATTTGGGTTGTCCCAAATGAAGATTTAGATGGTTCAACATTGAACTGGGCTAATATGGCTAACTACTATTACGAACTTGATTTAATCCAATACAATGCTGATGGAGAGATAACACTTTCACCAGAAGCAAGTTTAACACTTACACCAGTTTATGAAATTGGAGCTGGAGTTACTGGATTAAAAACTATAACAACAGAAATAGCATAGACAAACTTTATTTTTATTTTATTTTTTTATTTTGTTGGAGAACATTAAACTCAAACAAAGAAAATGAACAAATTAATATTAACAATCATTGGAATTTTACTAATTGGAAGTATCTCTGCTTTAAATATAAATATAACAGCAGGAGAAACTTATCAATTAGAACTATCTGAACCATATTTCTATTATTTAATAAGTGAAAATTCAAGTTCAGTGGACTTAAATATAACAAATGAAGGAAACTTTGTAAATATCACATTTGGTAAATATATGAATTCTGATTATTTTATGATTACTTTTTACAATAAAGAAAACCAAGTCATCTCTTCAGGTGGAGGAAATTCACATTCACATTCAAGTCCAAGAAGTTCAAATAAAACCATTACCTCTTTAGATAACTATTCCAATCCAGAAGATTATCCAAGATTTTTTCAGGAAATTGAGGAAGTAAAATCAGTAAATGATATTGTAAATACTTTAGAGAATATTTCTTCAGAAGATAATTATTGGTGGGTTTATGTCTTGATTATATTCACATTAATAATCTTAATAGTATATTTTATAATGAAGAATGAAAGAAGAAACATGGAGTAGAAAAAGTAAAAGAGATATTGAATTAGATGAATTTGTTGATGATTTAGAATTAGATGAAAAAGAAACAGAGGAAGATTATCTCTAATCTTCCTTGGAAGAAAAAAGGGGTTTAAATGAGTTAATATTTTTAATAGATTAACCTTTATAAGAGTTAAGGAATACTAATAACTATTTCTAATTACTATTTCCTTTTCTTTTTAGGTCTTCCTACTTTTCCTTTTCTTTTGACTGTTCTTTTTTTTCTTTTTGGCATTTTTTATCTCCCCTCCTCAAACTGAATTCATAATCCTGATGCTGCCTGGGCTTGCAGCTTGATGAATTCTACACCCACAATGTTTTTTACTCCAAGACCAATAATGTCTTTGGTCTTTACTTTCTTTTTCTTGACAACCTTTGCTCCTTCTCCGACTAGGGCTATCGCTTGTGCGGTTCTTGCTAAGCTTAATAGACTTCCTGTTGCTGTCATTTTATTTCCAATTAAGTATTTCTACTTCCTGTAAATAAGGGGTTTATCTTCCGCCTATTCCCCCTAATTTTCCAATAACATCACTTCTTAATGTTGGTGACAATGCAATTACTGCTATAGCTAATGCTGCAAATATTGAAATCAATCCTACAATGCTTCTTCCAGCTGAACTATCTAAATAACCATCTGCACCATAGTCATAGCTAAGATTCATTGGTGTTTGTCCAGCAGTTGCGGATGCATCTGCCCATGTAAATTGAATAGTTTTCAATCCTGTTGTAGCACTAACTCCTTCATCTATTGTATAGTTTCCTGCACTAATAGGTCCCATAACATCTGTGGAATTTGTTACTGTTGGTGTGCTCAAAAGTTCTTGTCCTGTCAAATCAGTTGTTGTTGAGTTTGGTAAGGTGTATGTAACATTACTTGCAGTTGCAGTATCTCTTAAAGTTGATAAGAAAGGTGAAAGTCCCTGGAATAATACAAGAGCAGTAATTATTCCTATAAACACAATTAGGAATGCCATTATACCCACTTCTCCTTGTTTGTTCATCTTTTATCTCCCCTCCTCAATATAAAAATTTTTTCAATCATTTGAAAAACATGCTTTGCTTTGCTTCCTCCCATTCATTTTTAAAAAACCTTGATACATAAGATGCTGGTTCGTGTTCCTTAATTCTTACTGTCATTTTTGTTGGTTTTAATATTCTTTTTAATATAATTTTTGCTTTTAATTTTGCTTTCAATCCTTTTGCTTTCTTCTCTTTCTTCTTTTTCATTTAAACCCCTTGCTGTTTAGCATGTTTCCTTTCATAAACATATTCCCTTTCATTTTAAAGATATTTTTTTCTTTTAAAATGGGCTTATCTTCTTTTAATATTGAAGTTTGTTTATTATTCATCATGTTACTGCTCCAAAATTCTTTTTTCTGCTGCTTCCTAAACTTTTCCAGATTAACTTTAATTCTCTTTTCTCTTGCTTCTTCCATGTATCTTTCCAGCTCGCGTTCATTTGCAGACTTCTGCTTCTCTTCCAGTTTCTTGTTCATTAAGTATTCTTCTTCCAGTTCCTTGAACCGACCTTTCTTTTCTGTGTTCTTTTCTGCCCACTTCCTTAATATATCTTTTACTCCCATTGTTTCTACATGTAATTTTTTTATTTAAATAGGGCTTAGTTTTTCACCACTCTCGCCATAACATATCCTACTAGTAATCCTGCAAATATTGAAACAAAAATCAATAAAGTTGCTGGAACATATCCTGAAAACATTAATAAGAATATCATTATCATAAATCCCATGTTAATAGCATTCATTCTAAAATAACTTGCCAGAGCCAAAATAGCAAAGATGGCTAGTGCTGAAAAGTATGTTGCATCACCTGCAAATACATTTATTATCCATGTCTGAAGTTCCAAAGGGGGAATCCACGCCATTTTAATCTGATGGGCTACCTCCAAACCATTCTATCAATGAAAATATAAACATGACTGTCATTGGCAAGAACACTGTCGCTATTATTCCCACTAACCAAGTTTCTCCTGTGCTTCTTGCCAAGTCTACAATACTCCAGCCAAATCCAATAAATTTGGCTACAAATAATGAAAAGAAAGGTATTAGGGCTATTTTCCAGTCAAATGTTTTTGTGATAAATCCAATTATTATTGCTGAACCAATTCCAATTAAAAATATTAATCCATCAGTTGCATTGAATAATTTTCTGTACCAATCTGAATCTGAAATATCTCCTTCTATTAGTTCCCCTGTTGTGCTATTTATTTGTATTCCAGTTTCACTTAAAATTGTCTGAGTTCCTGCTGGTTGAAATCCTAAAAAGTATAAAAATACCATCATGGTCAGCATTATCATCATATAATTCCAGACTTTCATCTTACAGCCTCCATTATTATTGTTCCAACTAACATTAACCCTGCTAAATAAGTCGGCACATGTTCTATGCCTCTTATTACAGGAAGTATTCCAACAACTATATCAAAGAAGAAAACTATTGCGAATATCATTGATGTTATTGCCATAGGACTTATCATTCCATATTTGTAACTCATTATTCCTACTGAACCAAATAAGATTATAAATACTATTAAATATCTTCCAAAATTATCCATGCCAAATAATCCTGAATCTAAATATGTTACTAAATCTGTAAAAAAGTTTTTGATACTTGTTGAAGTGTATTCGGTATTTGTTATAACCCAATATTTTGAACTTTCTGTCCTGTTTCCGTCTATTATATAATAATAATCCATGTAGATAATAGTCTGGTTATTTACATCGTAAACTACTTCTGCTGGTGTTCCTTCTGTTACAGAACTATCACTATCGACTATCGAACCATTTGCTAATCTTAAGTCAAAACCAAAACTATCTATTTCCCAGTAACTTGAAGTCAGATTAAAAGAGAAAGTATAACTTGTATCATTAAATAATTCATTTGCTTTTGGACTTATGTATGTTAAAATTCCTCTTGTATAATCATCTGCTATATTCACTATACCTCCAAGATTAATAGTATAACCGCTTTGCGTTGGTGTTATGCTTGTAGTGTAAGTAGTGTAACCAGTTGCTACAAAAGTGAATGTATGTAAGAAGTCTGGGCTTAGCCAAAATGTAATTCCACCATCTGCACCTGTTGTTCCTTCACCAACAAGTTCTGTGTTTCCATCTATTATCCTGCTTGCATTTACATATACATCTTCCAATGGCTGTTCAGCAATATTGATAACCTGAAAGGTAACATAAATTCCATCTGCCGACGGCAACAAGTATAATGTTATGTTTGATGTTGCATTGGTTAATGTTTGCAGTGTTGGGTTATAAGTTCTTTGTGGCGCTGTGGAATTTTTATATTGCAGGACATAATCAACCTTTACATTCTTGTTTGTTGGTGAATAACAAAATGCAAAACTTGAATTTTCTACATTATCTATGAATGTCAGTGTCTTATTTGTAGTTCCTGTTCCAAGATAATACAAGAATGTTGAAGTTGGAATGCTCGCTGTCATCCATGACAAGTCAGCTTCATTCTTGAATGAGAAATTAAGATAGGCAGTTGTGTAAGTTGCATTACAATGAACAAGGTTACTCATATTAACCAGTTGCTGATAACTTGTGCTGTTATAATAATTTATTCCAGAGGAATTTGTTAGTCCTAACATCCAGTAAAAACTTGTGTTTCCAATATGAGTTATTGTTGGAACATCTATTGTTCTTGTAAAATTGATATTATTTCCAGTTCCTTGCTTTGTTCCTGCATATGCCGTTCCATTATAATATAATGATGCTGAAATTGCAGTCCAATCAGTGCTTGTATAAGAAATGTTTATCTTGTAATCTTCCGAGGCTGTTTCCCAGATATAATTATTAAATGATTGGGAATTCTCTGTAAATGCTTTTAGAGTAAAGAAAACACTTGTATAATTTTCATTTCCTAATGTATCATTAATATAAACAAAAATAGTGTTGTTACCTTCATTCCAATTTTCACCTGTAATATTTGTTGAACAATCTGCAAGAGAATTATTTGTTACACCTCTGTCTTCACTCCACCAGCAACTATCCACATTTGTTTCTGTATAAGTATAATTAATATCAATTCCTCTATATGTTGTATTTGTGTAATTTGAAGGAGTTACTATATCAATAAGAGGAGAAATACTATCAACATAAAAAGTTATGTTATTAGAAAAGTTTTGATGTCCTGCTGTATCATTTATATAAACTATTATATTTTTACTTCCCTGTCCAAAATTCATGGCAGAAAAGTTTGCTGTGCAATCAATTCCTGTTGAATTTGTTACTCCACTATCATTTGAATACCAACAAACATCTGGGTATGTTTCTGTGAAAGTTATATTAATATCAACTACATCTTCGGTGTAAGTTGTATTGGTAGGAAATGCTATTTCAACTTCTGGGTTAATTACATCTATATCTATATTAAAAGCAACACTTTGAGAATTGTTTAAATTATTTAAAGTATCATTACAATAAAACACAACAACATGTCCTCCTTCAAGCATTGAAGAATTTGTATCTGTCCACTCATCTGCTGTTAAATTAGTCATGGTGTAATTATTTATTCCATTATTCAAGGAGTATAAACAAGTATCAACTATAAAATTATCTGTCGCTGTAACATTAAAAGTAATTGTTGTTGTTCCATAAGTTTTATTTGTTGGTGTATTATTTATTACACTTGGTGGTGTTGTATCTTCCTCATAAAAAGTCCCTGTTCCACTATTATATAAACTAACAGCCTCGGCATCAGTTAAACTTCTATTCCATAAATATATCTCGT
>Ga0307378_10013098_pt1 | contig 10526 bp, 5 predicted proteins | sample UN1MG_FD_202238 | JGI IMG/M metagenome (GOLD analysis project Ga0307378, IMG submission 202238) | Soil microbial communities from Risofladan, Vaasa, Finland - UN-1 | ecosystem: Environmental > Terrestrial > Soil > Coastal area > Acid sulfate soil | place: Finland: Risofladan, Vaasa | collected...
GGTCGTCCGCACGGTCGGCATCTTCAACGACACCCACGACGATACGCCCATCGCCTTCACGTGGACCCTGACGGTGGGCGGCAAGCAGGTGGCCGGCAAGACCACCGAACATCGCGTGGCCGCAGGGGCGAACGAGAAGTTCAACGTCGAACTCACGATGCCCCGCGTCGCCTCCCGCGCCGAGGGCGAGTGGGTCCTGGCGCTGGCCGTCAAGGGCAAGGATGTCTTCCGCGACTCCAAGGCCGTCAGCGTCCTGAACACCGACCCGCGCGAGTGCCGCATGAGCGGCCTCGGTGGCCTGAAGGCCGCCGACCTGTGCGTCGTCGACCCCGGCGGCGCGGTGGGGGCGTTCCTCAAGGGTCGCGGCGTGCCGTTTACGCCCGTCGCCGACCTCGCCGCCCTGCCGCCGACGGGCCGGGTGCTGGTGGTCGGCAAGGACGTCCTCGGCCCGGTCGAGAGCACGACGAGCCGCCTGGCCGCCCTCGCGGCCGAGGGCCGCCGCGTCATCGTTCTCGAACAGAAACACCCCCTGCGGTATCAGGCCCTGCTGCCCGCCGAGATGGAGGCCGACGAGAACCAGGGTTACACCGCCTTCGGTGAGGACCTCGGGCACCCGGCCCTCTGGAACCTCCAGCACAAGGACTTCTTCACCTGGAGCCCCGGCGAAGTCGTCTATCGCAACGCCTATCGCAAGCCGTCCCGCGGCGCCCGGTCGCTCGTCCAGTGCCACGAACTCCTCCAGAACTCCGCCCTGGTGGAGGTGCCCGTCGGCGACGGTCTCATGCTGCTGGCCCAGTTACGGGTCGGCGAGTCGATTGCCGAGAACGCCGTCGCCCAGCAACTGCTCCTGAACCTGGTTGCGTATGCCGCCACGTACAAACTGGAGTTCCGCGAGGTGGCCGCCGCCACGCAGGGGGACCCGCAACTGGCCGCGATGATGGACGCCGTCGGCCTGAAGTACACGCCGGCCGCGGGGCCGCTCAAGGCCATCGGCGGCGGGGCTAAACTGGCCGTCGTCGCCGCCACGCCCGCCCACCTGAAGACCCTGGCCGACAACCTGGCCAAGGTCCGGGCGTTCACCGAGGCGGGCGGCTGGGTGGTCCTCCACGGTCTGGCGCCCGACGGCCTGGCCGACTACAACCGCCTCGTCGGTTTCGATCACCTGATCCGGCCGATGCGGCGCGAGCGCGTCACGTTCCCCGCGCGGCGGCATCCGCTCATGGCGGGCCTGACGGTGGGCGACGTGGCCCTGTACTCGGCCGAGCGCATCTTCCCGTGGACCCAGGGCAACTACGTGGCCGGCGACACCTTCGCCTACGTGGTCGATTACGAGGACGTCGCGCCGTTCGCCGAGTTCCCGCCCGAGAACCTCGAACACCCCGACTGGAACCGCTCGAACATGGTCAACGGCATGGTCTCGGCCGACGGCTGGAAGTATATCGTCAATACCGAAGCCCCTGCCGATAAGCCCGTCGAGTTCCCCCTCAAGTTCCCCAAGCCGGTCCAGGTCCGCGAGATGGAGTGGATCGGCAACACCTTCTATTACCCCGTCACGAAGGTCGCGCTCCTGTTCGACGGCGACGAGGCCGGTGCCGCGACGTTCGACACCAAGCCCCACAGCGACCCGCAGACGTTCGCCATCGACCCGCCGCGCGGGGGTAGCCGCATTACCCTGCGTCTCGCCAAGTGGGACGTGTTGCCCGACAAGCGGGCCATTACGGGTCTCGACAACGTGCGCCTGCTGGCGGTCCGGCCGCCCGAGTTCTACCAGAACGTCCAGCCCATGCTGAACGTCGGCGGCCTCATGGCGTACCCGCGCGGGCAGGGCGGCGTGGTCCTCTGCAACCTCCTCTTCAAGGACACCGAGGACGTGCCCGAGAATCAGCAGAAGAAGCGCACCATCTTCGCGACGATCCTTCGGAACCTGAAGGCCCCGTTCGCCGGCGGCAAGCGCGTCATCGCCGGCACGCGGCTCAACTACCAGCCGATCGACCTCTCGAAACACGCCACGCAGTACCGGACGGAGCGAGGCTGGTTCGGCGATAAGTCCTTTACCTTCAAGGACATGCCGACGGGCCGCCAGGTCTTTGCCGGCGTGCCGTTCCAGGTTTACGACTTCCCCACCTCGCCCGTGCCGACGGTCGTCATGCTGGGCGGGGGCGGCGTGCCCAACAACCCGCCCCAGGAAGTGCGCGGCATTCCCGTCGGACGCAAGGCCGACGCCCTGTTCTTCCTCCACACGGCCCGCCTCGACGCGCGGCGGAACCGCGACGAACTCAAGAAAGACAAGCGATACGAGATGCTCCGATACGTCATCACCTACGCCGACGGCAAGACCGAGGCCGTCCCCGTCGAGGCCGAGATCGACATCGACGACTATCGCCAGAAGGGGCCCCGCGCCATCCCCGGCGCCCAGATCGCCTGGACCCGCCCCTGGGAGGGCACCGAGTACACCGCCGTCGCGTACTCGATGCAGTGGAACAACCCGCGGCCCGACGTCGCCATCCAGAGCATCGACGTGCAATATGGCAAGGAGAAGCGCGGCGTGCCGGTGCTGATTGCCGTGACGGCCGCCACGGCCGAGTAGCCGTGGCACAAAAGACCGACGCCGAACCGGGTTTTTGGGGATACGATGGGCCGCGATGACGGTTTAACCTCTCGTTCCCGGTTGTGAAGGAGACCATGCGATGAAGAAGCCGTACGCGTTGACCCGCCGCAGATTGCTCAAGGGGGCGGCCGCCGCCGGCGCGGCCGCGGTGTTCCCGGCCATCGTGCGATCATCGGTCCTGGGTGCCGAGGCGCCGAGCAACAAGATCCTCATGGGCGCCATCGGCGTGGGCGGCATGGGGTCGGGCGACCTCCAGGGCTTTCTGGGCGACAGCCGCATCCGCGTCGTCGGCGTCTGCGACATCGACAAGAATCACCGCGAGGGCGCCAAGAAGACCGTCGATGCGCGATACAAGAACGACGACTGCAAGGCGTACCTGGATTACCGCGAACTCATCGGCCGCGGCGATCTTGGCGCCGTCATGACCGCGCTGCCCGACCACTGGCACGCCCTGCCGGCCATCGCGGCCGCCAAGGCCGGGTGCGACATCCACGGCCAGAAACCCTTCGCCCGGAGCATCCGCGAGGGCCGCGCCATCTGCGACGCCGTCCATCGGTACGGCCGCATCTGGCAGACCGGCAGCCAGCAGCGGTCCGAGGAGCGGTTCCGCTTTGCCTGCGAACTGGTCCGCAACGGCCGCGTCGGCAAGATCAGCCGCGTCGAGGTCGGCCTGCCGACGGGCGGTGGGGGCGGCACCACCGAGGCCAAGCCGGTTCCCGAGGGCCTCGACTGGGAGTGGTGGCTCGGCCCGGCGCCGTACCGGCCGTACCAGGGCTTCGGCCCGCACTGGAACTGGCGGTGGATCCTCGACTACTCCGGCGGCCAGTTGACCGACTGGTGCGGACACCACGTCGACATCGCCCACTGGGGTCTCGGGTACGACCGCACCGGCCCCGTCGAGATCGAGGGCAAGGGCGTCTACCCGAAGGAGGGCCTGTACGACGTCCCCATTGAGTACGACTTCACGTGTAAGTATGCCACGGGTGTCGAGATGAGCGTCACTCACAACCGCATCAACCCGCAGGGCACCAAGTGGATCGGCGACAAGGGCTGGGTGTACGTGCGTCGCGGCTTCATCGACGCCGATCCCAAGGGCCTGCTCAAAGAGAAGATCGGCCCCGGCGAGACCCGGCTCTACGACAGCGGCGGCCACAAGAAGAACTTCGTCGACGGCATCCTCAGCCGCAAGGAAACGATCTGCCCCGCCGAGGTCGGCCACCGGTCCATCAGCGTCGGCCTGCTGGGCGAGATCGCCATGCTCACCGGACGCAAAATCAAGTGGGACCCCGAGAAAGAGGAAATCCTCGGCGACCCCGGCGCCGCCGCGCTGCTGGGCCGTTCGTATCGCGAACCATGGCAACTGTAGCCGAGCGCCGGCCGTAGGCCGCCTGGGAGGAGAACGTGATGACCGCCGAAACCATGACCCGCTGCCGCACCATCCTGGTCGCCGGGGCGCTGGCACTGCTCGCCGGGGCCGTGGCCCGGGCCGACGTCTACGACGACGTCGTCAAGTACGAGTGGGCCCAGCCGCGCACCCCGCTGGCGACCATCGAGCAGGAGGCACGCGACGCCGCCACGCCGGCCGCCCGGGCCGCCATCGAGACCAAACTCCTGAAGGCCCTGGCCGACCCCGGCGCGACCTACGAATGCAAGCAGTTCGTCTGCCGGATGCTGCGGCGCATGGGTTCCCCGGCGTGCGTGCCGGCCCTGGCGAAACTACTGGCCGACGAAAAACTCTCGCACATGGCCCGCTTCGCGCTCCAGGACCTGCCCGGCGACGAGGCCGGCGCGGCCCTGCGCGACGCCATGGACAAACTCTCGGGTAAACTGAGGGTCGGCGTCATCACCTCGCTCGGCGAGCGGCGCGACGCCAAAGCCGTGCCCGCCCTGGCCAAACTCGCCTCGGGCGCCGACGTGGAACTGGCCCATGCCGCCATCGGCGCGCTCGGCCGCATCGCCACGGCCGATGCCGCCAAGGCCCTGGCCGGCGCCAAGGTGCCCGACTCACTCAAGAACAAGGCCACCGACGCTTGCCTCGTCTGTGCCGACCGGATGCTGGACGCCGGCGACGCCGCGGCGGCGGCCGCCATCTACACGAAGACCTTCGCCGAGGCCGGCCCGAAGCCGCTGCGCATCGCCGCGCTGCGCGGCATGGTTCTGGCGGATGGGGAGAAGGCCGCCGCGACGCTGATCGGCCTGCTGAAGGACAAGGACGCCGACCTGCGGCGCGCCGCCACGAAATTTCTGGTCGAGATGCCGGGCCCGGGGGCCGCGCAGGTGATTGCCGCCAAGTTGGCCGCCGTCTCGACCGCCGAGCAGGCCATGCTCATCGACGTCCTCACCCAGCGCGGCGACGCGGCCGCTGCCGCCGCGGTCACCCAACTCGTCGACAGCAAGGATGAGCCCGTCCGCCTGGCCGCCGTCAAGGCCCTGGCCGTTCTGGGCGACGCATCGAGCGTGCCGGTGCTCGTGAAAACCGCGGCCGCCGGCGGCCCGCTGGGCGACGCGGCCACCAAGAGTCTCAACGAACTCAAGGGCGAGGGCGTCGGCGAGGCCATCGGCAAACTCCTCGATTCGCCGGACGCCGTCGTCCGGGCCGGCGCCATCGGCGTGTTGACGGCGCGCGGCGACCGGTCCATGTGTGGTGAGATGCTCAAGGCGGCGCGCGACCCGGACGAGAAGATCCGCATGGCTGCCATCGAGGGCGTCGGGGCCCTGGGTGGATGTCAGGTCTTGCCCGGGATCGTCTCGCTGCTGGTGGCCTCGAAGCCGGGTGCCGAGCGCGATGCCCTCGACCGCGCCGTCACGGCCGTGGCCGGGCGCGTCGACGAGGGCGAGAGGGATGTCGCGGCGGCCGCCGTCGCGGCGGGCCTCGCGAAGGCCGACGCCGATGCCAAGGTCCGCCTGCTGACGGTCCTGGGCCGGACGGGCGGCCCGAAGGCCCTGGAGGCCGTCCGCGGCCAGGTCGGCGCCGCCGACGCCGACGTCGCGACCAGTGCCGTCCGGGCGCTGGCGGCCTGGCCCGACGCCGCGCCGGCCGACGACCTCCTGAAGGTCATCAAGACGACTAGCAACAACACGCAGAAGGTCCTGGCGTTTCGCGGGTACATCCGCATGGCGAACCTGTCGGCCGGACGCTCGGCCGGCGAGACGACCAGGATGTACGAGCAGGCCCTGGCCCTGGCCACGAACGCGGCCGAGAAGAAGTCGGTCCTGGCGGGCCTGGCCGGCGCCCGGTCGGCCGAGGCGCTCAAACTCGTCGAGTCGCTGGTGGCCGACGACGCCCTGAAGGCCGAGGCCGAACTCGCCGTCGTCCAGGTGGCCGGCAACGCACGCGACGCCGCGCCCGACGAGGCCCGCGCCGCCCTCAAGAAGATCGTGGCCTCCACCAAGCGCGACGACCTCCGCCAGAAGGCCCGGGCCACACTGGCCGAGATGGACAAGTTCGCCGGCTACGTCACCTCGTGGCTCGGAAGCGGGCCCTACACGGCCGGCAACCTGTTCGACACCGCCTATCCGCCCGAGGCGAAGGACTCTAGGGACGTCAAGTGGCACCTCCTGGCCAAGGGTATCGGCCCGCAGAAGATCGATCTGGAGCAGGCCATCGCCAAAGGCGGCAACCGGGCCGGCTACCTGAAGACCAGCATCTGGTCGCCCGCCGACCAGGACGTGCGGCTCGACATCGGCAGCGACGACGGCGTCAGGGTATGGATCAACGGCAAGCTCGTCCACTCCAACAACGCCACGCGCCCCTGCACGCCGGGACAGGACAAGGTCAAGACCCGCCTGAAGAAAGGCTGGAACGCCGTCCTCGTGAAGGTGACGCAGGGCGGCGGCGAGTGGGAACTCTCGTTCCGCGTCGCCGCGCCCGACGGCACCGCGCTGGAGGGCATGAAGGTCAGCGTCGAAGGCCGGTAGGCCGTGCCAAGGGGGATGGCGATGCAGAACCTGTTGGCGGTCGTCGCGGCCGCGGCGCTTCTTCTGGCGACAGTCGCCTGCGCGGCCGCGGCCGAACCGTGGTCGCCCGAACGGGCCCGCCAATGGTATGCCCGGCAGCCGTGGCTCGTCGGATGCAACTATGTCACAAGCACCGCGGTCAATACGACCGAGATGTGGCAGGCCGAGACGTTCGACCTGGCCACGATCGACCGCGAACTCGCCCTGGCCGAGGGCCTCGGCTTCAACACCGTCCGCGTCTACCTGCCGTTCATCGTCTGGGAGCACGACCCGCCGGGCCTCATGGCGCGCATCGACCGTTTCCTGGGCGTGGCCGCGCGGCACGGCATCCGGGTCATGGTCTGCCTGTTCGATGACTGCGCCTTTGCCGGCAAGCAGCCGTACCTCGGCCCGCAGGACGCTCCGGTGCCCGGCGTCCATAACAGCGGGTGGACGCCCAGCCCCGGCAGCCGACTCGTGACCGACCCGGCGGCGCGGCCGCGCCTCGAGCGATACGTCCGAGGCGTCGTGGGGACGCTGGCACGCGACGACCGCGTCGTCGTCTGGGACCTCTACAACGAGCCCGGCAACGAGCGCATGGGCAACAAGAGCCTCCCCCTGCTGGAGGCGGCGTTCGGGTGGGCGCGGCAGGCCCAGCCCGTGCAGCCGCTGACCACGGGCATCTGGAACGCCGGCCTCAAGGACCTCAACGCCCGGACGCTCGACCTGTCGGACGTCGTCAGTTTCCACAACTACGGCGACCTCGGGGGCGTCAAGCGGCAGGTGACCGACCTGGCGGCTCGCGGCCGGCCCGTTCTGTGCACCGAGTGGATGCGTCGCGCCGGCGGCAGCCGCTTCGCCTCGCACCTGCCCTTCTTCAAGCAGCAGCGGGTCGGCTGCTGGAACTGGGGCCTCGTGACCGGCAAGACGCAGACGCACTTCCCGTGGGGTTCGCCCAAGGGGGCGCCCGAGCCGAAGGAACCGTTCCACGACATCTTCCGCCGCGACGGCACGCCGTACTTCGCCGGCGAGATTGCCGTCATTCGGCAGGTCACGGGCGCCGCGGGCAAGTGATGGCGCGTCCTGCGGGTCCGCTCCCTCACGGTCGCGGCTCGGATGGGTCGGCTCCCTCGCGGTTGCGGCTATGACGGTCGCGGCCGGCCCGCAAATCGCAGGCACGCCTTGACGCCGCGCGCGGTGGCCACCTAAGATACATGAGCGCAGCCGAGGGGGGCTGTGGTCGCATGGCCCAGGGCCCTCGGAAGGGAACGGACGCCGATGACCGCCAAACTCTCGAGCGAGACGCGCCCGAGCGGCCTGCCAATCAGCGGCGGCACGCTCCACGTGCTCGGCATCTCGGCGAGTCCCAGGGCCGACGGCAACTCGGACGCGCTGCTGCGCGAGGCCCTCGGCGGTGCCGAATCGGCCGGCGCCCGGTGCGAGTACCTGGGCCTTCGCGGCCTGGCGATCGGTCCGTGCGAGGAATGTTACACGTGCGCCCGGACCGGCCGCTGCTGCATCGACGACGATTTCGACGGCGTCCTCGAGAAGATCCTGGCGGCCGACCGGCTCGTTTTCGCCACGCCCGTCTTCTTCATGGCCGTCTCGGCCCAGGCCAAACTGCTCATCGACCGATGCCAATGCCTGTGGTCGCAGAAGTACCTCCTGCGGCAGCCGCTCTTCGCCGACGGTCCCCGCGACCGCCGGGCGCTCGTCATCGCCGTGGGCGGGTCGAAGAGCCGGAAGATGTTCGACAGCGTCCGCATGACCATGACGTACTGGTTCGACGCCCTGGAGGCCGCCCACGCGGCCAGCCTGTTCGTCAACCAGGTCGACGGGGCCGGCGACGTCCGGCGGCACCCGCGTGCCCTAGCCGAGGCCCGCCGCCTGGGCGCCGCCCTGGCCGATGCGGCCGCCCCCGTGCCCGCGAAGCCGACCGAGGTCGAACTTTTCGACGGTCTCGCCGCCGGCGCCCGGCCGATGGAGGCCGCCGATGGTTGCTGAGACGCTCACCCTGACGCAGACGGTCCTCTACGGCGTGGGTGCGAGCGCCGCCGCGGGCCTCGCGACCGGTGTCGGGGCGCTGCCCGGGCTGTACTTCCGGAACCTGTCGCGCCGCACGCTCGACGCGCTGCTGGGGTTCGCGGCCGGCGTCATGCTGGCGGCCACGGCGTTCAGCCTGGTCGTTCCCGGCATCGAGTATGGCGAACAGATTTACGGCGCCAAGACGTGGGCCGTAGCGATGATGGTGGGCGGCATGCTGTTCGGGGCGGTGTTTCTGGACCGGTGCGACAAGTGGCTGCCGCACGAGCACTTCTTCAAGGGCCCCGAGGGGCCGTCGTCGAGTCTCCGCAAGACGTGGCTCTTCGTGCTGGCCATCACGCTGCACAACTTTCCGGAGGGGCTGGCCGTGGGCGTGGGGTTCGGCGGCGGCACCGAGAAGGCCGTGGCCGACGGCACCGCGCTGGCCCTGGGCATCGGCCTCCAGAACATGCCCGAGGGCCTGGCCGTGCTGCTGCCGCTGATGCGCGAGGGGTACTCGCCCGGCCGCGCCCTGTGGATTGCCACCGCGACGGGCCTCGTCGAACCGGTGGCAGGCCTGCTGGGCGCGGGCCTGGTGGGCATCTTCGCCCCCGTCCTGCCGCTGGCCATGGCCCTTGCCGCCGGGGCCATGCTCTTCGTCATCAGCGACGAGATCATCCCCGAGACGCATCGCGGCGGTTACGAGCGTGTGGCCACGTTCGGCGTCATGGTCGGGTTCGTCGTGATGATGGCGATGGACACGCTGCTGGGGTGAGGGCCCGGCCTCCGTTTTCTCGGTGTCGGTTGAAAACGGCGCGCCCGTCGTCTACCATGAGGACACCGGACGCGCGCATTCTGCCCGAGGGAGGGACCCGGTGAGCCAGGCATTCCAGGCCGCGAAACTGACCGACCGCGTCTACTGGGTCGGCGCCATCGACTGGGCCATTCGCGATTTCCACGGGTACGCCACCCGCCGCGGCACTACGTACAACGCGTACCTGGTGTTGGCCGACAAGGTGACGCTCGTCGACACGGTCAAGGCCCCGTTCATGGGCGAGATGATGGCCCGCATCGCGTCGGTCGTCGAGCCGGCGAAGATTGATTACATTATCTCGAACCATTCCGAGATGGACCACAGCGGCTGCCTGCCGCAGACCATCACGGCCGTGCGGCCCGAGAAGGTCTTCGCTTCGGCCAACGGCGCCAAGGCCCTCGAGGCCCACTTCCACCTGGGCGGGGGCGTCACGCCCGTCAAGGACGGCGAGACCCTGGGCCTGGGCAACCTGAACGCCACGTTCGTCGAGACCCGGATGCTCCACTGGCCCGACAGCATGGTCACGTACCTGGCCGAGGAACAGGTCCTGTTCTCGCAGGACGGGTTCGGGCAGCACCTGGCCTCGACCGAGCGGTTCGCCGACGAGATTCCGCGCGACGTCCTGCGGCACGAGGCCGCCAAGTACTACGCCAACATCCTGTTGCCGTATTCCAACCTGGTCACGAAACTCGTCGCGAAACTCGGCCAGTTGAACCTGCCGCTGAAGATGATCGCCTCCGACCACGGGCCCGTCTACCGCAAGGACCTGGGGTGGATCGTCGACCTCTGGGCCGGCTGGGCCGAGCAGAAGCCCACCGCCGGGGCCGTCGTCGCGTTCGACACCATGTGGGGCAGCACGGCCCTCATGGCCCGGGCCATCGCCGAGGGCCTGGCCGCCGGAGGCGCCGCCGTCAAGGTCATGCCGCTACAGGCGTGCCATCGCAGCGACGTGGTCACCGAACTGCTGGAGGCCGGGGCCCTTCTGGTCGGGTCGCCCACGATCAACAACCAGATGTTCCCGACCGTGGCCGACCTGCTCTGTTATGTCGAGGGCCTGAAGCCCCGCAACAAACTCGGCGCCGCCTTCGGTTCCTACGGGTGGAGCGGCGAAGCGGTCGCCCGCATCCAGGAGTCCCTCGACCGCAT
>Ga0307378_10013101_pt1 | contig 10524 bp, 11 predicted proteins | sample UN1MG_FD_202238 | JGI IMG/M metagenome (GOLD analysis project Ga0307378, IMG submission 202238) | Soil microbial communities from Risofladan, Vaasa, Finland - UN-1 | ecosystem: Environmental > Terrestrial > Soil > Coastal area > Acid sulfate soil | place: Finland: Risofladan, Vaasa | collected...
TTTAAAAGAATTTTTAGAAAGTAAGCACACTCCTAAATCAAAAGAGACTCAGAAAAAAGACGGAACCAAAAAAGAGAAAGCGAAACCAAAAGAGAAAAACAAAGAGTAATTACCCGATACCGTTTATAGCTTTTTATTTCTATGAAAAATCATAGAGGGTGATTTACAGAAATTATATTAAAAAGGCAAAATGGGAAACGAAACAGAACAATATCTAAGAGAAGTAAAGGCTTTACAAAAAAGCGGAATCGCCACGGAGCATAGTTACCGGGGAGCATTGCAGATTTTTATAGAATTACTGGTTCCCGGTATTAAAGCCACGAATGAACCAAAACGCCAGGAATGCGGTGCACCGGATTATATAATTACAAAAAAGAATATTCCCCTGGGATTCATCGAGGCAAAAGATTTAGGAGCCGATCTTGATAAGGTTGAAAAAAGTAGTCAGCTAAAAAGATATAAAGAAAGCCTGGAAAATCTTATATTAACAGATTATTTGGAATTTAGGCTTTTCCAGCATTCAAATAAAGTTGCCACAGTTAAAATTGCATCCATTAACGGGAACCTAAAAGCTATAAAAGAGAATTTCCAAATATTTGAAGATTTTATAAAAGATTTCTGTTCTCCGAAGGTTCAGACAATTAAATCCGCTGAAAAATTGGCTAAGATGATGGCCGGTAAAGCCAGGTTAATGCAGGAAGTTATATTTAAATCGCTTAATTCCGATAACGGAGAATCCAACACACTGAGAGATCAATTAGAAGCGTTCCAAAAGATATTAATACATGATATGGATGAAGAGTCATTCTCCGATATATATGCTCAAACCATTGCTTATGGTCTTTTTGCTGCCAGGCTCCACGATACTACATTAGAAGATTTTTCCAGACAGGAGGCTATGTTTCTGGTTCCAAAGTCAAATCCATTTTTAAGGCTGTTATTCACTTACATTGCCGGGCCTGATCTTGACGACCGGGTTGTCTGGATTGTTGATTCGTTGGCGGATGTTTTCCGGGCCTGTGATGTAAGTTCTTTACTAAAAGATTTTGGGAAAACAACTCAGCAGAATGACCCGATGATTCACTTTTATGAAACATTTCTTGCTGAATACAACCCAAAATTAAGAAAATCAAGAGGGGTATATTATACACCCGAACCGGTTGTAAATTTTATTGTTAGGGCAGTTGATGATATTTTAAAAACTGAATTCAATCTACCTGACGGGCTGGCCGATACCAGTAAAGTAAAACTCAAAGTGGATAAACAGGGCATGAAATATGAAAAAGAGTTTCATAAAGTGCAGATACTTGACCCGGCTGCCGGAACCGGTACTTTTTTAAGTGAAATCATAAAGCATATATACAAAAAATTTGAGAACCAACAGGGAGTATGGTCAAACTATGTTGAAGAGCATCTTATACCCCGGTTACATGGTTTTGAAATCCTGATGGCTTCATATGCCATGTGCCACTTAAAACTTGAACTCCTATTAAAAGACACTGGCTTTACTTCTAAGAAAGATCAAAGGCTCAATGTTTATTTAACCAATAGCCTTGAAGAACCCCACGAATATACCGGTACTCTTTTTGCATCCTGGTTATCAAAAGAGGCCACGGCTGCGAATCGAGTTAAACAGGATGTTCCGATCATGATTGTTATTGGTAATCCTCCTTACAGTGTTAGTTCCAGTAATAAAGGTGAATGGATAGAAAATCTCTTGTTAGATTATAAAAGAGGCTTAGATGACAAAAACATTCAACCTTTATCTGATGACTATATTAAGTTTATAAGGTTTGGTCAATATTTTATTGAAAGAAATGGTGAAGGGATTTTAGCTTATATTTCAAATAATAGCTTAATTGATGGATTAATTCATCGCCAGATGCGCCAATCATTCATGAGAGTTTTTAACAAAATATATATTCTTGATCTGCATGGAAATGTGAAACGCAGAGAAACTCAACATTATGGATGTCGCGATGAAAATGTTTTCGATATTCAACAAGGTGTATCAATAAATATCTTTATAAAAAAAAGCTTTAAAAGTAACAAATGTAGAATCTTCAAATATGATCTTATTGGCAGCAGGGGTTATAAATATGAAAATTTGAATTCTATGCAAATAAGTAAAACTGAATGGAAAGAAATCTTTCCGAAAGAGACTAACTATTTTTTTAAAGAAGTTGATCGAAGTGCTGAAAGTGAATATATGAAATACTTCTCCTTAAGCGAACTTTTTTTATTCCAAGGTGCAGGAGTACAAACAAAGAGAGATAAAATTTTTGTTGATATTGAAAAATCTACACTTTCTGGGAGAATTATGAAATTAATAAATGGAACCCTTACAAATAGGGAAAAAGAAAATTTTAATTTTAAAAATTCCTCCTCATATAATCTTATTGAGAAAACAAATCAGTCAATATATAAAGATTCATTTATTATTCGATACAACTATCGTACTTTTGATGATAGATTTATTTATTATGATAGAGAACTTCTTGGGAGAGCATTTTTTAAAATAATGCGAAATATGATTCAGGAAAACATAGGGTTAATAACATGCAAACAACAAAGTTCTTTTAATTTTCAACATTGTTTTCTCACTTCTTTTATCACAGACCATAATTCTATATCATTACAGACCAGAGAAGCATCTTATTTTTTCCCGCTATATTTCCTTGCAGAAAGTGAAAATTCAATTGGGCTTTTTAAGGACAGACGTCAAGACAAACAGCCAAACTTTAATAAAAATTCTATTATCATTTTAGAAAAATATTTAGAATTAAAATTTGAACCTGAAAAATCCGGGAAAGAAGATAAATTTACCCCAATTGATCTTTTAGATTATATCTATGCCGTTCTTCACTCACCGAATTATCGAAAGAAGTATAAAGAGTTTTTAAAAATAGATTTTCCCCGGATTCCTTATCCTGAAGATCAGAAAGGATTCTGGAAACTGGTTGAAAAAGGTGGAGAGTTAAGACAACTTCATTTAATGGAATCCCCGCTGCTTAATCAACTGATAACCTCATATCCTGAAACCGGGGATAACCTGGTTGAAAAGGTCTTTTTTGAAGGTGATAAAATAGGGAAAGTCTGGATTAATAAATCACAATATTTTGACAAGGTTCCCCGGATTTCCTGGGAGTTTTATATAGGGGGATATCAGCCCTGTCAAAAGTGGTTAAAAGACCGTAAAGGCCGCCAATTATCTTTTGATGATATATTTCATTACCAGAAGATTGTAATCGCTTTAAAAGAGACTGATCGCATTATGAAAGAGATCGATAAAATCGTGGAGTTTTAGGAACATTATTACCGGGTCTTTTTTATAGCTTTGAAAACGACTCAATAAAGGGTGTTCAAATCTAAAAATATTGCAGAATACTACAATCTGCAAATTATTAAAATCCACTGAAAGCCTATTATAGAAACCTTCTTTATCATATCGGGGAAGAAATATATTACACTCACTCCCTTACTTTCTAAAGTCCCTAAAAAGGGAAAACGGAAATTTAAAAATGTTAAGTTTTGTTAAAATTATTTTTAAAATTTGGTCTTTTTTTGTGAAAATTGATTAGATTATGGAGGGTAAGATATTTCAAGATATGGGGGATTATGGGGAGTTATGATTTCCGGGGTTGGGTGTCCATTAGGTGTCTATAATATAGCAAAACACCACTATTTTTTAAAGGTTATGGAATAATATAAATTATCCGGTGGGAAACCGGAAATCCTTTTATAATAATGATTTTACGCCTGAGAGAGAGAGCCGATGGGGAGAGTCGAACTCCCGACCTTTTGATTACGAATCAAGCGCTTCTACATTTTATTTTTTATCTATATCCCCATGTATCAAGGGGTTTCAGGCTATTCAAATGAATAAAAATCAATTAGGTGTCTAATAGGTGTCTACCTCTCCCCCAAATCGCCCTTACTTAAGAGGATTGTAATATCATTATCTTTCTATTTCGGCTAATATCTCTATTTATCGCCAATAAACTTAAAAATTCGCTATATTTATATCGTGCCTTAAATTTTTATGACAAAATCTATTTGTTGATATTTTTTTAAAAAAAATATAAAGAAATGCCAACTGTCATATAAAGAAATTTAAATAAAGTTTTAAAATGTTTGCTATCAACTATTTTACACAAAAAAAAATAAAAAAGATGTAAAAATGTTGACACCTCATTTTGACCTTAAATATTTTTTTTGATTAAAGTTGACAAATTTGATTTTTTAAACTATATTAAGATATGTCTAATAAATACGGAAAAGACACTTTTGTAAATAATGATTACTTTGCCACATGTGGACTGTCCCGGCAGGTGGTAAGATATGGTATCGAGAGGGAAAAGATAAAACCCCTTGGGATTCTCCTATCAATGAAGGTAGTGAAATCGATCATTGATTTCAAAAAAATTGATTCAATCGAGAAATTAAAAAAAAGTCCCTATTTGTATAATCGGCTTGATGCCGATCTTTTTATACTAAGGTATTGGGTGGAAAACTACAAAAGATATTTAAGGGAAATAATCACGTTATGGGAAAAGTTCAAAAATGAAGAACCTTTTAAAAACCGGAATGAATCGGATAAAAAAGAACTCCAACTTAAAATCTTAAATACGGATGAGTTTTTAGATTACCTGCCGGATGAGATAAAGGAATTTATAAAGATAGTAAATAAGTACTTCGATTTTAAAACCGGGAAACCGATCAACCCGGAAAGTTCTTTTTTCTGTGATTTTAGCCGGGAATATATCAAAGGTATCCTAAACCGAAACGAACGATTTATCCTTAGTAATAAAAGTGTTGAAGCTTTTCTGTATAAAGAAAGTCAAGACAAATTCCAGGGAAAAGAACATCTTGACATTGAAAGAGAACGACAAATACAAGAGTGGTTTGATAACGAAGATTTCCCAGAAATCGAAAGTTTATTAATGGAACTGAGACAAAGGAAAGATTCTCCTCCCCTGGAAGATGAAAGCAAAGATTTTTATAAACTTGCTAAAAGTTTTTATGTGAACCTCAAAAAAAGAAGAGGTAAAAATAATGGAAAATAAATCAAATCAATTAACACAAGATTTTGAAAAGTTGAGAGACCTGGTTATCCGGTTAAAGAATCAAATGGATAAGATCAAATCTTATAGAGAGTACGACCGTTTTGAAATTACCCAGGTAGCAAAAAGCACCGGGAGTCTCCGTGTCTTAAGACAGGTTGCAAAAGAATTAATTGACTTCGTGGAATTCCCGGAAAGAATTAGAGAAATCGGCAGGCCGGTTAAATTCCCGGATTCACCGGAAGAAAAAGAACTTTTAACCGGATACGTAAAAAAGGGAATGTCTAACAGGAAAATAGCACAAAAAATCGGGATGTCTAAAGATATAGTAAGCCTTAAAGTAAAACGCTATGAGATAAAAAATGATTGAAAAGAGGGCAATGTCGGATAAGTGTGATTATGTAAACCAAATTTTTAGACTTCATTCTAAAAATGTTCAAAAATTGATTTTGAGGCACGATCTTTTTTTAATGATAGTATACCATTCAAGTGTTGGCGAAAAATTGCCACAGGTGGAGTATGGGAATCTTTCCGGGTGAAAATCTAATTAATACCAAAGCGGTGGCCGAACGTTTAAATATTTCACTTTCGACCGTTCGGGGTTGGGTTTTTTTAAAGAAAATTCCCTTTGTTAAATTTGGGCGCGGAAAAAAATCTCTTGTCCGATTCAATCCTAAAGTATTAAATGAGTGGATAGAGGAAAATTCCAGGGAGCCGGTTTTAATAGAAGATCAATTGAAAAAATTTAAAGATGAAACGGAGTTAAAAAAGGCAAGCCGGAAAACCGTTAAAAAATTCAATGATTTTATCGAGAAGTTAAAAGAATGAATTTTGTAAAATCATACAGAAACCCGGAAGCTTACACACTCATTAAAAAGCACAGGCCATCATTCCTTTTATTTTATTACATTGGTCACCATGTAAGAAGAACGCCGGATAAAATAAATAATTTGGAAATAGGAGAAGTAAAACTCGGTAAAGAATTGGCAAGAGGTATGATAGGCTTGACAGAAATGGAGTACCGGATAGCAAAAAAAAATTTAGAGAAATTTGGATTTTGCATCTTTAAAACATCGAACCGGGGAACTATTGGAAAGTTAATAAATACAAGTATCTTTGACCCAAATTTCCAATTGGGTAACGAAGTAACAACGAACTCAAATCAAGATCAAAATTGGAATAGGGATAATGACGAAACAATAACGAACCCTGGAAGCGGTGAAGAAAACCAATACAATGATATTTATCATTCACAAAAAGCCGATTCAGAACAGAGTGAAATCAAACCGGAAACACCTAATAATAATGAAAAGAATGAAAAGAAAAAAATGATTAATGAATATGAGACTCAAAAAAATGGAGAAACAACTCTCCCTCAAAAAAAACAGAAAAAACAAAAACTCACAGATCAAGAACAAATTCTTATTGAAGATATATTAGAATGGGCTTATGACCCTCATAATAAATTTGGAATAGATAAATCTATCGAAGAAACAAAAGAGCATATTACAAATACAATCAAAAAATACGGTTTTGAAAAAATCAACAGTATATTTGAAGACAGCAAATCACGTGAACCATGGAATTATCAAGAATCAGATTTAAGCGCATATTCTCAATTTTGGAATCAGGTTAAAAGATTGAAAGATATAGATAGAATAGAAAATAACATAGAATTAATAGAAAGAGAATCAAAGATTATAAATTATTTAGAAAAACGGACGAACAAGCAATTCAAAAAAAATGGGAATTTAAATCTAAAAAGACTTTTAAACAACAAAATTTCTAATAATGATATATCGCGATATATAACATGGTTTCTTGATAAAAATCATTTCAAGAAAGATAATTCTGTTTTGGACAAAGTATCTTTAGATAGTATTTTCGCCCCTGAGTTATGGATAAAATACTTGAAACAAATCGAGAGGTGATGCAAATGGGCTTATTTAAGAAAAAAAGCAAATGGTGGATTGACTATTACCTAAACGGTAAAAGAATACGGAAATGTATTTCTTCAAATAAAGCGGAAGCCGAAAAGGTCTTGAATAAAATTAAATCGGATATGATACATAAAAAATACGCATTACCAAATAATGAAAAGATCAAGTTCTCCGATTTCTCAATGAAGTATATTGAAGAACATTCGATACCCACAAAACGGAGTTATAAAACCGATATAGCCTTGTTAAAAAATTTGATGGAATATTTCGGCGATTTATACATGGATGAAATCACGGATTACCATTTTGAAAAATATCGAAAGATAAGAATCACTCAAAAGGCAAAAAACCGAGAGAGGAAATTATCTCCGACTACAGTAAACCGGGAAGGGGCATTATTAAGAAGTATTCTGAATAGAGCTGTTAAATGGGGTTACTTAAGTTTCAATCCTATAAAGAAAATTGAAATGTATAAAGAAGAACCAAAAGAAAGAATATTATCAAAAGCCGAAATCTCAAAACTTGTATCTACAGCTAACACCCCACTAAAGTATATAATATTGATTGCGGTAAATACCGGTATGAGAATTGGAGAGATATTGAACCTTGAATGGAACCAGGTCAACATTGAATATGGGTTTATTACCGTAAAGAAAACCAAATCAAGCAAGTTAAGACGTATCCCTTTAAATAAGCCTATGATGAAACTTTTCCCAAAGATGAAATTACAAAAGGGGATTAATGATTTTGTTTTCACGAATCCCGATACTAAGAAACCTTACACCACCATAAAAACAGCCTGGAAAACGTTATTAAAAAATACCGAAATTACTGATTTAAGGTTTCACGATCTAAGGCATTGTTTCGCTACCTATGCCCTTTTAAATGGAGGTGATTTGGTTTCTTTAAAGGAAACCCTCGGACATGCTAACGCTACCACTACCTACAGGTACACAAAAGCCTTGATGGAAGGTCAAATAAAATTAGTAACCGGTTTCGAGATAGACGAAGACCAGGGGGAAGTAATCGAATTCCCGGAAGAAAAAGCACAGGCTAATTAAAAAATCATTGTTTGGAAGTTCTTCCGGAAAGTGTTTTTTTTTAGCATTTTTTAGTATTTTAAAATTGATTTATTTTTTTCAAGGCGATAGATTTATTATTCTAAACCGCCGGATAAAAATATTACTGACTGCATTATCGAAACGTACCGGGAAGCTCACTCCCCGGATTGAGTGGAATTGATAAGGTAACCGATAGAGTACTTAAAAAAATAAACATCCTACGTTCAATATATCAGGGATTTGCCAGGGATATTTAAAAGTAATCAAAAAGTACACTCCCATTTCTCAGAAAACCAAAACATATTCAAATGTATTCAAAAGATGATATGGGCTTATCAAAAGTGATATTTCCGTGATATTGTGATTATCACCTTGTCTATAGCGCTGAGATAAATTGACCGTTTTGCTCAGATAAACTGACCCAGGCATTTTAAAATTACATCCATGAATTGGATCATTATTTTTTCCCAGGTAGTGGGAAAGCCTTAAATAATTAGATTTAACTATCCTTATTACCAAACATTCATTCGCATGAACGTTTTAATAGTTTGGGTTAATTTATATAAGCATATGTGGGTCTATTTCACTCAGCGCTATAGTTTGGTACCTGATACCATCTGGTACCCATACCACCCACAGTACCACCCATACCACCCACAGTACCACCCATACCACCCACAGTACCACCCATACCACCCACAGTACCACCCATACCACCCACAGTACCACCCACAGTACCACCCATACCACCCACAGTACCACCCACAGTGATACTTTTACCACCCATACCACCCACAGTACCACCCACAGTGATACTTTTACCACCCACAGTACCACCCATACCACCCACGGTGATACTTTTACCACCCACGGTGATACGCACCTGATACCATCGTGATAAAGTGATATATCCGTAAAGGGAAAAACGACAAAGTCGATAAAAGAAAAACGACAAAGTCGACAAAAGAAAAGCGACAAAGGAAATTTAATGATACAAATTATCATCAAGTTGATAAGCGTAATCAAAATTCGACAGCAGTTTATAAAATTTGATATAAGAAATCACTACTCAAAAGGGATAAAAATTTGCTAAAAAATACTAAAATTTGAGACAAGATTTGCCGTTATATTTTGTCTCAAACCGTCTCAACCGTCTCAAAAGGATTTGTTACTAACCAGGGAGACCATGTCCATTTAGGAGTGCCGGTCTTTTGAACCGAAAATAAAAAAATATAGAAGAATTGTTGACAATAATGACAATTAGTGATATATCAATTTCATGCAAATTATGAAGATTTCTATCTATTATATAACATTTCAATCTATTTTAACCAATTCGATATAAATCTAAGAATATTCTATTAGGAGGTGCTAAAATGATTTTAAAATTCGGTATATAGGTGGAGAGGTCAAAGAAGAGTTGGGTCTTTAACCTCTCCGATACAACAAAAAATGTTGATACCAGAATTATATTACAAAATTTGAAAAAATCAAAATCTAAATCAGGAGATTAACAAAATGGATGAACGAATAAAAGAGTTGAATTTACTTGTCCTTTACCTCTCAGGTTGGGAAGAGGACAGCCGAAAAAAACCGGGACAGAAAATTTTCCGTTCCTGGAAAGGTTACCCTTTTGAAATTCTAAACGAATTTGAAGAAAAAGAACTTATCACACAGAACCGAAAATCAAAAAGTATAGTCTTCACGGTAAAAGGAAAAAGTAAAGCGGAAGCGATTAAAAGAAAATACTTTTAATCTGCTTAGGAAATAATGAAGCCTACGTCTACCCGGTTCACTCTTCCAGGTGGCCGGGTTGACCGTGGGCATAAAAATCGATGAAATTTAAAAAAAAGGAGATTAAACGATGAATTATTTTCAAGATTTTTTAGATATGGTAGACAGCGAACATTTAAACAATTTAATAAAGATTGCATCCGGAAGCGATAAGGCAGAAAAGGCAATAACTGAGATTAACAAATTAATTAAATGTGACGAGGTGCTAAGGGAGAAAATTGCAAGTTGTCTTGCATTACAACAGGAATTATGGTTTAATATAGGGTGGTCTGCAGGGTGGACAGCGGGTGCTGTTAGTATTGCAAAGCTTGCCGGGCTTGATTCACCGCGTGTAGATACGATCGCAAAAACTGTGAATTTCGATTCAGATTAAACGGAGGTGCAATGCCGAAGATTATAAACGGTATCGGTCGAGTATTTACAATAAAAGAGATTATGGAACTTCTTGACGTTTCGGAAATCACGATCCGCAGGTATTACAAAAGTGGAAAGTTAAAAGGGCAGCAAGTGGGAAACCATTTTTATATTACCGAAACGGCTTTAAAAGAATTTTTAGAAAGTAAGCACACTCCTAAATCAAAAGAGACTCAGAAAAAAGACGGAACCAAAAAAGAGAAAGCGAAACCAAAAGAGAAAAACAAAGAGTAATTACCCGATACCGTTTAT
>Ga0307378_10013109_pt1 | contig 10519 bp, 9 predicted proteins | sample UN1MG_FD_202238 | JGI IMG/M metagenome (GOLD analysis project Ga0307378, IMG submission 202238) | Soil microbial communities from Risofladan, Vaasa, Finland - UN-1 | ecosystem: Environmental > Terrestrial > Soil > Coastal area > Acid sulfate soil | place: Finland: Risofladan, Vaasa | collected...
CCACCGCCTGCGCGAGCTGGGCTATCAGTACGTCGCGCTCGACCTGCGCGGCTTCCGCTCGGGAAGCATGAACGAGGTGCCGGCCGGCGAGGCGTTGCGGCGGAAGTAGTCGGCCGACGGGTGCGTCCAAGCGCGGGCTTGGGCGGGGTGAGGCGGCATTCACGCTTCTGATTCGATGCCAGGCGCAGTAGAATGCCTGTACGGCGCCAGGCGAAGTGGGAGGAACAGCGATGGTTGCCTCGGGAGCTTGGCTGGTGGCGGGGGCGAGGCTTATGCGCAGACATCGTGCTCTCGCGGGAGCGATTCTGCTGTCGGTGTTCGTCACCCTGTCAGCATTCGGAGACGAGCCTTTCTTCCTTGGGCTCGGTGATCTGCCCGGTGGCGATTTCTGCAGCACCGGCTGGGACGTTTCCGCGGACGGAACCACCGTAGTCGGCGGGGGCTGGTCAGAGAACGGAGGGGAGGCAATGCGTTGGACGGCGAAGACCGGTATGGTTGGACTCGGTGTACTCCCAGGCGATCACTATCTCAGCATCGCCTACGACGTCTCCGGCAGCGGGTCCGTCGTAGTCGGCTGGAGCATGGTGGGGTCGGGTCAGGTAGAGGCATTCCGGTGGACCGCCGCCGAGCAGATGGTGGGGCTGAGCGACCTGCCCGGCGGATACTTCGATAGTGCAGCGTACGGGATCTCAGCGGACGGTTCAGTCATTGTCGGGTCATCAGAGAGCGGCTCGGGGAGAGAGGCGTTCGCGTGGACAGAATCTGAGGGGATGGTCGGGCTGGGGGACTTGCCAGGTGGCTGGTTCCATTCTGGCGCCCACGCTGCTTCGTACGATGGCACGACGATCGTCGGCTTCGGCTACTCGGGTGATGGCGTCGAAGCGTTTCGGTGGAAAGCTGACACGGGCATGGTCGGCCTGGGCAGGCTGGACGGCGGGCAGTACAGCTACGCGGAGTCCGTCTCGGCGGACGGAGCAGTTGTCGTTGGGGACAGCGATTCGACTCTTGGCAGGCAAGCGTTCGCCTGGACGCCCGAGGGGGGCATGGTCGGACTTGGGGATCTTCCTGGAGGAGATTTCCGCAGCTTCGCCCGTGACGTGTCGGCGGATGCCTCGATCGTTGTCGGTTTGTCCCACACCGGGCAAGGGACGGCGGGTAATGAGGCGTTCATCTATGATTGGGTGCATGGCATGCGCAACCTGCGCGATGTGCTCGTAGACGACTTCGGCCTCGATTTGGAGGCCTGGTGGCTCCTCAGCGCGCAGGGCATCTCCGCGGACGGAAAGACGATTGTCGGTTTCGGTACGAACCCCGAGGGGCACCACGAGGCCTGGATCGCACACATCCCGGAACCCAGTGCCTTGGTGCTGCTGGCCCCCCCTGCGCTGCTGGGGGCGTTCGGCTGGCGGCGCGCCGTTGCAATCATCCGATTGTGATGGCTTCCAAGCCAGTTATTCGTCTATAGAATCCGATGTCTGAGAAACGTTGCGAGGAGGTGATACGCGGTTTTCCCGCGTGGGTGTATCTATGATCCCAAGCGAGATCCTCAAGAAGGTCCGTCGCATTCAGATCATTACCACGGCGCTCGTCAACGACGTGTTCGCCGGGCAGTACCATGCCGCCTTCAAGGGACGCGGGATCGAGTTCGAGGAGGTGCGGGAGTATCAGCCCGGCGACGACGTGCGCACGATCGACTGGAACGTCACCGCCCGCACCGGCCGCCCGTTCGTCAAGAACTACCGCGAAGAGCGCGAGTTGACGGTCGTGCTGCTGGTCGATGTCAGCGCCTCGCAGGAGTTCGGCACGCGCGTGCAGCTCAAGAGCGAGCTCGTCGCCGAGTTGGGGGCCACGCTGGCCTTCTCGGCCATCCAGAACAACGACAAGGTCGGGCTGATTCTGTTCACCGACCGCATCGAGCGGTTCGTCCCGGCCCGCAAGGGCACGCGGCACGTCCTGCGCGTCGTCCGCGAGCTGCTCTACCACCAGCCCACCGGCCGCCGCACCGACATCGAAACCGCTTTGGAATACCTCGACCGGGTGTTGAACCGTCGGGCGGTGGTCTTCTTGATCAGTGACTTCCAGGCCCCGGATTTCTCACGCGCCTTGCGCATCGTTTCACACCGGCACGACCTGATCCCCGTGCTCGTGCGTGACGAGCGCGAGTCGCGGCTGCCGCCCGTCCGCTACGTCGAGCTGTTCGACCCGGAAAGCGGCGAGCAGCTTCTGGTCGACACCAGCTCGCGGGCGTTTCGGGAGCGTTTTTCGACCGCGGCCGCCGCCGGGCGGGAAACCCTGCTGGCCGGGTTCCGCAAGCTGGGGATTGACGTGATCGACGTGGCGACCGGCGAGCCGTTCGTCGAGCCGTTGCGGAAGTTCTTCCACAAACGCGAGACGCGACGGTAATGGACCCGGCTCGACAGAACAGGCCCGCTCGTCATTCTGAGGGAGCGCAGCGACCGAAGAATCCGGCCACCCGGCGCACCGGACGCCAGATTCTTCGCTGCGCTCAGAATGACGGACCGGCCCGGCTAGCGCTGTGCCTCGGCCTGTTATTGCCGGTTCTCGGCTGCCGCGAAGAGCCGTCGGCGGTTCCCAGCACGGTCGGCGACGTAGTCGAACGTGGGCCGTTCAAGCTGACCGTTGAGGCTCGACCACGGGAGGCCTGGATCGGCGATCCGATCACCGTCGATCTTCGCGTTCATACTCCGGACGACCACCTCGTGCGGTTCCCCGATGTTGAAGAGATCGAGCGGCTGACAATCCGCAACGTGAAGACGGACGATCCGCGACCAGCCGCCGACGGCGGGCTCGACTGGCGACAGAGCTTCGTGATCGAGCCGTTTCGCTCGGGCGAGCTACAGATCCCCGCGCTCACTATCAAGTATGCCCGCAAGCCCGCCGACCCCGACGCCGAGCCGCGCTACGAGCACGAGCTGACAGCCAAGAGCCTGCAAGTCACCGTTCGCTCGGCATTGACGACGCAAGACAGCGTTCAACAACCACGCGACATCACCGGGACGCTGCTGCCTCCCAGGCCGCCGATGAGCCCGTGGAGAATGGGGCTGATCGCGGGGGTCGTTGCCGGGGTGTTGGCAGCCGCGTACGCGGCGTACCGGCTGATTCGGCGTCGCCGGTCGCGACCCCCGCCGCCGGTCTTGCCGGAGGTTTGGGCGCTCGCGGCGCTGACGGAGCTGGCCGGGCTGGACTGGTTCGAGCGCGGGCGCGTGCGCGAATACTACTACCGGCTGACGGAAATCGTGCGCAGGTACATCGAGCGGCAGTTCGGGCTGGCCGCTCCGGAAATGACCACGCAAGAATTCCTAAGCACGCTGGCCCGCAACCGCGCCGCGCTGCCGTACGACACCGAGCGGCTGCGCGCCTTCCTGGAGACCTGCGACATTGTCAAGTACGCGGCCTACCACCCGCTGCCGCAAGACGCGGAGGAGGCGATGAGAGCGGCCCGGGCGTTCATTAACGCGACGGCGGTCGCCGTTCGGCAGACCGGCGCGCCCCGCGCGGGTGACGGTGATCGGGAGCCGAGCGGAGGGCAGGCAGCATGACGCATCGACACCTGCCGTTCACGCCGGACTGGCTTCTCTGGCCCGAGCCCTGGGTCCTGACGCTCCTGCTGGTGCTGCTGGTGCCGCTACTGTGGTTCTTGTGGCTGCGAACGAGCCGGCGGGCGGTGATCCGGTTCTCGAGTCTGGCCTGCCTGAGAGCGGCCGGCAGCGTGTGGCCGCGCCGCCTGCGGCTGACCCTGCCCATTCTGCGCACGGTCGCGCTGGTCTGCCTGATCATCGCTGTCGCCCACCCGCAGCGACCCGACGAATCGAGCCAGGTCTTCGCCGAGGGAATCGCCATCCAGATGGTGGTCGATACGTCCAGCAGCATGCGCGACACGGATCTGTCGCCGCCCGACCGGGAGTTGACGCGCCTCGATGTAGTGAAGGATGTCTTTCGGCGATTCGTCGAGGGGGACCGGGAGTTGCCCGGCCGCCCGAACGACCTGATCGGCATGATCAGATTCGCCGCCTACGCTGACAGCGTCTGTCCGCTCACGCTCGACCACGACGCGCTATCGGAGGTGCTGAATTCCACCCGCACGGTCGTGTGGCAGGATCGCTCCGGCCGCTGGCATGGCAACCGCAAGGAGGACAAGACTGCGATCGGCGACGGGCTGGCCCTGGCGGTCGAGCGCCTCAAAGACCTCAAACGCACGACGGGTTCAGGCGAGCAGCTAACCATTACCAGCCGCATCGCCATCCTGCTCACCGACGGGGAGAACAACTTCGGCATGGTAACACCCGAGCAGGCCGGTGACCTAGCCGCCACGTACGGCATCCGGGTCTACGCGATCCTCACCGGCACCGGGCAACGGGCGGCTTTCGGTTTTCGCCTCCCGGTGGACGATCGCGAGCTGCGCCGCATCGCGGAAGTCACCGGCGGACAGTTCTACCACGCCCGCGACGGCCAAGCGCTGGAGCGCGTATACGCCGAGATCGACGAGCTCGAACGCACCAAGGTCGAAGAGCGCCACTACGTCCGCTGGAGCGAACTCTCGCACTGGTGGCTGGTTGCGGCGTTTGTCTGTGTTGGTTTGCAGACCTTTCTCGACGCGACCCGGCTGAGAAAGATCCCGTGAAGATGCACCACAAAGGCACCAAGGCACAAAGTGAAGCAAGACTTGGCAGCGCGGCAGCTTCCACCTTGACCGATGGAGGCGATCGGTGAACGGTAGGCGATCACGACAGCCCAATAAACCCATTCCCGCGCAGGGGGAGCGGGCCGCCACGCAGATCGTTGACGCCGCGTTCGCGGTGCATACAGCCCTTGGCCCTGGGCTGCTGGAGAGCGTATATGAGGCGTGTCTCGTGCACGAGCTGTCCAAACGCCGGCTACAAGTGCAGCGGCAGGTAGCGCTACCCGTCATCTACGACGGCGTTCGCGTAGACGCTGGCCTGCGCCTCGATCTCGTGGTCGAAGAGAGCGTCATTGTTGAAGTGAAGGCCGTGCAGGATCTTCTGCCGATTTACCAGGCGCAGCTCTTGACGTATTTGAAGCTGTCAGGCCGCCGCCTCGGCCTGTTGATCAACTTCAACACTGTGCTGATTCGCGACGGCATCAAAAGAGTGGTCTTATGAATCCTTCGTACCTTCGTGCCTTTGTGTCTTTGTGGTGAACCTCTGATGAGTGGACTGGCGTTCGACAACCTGAGTTACCTTCACCTGTTGTGGGTCGCGCTCGCCGTCGGCATGGTCGCCGTCTACGGGATCTGGCAGCGGCGGCGGACACTGCGGCTGTTCGCCGTCGATCGGCTGCTCGAACACTTGACGCCGCGCGTCGGCTGGGCACGCCCGCTGATGCGGCTGGGCTTGGTCTGGTTGTGCCTGGTAGCTCTGGTGGCCGCGATCATCGGCCCGCGCTGGGGCGAGCAAGAGCAGCACGTTACCCGGCGGAATATCGACGTGATGGTCCTGCTGGACGTGTCGCGCTCCATGCTCGCCCGCGACATCGCCCCCAACCGGCTGGAACGGGCCAAGATCTCCATCCGCGACGACCTCCTGCCAGCCCTCGGCGGCGACCGCGTCGGGCTGATCTCCTTCGCCGGCATCCCCACACTGAAATGCCCGCTGACAAACGATTACGGTTTCTACCGCCTGGCCTTGCAGGACGTCAGCACCGAAAGCAGTCCGCGCGGCGGCACGCTGATCGGCGACGCCATCCGCAAAGCCGGCGAATGCTTCAGCAGCCCGCTCGACACACACAAGATCGTCATCCTGGTCACCGACGGCGAGGACCACGAGAGCTTCCCGGTCGAGGCGGCCCAAGGCATCTGGGAGGACCACCAGATCCCGATCGTCGCGGTCGCGCTCGGCGACGAGCGCGAGGGGGCCCGCATCCCCTTGAGGACGGGCACCGGCGAAACCTACCTGGAGTACAAAGGCCAGGTCGTCTGGAGCAAGGCCAACTTCGACGACCTGCGCCGCATCGCCGAGGTTTCCGATCTGAACGCCTTCGTCCCGGTCGGCACACGCAACTTCGACCTGGGCGAGATCTATCGCCAGAAGATCGTCCCGGCCGTCGACGCCAAGGAGCGCGCCGAGAGTGAGGTGGTGCAGTTGCCGGCCCGCGCGCACGTCTTCGCAGCGGCGGCGCTGGCCCTACTGCTGATCGAATCGTTCATGCGCGACGGCCCGCGCCGCAGGGGCACTGGTCTTGCAGCGGCCGACAGCCGGAGGGAAGCGGCGTGACGATTTTTGATTTCGGATTTGCGATTGTCGAGTGTTTTTGCCGCGGCACGACCTGCCACATACCGTTGGTTACGTCATCTTCGCGTCCCGCGCCGCGTTCATTCCCATCGGTCGCGGCGCGCGCTCCGATCCATTGCAGGCTTCGTGCCTTCGTGCCTTTGTGGTTCATATTGGCTTCCGTCCACCTCGCCGCTGCCGATGCGCCCCGCGACCTCATCCAACGCGGCAACGACCACTACCAGGCCGGCCGCTACGCCGAGGCCCTCGAAGCGTATGAGCAGGCGCGTGAACAATTTGGCGACGCATACAGCGCCGAGCTGCTCCACAACCAGGCTGCCGCCCACTTCAAGCTCGGCCGCATCGACGAAGCCCGCGAGTTGTGGGTTCGAGCGGCGACGCTCAAGGACGCCGCGTTCGAGGCCGCCGCCCGCTACAACCTGGGCAACTGCGACTATGCCGACGCGTTACGGGCCGTCGAGAGCCAGGACGTGCCGGGAGCGTTGGAGCTGCTCGACCGGGCCGGCGAGCAGTACCGCGACGCGATCCGGCTCGACCCGGACCTGACCAACGCCCGCGCCAACCTCGAATTGGCGGAAATGCTGAAGGAGCAGATCAAGCAGCAAACCACGACGCAGCCGCAATCGCAGCCGTCCTCGCAGCCGCAACAGCAGGAACACCAGCAGCAGGACCAGAGTTCGAGCCAGCCCTCGTCGCAGCCGTCGCAGCAAGGCGATCAAACCGACCAACAGGACCAGTCTCCCGCGACGCAGCCGACTTCGCAGCCCGAGCAACAACCCCAGACACAACCGTCGCAGGAGCCGGAGTCCCAGCCCGAGCAAGAGCAACAGGATCAGCCCTCCCCGACCTCACAGCCCCGCGAGTCGCCCCAGACTCAGCCCGCGGACGCCCAGCCGCAGGACCAGCAGCCTGTCGAGCTGCGCATGACACCTGAGGAGGCCGAGCGGTTGCTCCAGATGATCCGCGACGCCGAGCAGGCCCGCCGCCGCGTGCTGCGCCAGCGCGAAGCCGCTGGGCACCGGCCGGTCGAGCGGGATTGGTGATTCGAGCCATGAACGGCCCGGCGCTAATTGCTAATGCCGAAACCGGTCGATAAACTCGCCAGCGTACGGCAGGAATTAGCAGTCAGCTATTGGCAATTACCAATCACGGAGTCAGGACCATGATGTCGGACCGCGTCAAGCAGATCCTCAGTTGGTACGAATCGGACAACCCCGGGACACTGGCGAACATTCGCCGCATGCTCGGCACCGGCACATTGGCCGACACGGGCAAGTTCGTGATCCTGCCGGTGGATCAGGGCTTCGAGCACGGCCCGGCGCGCAGCTTCGCCCCGAACCCGCCGGGCTACAACCCGCACTATCATTTCGAGCTCGCGCTCGAGGCCGGGTGCAATGCGTACGCGGCCCCGCTCGGATTCCTCGAGGCCGGCGCGCGGACATTCGCCGGCGAGCTGCCGCTGATCCTCAAGCTCAACAGCCACGAGCTGCTGCACGAGGAGCAGAACCCTATGCCGGCCATTACCGCCTCGATCGACCACGCGCACCGCCTCGGCTGCGCCGCGATCGGCTTCACCATCTACCCCGGCTCGGCGCTGAACAACGTGATGTACGAGCAGATCCAGGCCCTGTCCGAAGAAGCCAAGGCTGCTGGCCTGGCGGTCGTCGTCTGGTCCTACCCGCGCGGCGAAGACCTGAGCAAGGAGGGCGAGACGGCGGTCGACATCGCCGCCTACGCCGCCCAGATCGCCTGCCAGCTCGGCGCCCACCTGGTCAAGGTCAAGCTGCCCAGCCAGCACATCGAGTTGGACGCCGCCCGCAAGGTCTACGAGAAGGAGAACATCCCCATCGGTACCATGGCCGATCGCGTCAGGCACGTTGTGCAGAGCGCCTTCGACGGCCGGCGGATCGTGATCTTCTCCGGCGGCGCCAAGAAGGGCGAGGGTGACCTGTATGACGAGGTTCGCGCGATCCGCGACGGCGGCGGCTTCGGCTCCATCATCGGCCGCAACGCCTTCCAACGCCCCAAGCCCGAAGCGCTCGCCATGCTCAAGAAGATCATGAACATCTACCTCGGGAAAGAATAGCGAATTCAGAATCGCGAATAGCGAGTGTAGCGGCCGGGCTCCGTCCCGGCCGTCGCTGGGAAGGACACGGCTGACACAGCCGTGCGACGCAACGTCATTCTGAGCGCCGCGAAGAATCTCTCCGTCTACCCCACCATTCCATGGCGGGCCACGGTGCCTGCACCCGCGGCGACGCCAGAGCCCTGGGCTGTTATCCACGCCAAAGCGCTGTATAATTCCCACAGAACCATCAGGGTGTAGAGGAATAGGGCAGGAATAGGGGTCAGGAACCTTTTCTTGACGCCTGAGCACGGATCCAGTATGTAAGGAGCATGCCCAGAGCGCCACGGGCCGCTGTCGGCGGCCTCGTTTATCACGTGCTCAACCGCGCCAACGCCCGGATGACCATCTTCCAGGCAGACGAGGATTATGCGGTCAGAATAGGGGTCGGGAACCTTTTCTTGACGCCTGAGCGCGGATCCAGTATGCAAGGAGCATGCCCAGAGCGCCACGGGCCGCTGTCGGCGGCCTCGTTTATCACGTGCTCAACCGCGCCAACGCCCGGATGACCATCTTCCAGGCAGACGAGGATTACGCGGCTTTCGAGGAGATTCTCGACGCCGCCCGGCAACGTACCGGCACACGGCTGCTGGCCTACTGCCTGATGCCGAACCACTGGCACCTTGTCCTGTGGCCACGGGGCGACGGCGAGCTGTCGGAGTTCGTGCGCTGGCTGACGCTGACGCATACGCAACGTTGGCACGCGCAGCGCGGCTCGGCCGGGATGGGGCACGTCTACCAGGGACGCTTCAAGTCGTTCCCAATCCAGAGCGACGAGCACCTGTTCACGGTCTGTCGCTATGTCGAGCGGAACCCCTTGCGGGCCGGGCTGGTGCGGACCGCGGAGACCTGGCGGTGGTGCAGCCTGTGGCGGCGCGGGCATGGTGACCAGGCGGCGCGCGAACTGCTCAGCGACTGGCCGGTCGCGCCGCCGCGCGGCTGGCGCCGGTTGGTGAACGAACCGCAAACGGGCGCGGAGCTGGCGGCGGTGCGTGAGGCAGTGCGGCGTGGTCGGCCATACGGCGGACCAACCTGGCTCCGCCGCACGGTGGCCAAGCTCGGTCTGGAGGCGACCATGCGTCCACGGGGTCGTCCGCGGAAGAGATCCGCCAGACTAAGAAAAGGTTCCTGACCCCTTTCTCCGTCGCCCGGCGCGGGCGCGGCCGGACCTACTGGGCTCTGGGCACATACACGAACTGTGGCCTGGTCGGCATACCCGTGACTGTCCAAAACTCCGCTTCCCCAGGGAAGACTGCCCGGGCGCGGACGTAGTACTCTTCGATCTCAGCCATGAACCATGGCTCATCCAGGATGATGGCGTCGAACCGGCGCGCGCGGATCGCCTCGGTAAGCTCGCGCAGCAGCCGGTCGCGGGCCGGCGCAGCGTCTCCGCGGAGAACATCGTTAATGGCCATGGCGTGCGCGTACGTCGGCTTGCCGGCCAAGGCGGGCAGGTAAGAATGATAGGGCACGAATACGTCACCCGGCACGCGGCGTATAAGTTTGACGAGATCGCGCCCGCCTTCGGCGTCCTGCTTCGTCGGTATCTGTGCGGCGGGATTGTAGAGCAGGACCAGAAACTGGAGCGAACATGCCACGAGTACGTAGCAGTGCAGCAGTCTCTTCGTGCCCGACGCGCCGCGGGTCATGTCCAGAGCGCGGTGAACGCCTAAACCGAATAGCACGGCAATGACCGCGTAGGCCGGCATGAGGACATTGCTGAAGCCCCCCGCGTGCACGCGCGAACCCCATGACGCGCCGAGCATGCCAATGGCGACGAACGAATAAAACAAGACGGTCTTCTTCGATGAGCGGGTGAACCCATCGAAAAGGTAGAACAGGGCCATCAAGCAGCCCACGGTCAAGGGCGCCATCAGGTCCCGGGTCCAGTATCCCGCCAACATCTCCGGAAGCAGCGGATGCTGCGAAGGCAGTTTGAAAACGTAGTAGCTGAACCACCCCTCGTGAATGTAGTTCAGTAAAACAATACTCCCACCAATCGAGAGAACGGCGCTGCCCAGGTACGCCAGCGAACGGCGCGGATGGTCGATCACGCAACACACTCCGATCGCCAGCCCTACGACCAGAGCGGGTTGCTTGGTCAAGAAGGCCAGGCACATGAACA
>Ga0307378_10013110_pt1 | contig 10518 bp, 7 predicted proteins | sample UN1MG_FD_202238 | JGI IMG/M metagenome (GOLD analysis project Ga0307378, IMG submission 202238) | Soil microbial communities from Risofladan, Vaasa, Finland - UN-1 | ecosystem: Environmental > Terrestrial > Soil > Coastal area > Acid sulfate soil | place: Finland: Risofladan, Vaasa | collected...
CGGGGATATCCCAGGTTCGCCTCGACACCAGGGAGGGGGCGACGATCTCCTTTACCGCGAGCATCGGCTACGCGGCGTGCCTTCCGGAGTCGCAGGAGCGGGATGCCATCCTGGGCGTCGCCGACCGGCTTATGTACGAATCGAAACGGCGGGGAAGAGGAGGAATCCTGGGCGAGCAGCTCTGATCCATCCGGGAAACCTTCCGGTCCCCGGGCCATGGCCCGGGGAAGCGAAAAACCGGGATCCTTAAACAAAAGGCATTGATGCCTTAGGAGAGCTTGTCTGGCGCGATGACATTTTTCAGGGAGCAATGGAAGAAGATCACGATCTTCACCGGGGATGTACCCACCACGGAGGAACTGGAGCTCCTGAAGGAGAACAGGGAGAGGGTGGGGATGGTCATCAGGGCCCGCTGGGTCCTCCTGATGCTCCTGACGGCATACGGAGTGATCGTTCACATCTTCTTCCAGCACGAAAGCGCGGACTTCGACTCCCTGACGATCGTCCACCTGGTCGCTCCGTTCGCAGCCGTTTTGTTTGTCGCCGCCTACAACGCCTCTTTCCAGTACACCTACCGCCGGTTTGTCCAGATCCGGTCGCTGAACCAGGTCCAGCTGCTTTTCGACCTGGTCATCGTGACGGTGATGGTGCACTTCAGCGGCGGCGCTGTCTCCTGGTTCTGGACGATGTACATGGTACTCACGCTCGAGGCCGCACTGATCATGGACAAGAAGTCGGACACCTATGCGATCGCCCTCGGCGGCGCGGTCGCCTTCGGGGGGCTGCTCACCTTCGAGTTCCATGGAATCATCCCACCGGTGCCGATGCCCTTCGAAAACAACGCGCTCCAGCAAATATTCTCCTATGTGATGATCAAGTGGGCGTGGGTCGCCATCACCAACTTCTGCGTGGCCTACGTCGCCGCGTTTATAATGGACACGGTCCGGCGTCGGGAGGCCGTTCTGCGGGAGATGGTGGTCAAGGACTCCCTGACCAATCTGTACAACCGGCACTATTTCTTCTACCGGTTCAACTCGGAGATCCAGAGGGCGAAGCGATACGGGCGGACGCTCTCCCTGCTCATCCTGGACGTGGACGACTTCAAGGAGTTCAACGACAAGTACGGCCACCTTGCCGGGGACCGCTTCCTTAAGGTAGTAGCGGAGATCATGCAAACCCACATCCGGCGCAGCGATGACGTCCCTTCCTACGAGGTGGACGTTGCATGCCGGTACGGCGGGGAGGAGTTCGCGATCATCCTTCCGGAGGCATCATCCCCCCAGGGGATGATCGCCGCGGAGCGCCTGCGCGGCAGGATCGAAACGACGGGGCCGCTTGCCGTGGCCGAGCGGATCCGGCAGCAGATCGAGGAGGAGGTCCGGGGTGAGGTGCGCGTGACGGTGAGCATCGGCGTGTCGTCCTATCCCGAGCACGGCGTCGAGATCGAAAGTTTGATCCGGGCGGCAGACGACGCCATGTATCGCGCCAAACGGGCGGGAAAGAACCGGGTATTCATGGCGGGGAAAGATTCTCCGGGAGGGCCGTCGTCGAGGAGGACCAATGGATAGGAAAGCCATCGAACAGTTCCGTCTCGCCCTGTTCGGCCGGATCGTGATGGGGGTGTCCCACGAGGTGGACAACCACTTAAGCGTCGTTCTCGGTTTCGCGGAACTCCTTCAGATCATGGGAGCGGGAGAGAAGAAAGCCCTCGAGGGCGCGGGAAAAATCCTGTCGGCGGGGGAGAAGATCGCGGCGATCATCAAGCATTTTTCCCATTACGTGCGGCCCCACACGCCGGTTGTCGAGCCGTTTTCCCTATCCGCCGTTCTTTCGGAACTCGTTATTTTCTCGCGGTACGATCTGGGTCGCGGCAATGTCACCCTCGTTTTGCCTGACAAGGACACGGCGGTCCGGTTAAGAGGCGACAGCAGGGATACCGCGCTGGCGCTTCTTGCCGTTCTCCTGAACGGCACGGAGGCGATGGCAGGGAAAGGGGGAACGCTTACAGTGGGCGCCACGCTCGGGGAAGGGTTCTGGCACATCACCGTTGCCGACCAGGGGCAAGGCATCTCCCCGGGGATCATGCCCCGGATATTCGAGGAGGGGTTTACCACCAGGCAGGAATCCCTGCATTCGGGAATGGGACTGCCCGTCGCCCGCCATATCGTTTCCGGGATGGGCGGCGATCTTTCCGCGGAGAACCTCCCCGCGGGAGGCTGCCTCGTCACCCTGCGCGTCCCGGCCGGCTGACGGGCTTCGGGTGTGGGATAAAGATAGGTTATGGTGCCGAAGGGGGGATTTGAACCCCCACGTGGTTGCCCACACTAGACCCTGAATCTAGCGCGTCTGCCAGTTCCGCCACTTCGGCACCCGTAACGCGGGAATTAGAATTATAGCAAAGGACTTTCCGCAGGCAACGGGAAAGTTGTTCCATCGGACCCGGACGCACTCCCGGGGAGACGGGGAGGAAGAGCAACGTTGCGGGACAGGTCGTTCTGGGAAAAGTGGCTTCGTCGGAACGCAGGGCGGCTGCGGGACCGCATGTTCTCCATGCGGGACTGGTACCGCGCTGCCGGTGTTGCTAAGGGCGAGCGAAGGGATTTCCGGGCGGCGATGAAAAACCTGGGGGAGTTCGGAAGTCGGAAAAAAGGAAAGAAGTTCGTGCGCCGCCCCGCAACTGTGGAGGCCGCCGAATCGCCCTACGGTGGGCGGGCCGGGGAAGGGGAAAAGGGGCGGAGGGAAGCCCGGCGGGAAGGTCGCCTCCGAATGACGAGGGAGGGGAGGGCGATCGTCATCCCGGATTCCCCCGGGGAGCCCGTGATCCGGATACCCGGTTCCGCCCTCTCCGGCGCTTTGCCCAAGGACCGCGTCCTCGTCCGACTGGAGAAACGGCGTGGTGGCGCTCCCCCCTACGGGAAGATCGTCCGTGTCGTCGAACGGGGCATCCGGGAATTCGTCGGGCGGTTGGCCGCTGTCGGAAATCGTCCGCTCGTCCGTTTCCGCGACCGCGAAGCGGATCTCCTTCTCCCCGCGGAGGTTCCGGACGGCCTGGACCCGGGGCCGGGGGAACTCGTCCTGGCCGAGATCACAGAGTACCCGTCTCCCGGGAAGGAAGGGCGCGCGAGGATCACCCGTTGCCTCGGGGAGAACCACACGATGGAAACTCTCGCCATCGCCGTCACGGCGGTTCGGGGCATTCCTGCGGACTTTTCCGAAGAGGCGCTCGAGGAAGCGAGTCGGATCCCGCAGGCAGTCCGCCTGAAGGGAGGGAAGGGGATCGCAACCGAAGAGGAAGATCTTCCGCGGGTCGATCAGAGAGGCCTTCCGTTCGTCACGATCGACGGGGAGGATGCCAGGGATTTCGACGATGCGATCTGCCTCGTCCGCGAGCGGGGGCGCGACCGCCTTCTTGTCGCGATCGCCGACGTATCGCACTACGTGTCCGCGGGAGGGGACATCGACCAAGACGCCTACGCCCGGGGAACGAGCGTCTATTTCCCCGACCGGTGTATCCCGATGCTGCCGCCGTCCCTCTCGGAAGGGATATGCAGCCTGAAGCCGGGGGTCAACCGGATGACGGTCACCGTGGACATCCCCCTGAACGGGCAGGGCCGGCCGGAGCCTGCCTCCTTCTACCCTTCCGTCATCCGGAGCAGGGCGAGGCTCACCTACCAGAATGTACACACCTTCCTCACCCGGCAGGGGGGCAAGGGGAGGCGGGAGAAGATCCAGCCGGACATCGGGGAGATGCTCCGGCGGATGAAAGCGGTGGCTGGCCGTCTCACGGTCGCCCGCATGGGCCGGGGTAGCCTCGACATCGATGTCCCGGAGGCGAAGATCATCGTGAAGAACGATCTCCCCCGGGAGGTGGCGGCGGCACCCCGGTGGGAATCCCACCGGCTGATCGAGGAGTTCATGCTTCTTGCCAATTCCGCGGTGGCGGAGCATCTTTCCTCCCGGGAGTTTCCCTTCCTTTTCCGGATCCACGAGGATCCAGCGGAGGACAAGGTGGAGGAGTTCGAGGATGCCGCGGCCAGGCTCCTCAAGAGGGTCCGGGTGACGGAGCACCGGGACATCTCTTCCCGTCTGCAGAAGTGGGCCACCGCGGCCCGGGGAGGAAAGTACGAGAAGGTTATCAACATGCTCCTGCTCCGCAGCCTGATGCAGGCGCGGTACGGGCCCGAGACGATGGGACATTTCGGGCTCGCCCTCCCCAAGTACACCCACTTCACCTCTCCGATCCGCCGTTACCCCGATCTGGTCGTCCACCGGGTGCTCAAGGCGTCGCTGGGGGACAAGGGGTACGCACCCTACGTGAAAACGGTCTCGGCGGCCGGGAAGGAGATGGGTGCACACCTGAGCGGACTGGAACGGAAGGCGATCGAGGCGGAGCGGGACGTGGAGCAGCGGGCGAAAGCCCTCTACCTCTCGGCCCGGGCGGGAGAAACGTTTTCCGGGATCATCACGTCCGTCACGGGGTACGGGTTTTACGTGGAGCTTGCGGATTGCCTCGTGGAGGGATTCGTCCACATCTCCACTCTGCGGGACGACGAGTACCGCTTCTCCGCGGACCGGGGGGAGTGGCAAGGGATCGTCCGGAAACGAAGGCTCTCCCCGGGGGATCGCCTGCAGGTCCGGTTGCGGAGGGCGGATGTGGACCGCGGGGAGATCGACTTCCTTTTAATTGAAAAACTGCCGGATTCTAACTAAAATAAAGGGCAATTTGGAGGGACCATGAACGCCAAGCTGCTGCTCGCCGAAGACAGCCTTACCATCCAGAGGGTATTCGAGATGACGTTGAGGCAATCCGGGATCTCACTCACCGTCGTCGACAACGGGGAAGACGCCATTCGGCTTGCGAGAGAGATCTCCCCCGATGTCGTGGTCGCCGATGTTTCCCTGCCGGGGAAGGACGGGTTTGAGGTTGCGGAGGAGTTGAGGTCCCCGGAAGCGGGCGGAACGGTCCCCGTACTCATTCTCGCCGGGACGCTCAGCCCCTTCGACGAGGAGAGGTTCAAGAAGTGCGGGGCGAACGGCGTCCTGTTCAAACCGTTCGAATCCCGGGAATTGATCGAAAAGGTCGAATCCCTTCTCCGGAGCAGGGAAGAACCCGCCCCGGCGCCCGGGGACGAGGAACAGGCTCCCCCTTCCGCGGAGGAACCCTGGGACTTCAGCGATGTCCTGAACGAGATGGAGGAGGAGGCGCAGGTCTCCGTGTCCCGGGCTGACGAAGCGGAGGACCGTGGCGTGGCCACGGCCGCTGCCGTGGAGCCTGCCGGAAGCACCCTGTCGCTGGATGATTTCGATGTATCTCTCGAGGATATCGAGGGGGGATCGGAAAAGGAGGCAGTCCTCCCGGAAGCGGAACCTCCCAGGCAGGAAGAGCAGGACGGCGTGGCCCCTCCCGGGGAGAGGGAGGAAGAGATGTGCCAGACCGAGGAGTACTTCGAGGCGCCCGTGTTCGACGACTCCCCCCCCGCCGTCACCGATCTCACGCCGGCCCTCGAGGCGGTCGAGGAACTGGAGGGGTTCGATTTGCGGGAAGCGGTATTCCCATCCGAGATCAAGACGCCCGAGCCGGCCCTCGAGGCGGTCGAGGAATTGGATGGATTCGATTTGCTGGAAGGGATAGAGGCATCCGAAATCGAGACGCCCGAGCCGGCCCTCGAGGCGGTCGAGGAACCGGATGGATTCGAGTTGCTGGAAGAGTTAGAGGCATCCGAAATCGAGACGCCCGAGCCGGCCCTCCAGGCAGAGGAGACGGTTCCTTCTCCCTCCGTTGCGGAGGGTCTCCCGTGGGAAAAGGAGTTCCGGGAGCGGTTCTCCGCAAGGGCGCAGGAGATCTTCGAGAAGGTCGCCGCCGAAAGCGTGGAAAAAGTCATGTGGGAAGTGGTAGAGAACCTCACGAAGGAGTTTACCGGGAAGATCCGGGAGTCTGTGGAAGCCGTGGCGTGGGAAGTTATTCCGGCCACTGCGGAGACGCTCATCCGGGAGGAGATCGCCCGGATCCGCGAGCAAACAGGGAAGGAATCTTCCTGAAGTCACCCCGCCGGCAGGCGAACCCCTGACGCACGGAGAGGTCGTTCGGGAACAGGCCGGTCAGTCTCCGGCCGTTCCGCGAGCGATTCGGGTATTGAGGCAAGGGCACATGGGAGCCAGGGACCAGGAGAAGTCGTACGATCCGGCAGTCGCCGAAGCGAAGTGGTACGCCTACTGGGAGGGGCTTGACCTCTTCCACGCAGATCCCGCCCGACCGGGCGATTCCTACTGCATCGTCATCCCTCCTCCGAACGTCACGGGCTCCCTGCACATGGGGCATGCGCTCAACGTGACCCTGCAGGACGTTCTCATTCGATACAACAGAATGCTTGGCAGAAACGTGCTCTGGTTGCCGGGAACCGACCACGCGGGGATCGCCACCCAGAACGTGGTCGAGCGCCTGCTCGCGAACGAGGGGACCGACCGGCGTTCGTTGGGGAGGGAGAAGTTCGAGGAGCGGGTCTGGAAGTGGAAGGAAGAAAGCGGCGGCCTCATCCTGAACCAGCTCAAGCGGCTGGGCGCGTCCTGCGACTGGGGGCGGGAGCGGTTCACGATGGACGAGGGGCTTTCCCGCGCGGTACGGGAGGCGTTCGTAAGGCTTCACCGGAAGGGGCTCATATACCGCGGACGCTACATCATCAACTGGTGCCCCCGGTGCAACACGGCGTTGTCCGACCTCGAGGTTGCCCACGAGGAGACGAAGGGGGGGCTGTATTACATCCGGTACCCCGAGCTTTCCGGGCGCCGGAGCGTGGTGGTGGCTACGACACGCCCCGAAACGATGCTGGGAGATACCGCGGTCGCCGTGCACCCGAAGGACGAGCGATACGCGGGCCGGATCGGCGCGACGCTCCGCCTGCCCCTCATGAACCGCCCCATCCCGTTGCTTTCCGACGAAATGGTGGACCCCGAATTCGGGACCGGCGCCGTGAAGATCACACCCGCCCACGACCCGAACGACTTCGAGGTGGCCAGGCGGCACGACCTGCCCTCCGTACGGGTGATCGACGATTCCGGGAAGATGACGGGGGAGGCCGGGGCATTCGCGGGGATGGACCGGTTTGCATGCCGCGAAGCGGTGATCGAAGCTCTTCGGAAGGATCAAAGCCTCGTCAAGGAGGAGCAATACGTCCACAACGTCGGGCACTGCTACCGGTGCAGGACGGTGGTTGAACCCACCGAGAGCATCCAGTGGTTCGTGAAGACGAAACCGATCGCGGAACCCGCAATCCGGGCTGTGCAATCGGGCGAGACCCGGATCATCCCCAAGAACTGGGAACGGACGTATTTCGACTGGATGGAGAACATCCGGGACTGGTGCATCTCCCGGCAGATCTGGTGGGGACACAGGATTCCCGCCTGGCACTGTACCGCCTGCGGCCTGACGATGGTAGAGGTCGACGCTCCGGACCGGTGCTCCTCGTGTGGTGCGGGCGATCTCCGCCAGGAGGAGGACGTGCTGGACACGTGGTTCTCCTCCGGACTGTGGCCCTTCTCCACGCTAGGTTGGCCGGATCGGACCGAGGATCTCGCCCGGTATTACCCCACATCCGCTCTCGTTACGGGTTTCGACATCCTCTTTTTCTGGGTGGCGAGGATGATGATGATGGGGATCGAGTTCACGGGGAAGCCTCCCTTCCGCGACGTGGTGATCCATGCGCTCGTCCGGGATCCCAGGGGGGAGAAGATGAGCAAGACCCGTGGGAACGTCATCGACCCGCTCGATCTCATGGAACGGTACGGAACGGACGCATTCCGGTTCACGCTCCTGGCCTTGGCCGCGCAGGGGAGAGACATCCGGATGTCCGATGACCGCCTGGAAGGGTATCGGAACTTCATGAACAAGCTTTTCCAGGCGGGCAGGTTCGTGCGGATGCACGTCGACGGGAGCACCGCGAGGTCCCTCCCTTCGGAGCTGTCCATCGCGGACCGCTGGATCCTTTCCCGCCTGCAGCGCGCGGTCGACGAGATCCGCAAGGGGATCGAGGAGTATCGTTTCAACGAAGCGAGCTCGGTGTTCTACCAGTTCACCTGGCACGAGTTCTGCGACTGGTACCTGGAGATGATCAAGCCGCCGCTGTTGCCGGAAGCGCCCGCACAGACCCGGGAAAACCAACGCGCCGTGCTCCTGTTCGTGTTCGAGACGATCTTGAGGATTGCCCACCCGTTCCTCCCGTTCCTCACGGAGGAGATATGGCATTCGCTGCCCGGCGAACGGGGATCCGTTCTGGAGGAAGAGTACCCGGCGGCCAACCCGGAGCAGGTCGACGTGGACGTCGAGGAGGACATGGCCCATCTCATGGAGGTCATTCGCGCCGTCCGGAACATCCGGAGCGAGCTGAACGTTCCCCCCGCGAAGCGGGTGGAGGTTCGCCTGAAAGGGCAGCCGAAGGATCTCTCGTTTCTGCGCGATCACGAGGAGATCATCCTTCGGCTGGCGCGGGCCGGAAAGGTGGTGCACAGGGACCCCGACTACATCCCGGTCGAAGATGCAACGGCTGTGGTGAACGATATCGAGGTGTGCGTGCCCCTGGCGGGCCTCATCGATTTCCGCAAGGAGGCATCGCGCCTGCGTAAGGAGATCGACAAGGCCAGCGCGGAGTTCTCCGTCGTGAGCGCGAAACTCGGGAACGAGAAGTTCGTGGCGAACGCGCCCGAGGACATCGTGGAAGCGCACCGGATTCGAAAAGGGGACCTCGAGCAGAAGGTCGACAGTCTTTCCAGAAACTTCGAACTGGTTACCCGTTACCTGTTGTGATCTCCCGAATCGAATACGAGAAGCTGGTCTGCGCCGCGCTCCGGGAGGACGCGCCGTTTGGCGACCCCTTTGGCTCTTCCTTCTCCGGGCAGACCCGCGGATCGTTCATCGCCGGAGCCGGGGGCGTCTTCTGCGGAGGCATGGTGGCGGCCGAGGTGTTTCGCCAGATCGATCCGCAGGTCGAAGCGACGTTTCTCCAGGAAGGAAGCAGGGTGTCCCGGGGATTGAAGGTCGGGGAGGCGGAAGGGAAGGCGGCATCGCTTCTTCGCGGGGAGAGGGTAGCCCTGAATTTCCTCCAGCGTCTCTCCGGCATCGCCTCGACGACGGCCGCATTTGTCGAACGGGTGACCCCGTACGGCACCCGCATCCTGGACACAAGGAAGACCACCCCGCTGCTCAGGGTCCTGGAAAAGTACGCCGTGCGCGTGGGAGGCGGACACAATCACCGTTTTTCCCTGTCCGACGGCGTGCTCATCAAGGAGAACGCCATCCGGGCGGCGGGGGGCATCGCCATGGCCGTGACGGCGGCCCGGAAGACGAGCCACCACCTCGCCCGGGTGGAGGTGGAGGTGGAAAGTCTCGAGCAGGCGGAGGAAGCGCTCGGCGCCGGCGCGGACGCACTTCTTCTGGACAACATGACTCCGGAAACGGTCAGCGAGGCGGTGCTTCGCTACGGGGACAAGGTCCTCCTTGAGGCGTCCGGCGGGATCCACCTGGAGAACGTCGGAGAATACGCGCGTACGGGCGTTTCCGCGGTTTCCATCGGTGCCCTTACGCATTCTTCGCCGGCGCTCGACATCTCCTTCGAGATCGACCCGTGAAGCAGCCCCGCCTCGGGTTTTTCGCAGGGTGCATCTTTTTCGCGGTCTCTCTTTTCGCGGGTGGCGCGGAGGCGGCCGAGCCGGAGGGATACCAGCTCTACGAGGCCACGGCGGCAACCGTGAACGGCGAGGTGATCTTCCTGTCGGACCTCGATCGGGAGGCGTGCCTCAAGGCGTGCGGGGCGTTCCCGGGGGACGAGGCGGTCGGGGTGTCCCTTTCCGAGGCAAGGGACGGGATGATCGCGGACATACTCGTGAGACAGCAGGAGGAGAAGCTGGGGCTGGGGACGGTCGACAACGCGGTTCTGCAGGAGACGGCGGCCAGGGCAATGGACATCACGAGAGCATGTCCCACCCCTTGCGCAAGGGAGATCTCCGACGGACAGGTCCGGGACTATGCGGCACGGAAACTGCTGGTCCGGGAATTCCTGCGGAATCGCGTATCGGTGTTCGTGGACGTGAACGAGGAAGAGGTGGAGAGGGAGATCGAGCGCAGGGCCTCGCGGACGGGGAAAAGTCCCGGGGAGATTCCGAAGGATGCATTACGCAAGGAACTCCTCGACGAGAAGGCGGCGAGGGAGATTCGAAACTGGTTCGACAGGGCGACATCCAAATCGAGGATCCTGGTGTCCCCCCTGGAGGAGAGATGGACGGGGAAAAGTACGCCCTGACGGTCCGGTCCTCGTTTTCCGCGGCCCATCGACTGCGGGAATACGAAGGAAACTGCGAGAGGCTCCACGGGCACAACTGGCAGGTGGAAATCACCGTGGAGTCGGGGGAGCTCGATTCCCAGGGGATGGCGCTCGACTTCCGGGTGATGAAGTCCCAGTTGGGCGAAATCCTCTCCCGGTGGGACCACAAGTACCTGAACGAGGTTCCCCCTTTTGACGACCGGAACCC
>Ga0307378_10013111_pt1 | contig 10518 bp, 8 predicted proteins | sample UN1MG_FD_202238 | JGI IMG/M metagenome (GOLD analysis project Ga0307378, IMG submission 202238) | Soil microbial communities from Risofladan, Vaasa, Finland - UN-1 | ecosystem: Environmental > Terrestrial > Soil > Coastal area > Acid sulfate soil | place: Finland: Risofladan, Vaasa | collected...
GAGGTCGGCAAGGCGCCCGTCGACCCCGGCTTTGCGAGGATCTCGGGCCGGTCCTTATGGGCCATCCCCTGGATGGAGGACGACCCCGCGCTCACTTCGCCCCAGCTCTGGGCCGGCCGGATGCGCCGCGACGCGGCCGACGCCCTCCGCTACGGCTGCGACGGCCTCCTCGGCATCCACTGGCGGACGCGCATCCTCTCGGCGAACGTCCTGTCACTGGCCCGGGCCGCGTGGGACCAGAACTGGAACACCCTGCCCGGACGCGTCGCCGACGACCTGCCCGCGCTCGACCTCTATCTGGACTGGAGCCGGGCGCAGTTCGGCTACGGGGCGGCCGCCGAGATCGCCGCGATTTTCGCCCGCATCGACGGCCGGCATCCCGTCCCTGTCACCTGGATCGGCGGACCCGGCAACATCCAGCCCGATCCCCGGCCGTGGGACGAGGTCGTGCCGGCCTACGCTTTCGTCGACGACCTGGCCGCGCTCGGGCCGCGCGTCGAGGGGATAGGGAATAGAGAGCGCTTCGATTACTGGCTTCAGAACTTCCGCTATATGCGCGATGTCGCGCGCTTCAACTGCCTCTGGGCCGTCTACAACAAGGCCGTGGAGAAGGCGAAAGCGGCCGTGGGGGAACCGGCGAAAATCGCCATCCTCAAAGCCGAAGCCTTGCCGGTCCGGGCCGGAATGGCCGCGGCCTTACGTGAAATCTTCGACGACCTTCTCGCCACCGTGAGCAACACGGGTGAGCTCGGGACGATCGCCAATTGGGAACAGCACCTCCTCCCCGGCGCCTGGGAGCGGCCGGAGGCCGAGCTCGTGAAGATGCTGGGCGGGGAATTGCCGCCGGAAGTCCTCCTGACCCGGGAGTATGCCGGGCCGCCACGGATCGCCGTCCCCGCGGTGCGAACGTCTCTCGAGGCCGGTGAAGCCCTTTCGCTCAAGGTCCTCGTCCTGGCCCAGGGCCGGCCGGAGTCCGTTGCGATCTATTGGCGGGAGATGGGTCGGGGCGCTTTCCGGACCGTCCCCCTGCAGAACGTCGCCCGTGGTGTCTATCGCCTGACGCTGCCCGCTTCCGCTGCCGGTATCGAATACTATCTCGAAGCGAAGGCCGACGGGCAGGTCGTCCACTTCCCGGCCACGGCTCCGACCCTGAACCAGACCGTCATCGTTCTCCCGGTGGTGAAATGAGCGAGACCATCCTCCTGCCGAAGCGCCTCCGGGCCGCCGAGGTCGTCGCCGCTCTTAAGGACATCGGGCTCCGGGTTGAATCCGGTCCCGTGACCGTCGATTTCCGGGATGTCGAGGAGTTCGACAGCTCTACCCTGGCCTTGCTGAACTACGCCCGGAAATGCCTGACGAACGTGACCACGGTCAATATCGGCGGGGCCCTGGCCCGGGCCGCAGAGAGCTTCGTCAGCCGTCCCCCGGCCGCGGAGACCGAGCTTCCGGCGTCGGGGAACGTGGTTGTCCGGGCGCTCGTCGCCATCGCCGATCACTTCATTTTCCAGATGAGGAGCCTGGGGCGGTTCCTGGCCATGCTCGGCGACGAGGTCTACCACATCGGCGTCTATCTCAAGGAACGCAAGGGCGTCTACCCGGGCGAGACCTGGAACCAGATGTTCTTCATGGGCTACCGCTCTTTTCCCATTGTCTGCCTGCTCATCTTCCTCGTCGGCGTGACCATCTCGATCACCTCGGCCAATCAGCTGGCGCTCTTCGGCGCCGATATCTACCTCGCCGACCTTGTCGGCATCGCCATGCTCCGGGAGCTCGTGCCCCTGATGACCGGCGTCATTCTGGCCGGCAAGGTCGGCGCCGCGGTAACCGCTGAGCTGGCCAGCATGACCGTCCTCGAGGAGGTCGACGCCCTGCGGACGATGGGCGTCGTCCCGGAGAAGTTCCTCATGGTCCCCCGCCTCCTGGCCATTACCCTGGTCGTCCCGCTTCTCGTGGCCATGGCCGACGTCGTCGGCATCTTCGGCGGTATCGTCGTCGCCCAGGCCAAGTTCGGGACACCCCCGTCGGCCTTCATCACCGAGATGGTCACCGCCGTCGACTGGACCGACTTCGGCTGGGGGCTCGTCAAAACGGTCGTCTTCGGCTGGGCGGTCGTCGTCGGGGCGGGCTTCAAAGGTCTGACCGTCGGCCGCAGCGCCGAGGAGGTCGGCCGGGCCACCACGGAATCCGTGGTCCTGTCGATTACCCTCATCATCCTCATCGATTGCGTATTCTCGTTCATCTTGTATTGACCATGGATATCATCAGCGCGCACAATCTGACCGTCGGGTACGGCGGGACCGAGATCCTCCGCGGTCTGGACTTCGCCGTGCCCGAGGGACGGATCACGGCGGTCGTGGGTGTGAGCGGGTCGGGGAAATCCACCCTGCTCAAGACGCTCGCCGGCCTCCTGCCCCCGCTTTCCGGCGGTTTCGATTTCGCCGGGCGCGCCGCGGACTACCGCTCCGAGGCCTCCCTGCGCCTGCTCTACGAGAAGATCGGCGTCCTCTACCAGGGCGGGGCTCTTCTCAACGGACTGAGCCTCTTCGAGAACGTCGCTCTGCCCATCCGCATGCAGCATCCCAAGTTGCCCGAAGACATGGTCCGGGACATGGTCTTCGCCAGCCTGGCCCAGGTCGAACTCGATGGGAGCGCCGACAAGTATCCGGCCCAGCTCTCCGGCGGCATGACGAAGCGCGGGGCTTTGGCCCGGGCCCTCGTCCTCGACCCGGATGTCGTCTTCTGCGACGAGCCCTCGTCGGGCCTCGATCCGATAACGTCGGCCCTCCTCGACGATCTCCTGATCCGGCTGAGAGAAACGTTCGGGATGACCCTCGTCGTCGTCACCCACGAGCTCCGCTCGATCGAGCGCGTGGCCGACAGGGTCCTCCTCATCAACGACGGGGGCCTCCGTTTCTCGGGAGACTATGCCGACCTGGCCGCCGCGGACGACCCTTTCATCCGGACATTCTTTCTCAGGAAGGACAGCCATGATGACGCATGAACAAAAGATCCGCCTGGGCATTTTCCTGTCCCTGGCCACGGTCATCTTCATTGCCGTCGCCGGTTTCTTCATCGTCCCCAAGCTCCGCGACCCCGGAGAGACCTACACGATCAACTTCCGGGACACTTCGGTCCAAGGGCTCATTATTGGCTCCCTCGTCAAGTATCAGGGCGTCGAGGTCGGCCGGGTCACGAGGATCCGGGTCAATCCCGCGGACCTCGGTTCCGTCCTCGTCGACATCAGGATCCGCGAGGGGCTGGCCATGAAGACCGACATGAGCGCCGTCCTGACCTACATCGGTCTGACCGGGCAGAAGTACGTCGAGATCAGCGGCGGAGACCTGGCCTCGGAGAACCTGAAAGCCCACGGTGAGATCCCCATGGGCCGGGGCCTCGGGGAAAAGGCCGGGGACATCGTCGCCAACCTCGACACGACGGTCAAGCAGATCACCGAGTTCCTCGCCCCGGAGAATATCAAGAGGTTTTCCTCCTTCCTCGAGAACGCCGAGAAAGGCTCGGCCACCCTCTCCGGCGTCATCGAATCCCGACGGGTGTCCCTCGAGAACACGCTGGCCAATTTCGAAAAGGCGTCCCTCGAATTCGCCCGGGCGACGGAGAAGTTCGTGCCCATGACCGAGGATATGAGCCGCATGATCCGGACGCTGGAGACGAGCTCCCAGGAAACCCTCGGCAACATCTCCAAGCGTTTTTCGAGCGAGGAGCTCGGCCAGGCCATCAAGGACGTCCGGAGCTTCCTCGACACGGCCTCGGTCAGCCTGAAAAAGGTCGAGAGCGTCCTGCTCGGACAGCAGTCGGAGCTGACGCGGACGTTCTCGAGCCTCGGCGTCGCCGTCGAAAATCTGGCCCGCTTCTCCCGCGAGATCGCCGACGAACCTTCGAGCCTCCTCCGGACACGAAAGGAGAAGAAAAAATGAGGAAAATCGCGCGCTGCAGTCTTCTCGTCCTCCTTTTGGCTGCCTGTTTTTCCGTCCCGACCAAACGCTACTTCGAGATCGTGGCCGTCGGCAAAGATGCCCACCTCCACCCCAAGCTCAATAAGGCCCTCTACATCGAGCCGGTCCGCATCGACCCCCTCTACGACGATTTCCGCGTCATCTACCGCGTCTCGATGTTCGAGCTTCAATATTACTCCTACGTGTTCTGGGCGAAGAAGCCGGATGCCCTCTTCCGCGATGCGATGGGGGATTACCTCAAAGAGAAGGAAGGCTTCACCCGGGTGACGCTCGACGTCCTCCAAGGCGACCCGGATATCGTCCTGCGTTCGAACATCCGCCTCGTCGAGGAGATCGACAATCCCAAGGTCTGGTATGCCAGGCTGGCCATGGACCTCGAGTTCCTGGAGTTCAAGTCGGGGAAGAGCCTCCTCCGACACTCGTTCGACAGACGGTTGCCTTTCCCGGCCCGCAAGGTCCCCCAGTTCCCGGCCATCCTCTCGAAGATCCTGATGGAGGAACTGGACGTCGCCGTCCGCAAGCTGGCCGAGGCCGCGGGAACGAAATAAGTTTCAGGCGGCTTTCAGCCAGTTGCGCTCGATCTCCTCGAGCGATTTCCCCTTCGTTTCGGGCAGGACAAACCACATGAACACGAGGTCCAGGGCGCACATCACCGCGTAGAGCCAGAAGGCCGTCGAGGGGTGGAACCTATCGGAGATCACCGGAAAGGTCAGTGTCACGGCGAAGTCGGCCAGCCAGAGGACGAGGGTGGCCAGGCCCATGGCGCTGCCCCGGACCTTGATGGGAAAGATCTCGGCCATGACGACCCAGACGAGCGGCCCCATGGCCGAGGCGAAGAAGGCGATGTAGAGGAGGATGAGGATGGCGTTGATGCCCGTCATCTGCTGGAAGACGGCCAGTTCGACGGGCCGGAACCGGCGAAGACCCAGTTGACGAAGTAGGCCAGGAGGATGCCGGTGACGATGGCCGTGTCGAAGCCGAAGATGAGGCCGCCGATGGCGGCGACCATGGTGACGGCGATGACGTAAAGACTGGCCTTTCTAGCCATTGTATTCGCGCACGGCCTCGAACATCGCGACGATGTTCGCGACCGGGACGTTGGCCTGGATGTTGTGGACCGAGTTGAAGACGAAACCGCCGTCGCGGCCGAAGATCTCGCACCGCTCCAGGACCTCGGTCCGGACCTCCTCCGGCGTGCCGAAGGCGAGTGTCTTCGGGGTGTCGATGCCGCCGCCCCAGAAAACGATGTCCCGCCCGTATTTTTCCTTGAGATTTCGGGCGTCCATGCCGGCCGCCGAGACTTGTACGGGGTTGAGGATGTCGAAACCGCTCTCGATGAAGGCCGGGATGAGCGTTTCGACGGCGCCACAGGAATGCTTGAAGGCCTTCCAAGCCGTGTGGCGATGGACCCAGTCGTTGATGCGCTTGTAGTAGGGCATGTAGAGCTCGCGGAAAGCGGCGACGGAGCAGAACGTCGACTGTTGCGTGCCGAAGTCCGTGCCGCAGAGGAAGACGGCCTGAACTTGGTTTCCGACGCGGGAATGGATCTTTTCGAGGTTCCCGAGGGCGATCTCCGTCTGGCGCTCGAAGACCTTGTGGACGTAGGGGCGGCGGGTCAGGGTCGAGACGTACCACTCTTCGATGTCCCGGATCCCTTTCGGGTACTTGAGGCCCGGAGCGGGAACGAGGGCGATGTCTCCGAGGGCGGTGCCGCCGAAGCTCCCGATGATCCCCCTTCCGGTCGCCCCGGCCCGGCGGCTTTCGGTCTCGAAGTGGTCAAGGGTCTCATCCGCGATCGAACCGAATTCCTGAAGGTTGTCCTCGGGATCGAGCTTGGTTTCATCGATGGGCTTCTGCCGGACGATGGTGTCGAAGAAGAAGCCGTTCTTGGGCAGGCGCCCGGAGGGCGGGGCGGAGCGGTCGCCGCCGGGGTAGACGAGCGTGTCGCCGTTTCCGTCCTTCGTCGTGCGGAAATTCCCGGACATCAGGACCTCGGTCCCGTCGTCCATCCGCCACGGCGTCCAGTTCTCGTTGCGGTAACCAAACATGGTCTCGGGGCCGTAGACGCCTTCGACGTCGATGCCGAGAACCGTCTGGAGGTCGTCGTCGATCCACCCCAGCATCTGGTACGGCTCGTGGACCTTGACCAGGCGGTCCTCGAGCCCGTAGTGTTTGCGCAAGCCAATGACGCACTTGACGTGCATGCCGGTGACGGCCGTGCCGTTGAAGTCGACGGGGATGCGGTCGGGCTGGCGGTGGTTGAGGGCGGCATCCAGGCGTTCCCGGCTTGTCATCGTCATGGCAGGCCTCCTAGGGTCTCACCAGATTACCCATTTTGCCCCTAATTGGCAACCATGAAAGAGTTGTTCCCGGGGCCTAAGGCCAATGATGGTCTTTCATCAGGCCGCAGGACACTTCGCGTCAGGGAGCCGGTTCGTCCGGGACCTGGCCAACCGGCGTCTGACGGCGGCTGACCCGCCGCATCAGCAGGAAGACCGGAAAACCGGCGGCGAAGAAAAGCGCGCTGTAGAGGGCCTCGCGGGGCTTGTTCAAGAGGACGTTGAAGGACACCGTCAGCTGGAAGGCGATGAAGACGACCGGAACAAGAGGGTAGAGCGGCACCCGGTAGCCCTCGTAAGCTTCGCCGGAACGGCGGGCCTTGCGTCTGAGAACGAAGATCGTCGAGGCGACGAGGGCCACGGTGATGGTGTCAAGGAACATGACATAGTTGATGATGTTCTCGAAGGTCTTCAGGAGGAACAGGGAGAGGAGAATGAGCCCGCCCAGGAATGCGAGCCCGAACTCCTGGGCCTGCGTCTTCGGATTGACTTTCTGGAAGACGGCCGGGAGCGTCCGGTCCTCGGCCATAGCGTAGTAAGCGCGGGGGATCTGCATCAGGGTGACATTGAGAAAACCCATGGCCGAGAGGGAGATCGCCAGCGAAACGACGAGCCAACCGGCCCCGCCGAAGGTGGCCCGGGCCGTCTCGGCGGCGACGAGCTTCGCGGACGCGACGCCGGGGATCCCGAGCGCCTTCACATAGGCGACGTTGATGGCGAAATAGCAGGCGAGAACGATGAGGATGCCGAAAAAAATGGCCCGCGGAACGTTACGCTTGGCGTTCCGGACATCGGCGCCGAAGTTGATCGTGTTCTGATAGCCGCCGTAGGCGTAGAAAACAGAGATGAAGGCTGCGCCGACGGCCAGCCACCAGGAACGCTCAGGGGGGAGGGACCCCGACGTGAGCGGCGCCTTGGTCGAAACGAACGCGCCCGCCACGATGACGGCGATCATCCCGATCTTGAGAAGGCTCAGCACATTTTGGGCCCAGGCGCCCGTCTTGATGCCGAGATAGTTGATCGTGAGGAGGATGATCATCAGAACGGCCGCCGTGAGCTGGACCTGGAGGGGGGCCGGTTTCGTCCCCGGGAAGACGATCGGGGTCAGGTATTCGGCGCCGATCAGGGCGACGGCCGCGGCCCCGGCGCCGTTGAGGACGATGACGTTGGCCCAGTTGAGCATGAAAGCGACCGTCGAGTTGTAGCTCTCTGCGACGACCTTGTAATAGGAGCCGGGCTTCGGGAAACGGCTGCCGATCTCGGCGAAGGTCAGGGCGCCGAGAAAGCCGGCCAAGCCGCCCAACAACCAGGCGATGTAGAAGAGGGCGGGGGTTCGGGCGGCCGTGGCGACCATGGCCGGAGTCCGGAAGATACCGATGCCGATGATCAGACTGACGACGATCATCGTTGTGTCGAACGTGGTCAGTTTCGCTTTGATCGCCATGCGGTCTCCTTGATCGGCCACTCAGGCCCCGTTGCAGCGGACCGGGTCCTCGGCCAGGACTCGGTCGAGCGTGGTCAGGAAAAGATCGGCGTCGGCCTCGGAGAAGCAGAGGGGCGGCCGGATCTTGATGACGTTGTGGAAGGGGCCGTCCGTGCCGGCGAGGACACCGAGCTCACGCAGGCGGTCGACGACATAGGCGGCCTCGTCGCCGGCCGGCTCGAGCGTCCGGCGGTCGCGGACGAGCTCGAGGCCGAGGAACAGCCCGGCGCCCCGGACGTCCCCGATGATCGGGTAGCGGGCGGCCAGCCCTTCCAGCCCCGCGGCCAGCCGGCCGCCGACGCGCCGGGCCCGGTCCTGGAGCCCCTCCTCTTCGACGACATCGAGAACGGCCAAGCCGGCGGCGCAGGCCACGGGGTTGCCCCCGAAGGTGCTGAAGAACTCCATGCCGTTGTCGAACGAGGCGGCGATGGCCTCGGTCGTCACGACGGCCGCCAGCGGGAAGCCGTTCCCGATCGGCTTGCCGAGGACGACGATGTCGGGGACGACATCCTGTGTTGCGAAACCCCAGAAATGGCTGCCCAGGCGCCCGAAACCCACCTGGACCTCGTCGGCGATGCAGACCCCGCCCGCCCTGCGGACGTGGCCGTACGCCGCGGCCAGGTATCCGGGGGGCAGGACGATCTGGCCGGCCACGCTGGGCAGTGTCTCGGCGATGAAAGCGGCCAGGCCGCCCCGCGCCGCCGCCTCCTCGGCGAGGCGCCCGACGGCCTCGGCATACTTCCGCCCGGCTTCGGGGTCGTCGCGGCGGAACGGGCCCCGGTAGGTGTCAGGCAGCGGGGCGACGTGGACCCAGGGCTTGCGGCCCTTGCCGCCCGGGCCGGCGAACTTGTAGGGGCTGATGTCGATGAGCCCCGTCGTGTGGCCGTGATAGGCGGACTCCAGGACGACGATGTCCTCGCGGCCGGTGTGGGCCCGGGCCAGGCGCAGGGCCAACTCGTTGGCCTCGCTTGCAGAGTTGAGAACGTAGCAGACGCGGAGCGCGGGGGGCATGAGGGAGGTGAGGCGCGCCGCGTAACGGACGAGGTTGTCGTGGAGGTAGCGCGTATTCGTGTTCAGGAGGGACGCCTGCTCCCGGATCGCCCGGACGACCCGGGGGTGGCTGTGGCCGACGAGAGGGACGTTGTTGTAGGCGTCGAGGTAGACCCGGCCCGTTTCGTCGTAGAGGTACTGCATCCAGCCGCGGACGATCTTCAAGGGCTCGCGATAGGACAGGCTGAGATTGCGGCCCAAGAGCTTCCGCCGGGCGGCCAGGGTCTCCGGCTTGGCCGGCTCCGGGCGGGGGAAACGTTCGGCGGGAATGCCCAGGATGACGTTCGGGTCCGGGGAGATCGCCGTCCAAAGGGCGCGCCGGCTGGACAGGGCCACGCCCGGGAAATCCCGGCCGAGGCCAAGGAGGTCCAGGATGAGCTGAACGTGAACGTGCGGCCACCAGTCGCCGTTCGCCGGCGGGGCGCCGACGGCCGCGAAAATCTCCCCCGCGGCGAGCGCGCGCCCCGGCGCCAGCCCGGCCACGGAGCCTGGGTCGAGGTGGCCGTAGAGCGTGAAGAACTCCTCGCCGGACGGGATTTCGTGGCGCAAAATGACCAGCGGGCCGTAGTCCTTGGGAGCCGCGTTGTTCGCGACCGTGTGGACCGTGCCATCGAGGGGCGCGCGTACGGGGCATCCGGGAGGAACGCTCAGGTCCAGGCCGAGGTGGACCGTCCGGCGCTCGGCCAAGGGGCCGCCGTCCGCGGCGAAGGCGGCCGAGCCGTAGATCGCCCGGGCCTCGTCGTAGCGCCCGACGCCGACGGCCGCCCCCGCCTCTTTCATGGTCTCGGCGACGAGGGCCGAAAGGCGCGGGGTTTCGAGGCTGGCCGGGTCGGCCCCGAGCATACGGCTGCCCACGGATAGGTCCAGGACGACGACCGGGTCCCGGCCCAGGTCGTTCTCCAGGACCGGGGTGAACGGCTGCCGGCGTCCGCTCAGCCAGCCGATGACGGCCGGGCCGTGGGGCACGGGAGCGAGACCGCAGGCGGCGCGATAGGCGTAGTGGGCCAGCCGGGGAGGGATCTTATCGAGCGCCTCCAGGAGAGCCCAGGCCGGCGCTTCGCTCACGGTGAGATAGGGGTCGCCCGGTTCCGCAACGGACCGGCAGGCCGAATTCACGACGCTGACCGCGAGGCGCGTACGGATGAGGGCGTCGAGGACGGCGAGCTCCTCTTCCATGAGGGGATATGCGCTATGGTAGCCGGCGACGAGGGGATGGACGGCGGCGAGCGGGTCGGCCGCGCCGAAAGCGGCGTAGGACGCGGCCACGGCCACCTCGGCCACGGTAACGGTCTCCAGCATGTCGCCGAAATCGATGAGTCCGGCCAGGTGCGGCGGCCGCCCCCTCTCGACGCGGGCCAAAACGTTGTGCTCGTTGGCGTCCGCGTAGACGACGCTCCGCCGCAGGCGGGGCAGGACCGGCGTAACCGCCTCGTCGTAGCGGGCCAGGACCCTCTCGACGAGGGCGCGCCGCCGCGGCTCACGGACGGCGTCGAGCCGTTCGCGGATCCATCCGGCCCGGGCGAAGTCCCATTTGAGGGTCCGCATGGCCGAAGGGTGGGAGAAACCGGCCAGGGCTGAGTCGAGCCTGGCCAGAACGGTCCCGAGCTCCGTGAGGAGGCCGGCTGTCACCGGACGGACGTCCGCAAGGGGACGTCCTTCGAGATAGGAGAGC
>Ga0307378_10013112_pt1 | contig 10517 bp, 9 predicted proteins | sample UN1MG_FD_202238 | JGI IMG/M metagenome (GOLD analysis project Ga0307378, IMG submission 202238) | Soil microbial communities from Risofladan, Vaasa, Finland - UN-1 | ecosystem: Environmental > Terrestrial > Soil > Coastal area > Acid sulfate soil | place: Finland: Risofladan, Vaasa | collected...
ATTTTCTATATGGCTCTTGACCAGATCAAGGATATCCAGTTCATCATCCACATACAGCACTGTAATCATAAAATTCCTCCCAGAACTACACAGTGTATAAAAATGGACTATTGTTGAGATATTATATTAATTATTTTCTATACTCCCCAGTTATTTTCCCGGGCTCAAAAATATTTTTATTCTTGTTATTCCCTGTTATTTAAATCCGGATCGACTAAAAAAATATGTTCCTGATATCCAGGCCCTGCACATAATCACCAGGTCATCGCCCTCTCCCTCCCTTTAGCCCACCCCTAAACTTTTTATAATACAGTTTTTATAATACGGCATAGTTTCCGGATGTGAATGGATACCATAAAGAAAATGAATGACCATGCATGCAATTTCCGGGAGGGCGTAAGGGTTCTTACGGCTCAATATGCGGTAAGCCGGAATCCGTCGTTCCTTTCGCATGATAATAAAAAAATCTCCACGCCATTCAGATTGGAGAAGAGAGGAAAAGAATGATTCAATGTAAATCATGCGGGAAAAAACCGGCTGCGATGACCATCGGATTATGTGCGGATTGTATCCGTTCTAAAGACGATACTGAGTATTTAAAAGAAATCCATGCCAGGACGAGGAAGGAATTCGGGCTTTTAAGTTCCCCGCCCGAAAACCCGGCGGGAGTGAGATGCCGGCTCTGTGCAAATGAGTGTTCACTTGGTGAGGGGGAATCAGGATTCTGCGGATTGATCAAGGGCCTGGAAGGAAGAGCTGAACCGCAATGTTCCCGCAAAAGTGCACTGGCCTACATGTACCTTGATCCGCTTCCCACCAACTGCTGCGCCGCATGGTTCTGCCCGGGCTCCGACCTGCGGGGTTATAACCTTGCAGTCTTTTTCTATGGCTGCAACTTCGACTGCCTGTTCTGCCAGAATGCTTCGCATAAAGGAGTCCGCACCGCTCCTGCAATTACCGAAGACGAACTCATCGCACAGGCACTCGATCCAAGGGTCAGGTGCGTCTGCTTCTTTGGCGGCTCTCCGGAACCCCAGCTGCCATTTGCCGTCCGGGTCTCGAAGCGGATAAGAGATGAAAGCGGTAGGAAAAAACCAGTCTGCTGGGAATGGAACGGGGCAGGTAATACGCGGCTGGCGGAGCGGGCGGCAACGCTTTCAATGGAGATGGGAGGAACGATAAAATTTGATCTCAAGGCATCCCACCCAAACCTCCACCTGGCACTCTGCGGGACCGGGAATAAGCGGACACTTCATAACTTTGAAAGAATTGCAGAAAAAACGCAGGGGACCGATACACTCACTGCCACCACCCTTCTTGTCCCACATTATATCGAAGCAGAAGAAGTGGAAAAGATTGCTGGATTCATCGGTGGAATCGACTCTGACATCCCTTACTCGCTCCTTGCATTTCACCCGGCACACCTCCTCGCCGACCTGCCGTTCACTTCGCATTCGCTTGCGGAGTCCTGTGTTACGGCGGCACGAATGCACCTGAACAGGGTACATGTAGGCAATATGCACCTTCTGAAGTGAGAAACCTGAACTCGCTGTGAAGGTCGCACTCCCGGGATCATGACCGGCTCATTTCACCTCATCGGTGGTTCAGACTGATCCCCACGATCCGGCGATGAAATTTGAAATATTGTCGGTTCCTTAGTTATTGTCGGTTCCTTAATGAATAGCAATCAAACCCGTAACCTTGTTGTTCCGCCGGGAAAACTCATTATATTCTCTTCGAATCCGATTTCTGTGATACATTCATCGCTTTTCATCACGATTCCGTTCAGGTACCCGATCGTGGTCATGCATCTTTTGAAATACGTGTGAATTACAGGAAACAGGGTAATATCATGGGCAACGACAAGAAGGATGTCTCCCTTTTTGACATACGGGCATTCCAACAACAATTCCATAAGCCTTTCCGAATACTCCTCGGGATTCCATAAAATACCGGTATCAATCTTCCTTCCGAGCCAGTTCCGGATAAGCCCGTGCCAGCCAAAGTATTCTCTTTGTTCCCTGAATTTTTCGAGATCGACAATAGGATCGATGATTTCCGGGTCAGACCTGATCGTAATATCGGCAAAGTCGCATGAGGATAGCCCTTCCTGCAGGGCCGTGGCTGTCATAAGGCACCTCTTTGCAGGTGTGTGCAGCAGGTGGATCCGCCCATCAGGGATAACATCGCATAAAGCCTCCCCGAATTGCCGTGCCATCGTAATTCCTTCCGGGGTAAGTTCCACCTCCGGTCGCATTTCATAAGGAATTTTTTGTAAAGACGGCCTATGCGAATGCCTGATCAGGATAATGGTCCGGTCCCTCTCCGACATGTGCCTGAGAAGAGAGAAAACCGGTCCATCACCCGTCATAGTATCCCACCTATACATGCAGATTTTCGAAAAAACCTGTTTTTCCGGTTCACCATATCTCTCTTCATATGTTCTGAATAATATCGTGTGTATTCAGGGCTTATTGGTATCGGAATAAGAGACCAGCGATGAACAATCTCCTGAAGCACTGACAGGAAATGCTGCTTAGGGTTTACTAAAAAAATAAAAGGGCTCGCAATTAACGAGTCTATAGATAATCGAACCCGAACCGAACCGGAAGATTACCCATGACTGAAGATCAGGGCTGTATACAATGCGGCCGATGCTGCGAACGGTGGGGATGGAACCTGCAAGGGATTCCCGAAGACCTCCATCCCTGGATAACCCAAAATCGTCAGGACATCCTGCAGCACGTATCAATTCGTCTGAAGAACCGGAAGCGTATCAAAGGCAGTGAAATTTCAGTTGATGACTTCGCGTTTATCGCCCGCATACGTTACTGGATAAAACCCAATGGCCGTCCACCCAGATACTGCCCGTTCTTCGAGAGGAGAGAGGACGGGCTGGCATATTGTAAAATCCACGATGTAAAACCTAAAATATGCAGGGATTTTACTCCATGGGACCAGAAAACCATAGAATTTGATTTCGTGAAATGTCCCGGATGCCGGGAAAAAACACCGTGATTTGAGAAAAGTACCATCATCTTCACTTTTCTTCTCATCCCCAGTGATAACTGAAGAAAAATAGTAATCCTGAAAAAACCATTCATTTCTCCATGCGTTTCAGGAACTGGAATCCTCAGGTATATCTGCTATGAATTTTTCTCACGAATTCCGAGGCATATGGGGCAAGGATATATTTCTGGAATATCCAACGATTCACAAATCTCATAATAGCCGTGTACACATTTTTATTTGTCAGGGAAGGCTTATTAGAATAAATCGTGCCAGATTTTGAAGCCAGATGGGCGAAGCAGAAACGAGATAAAAAGATTGCGGGAGATAGGCTGGACGCATTTGATACAATTCACAGGGAAGAGTGAATACGCCGGACAGACATATTCAAGAACTATTTATGTTCCGCGACAAATCTCTCTGAACCTGCAATGAAAAATAACCACCATATCGACCTGAAAGAAATCGCCTGGGATGCAATGGAAAAGTACGGCTTCGAACCCCGGTTCTCCAGGACCGTACTCCGCGAAGTCGACGCTATTGAGAATGGATCCGTACCCGACAAAGGGGATGATGGAAAAGACCTGCGAACTCTCCCATGGTCGTCCATCGACAACTTCGACTCTATGGACCTTGACCAGCTGGAATACTGCGAAACCGCCCCCGGAGGAGAGATACGGGTAATGGTGGCCATCGCTGACGTGGATTTCTTTGTCCGGAAAGACTCGCATACCGACCGGCATGCAGCCCATAATGGCACATCGATCTACCTGGGCATCGTTACCTTCCCCATGCTGCCGGATCATCTATCGAAGGGCATTTCATCGCTCCTGCCCGGAAAGGACAGAAAAGCGGTGGTCATCGAATACACGGTCCTTTCGGATGGGAGTATCCGGCATGGAGATATATACCGGGCACTTGTCCGCAATAAGGCTAAATTGGTCTACGAAGAAGTTGGAGACTGGCTGGAGGGGACAGGTCAGGTCCCCGGTAGGGTCACGGAAATCCCCGGGCTGGAAGAACAGATACGCCTGCAGTTTGAGGCTGCACGACGTTTGAGAAAACACCGCATGGAACAGGGGGCCCTTGACCTGGACACGCTTGAAGCAGAGGCTGTCGTGGAGGACGGGCGGGTCAGGGATCTTGTCATCCAAAGGCAGAACGCGGCCAGGCAGCTGATTGAGGAATTTATGGTCGCTGCCAACGGGACCATGGTCAATACATTGGAAAACGCGGGGATTCCCATGATCCAGAGGATCGTACGGGTTCCCAGGCACTGGGATAGGATCGTCGAGAAAGCAGCGACCTTTGGGGCGACCCTGCCAGCCGAACCGAATTCAAAAGCACTGGCAAAGTTCCTTGAACGTCAGAAAGAAGCGGATCCCGAACGTTTTCCGGACCTTTCCCTGACGATCGTGAAACTCATGGGGCCTGGGGAATACGTTGCGTTCATACCGGGACATGTGCCGATCGGCCACTTTGCCCTCGCGGTTATCGATTATACACACTCTACCGCACCGAACCGGCGGTACGTGGATGTTATCAACCAGAGGCTTTTAAAATCGGTTATCGACAGGACTCCCGTTCCCTACTCCGGAAGGGAACTTGCTGACCTCTCCGCCTGGCTGACCGGACGCGAGAAGGCCTCCCAGAAGGCAGAACGTTTCATGAGAAAAGCCGCTGCTGCCGTGCTTTTGAGGGATAAGATTGGAGAAACATTCGATGCACTGGTCACGGGCGCATCGGAGAAGGGGACCTATGTCAGGCTTATTTCCCCGCCGGCTGAAGGAAGGGTCATGCGGGGTGAACACGGCCTTTCAGTCGGGCTGAAAGTCATTGTCCGCCTGATTAAAACCGACCCGTACAACGGCTTTATAGACTTTGAATGCATCGGGAGAGAATAAAACAGGAATAGGACCGTATTTTGTATGTATCGCAGGTCTTTTTCGAATAATGATTTTTTTTAGCATCCCAAAACCGCACCGTAACCTCCATCACTTCCGGAAAGGATATATTCCCTCATGGAGAACAAGCCGCAAGTGGAAATAGCAACCTTTGCAGCAGGCTGTTTCTGGGGTGTTGAGGCTGAATTCCGGAGGGTAAAGGGCGTCACATCAACAACCGTCGGGTATACAGGGGGAACGACTCCGGAACCGACGTATGAGCAGGTAAGTTCCGGCCGCACCGGTCATGCAGAGGCAGTGCAGGTAGAATTCAATCCCGCGGTTGTCAGCTATGACCAGCTGCTGGAGATATTCTGGAACATCCACGACCCCACCCAGCTGAACCGCCAGGGACCGGATATCGGAACAAATTACCGTTCAGCGATCTTCTATCATTCAGAGGAACAGAAGGCAAAAGCCGAAGCATCCCGGGACAGGCTTAAACAGACAGGGAAATTCCGGGACAGGCCAATCGTCACCGAGGTCGTTCCCGCATCAAAGTTCTGGAGGGCAGAGGAGTACCACCAGCAGTACTTTGAAAAATCAGGGCAGGGCTATTGCGCAATACCAAAATACTGGGAATAATACTGGCAATTCATTTTGGATAACCTGAAGAACAGACTCGAACAGCTTGGAATAAAAAAGACAAAATGGGGATTTGCGTAATTGAGGATCTACTGACAACGGTATCCAGGTTCCAAAAAGTAACTCTTTTATTCTCTTCACGGGGATGCTTTCGTGAATGAAAGTCCTGAATTTGATCCTTGTTACACTTTTTATGATCGTATGCACACTGGCTTCCGGCTGCATACAGACTCCCCAACAAAATCGAGGAGAAATAATTCCTCCTGTACCCGACGATTCCACACACCCGGCCCCGGACATACCAGGGGAAGAGGAGAAAATCACAACGAGTGACCTTATCGGATTTGTCAGCCCGGCAGTGGCGTATGCCAGGGAAATGGGAAAAGAAAAAGCGATTGCTGCGTTCAATGACCCGAACGGGCAGTTCGTCCAGGGTGACCTGTATATCTTCGCATATGATTATAACGGATTCGTCCTCGCTGAACCTTTCCATCCGGAAATTGTCGGAACAGATGCCCGGAATTTCACAGACAGGTATGGAGTCCCCGTCACCAGAAATATGGCAGAAACCGCACGCTTTGGAATTGGGTATGTGAGTTGCGATAATCCAAACCCGAAACAGGACAATGCACTCGAACCGACACTATCGGTTGTCGCAGATATAGACGGTACGTATTATATCGGAGCCGGCATGTACTCCAGCAACGGAAAAGTCTATCCTTCCGTTGTTATCGCCCCGGCCATAAAAAAATCAACCACTGATGACCTCATCGCATTTGTGAAAAGTGCCGTCAAATACGCCCAAATAAACGGGAAAGAAGGAGCTATCAATGAATTCAGGGATGCAAATGGGCAGTTCGTTCAGGGAGAAATGGCCATCATGGCATTCGATTTCAATGGTACCAATCTGGCAGGTCCCCCGTATTCCCCTGAATTATCGGAAAACAGTATTAATCTTATTAATTATCATGACCCTGACAGCGTGGCTACAATTCGTGAAATGAGAGACCTTGCAAAGATGGGAGGAGGTATTTCATACACGGTTGCGAAAGTGTCGGTAAATGGGAGCTATGTCTACGTGCCGAAAATAGATTATGCTGAACCGGTTGACAAGTCATGGTGGATATTTGCCGGGATTATCAATCCGGACTATTCCCAGATTCGATATGGAAATTTCACAGGCGTAATCACACGGGACCGCACGAGATCAGAACTCTATGATCTTGTGAACAGTACGGTACAGTATGCCAGGATACACGGGAAGGAGAACACACTCACAGGGATTAACAATCCGGGCGGGCAGTTCGTCGATGGAGATCTCTTTATCTGGGCCGAATCATTTGACGGCACCATCCTTGCCGACCCCTTCTTAAAGGATGCAATCGGGAAGAATTTCATTGACTATACGGACCCTTATGGCCAGAAAACCACTATTGTGGCAATCAATACAATCCGCGAAGGCACAGGGTTTTCCCATGCCATGTTCCCTGATACTGCGGAAAACGGGACAAAATCAATCCCGAAACTTGTCTATATGAAGGCAGTGGACGAGGAATGGTGGATTGGAAGCGGCATTTACGGCGTCGAGGTCGGATGACAAACCACAACACACATTAGTTCTCTTTCACCTTTTTTTTCTATAGAGAGATTACCATGCGATTTGCCTTTTCAATATCCATTCTGTTGGTCGTATTGCTATTCTGCATACCCTGTACCGCCGTAACGACCCTTTCCGGCAGGGTCTATGACGGGATGCTCGGAGACGAGAGTACCCCGGCTCCGGGGATGACTATCTCCTGTTTCTGCGCCCCGCAGGCACAGGATCCCATGATTATGTCCCCGTGGGGACCACAAATCGGGCAGTCGGTTACCGACGCGGCCGGCTACTGGGAAATCCCGGTCAGCCAGACCTGTCCTTTCTATCTGATCATCATTTCCTCTTCCCCTGACCCCCATTCCTGGGAAGGAGTCTCCAGTGTGGACGGGAAAGTTATCGGTACGCAAATGATCGAATATGCAGGGCCCCTGGCCGGGAAGACCCTGACAGGGAACAAGTTCTGGTACCGAACAGAGAAATTTACCGGGAGTGTCTTCAAGGGAGATCCCATCGATGAGAGTTTCCCCCTGGCCGGAATCGATATCTCCTGCCATTGTGCCGGTTTGCCGGTGGACCCTGATCCTACCGTCCCGCTGTCCCTGGGTTTGCCGGTCGGCCAGACCCAGACCGATCCATCAGGCTACTGGGAGATTTTCCCTGTGAGCGGGTGCAGCCCCTTTTATGTGCTCATGGCTGAAATCCCCGCTGGTTCACCGCTTTTCGCAACAGGGGCCACCTCTGTCGGTGGCGATGCGGTCAGGCCAACCATGATCCAGTACGGCGATATCGGGGGTATTGATGTCCTGCAGGGGAAAGTTCTGACAGGAAACAAGTTCTGGTTCTCTGATACCCCCAATGGAAGTGGCCCAACGCCGCCTCAGCCTCCAGCCCAGCCTCCAGCTCAACCACAGGCACCAGGTACTTCTCCACCCCCTGCCCAGGTAACTTCCCCTCCACCCGATCCGGGACAACCACCCGAACCCCAGCCCCTGACAGGGATGATAGTGACCGGAAGAGTCTTCCATGGTCCGCCGGGGCCGGAGGAATTCCCCCTGGAAGGAGTGCCGATGGAACTCTTCTGCTCAGCGATTCCCGATGACCCGGGAACATCCATTGGCATGGTAGAAACAGATGCAGAGGGATGGTATGAGCTTGTAGTTGCCGATGCCTGTGGTTTCTATACAATCATAGCATTGCCCGAAGGAGACGTGATCATGGCGCAGGCTCCAGGCGGCGATGTTATCGACGGAAACCGCATTCGGCTACCATCTCCGCTACATGAACACGTTCTCCATGAAAACAACTTCTGGGTGGAAACTGCGATGCCTCCCGGTGAAGAAGAACCTGCTCCTGGAGTAGAAGAGTCCGCCCGGGCTGGAGGAGACATGGCGCTGTTGTACACAGGGCTTGTTGCGGTGGTAATTCTTGCCATAATTGCGGTTTTACTTATAGAACGTCGAAAGCCACGCGAGCCTGGTGAAAAATAATCCGATTAAAATTTTTTTCAACTATTCGGGAATAATTTTTTCTTCTCCGGGATTTTGCCAGATTGCTAAAAAACTAATATTACCTGAAAAAGGTTTTTTTTTCAATAATTCCTTTCGGCAAGATTCTTCCATTATACAATCGATAGATCAGTCTTCCAATGGCAGGTAATCCACGATATCGAGTTGCATCTCAATGCCCCCTACAATATCGGCAATCACGTTATAGACAAATGCTACAACCACTCCCATGATAAAGAACATCACCGCACCGAAGATAACCGTGAGTATAAATCCCACAATACCTGCGCCGAGTGCTCCGGGTGCACCCAGGCCCATCGTTGCCACTCCCGCACCGATACCGAGTGCTACAAATGCCCCCATCAGAATCCCCCAGATTACTCCAAAAACACCATATATCTTTGCAACCGACAGGATGCCAAGTTTTTTTATAATTGTCGTCCTTTCTACCATTTTTTTCCTCTTTTTTATAGAGTAACAAAAGAGAGAGGAGAGAATAAAAATTTCGTCGATCCCGGGCATGTCCGCCACTTACTCATTTCCCGGAAATTATAACCCTGTCCTGTAAACCCCGCCGGAATCAAATCGTCCTTTTGCATATATCCACCCGGTCTCATTCCCCTGAATACTTGCGATAATCCTTTCCGAGTAGGAATTCCCCCGCCAGCCAAGCTCCCACCACTCGTTGATTCCTGTTATTGCCACCGAGATCTCGATATCCACGGGTTGATTTGAATTACAGGTGATATAGAGCGGAACTAAAAACTCAGGATCCTGTTCTTCTCCTGGTCCGGGAGAGTCGGAATTAGAGGATCCTGCACGGTCCGCCTGGCTTTCTCCATTGTACGTTTTCACCATGGTTTTCGGATAAAGGAGTGGTTCATGAGCCGCAGGGTTACGCGTGTCGATAGTGCGGTTGACCTCCAGACCAAGGCCACATTCAAGCGGGATCAGGATAGGGGTATCCTCTGAATAGGCGGTAGCAGTCGGAGGAGGAGTCCGGTTGGGAGCCTGCCCGGGTTCGATGGGTATGGGATAGGCATGGTATTCCGGAACCAGGACTGGCGTCTCAATCATTAGCATGGGGATTTCACGGTATTCCACGAGTGAAAGATTCCACCCGGATGGGACACCGTATCCTTCACCGCGGACCAATGCCTCTCCAATTTCCGATGTACCGTTTACCGAGGGCACCGGGAGGATCATGGTGACATTATGTATCGTAGATCTTGTGTAGATTGTAATCGTATAGCCGTAGCGGTGCTGCGTTGAGCTCTCGCGCATTGCCATTCCGGACCAGGAGACGGTTACTGCCAGTATGGCGATGAGTAGTATCGCAATGATGAGAAGAAGGTATTTCGATCGCGAATTCATCCGATATTATTCTTGTAACATTCGCATTTAATACCGGCTCATAGCATGGTGTCCTTCCCATCGGAACTTGGAATCGCAAGACGACAACGCTTTAATGTGAAAGGACGTCACATTTTTTTCTATGCGAAGGAATGTCCTCATCATCGGTGCCATTGTGGTGATCGTAGTAGTATTGGGCGCACTCGTGTATCCAATATTCTTCGGTCCCTCCCATGCAGAGATTCGATCAGTTTCTACGGACAAGGAACTCTATCACTCAAGCGAGGTGATGGAAATTTTCATCGCGTTGGACTCTGTCGGGCAAATGAACAACACCACAGTTCGAATTGAAGGGATAATTGACCGTAACGGGAGAACGCGTCTTACCCATGAAATGCCCGCGTCCCTTTCTCCTGGCCCAAACGTGCTCATTCATAAATATCAGCTCCCTGCCTGCTCACACTGCGCCGGGCTGGACGCAGGCACGTATAATATTACCGTACTGCTCCTCAGTGGCAATACCGT
>Ga0307378_10013113_pt1 | contig 10516 bp, 8 predicted proteins | sample UN1MG_FD_202238 | JGI IMG/M metagenome (GOLD analysis project Ga0307378, IMG submission 202238) | Soil microbial communities from Risofladan, Vaasa, Finland - UN-1 | ecosystem: Environmental > Terrestrial > Soil > Coastal area > Acid sulfate soil | place: Finland: Risofladan, Vaasa | collected...
AGTTCAATTAGCATTATCAATACCAGAAGACTTATTGAAAATAAATTTTTGTAAATAGCCTCCATAAATGAAATTTTATTTCGCGAACTATAGAGCCATATTTTCCAAAATAATATCGCGGGAATTAGAACAATGAAGCTTTCCTTGCAAAGTGAGCTCATAATTAGAAAAACAACAAAAGCCAAATTATAAAGAGCATTATACCTGTAGGCATAAATACTCTTTGCCAAAAAAAATAAACATAAAGCGAGGAAAAACATTCCTTGCGTTTCAGATAGACCTAATCTCCACCAGATTACAGCCTGTGGTCCTAATAATGTCAAAAATGAAAAAAATAATGACTGAGCAAATGAGAAATTGGCATTACGGGCAAACAGATAAAGAAAAAAGGCGCAGAAAGCGGCAAGCAAACCATTATAGATATACCACAGAGTAAAATTTATTCCAAATAATCTGGTTTGTAAAACCCTGTGGAAAGAGTAAAAAGGTCTAAAGCGTAGAATTAACTCGTGTGAAATTATTCCTTTGGCCACTTGCCAAAAGTCCATATGCTTGAGGTAATCGTTGATTCTGACTATTTCATGGTCAACTGTAAAATGAAACCCGGAAAAAAGTGTACCAGTAAATGCAAGAAATCCGAACACCAAAAATACAAAAATAATAAGTACTATGAAATATTCCTGCGCTTTTGTTGTTCTCCTTAACTGAATGATGTTCTTAAGATTTATCATGTAAATATTAGGTTCAAAAACAGTTTAATATTCAAAATATTATTTTTACTTCTTTCCGGCAAAACCGTTAGGAAGAATAATGCTTGACAAATCGGGTGCGGAGGAATAAAATTCTGGACGTAGCCAGTAGTTTGGGCCACTTTTTTGAATGCACTCTGAAAGAGCTAAACGGAAAAACAAAAATAATTCTTGCAGTTTAGCTGTAGATAAAAGACAAAGTTTTCATAAATAAGTAAAAGAGTATTATGATTAAAGATAAAAGAATTCATGTATTAGTTTATATCATAACATTACTTGCAGCAGCCCAATGGTTCTTAATTATTCAACAGCATCCTAAAAAAATAAAAGGTTTTTTTTCTCTGATAATGCTTCCTAAGGAAGAGAAGTTGAGCCATTCCTGGGGAACATATTATAAATGGGTATCTTTCATAAGAAATAAAACCCCCGAAGATAGTCTGATTATCTTACCACCTCAAAGTGATAAATTTCCTGCGATAGGAAATGCTGGCTTGTGTGACTATTTCATCTTTCCTAGATTTGGTGCACATAAAAATAATAGAGAAATTGTCTTCCACACCGGCCCTATCTATAGAGTAAACATAGATGGATTTGAATATAAGAATAAATATCTTAGACAATATAGATTGAATAAAGATTTTTCTTTATTACTGTTAAAGGAAACAGAAAAAAAAGCTCTATTACATTTAAGCGATTTTACCAGAATAAAGAGTACTTTCTTAAATATATCTTTAGCATTATTAAAATTGCTGTTTATCTTTACTTCAGGTATATATTTTGTGTCAAAGTATTTCCCAGAACGTTCATATTTAGGTTTTCTTACAACCTCTTTCCTTGTCGGGGTAACAATTAGTGCAATTTTCTATACCCTGCTTAGCCTTATAGGAATAAACTTTACAGAGCCGTTGCAATTCGTATTTCTTGGGATGTTATCAACGCCAAGCGTTCTGTTTCTAATAAAACGAAAAAGTTTTATAAACTTTCCTCAGCATAACCATCCATATAATAGTTTATCTTATGTAATTGTTGGATTATTTTTTTGCTTCCTTTTTTTGAAAAGCACGTTTACCCCTATAATAACATGGGATGCTTCGGCGATATGGGGAATAAAGGCAAAAGCTATCTTTGCTTTTCATAATCTTAAAGGATATCAGTTATGGGGTGCATTAAAAAACTATCCCCCACTTTTGCCTATTCTTATGTCCCAAATGGCTATTGGCGGAGAGAGTTTAGTAAAGCTTATTTTTCCATTATTCGCACTGTGTCTTTATGCAAATATTTACGATGAAATTCTACAGACAGGCTATTCGCCACCTTTGAAGATTATTCTTCCAACATTGATTTTCACAGCACCATTGATCTTTATACATTCTACAATTGCCTACACAAATTTTGCTCTCACTGTTTTTGTAACAAAATCTTTAACTATATTATCAAAACTACTGAAACATGATGCAAAAAAAGGATGGTTAGCTCTATCTATTATACTCTGCGGTGTGCTTCTGGTAAGGCCTGATGGACAGGCTTACTTTTTTTATATTGTGTTACTTACATTTGTATGGGTTTGTTTTCAAAGACATAGTTTTAAAAATCTTTTATATTTGTTGATTCCGGCATTATCAATTTTTCTATGGAAATTGTATTTACCAACCTCAAAGATATTGGGTTATGGACAAATAGATTATGAATTATTAAGAGTAAACCTGGCAAAAATTAACTGGTTAAATTTTAAGGCATTCATTATCAGCTTAATAAAATATTCATTGCATCCTCGATTTTGGGGAATTATACCTGCATTATTTATTTTTCTTTGTTTATTTAGAAGAACTCATATAATTAAAAGGTATTTTCCTGAGTGCTTTTTTATATTAATGGGATTCTTGGGCCTTTCGTTTTTTTCATTATATGGCGCGCTTCGTTGGGGCATCCACGATCATTTTACTTTCGGATTTCCAAGATACATGATGGTCCTGCTTCCGATAATGTTTATAATCATATTAAAAGAAATTGATAAAATTGTAAGCAAAGGATATAAAGTTTCGAGTCAATAATTGTATTCCGAATAATCGCGTTTGTAAAACCCTGCGGTGGACACCACCTCAATAGGGACGGAAGTCTTGTCCCTAACCTTCTCCTCCCGTGGAATAACTACAAACATATCTATCTCTTCACCACGCTTCTTGCAATAATTTGATACTCTCCACGACTGAACTCGGGAGATTCTCAAGTGGTTAACGCCCTCTGTCCCTTTCCGTTTCGGGCAACCACAGCACATAATGGTATCATCACCGCCGACCCCTTTATTGCAATATACTAATTCTTTCTTTTTTCTCTTTTGCATCAAAACTGATTTCCAGAAAGCGCAACTCCAGCGGAAAGAGATATAAGACTTCTATGTTTCATATAAAATATATTTTTAAGGTCCCAGTAGGTCATAAAAAGGTCGGAGATAAGGTTAATATTTTTGGGTAGGTTGTATTTATCTCCCATACCTACAATATCATGGTTGAGTTTTATATTCATCTTATTTAACCAATCTTTTGGCACTATACAGTTGGAATCTAAAAAAGCTACTATTTCACCCCTTGCTGAAGTTAGACCTTTATCTCTGGCAAATGCTGGTCCTCTCTGTTCGGATAAATCGATAATTTCACAAAGATACTTTTTTTTGATCTCAACAGGTTTATCACTATAACAATCATTAACTATAATAACCTCAAAATTTTTGTAGCTGGATCTAAAGACGCTATCCAAGCATTCTCTTAAGCTATGCTCGGCATTATGAACTGGTATTACTATTGATATCTTTCTTTCCATTCCTATCTTTGCAATAAAGGCATTTTGAATCGTGTCATTTATTTGTTATTATTCGGAAATATTATATATTTTAATAATTTAAAGATGGAAAACCCGCTTTCAACGACCAATTTGGCTCTTTTCCATGACTTTATTCTTAATAAAAGTTTAATAATCTTAGAAGGTCTTAAATAAAATTCCCTGTAAGCCTTTTTCTGCCATTTTATTAAATCATCTTCACTTAGACCAGGTAATCTATGAACAGGTCTGGTATTAATTCCATATTTAGAATAATCAAATTCTGTCATTAAGCCTTTTTCTCTTAATTGATAAAAGACTTCTGTTCCAGGAAATGGTTTAAGAATATGAAATTTAGCAATGTCAGGGTTTATTTCCTTGGCAAACTTAATGGTATCTTTAATGGTCCCTTCGGTTTCATTCAGTAGTCCAAAAATGAAATTACCCAACGTTTCAAGCCCCATTTGTTTTGCTGAAGAATAGGCCTTCTCAATCTGTTCCAAAGTCAGCCCTCTCTTCGCGTTGTTCAGAACAGCTTGATTTCCAGATTCAACACCGAAGCCGACCTGATAAACACCCATATCTTTCAAACATTTCAAAATTTCTTTATCTACCTGATCGGCTCTTAAGCAATTAGGAAAAGCGAATTTTAGTTTAATTTTTCTTTTTTTAAGCTCATGACCAATTTCGAAAACCCTCCTTTTATTGCAGGTATAATTATCATCAATAATATGAATTTCTTTTGCATGATATTTCTTAATTAATTGTTCTATTTCATCAACCACATTTTTAGGACTTCTGAATCTGACCTTACGACTAAAAATCAATTTTGTACAGCAATAACTGCAATCATGCGGGCAGCCGCGAGAGGTGATTATAGGCAAAATAGGAGTTAAAAGCGCATCGGGATAATTATATTTTTGCTGATTAAATAAATGCCTTGCTGGAAAAGGAATCTCATCTAAATCTTTTATAAGTTCTCTATCAGGAGTATGAACAACTCGGCCTTCTTGCCTATATGAAATTCCTTTAACTCCTTGATAATCTTTTTTGTCTTGAATAGCATTTATCAAATCCAAAATTGTAACTTCGCCTTCACCGCGCACCAAAAAATCTATATGTTCATGCTGAAGACATTCATGAGGAGCAATAGTTGCGTGTATTCCACCTAAAACAGTTACTGCATTGGTATCTTCTTTAACTAATCTGCAGAGTTTTTCAGCTTCCTTAAAGGTGGGGGTGGTAGCGGTAAAACCGACCAATTCATAATTACCCTTAATGATTTTTAAGAATCTTTCTTTAGAAATTCTATCTGTATCTATATCAATTATTTTGACTTGGTGCCCCGCCTTATCCAAAACCGCACCAATATAACCCAAACTTAAAGGGGGAAAATCATAAGAAAGCGCTGCGCCGTAAATGTCGGCTTTGGATGGATTAACTAATAATATTTTCATATTCCTATATTCTTTTAGAGCCTTATGCCAAAAGCCAATATTTTATTATACCCCAATACATCTGCAATGCTTTTAGCCAATTCATCTTCTTTCCCTCTTTTTTCGACCGAGCATCATACTCTATTGGAACTTCATATATCTCGTAACCTCTATTTAATAATTTAGCTGTTATCTCCGTTTCGAAAGTAAAGTTCTCAGATATTAGTTTTATATCATTTAGAACATCTCTTTTAAATACTTTGTGACCCGTATTAACATCACTAATTTTAGTATTATATAACAGATTAAGTGTTATATTGGAAACGATATTAGCAATTCTGTTTATAAGGTGCATCCCTTTTATTGTTCCTTTAAATCGAGAACCATAAACAACAGGTGATTTATGAGCAATAATGGGCTCTATAAGCTTAGGGTAATCATCAGGATTATATTCTAAGTCGGCATCTTGAATGAGAATTATATCTCCTGTTGACCTCTCTATCCCTAACCTCACTGCTGAAGATTTTCCCGTATTTTTCTCTTGATGGAATATCTTTATTGCTGAATCGCTGTTATATTGTTCTAATATTTTGCCTGTATCATCTGTTGACGCATCATTGATAATAATAATTTCTTTAGCTATGTCACCAGGCAATTTTATAGATTTAACCTTCTTTATTACAATGTCTATGAATCGCTCTTCATTATATACTGGGATTATTATTGATAATTTTGTCTTGGCAGGATTATTTAGCTGTTCCATTTTCTAAAATAAGAACTGCTTTAATAGAGTTTTTTACAACAGCGGATTCTAACTTTGTCAAAGTTGCATAAGGAACATCAGCCCTTCTTGCAAGAGCATCTTGTGTAAGACCTTTTTATTTGAAATTTCTTTACATTATCTCCAATCGCTATTACAGGTTTTCTAAACGCACCCCTTCAGCCCCTTGGGTGCCTCTCCGTCAAAAAGATTGAATTAGAGATAAGATTGAAAAATGGCATTGGTAATTGTTGTCTTATTTATACCAAATTTAATTGTTTTTATCAATAATAATAAGAAACAGATAAGCCTGATTCATCAAGGTGGGAAGTAATTGGACAGAAAATAATTGGATAGCAAATATAGGAAGGTATCTTTATAGTGTCACTTGGTCGGCCACCATTATGGTGCCGTTTCTGGTCGGGCACCGTTTACAGTGCCATTTGGTTTTTGTAGCCAAATTTTGCACGGTTGAAACCATGCCTACAAACGTCGTTGCGAGCGACTGAAAGGAGCGTAGCAATCTCGAGATTGCTTCAGGACTTCGTCCTTCGCAATGACAGCCTAACCCTTGTAGGCACAGATTTCCCGATTGAAAATCGGGATGCATAATCACCCGTCACCCTGCCCGTCCCGAAACCGGAACGGGGTCGGAAAAGAACGACCAACCGCATCGCTTCCTGCCACTACACCTTAATACATACCACCGCCAGGCATAGGAGGCATGGCAGGTTTCTCCTCAGGTATGTCAGTTACCAAGGATTCTGTAGTCAACAATATTGAAGCGATACTGGCTGCATTCTCCAGAGCCAGGCGAGTTACCTTAGCCGGGTCAACAATGCCCGCCTTCATTAGGTCTACGTATTCTCCAGTCTCAGCATTTAATCCAACCCCTGGCGAGCTCTTCCTCACTCTTTCCACTACCACAGAGCCTTCAAAACCGGCATTTTCCGCAATCTGCCTTAAAGGCTCTTCTAAGGCCCTCTTAATAATATTTATCCCCGTCTGCTCATCTGTATCTTCTGGCTTCAATTTAGAAATAGCCTCGACTGCTCCTAACAGCATTATTCCGCCACCGGGTATAATGCCCTCTTCTACACCAGCTCGGGTAGCGTGCATGGCATCTTCAATCTTGAACTTCTTTGCTTTCATCTCAGTCTCAGTAGCTGCCCCCACATTAATTACAGCTACTCCTCCCACTAACTTCGCCAGTCGCTCCTGGAGCTTCTCTTTATCGTAATCCGAGTCGGTTTCTTCTATCTGTTTCTTAATTTGCGAAATTCTGGCATCGATATCTTTCTTATCTCCAGTACCTCCCACAATTGTGGTGTTTTCCTTATCGATGGTCAGCCTCTTTGTCTGGCCAAGCATATCCAGGGTTGCCTTATCAAATTTCATTCCTGTCTCTTCCGAAATTACCGTTCCCTTGGTGAGAGTTGCAATGTCCTGTAACATCTCTTTTCGACGGTCTCCAAAACCCGGGGCCTTGACTGCTGCACACTTCAGCGTTCCCCTCAACTTATTGACCACCAATGTAGCCAGAGCTTCTCCTTCTATATCTTCAGCTATAATGACAAAGGGCTTGCCCGTCTGAATAATTTTTTCCAATATCGGCAGGAGGTCCTGCATAGAACTGATTTTCTTATCGGTAAGCAGAACATAGGCATCCTCCAACACCGTTTCCATCCTCTCAGCATCGGTAACAAAATATGGGGAAATGTAGCCCCTGTCAAACTGCATTCCCTCTACAATGTCCACAGTGGTATCAGCACCCTTCCCTTCCTCCACTGTGATTACTCCATCTTTGCCCACCTTATCCATAGCATCAGCAATCAAGTTTCCAATTTCATGACTGTTGGCAGCTATGGAAGCTACCTGTGCAATTTCCTCCTTAGTCTTTACATCTTTTTTCTTCTGTTTTATCTCCTTTACTACTATCTGGACTGCCCTATCAATTCCCCTCTTAATATGAATAGGGTCAGCTCCAGCAGTAATATTCTTTATCCCTTCACGCACAATTGCCTGGGTAAGGAGAGTTGCTGTAGTAGTACCATCGCCAGTGTCATCATTTGTTTTGGAGGCAACCTCTTTTACCAATTGAGCTCCCATATTCTCAAAGGGATCCTTCAGTTCAATCTCTTTAGCTATAGTTACTCCGTCATTGGTAATGGTCGGCGAACCAAATTTCTTATCCAGAACTACATACTTACCTTTTGGCCCCAGAGTGATTTTCACCACATTTGCCAACTGGTCTACACCACTCATTACTGCCCGCATCGCCTCTTCATTAAACTTCATTTGCTTTGCCATTTTATTATCCCCCTTTTAAATTCAGTTAATAAAAACGAATGAGTAACTTATCAACATATCACCCGTTCTTCTTGGCTTTTATTCAATGATTCCCAGGATATCTTCTTCCCTTACAATCAGGTAGTCTTCATCATCTATCTTTATTTCATTACCAGAATACTTACCGAAAAGTATTTTATCCCCTACTTTGACGTCCAGGGGAAGCGTTTTCCCTTGTTCAGTAATCTTACCTTTTCCCACTGCAATAACTTTACCTTCCTGAGGTTTCTCTTTAGCGGTGTCAGGAATAATAATTCCGCCCTTTTTCTTTTCTCCTGTTTCCAAAGGTTTCACCAGAACCCGATCACCCAGCGGTCTAACCTTCATTGAGTTCTTCCTCCTTTCTAAGATATTCCCACCATAACAGTTGTGGTAGCCGCAACCTTCAGGTTGCGAAGCCATTAGCACTCATACGTCAAGAGTGCTAAATATATATTTTTGAAGCGAATAAGTCAAGAGACAAAATTTCCCAGAATCCCCGTTTATTTCAGAAAAATTGCATTTTTCTTCCAAATACTCCAGTTTTCTCTGTTTTTTGCCAATGCAATTTAATTAGCAGCAAAACCGTTGTAGGCACAGATTCAATCTGTGCAAAGATTGTCCCGATGAATCGGGACCTACAAATGCTGTCAAATCTATCTACCATATACTTGGAACGACCATGCACTACACTGTATGGTTTGATATCTTCTCCTTAACAATTTCAAGGTTATCCACAGACTTTTCCACAAAATCCACATGCCTATTTCTGAGATTGAATGTTTCGCTCCCAGAGCATCCTCAAGCCTTCCAGAACCAGTTCTTGATTTACCGTATCTATCATCTCTATCTCTGGTGCGATGAGACTGGCATATCCACCGGTAGCCACAATTTTGGGATTCCCTCCAATTTCTCTCTTTATTCTGGAAAGTATCTCTTTCACCTGTCCGACCGAACCATAAACTATTCCTGCCTGCATACTCTTTTTGGTGTTCCTACCAATAACTCTTTCTGGTTTAGCCAGCTCAACATGAGGTAGCTGGGCTCCCTTTTCAAAAAGAGCCTGGGAGGAGATACCAATTCCCGGCGCAATCACCCCCCCAATATATTCTCCCTTCTCACTAATTACGTCAAAAGTTGTAGCAGTACCGAAATCGACTACTATAACCTGACCTTTATACAGTTCAAAAGCAGCAATACTGGTTGAAAGTCTGTCAGCTCCCACTTCTTTAGGATCCTCATACAAAATAGGCATCCCTATCTCACCCTCCCGGCCAACTACAAATGGCTTGATATGAAAATATTTCTGGGAAATTTCTTCAAAAACAGGTAACAGGGAGGGAACTACACAGGATATAGCAATCCCGGAAATTTTTTTTCTGTCGATTTTTCCAAAATCGAAAAAATCTAATACTTCTGCTCCATACTCATCTGGAGTCTTTCCTGCACTTGTTGAAATTCTCCAGCTCTCTATCAGTTTCTTCCCAGTATAAACACCAAAGAAAATACTCGTATTGCCAATATCAATCACCAGAAGCATAACATTTTCCCTTCCTAACTGAGGTCTAAAAGATAGTTTGTGATATGGAGTCCCCCGATGAAATCGGGGTTTCTTCTGGAGTCCCTGCGAAAGCAGGGTTTCCGTTTATCGACCTCCCTTTCGGGAGGACTCCAGAACTTTTTAATACAAGAAATTCCCAAGCGATGAACAGACTATCTTTTAGCTATCGTCACGTCGCCAGCAACAACTCTCTTCCTGCCGTCCTCTGTCTCTACAACTAAAGCTCCATACTCATCTATATCCAAGGCTTTACCTTCAATAATCTTATCCACACATTCAATCTTAACTTCCTTTCCCAGCACAGCCGATATCCCCTTACACTCTTTCAGGATTCGACCCATTCCTTGCTTTCTAAACTCTAAATAATATTTGTCAAAATTTTCCAGCACCTTTCTTAAAAGTTTCTGTTTGGGTAGGTTACGGCCTATAACATCCTTAAGAGAAGTCGCATTAGCTCTTAGAGGAGGAGGAATTCGATTATTCACATTAATTCCCAGACCTGTGATAACGTAATTAACCTGGCTAACACCTGAGACCATTTCCGTCAGCACCCCACATACTTTCTTAAATTCAATACCAGGAATGGTGCGAATGAGAACATCGTTTGGCCATTTAAGCTTTACTTCTATTCTGGTGAGTTCGGCTATAGCTTTTGCTACAGCGAGGCTCCCAATCATAGTTGTTTTTGGCACTTCCATCGGGGTTATTTCAGGACGGAGGATAACGGATAGCCAGATGCCTCCCTTTGGCGAAACCCATCTTCTCCCCAGGCGACCCTTTCCCTGGGTCTGGATTTCTGCAATAACAACCGTTCCCTCAGCAAGACCCTTCTGTGCAAACTTCTTTGCCTTATCCTGAGTGGAAGTGA
>Ga0307378_10013114_pt1 | contig 10516 bp, 6 predicted proteins | sample UN1MG_FD_202238 | JGI IMG/M metagenome (GOLD analysis project Ga0307378, IMG submission 202238) | Soil microbial communities from Risofladan, Vaasa, Finland - UN-1 | ecosystem: Environmental > Terrestrial > Soil > Coastal area > Acid sulfate soil | place: Finland: Risofladan, Vaasa | collected...
TAAGATCGTTTCTGCATGGCTACTCCTTTCGAGAAAATATAAGTTTTTATCTGACCTGATCTTAAACAAAATCAGGCGGGAGTAGCCATCGCTTTTTTCAACCTCCAACTACGGATGGGACATGGTCTTCTCCTGAAATAATCTGCATAAATTCCGACTTTAGATACGTCTGATATTGCTAGTTAAGATTGATATGTTTTTTGGCAAAAAGGGCGTCATTATGAACCGAAAAGATGTGATTTCGTTGTTTTACATCATATTACTAGCCATTGGGCTGACCGCAATACCGGTACTGGCCGAAGACGTTGAGATAGCTGATCTGCCCCAGGCTGTCCGCCAGACCATCGAGCGTGAGCTAAAAGGCTTCGAGATTGATGAACTCGAGCGAGATGAAGATGATGGAAAAATCGTCTACGAGGTCAAGTCCGAAGGGGACAATGAGCTGAAAATGAAGATCGCCGAAGATGGCACCCTCCTGGAAAAAGAAGAGCAACTTGATGACGACGATCTGCCCGAGGTGGTCCTAAATGCGGTCAAAAAATCCTTCGGTGACATCGATATCGATGACGTCGAAAAGAGATACCAACATGGCCGAAAAGCCTATTACAAAGTCGAAGGCGAGAATGACAAATTCGAGGCCGACCTGGAGATTGCCGAAGACGGAACAATCCTCCGCAAGAGCATCGACGAAAAAGGTGATGACAACGACCTGCCCGGCGAGTTCAGAAAAATCAGACGAACCGTCCTACAGCTCATAGATCAGTTGAGAATAGTCACCATTGGAGATTCACGCACCGAAAAGGGCGTCGATCCCAAATATTTCCTCGGAGAGGAAAATCAAAAATACCCGCTCGCACTAAGCTTCGGCTCCTGTGCAAGTGGCATGGGTATGGTCCAGCTCCTTTGCCAGGACTATTTCGCCCATGGCCGGAAAATGGAGTGGGTTATTTACGGCCTGTCAACACGCGTAATGAACGAATATTACCGTTCAGGTGGCTGGGATGATAACGTTAAAGAGTGTGACATATACTATACCGACAAAACCGCATGGGCAACGATACCCAAAGTCACCAGAATGATTCCATTCAGCGAGGTTGATACCGACGGAGATTCCTCCCAATGGGGATTTGACGGAAACGAAGGCGTTGATGACGATCTGCTGAGTGATGAAGACGACAGGGACGAAGCATTGCGTGATCTCTCAGGCAAAGGCCGCTTCAAGTTCGATCTCGAACGCCTCGCGATGTTAGAATCGGCGATAAAGAAACTCGGTGAAAATAACGTTAAGATGCTTGCCTTTAGCCCCCCGATCCATCCCATATCGGCAGGTCAGCCGTGCACCGACGATGATGGAACCCCCAGAGAGTCCTACGACGAGTTCGTTAACAAAATGAACGAACTCGACAAGAAGTATCCAAACTTCTACTTCCTCGACGTCAACAAAAAAGGAGAGCACGGATTCGAGCACGAGTGTTTCCATGACTTCGACCACCTCAACATTCGAGGAGCAAAGAAACTCTCAATAAGGCTTAACGACTTCATGGTTAAGGCCGACAGCATAGCTAAAGCAAGGAACGCAAAGAATTGATAGCATTAACAAATACTGCAACAATCACTGCAAATCCAAGATTCTCAAAGCCTCTGTACACAATGGACACTTTGATTGATAAAGAATACAAAATCGTCGAACTCGGACTATACCGCAAGACAAAACGTGCGAAAGCCGCCGTTTACAAATTACGGACCTGCGGCGAAGTATGGCCGCATATTTTATTAGAGGAGGAAAATGTTATGTATAAAAAAGTTACGTCGATACTTTTGCTTGCCCTGTTTTTTGTTGCGTTCGGCAGTGACCTTGCAATAGCTGAATCTGCCCAGGTTACGTTTGAATTGTCTGTGTCCGGGGCTGTGGAAAAAAACGGCACAGACAGGCCCATTGATGAGGAAGGGGTTGCCCGGATCAAGGTGCGGCTTTCGAGTCCTCAGAAAGCGCTTGTCAGCGTGGATTACTCGGTTGTTGGGGGCAGCGCATCAGGGTCCGGAGTGGACTACGTTCTCGAGCTTGGTACGCTTACATTTAAGTCCGGCGAGACTGAAAAAGAAATCACCATAATTATAATTCGCGACGGGCGTGATGAAGAAGATGAGACGATCGAGCTGGCTTTGTCCAATGTCAAAGGCGGCATTTTGGGGCCAGCTTCCAGACACACTTATATGATCATCGATCCTCGGCCCCTGATATATCTTTCGCCTTCCAGAAGCGTTCAATCGGAGTCGGACTCTCCGGTCAAAGTTACAGTCAAGCTGGCGGCAGCATCGGACAAGACTGTCTTGGTTGACTACAGGATGCTAAGCAGTACGGTTTCATCCGGCGTCGATTTCGAGGAACTGCCGCCGGGCAGGCTCATATTCAAACCAGGCCAGACTTCTAAGACGGTTGAGGTTTTGCTCATTGCCGATGACATTCCCGAAGAGGACGAATTGATGGTGTTGGAGCTATCCAACGCGATAAACGGCAGGCTTGAAGAAACGAAATACGTTTGCACAATACTCGATAAACCGATTAAGGCCCCTACAGTTAAAAGGAATGCAAATTCGAAGAAATTGACAGGCGTGATCATAACCGGTCAAAGCAATCACGATTGGAGAACCGGTACAGATGCTATCAAGCAGATACTCGATCAATCCGGGCTGTTTAAGATAGACGTCGCTATAAGTCCCGGTGAAGACGAGGACGTTAAAACATACAAGCCTAATTTCGCCCCGTATGATGTTGTCATACTTAATTACGTCGGTGACAGTTGGTGTCGTGAGACTGAGAAAAATCTTGAGGACTATGTCAGCAATGGCGGAGGACTCGTCGCATTTCACGCGGCAAATAACTCGTTTCCCGAATGGCACGAATACAACCGTATGATGGGCCTTGGAGGTTGGGAGCACCGGAACGAGAAATGGGGCCCTTACTTGCGATGGACAGGCAATAGGGTACTCCGTGATTATTCACCTGGAGAAGCAGGCCAACATCCGAGCAAGCACATTATTAAAATGATCACCCGATCGCCCGAGCATCCGATCATGAAGGGATTGCCGGACGAATGGCTTCATGCGCGGGACGGTTTCAATGTTGGAATGCGCGGTCCGGCCGAGAATATGGAGATTCTGGCAACGGCTTATTCGGATCCTGATATGGATGAAGGGACGGGCGAAAACGAGCCGATGATCTGGACGGTTAAATACGGCAAGGGGAAGGTTTTTCATACATTGCTGGGCAATACCGGCGGACGACCATCAGTAGGGATGGAGTGCGTCGGTTTCATAGTGACATTTATTCGCGGCACCGAGTGGGCCGCTACCGGACAGGTAACATACGAGATTCCGGATGACTTTCCAACGAGCACTGAAGTCCGGCGTTGGGATGCTTATAATCCGCCGGCCCTAATAAAGGCACCGGCGGGCGTTTGCACTGTACAGTTCGAAAAGATTTCCTCTTCAAGCGTGGAGTCGAATGGAGAATTGGAGATCGGTCTGGTGCTTTCCCAGGCACAGGATGAGCCCGTGACAGTTGATTTCAAGAGGGTACGAAGTACCGCCAGCGACAAAAATGATTATAGACTTGAATACGGCACAGTGACCTTCGAGCCGGGCCAGACGCGCAAGGTGCTCCGGCCGATCACTTTCGATGGCACCGACACCGACCCCCCTAAAACTATGGCGCTGCGATTGTCGAATCCGACGAATGCGGTTCTGGGTGGCAAAAGCCTGTTCACCCACACGTTCATCGACAATGACGGCTTGGAGTGGGATGGAAAACAATGGTACTACTCGGATATCCCGAAGAATTATGTTATCAACGGCCAGTGGCAACTCGAATGGGAACCGGTTGATGACCAGCAGATCGTGGTAAGGTTGGAAGATCAGAGGCTGAGCGAGCCGGGAGATGTTGCCGAATTTACATACAAGTGGCTAAGCGACGGCCCTACAACGGGCTGCGACTGCATGCCTTTGAGTGAAGGTATCGACGATGACGTTACTTGTACGGCAGGCTCTGGTGACTTTCGTATGGGCCTGTTCGATTCGAGCGGCAGAGGTTACGTTACTGCCGACGGTGGTGGATGCGAAAATGAGGTTTTCCGTGGGTACAGGGGTTACAAGTTCTATGTGAGCCCGCATGTAAGCAAGGACGCAGGCAGGATTCTGGATATTAATGGTGAGACTCATATCCCGGGCAGTATCTGCAAGCGCAAGCACCCTTCGAATGACTCGATGCTCCTTAACAAGAATTTCAATTACACACGCATGAAGATTACCGGCGGCTACGATGTGCCTCTAAATACATTCGGGCTGTTAACGATCAGGCTCGAACGGCTTGATAATCATTCGGTTCAGGCTTCGATAACACTTAACGATATTACCTACACAGCGATCGACGACGACCCTGCCGATCAGCCGCAAAATATTGACGTATTTGCGATTTCGTATCCCAATGCCAGAAATTATACCCGATGGGTATTGGCCCCGACGAAGGAACTAATAAGAAAGAGTGAAGATTGAGTAGTTCCATTATTGAAAAGATGAAAACTTAATCGAATGTATTTTTATGTGAATTTTGGAGGTAGCATTAATGGGAAATCGAAGTTTAATTATTGGTAGTCTGCTTCTGGCCCTTGTTGTTAGTCTTGGGCTTGGATGTGCTCAAACGCCTGTTAAGAAAAATGGGGGTATGCCTATTATTAAGCCGGCTATTGATATTCCTGCCGGCGGCGAGCGGCCTGGAACACCTGTTAAGAAGGATGGGAATATAACTGTTATCGGGCAAGCAGTTGATCTTTTTACCGACAGCGAGAACCCCGGAGTAGAGTGGAACGGGTCGGTTTGGTATATCGATTCGAATCCTGAGAGATTACTCGTTAATTCCGACGGCGATCTGGAGTGGGCAAACCCTAAGGGCGGCGATTCATTTAAAACGAGTATCCCCAGGCAGCGTCTCAGCAAGGTCGGTGACATTGCGGAAATGACTTATATGTTTATGAGTGACGGCCCGCATGGATGCGGCGAGGGCAGGAAAAAGAATTGCTTAACAAGTGACGACGACGAATGCTACGAGAATGATATTACTTGCATTGCCGGGACCAGTGACATTCGAGTCGGGCTTTATGAGGAGATTCCCGATCCCCAAGACCCAGGTGATAAGGATTTACGGGGCTACAACTTCCGTTTTGGTCCGAACATGATGGCCGGACCTACGCGCTGGGTTGATCACAAAGGCGAAGTTCATAAGACAGGCATGTTCGGCAACCGTGGTATGAGCAGTAATTCAGGCTTGATGGGGGTAATTCCCGGCTTCGAGCTTGAGCCGGGCAAATATTCTTTCTTCAGAGTAAGACTGGAACGAGTCTCTTCGGATAGTATTCTCCTTTCGATCAAGCTCAATGGCAGGACCATCGAATACTTGGATGACTCGGGGGAAAATCTGCCTGAGAGTGTCAATGTTTTTGCTGTCTCTATGCGTAACGGCAGGCCCTACACGCGAGTGGTGTTTAGAGCTTTGTAATTTTTGTCCGACTTTGGCGCAGTAAAGTTCAGGCGAAAACCAGGATAAATCAACGCATGCGAAGACTTGAAAGTTTTTGTATTCGGGGGATCGTTCTTTGGGACATTCTTGAATGTTCGATCGAGTACAAGTATTAACGGATGGTTTATTAGCAGCAAGTTCTAATTGATGAATGTCATCATGAGAAAAACTTTGAGGTGTGACTCCACATTCAATAATTCTCCCAAGAGATGCAATTTCTTGATCATTAAGGAATAAAGTTACAAGGTTGTGGCTGGTTGTCTTAACATGTAACATCATAACCTCCGATACCACTATACCGCGTCAAAACGAAGGATTGCAACTAAGACAAGATACCCGCTGTTTGTGGCCGAACTTCGCATTCGTATTAGCTCCAATTCACAAAATAAACAATTTCAAGCTGCGATTACGCAGCAATACTGAGAGATAATGCATGGAGCGTCAATGACTTATAATCTCTATCTCGATGCCTAAAGGCTTTGGACTCACCCATCACAGTCACAAGGTCTGCAGGTATTTTTTCTCTCTCAAAAACAAGTCTTGTGGATTTCAATTGTATCGTGTGAGCTGAAGCCGCGTCCCAAGCTTGCACCTTTGGTCCTACTCGCCTTCGCTGTGGCAAGGGGGCTACGCCGGGACAAGTTGGCTTTGCTTTGGGTTTGTTTGGGTTTGTTCTGGTTTTGGGCGAAAGGGATTTCATTGACATAACCTTTTGTGAGAACTGAGGTTGGGTTGATTTTCGGTTTTTTGGGAAATTGGGTTTGCTTTGGGTTCGTTTGGGTTCGTTTTGGCTTTGAGGGGCCCTGACGAGCGAAAAATTGGGTTTGCTTTGGGTTCGTTTGGGTTCGTTTGGGTTCGTTTTGGGTAATGCGAAGCTCGGTATATTGTCGTAACCCGTTGTGAAATAAAGGGTTTTGAATCCGCCGGAGGCGGACAAGATTGGGTTCGTTTTGCATAATTTGCTGATAAATTCGTACGTAATCCTTCGTACATTTTCACTTTCGGGGCAGTCAGATTCCTGGGGGTTTAGGCGGTTTGCCGAGTTTGCCGGGGTTGTGTGAGACAGGGGCGATCCCGGTGAGATAGCTGCCTTATAGGCAGGTAAGATCATCTCACGGGATAAATTTTGGGGTTCGCTGGGCATTTTGAGGGGGTCCACATTTCGTATTTAGTATTCAGTATCAGGTTGTAACATTCTGGGGGGTATTATACACGATTTTGGGTTGGAAGTAAAGGGAAAAGTGGCTGGCAGAGAGCGTGGAGGGGGGAGCGTAGAGCGGATAGGAAGGGAAAAGTAAAAATCAAAATGCAGAGAGCAAAAATACAACGCAAAAATCAAAAAGGGTGGATTTTTCGCCAAGAATTTTGTTTGACTGATGGGCCGGTATGTCTATAATTGCGGGAGCGAACAGGGATATTGGCCACCGCGAGCACAGAGTTGCCGGGAAATAGGAATTTGCAGGAAAATTGCGGAAGATGGGATTTTTTAATCAACATTTACCCGCCGCTCCGTTTGGCGGGTTGGGCGGGGAGAATCGCTTATTATTTTATGGACGGTAAATCCTAAATGGTGTTTCTGAATCGGCGAGGTGTTGGCGGGTGCGAGCCAACCAAGCCCCCGCGCGTGGCGCGTGACGCCACTCAGGATGGAGCATAAGAACATGGGCCATGAGAGGTTAGGTGTATTGCCAGCGACACCACGGTGGCGTGTAGTTGTGGAAGATATTCTGCGATCGCAGGGCGACCCTGAGCAAGTTCCAGAGTTGGCGCATAGGACTCTGGAGAATGTGCGTACTCGCTTTAGCAACATCTATAGGGACACCGGAGTGCAAGCGGCGTTCGGATACTTGGTATCGCTAGCTACTGCGAGTCTGCCAGCGGCCACCGGGTTTTCATCGCCTCAGACAGGTCTTGAAGGGAATCCCTCGCCAGCGAGGATTGCGAAGAATCTCAGTGATTGGGTCAAGGTGCATGCTCGGTCTCAGGAGTACGCTGAACTCGCATCGCGTGCAGGCGCAGACGCAATCGCGGACTGGACGAAAACTCGCAGCGCACAACCCCTACTTTTTGAGGGTGGTGATTCGGCACCTAATATATGGGCTGAGTCTGCGAGTGCCGAAGGATTCTGCCAAGTATCGAGGTCATTTTTCGCACGTTTTACTGAGCGCTATTTGCGTTATTTCTTGGAACGCGAGGCGTCGGCGCAACTTTCGTCACTTGAAGCAAGAGAAAGGTTCGCAACAAGCCTGCATGAGCATATACAGGATGTTTCACGACACGCCTTTCAAACTTCCAAGATAACGCAGTCTTTTGCCGCCGGTTGGTTCAATAAACACGCCCGTGATTCACGCCCTAGGGATAGTGAGATCCGAGGTTTTCTTGCTGTGGCTTTTGCCAAACTCCAGGAGGAAATACGGAGGGAGGGGCCAAAATGAAAACCGAGCCACGCCGACATGTCATCCTCGCCAATGGAGCTGCAGGCCCTCGAGACACCAGCGGCGCTTTGCGCCTCAACTACATGCAGGGTGAGCCGGGTCAACGTTTACGAATTGGCCTTCCCGGATTTGTGCAGGATGTCTATCACCTACCGGCGCGCATCCTGGATCTGCTGGAGATTGCTTGTTACGTCTTCGCGGCAGACCGCTCGATATCGCGGGGTGCAAGGGATGCGGTTGAATACCACGCTTGGTCGCGTACCATGGACTTTCATATCCGCGTTAGAGACCACGGGTTCTGGACGCAGGCCAGCGTCAGAGGAGCTTTGTCAGACGCGTTAACTTTCATGACCGGAGATGCTGAGTACACATTCCATTTTGAACGAGGACACTCAACGCCTCCAACAGGTCTCTTTGATCGCCCCGGTTTCTCAATTGACGCCGGAGGGACAGCAATCGCGGTTACTCTTTTTTCCGGTGGCCTCGACTCACTTTGCGGAGCACTTGAACTGCTTGCGTCTGGAGATACGAAACTCGTGCTCGTTAGCCATCAGTCAAAACCTGGGACCACCAGAACACAACGCGCTCTTGCTCAAGGACTCCAAAAACGATATCCTAAGCGGGCGCTTCATTACAGCTTCGAGTGTACACTTAGAGGTGTTCGCGGCCGAGAGGAAACTCAAAGAACGCGTTCCTTTCTATACACTAGTATTGCTTACGCAATTGCATCAGCTTACAATAAGAATGGCTTCTCTGTATACGAGAACGGAGTCACAAGTATCAATCTCCACCGAAGGGAAGACTTGGCGAACGCGCGGGCCAGCCGAACCACTCATCCACAGGCTATGGCAAAGATGGCAGCGCTTCTATCATTGATTGGCGAAAGAGAATTCAAGATAAATCTGCCGTATATGTTCAAAACGAAAGCTCAAATATTTTCCAAACTCAAATCTCATTCGCCCGAGTTGATTTCTAGCTCGGTATCATGTACCAGGACGTTCGACGTGGAGGGGGAAGCGACGCACTGCGGCCGTTGTTTCCAGTGCATCGACCGTCGGATTGCTGCTTACTCTGTGGGAGCCGAGCAATTTGACCACAGAGGTCTCTACACATACGATATAATTGCTGACCCAATCAACGACCCCGAAGCACGAACAACAGCCCTTGATTATATCAGACAGGCTATATCCTTGGCGGGAGACTCGCTGGACAAATTTGAAGGTGACTACCTTGCCGAGCTGGCCGAAATACTTGACTATCTGCCGGAAGAAGGCTCTGACTCCGATAAGGTCGCCAAGGTCTGGGAACTATTCACGCGACACGGGCGCAACGTCAAAGAAGGCCTCTCAAAAATGCGCTTGCAGGAAGATGTGTTCAAGCAGATCGACCCGCAATCTTTGCTGGGCATGATCTGCGACCGGCAATACCTGAGGCCCGAGTGCGCTCGCCTGGCAGACACCATAGCGAGCATCATTGAACCAGCAATTAGCGAGATGTTTGCAGCCAATAAACCTAAAGGTGAGTCTGACTTAAACGCCAAGTTGGGAGCGTTGCTTAGAAGCCACGATAGACGGATCCGAAGTGAGCACCCCACAATGTCTTTTGCTTGTGCAAGGGTACACCCTGACCATCTTCTTCTTGACGCCGACCTACTCATAGAGGCGAAATACATCAGAGATGGAACGCCCCCCTCAAAAGCCACCGAAGGTATCGCGGCCGACTTGACAAAGTATCCAGCACGCGCTTTCATATTGTTCGTGATCTATGACCCACGACATATGATACCAAGCGATAATACCTTCCGTGGCGATATCGAGAGCAAGGGACGTAACAAAGTCCTTATCATAAGGTAGGCCTGAACCGGAGTCTGCTTACGCAGATGACCAACGGGCGCACAGGAATATAAGCGTGAGATCAATATGGCCAACGCGGCAACTAAAGAGCGACGGGTTTGGCATTTAGGATTTGGGATTTTGTAAGATGCCGGATAGAGATGTTAAGACGATTCGGGATTTGATTTATTATCAGGAGGCAAAGGTTTGAACGTGTGAGCCCGAGGGCGGGTAGAGGTAAGCGTTCCTTGCGTGTGCACCCCGGCCCGGAGGACCGGGCTAAATACAACCACTGGCGGGGCCAGTGGTGAGAGGGTGAAATAGGTAAGCGTTCCTCGCGTTTGCACCCCGGCCCGGAGAACCCCTGCTTGAGGATTGCAGGGGCAGGCCGGGCTAAATACAACCACTGGCGGGGCCAGTGGTGAGGGGGTAAAATGGGGACATGGGAAATACGGTAGGTTACATGGTGACATGGACGATGTACGGGACATGGTTGCAGGGGGAGGAGAAGGGATTTGCTAAGGACGGAACAATTCGTGGAGGGAATGTAGCGCTGCGAATGGATTGCCGGGCGAAACTCAAGAAGCCGGCTGTAGTGCTGGGAGACAAGGAGAAGGCAATTGTGAAGGATGCGATTTTGAAGGCGGCCGGGCGGTTCAGGCAGAATATACGGGCCA
>Ga0307378_10013116_pt1 | contig 10516 bp, 6 predicted proteins | sample UN1MG_FD_202238 | JGI IMG/M metagenome (GOLD analysis project Ga0307378, IMG submission 202238) | Soil microbial communities from Risofladan, Vaasa, Finland - UN-1 | ecosystem: Environmental > Terrestrial > Soil > Coastal area > Acid sulfate soil | place: Finland: Risofladan, Vaasa | collected...
GTAGTCGCGGACGTCCACGCCGTCGATGAGGATCCGCCCCTCCAGCACGTCGTAGAAGCGGCTGATGAGGTTCACCAGCGTGGTCTTGCCCCCGCCCGACGGCCCGGCCAGGCCGATCATCCGCCCGGCCTCGATCGTGGTCGAGACGTTCTTGAGGACCTTCCGGACGCCGTCGTAGCTGAAGCCGACGTTCCGCAGCTCGATCCGCCCGGCGAGCGCGTCGGCCTTGCGGGCGCCCGTGCGGGAGTAGATCGCCGGCTCGGTGTCGAGGACCTCGAAGATCCGCTGCGCGCTGGTGGCGGCCCGGTTGAGCATCTCGTCCATGTGGGCGATGCGGTGGATCGGGCCCAGGAACATCGCCAGGTAGCCCTGGAAGGCCATCAGCGTGCCGAGGTCGGTCCGCCCCCGGGCGATCCACCACCCGCCCAGCAGCCAGACGATCAGGCTGCCCAGGCCGCTGGCGAAGACCATCATCGGCCCGAACAGCGACCGCGCGCCGGCGATGTAGCCCATCTCCACGTCGAACAGGGCGGTGGACTTCTCCTCGAAGCGCCGGACCTCGCGCGACTCCTGGCTGAAGGCCTTGATGACCCGCACGCCGGGCAGGGCGTCGGCGACGACGGCGGTCATCTGCGCCCAGCGGTGCCACATCCGGTCGAACGAGCGGTGCAGGCGCCGGTGGAAGAACACCATCAGGAACATCATCACCGGCACGGGCAGCAGGACGTAGACCGCCAGCTCCCAGCTCATCACGAACAGGCACACCCCCACTCCCAGCAGCGTCAGGAACGCCACGACCATGTCGATGCACATCGACGAGACGAAGTACCACAGCCGCTCGGTGTCGTTGGTCACCCGCGTGACCAGGGCGCCCGTCTGCCGCTTGGCGAAGAAGCCCAGCGACAGCTTGTGCAGGTGGGCGTAGACCGCGTCGCGCAGCCGCCGGCTGACCAGCGTGCCCAGCCCCAGCGACAGGCGGAGCTGGAAGACCTCCCCCACCACCCGCAGGAGCATCAGGCCGGCCAGGATGCCCACGAACTGCTGCACGACGCTGAAGTCCGGGCGGGCGCCGGGGGCGGCGCCGAAGCCGCGGTTGACCAGCGGCTTGGCCAGCCACGGCTGGGCCATCGACAGCCCCGTCAGCACCAGGGACAGCCCGAACGCGCCGATCGCGCGGTGCTTGTAGGGCTTGACGTAGTCCAGCAGGCGGAAGAGGACCTTCCGGCGGTTCATGCAGGCCTGGCAGACCTCGCTCCAGGCGGGGATCACGTGCCCGCACTTCTCGCAGCGGAGCTTCTTCTCGTCGGGGTGGGTCGGTTCGTCGGCCGGCTCGGAGGAGCCGTCGCCCTCCAGAAGCCGCTCCAGCCGCCGCTGGAGGCGGGCGGCCGCCTTGGCGTGGCGGAGGGTGAAGCGGAACTCGCGCGCCGGGCCGCCGTGGACGCCCACGCGGAGCAGCCCCATCCCCAGCCCCTCGACGATCTTCGCGGAGGCCAGGCTTCCCGTGCTCAGCCATTCGTCGTGCCAGCGCCCGTCGCGGCGGAGGAAATGCCCCAGCCTCCCTTCCGTCAGCACCAGGTACCCCTCGGCGTACAGGCCGCGATCGTCCAGGTCGTGCGGGGCGACGTCGATCACCTCGGCGGGCGAGACACTGCCCCGCAGCCGCTCGAGCAGGTCGGCCGGCAGGTGGTCCAGCAGGTTGTCCGTCTGCTTCTCCGTCACCGTCATCTGTCGCCGGGCTTGGGGCTGTCGGGGGAGAACGCCTTCGCGTCGAGCTGCCGCTGCTGCCCGGCGGGGATCTTCAGCTCGACGGCCCCGCCGGCGCAGCGGACCTTGCAAGGCCGGCCCAGCGACGAGCGGACCGCCGCGGCGGTGAGCTTGCCGTCCCGCCACGCGAGGTCCACCTCGAAGCCGCCGGGCGCACGCAGGCCCCGGACCGAGCCCGCCGGCCAGGCCTTCGGCAGCGCCGGCAGCAGGTCGATCTCCGCCGCTTGCCCCGAGCCGGCCGGGGCGGGGCGGCCCTGGAGCAGCATCTCGGCGACCCCGGCCGTGCCGCCGAAGTTGCCGTCGATCTGGAACGGCGGGCAACTGTCAAACAGGTTGGGCAGCGTCGAGCCGCGGATCAGCTCGCAGAGCATCTTGTGGGCGCGGTCGCCGTCCAGCAGGCGGGCCCAGAGGCAGACCTTCCACGCCTTGCTCCAGCCCGTGCCGCCGTCGCCGCGAATCTCCAGCGACTTGCGGGCCGCGGCGAACAGCTTCGGCGTGCGGGGCGAGACGAGCCGCCCGGGGAACAGCCCCCACAGGTGCGAGACGTGGCGGTGGTGGATCTCGGGGGCCTTGAGGTCCCAGTCCTCCAGCCACTCCTGGAGCTGCCCGCCCGAGCCGACCTGCATCGGCGCCAGCCGGGCGCGCGTCTTGCGGAGGGTCTCGCGGAAGTCGGCATCGACGCCGAGGACCTCGGCCGCCTCGAGGCAGTTGCCGAACAGGTCGGCGATGATCTGCATGTCCATGGTGGGCCCGGCGCAGACGCTCGCGCCGCCCGGGTGGGTGTTCTCCGGCGACAGCGACGGGCACGTCACCAGCCACTTGTGCGCGGGCTCCTCGACCAGCGTGTCGAGGAAGAATTCCGCGGCGCCCTTCATCACCGGGTAGACGCGCCGCAGGAAGTCCTCGTCGCCGCCATAGACGTAGTGGTCCCAGAGGTGCCTGCACAGCCAGGCCCCGCCGGTCGGCCAGAAGCCCCACGTCGGCCCGTCGATCGGCGCCGTCGCCCGCCAGAGGTCCATGTTGTGGTGGCAGACCCACCCCTTCGCGCCGTAGTTGACCTTCGCCGTCCGCCGCCCGGGGCCGACCAGCTCCGTCACCGCCCGGAGCAGCGGCTCGTGGCACTCGGCGAGGTTGCACACCTCCGCCGGCCAGTAGTTCATCTCCGTGTTGATGTTGATGGTGTACTTGCTGTCCCACGGCGGGCGCATGTGCTCGTTCCAGATGCCCTGGAGGTTGGCGGGCTGGCAGCCGGGCCGCGACGCCGACATCAGCAGATATCGCCCGAACTGGAAGTACAGTGCGGCGAGTTGCGGGTCGCTGCCGGCGGCGAACGTGCGGACGCGCTCGTCCGTCGGGCGCCGGGCGGCCTCGGAACTGCCCACGTCCAGCGCCACGCGGCGGAAGAGGCGGCGGTGCTCGGCGAGGTGATCGGCAAGGAGCTTGTCGTACGGCTTCTCGCCGATGCGGGACAGGTAGCCCTTCGTCCGGGCCTCGGGGTCGCCGCCGACGTCCTTGCAGTTGACGTAACTGGTGGCCGCGACGATCAGCAGCGTCGCCGAATCCGCCCCGGCGACGGAGATGCTGTCCCCGGCGGCCGTGAGCTTGCCCCCCTCGGTGCGGACGCGGACGCGGGCCTGGAACCGGACGGCCCCCTGGATGCCCTGGGCCTCGCCGCTGACGCCGTCCATCACCAGCAGGTCGGGCGCGACGGCGCGGACCTTGGCGTCCTGCGGGGTGGCCATCGTGGCGGTGAAGCTCACTTGCCCGGGCTTGTCGGCCGTCATGCGGAGGACGATCGCCTGGTCGGGCACGCTGGAGAAGGCGTCCCTCGTGAACGTCACGCCGTCAATGGTGTAGCGGACGCGAGCGACGGCGGCGTCCAGGTCCAGCTCCCGGCGGTAGTCGGCCGCCGTGGCCGCCTTGGGCAGCGTCAGCTTCAGGTCCCCCAGCGGCTGATACGGCATCTGCCGCAACGGGCGGGCCATCATCTTCTGCCCGATGAGCTGATGGGCCTGGCGGTACTGGCCCTCGAAGATCAGCCGCCGGGCCTCGGGCAGGGCCTCGAGTGCCTCGGCGCTGGAGGGGTCGTACGGCCCGCCGGCCCAGAGCGTGTCCTCGTTCAACTGGAGCCGCTCGGCCTCCACGCCGCCGAAGACCATCGCCGCCAGCCGCCCGTTGCCGATCGGCAGGGCCTCGACCCACTGCCCGGCCGGGCGGCGATACCACAGCGTCAGCGGGCCTTCGGGCGGGGCGGCCTCTCCGATCACCCGGATTGGCCGGGTGATCTTCAGCCCCCCCGGCGCGGTGCTGACGAACCAGCTCGCCGCCGGGCCACGAAAGTCCCAGTCGCCCACGCGCCCGGGCAGGTCGTGCGATTTCCGCCCGGCGTCGGCGGCGAGGGCGGCGATCTCCTCGCCCGACAGGGCGCGGCCATACACGGCGGCGCGGGCCATCTCGCCACGGAAGCGGCTGCCGGCCCCGCTGTCGCAGCCGATCCGCAGGGGCAGGCGGTTGCGGGTCATCTTCTGCATCGAGGCCTGGCGCTTCTCGGCGACCTTGCGGCCGTTGAGGTAGAGCGCGATGACGCCCTGGCGGGCATCGAACACGCCGGCGACGTGCGACCACTTCCCCGCCGGCAGCCGGGCGTCGTGTTGAAGGGAAGACTCGGCCACGACCAGGCGCAGGGAGTTGCCCGGGAACGTATCCAGCATGTAGCCGGTGGACGTGCCGGCCTGGCTCTTGTCGAGAATCCTCGCGCCCTGGCGGCCAAGCTTCTCCGGGCAGACCCACGCCTCCAGCGTCACCGCGTCGGCGAGATCCAGCGCGGCGCAGTGGTCCACCTCGATGGTCCCTTCGGTGCCGTCGAACCGCAGCGGCTTGCCGTCGGCAGCGCGGGCCGTCGCGGGCGGCCAGAGGGCGCTCCCAACGAGCACTGCAATCCATATAGAGGCATATCTCATGAGACGTTCTCCTGATCTCGCCTGCGCGCCCGGCCCGGTCAGTCGCAGTGGAACACCTCGTCCATGTTCGCCCACCACTCGCCGGCCGCGCGCGTGGCCAGCGGCTCCTGGCAGGGCTCGCAGAGCTGCCACCACTCTTGCGTGGTCGAATCGGCGGCCATCTTCGCCATGTCGGCGGCGAAGTCCTGCCCGTGGTACTCGAAGTAGCTGAAAAGGTATCCGTCCTTGTGGAAGATGGAGTAATTGCGGAGGTTGCACCGGGCGATCATCTTCAGCACGTCCGGCCAGACCGCCGCGTGCAGCCGCTTGTACTCTTCCAGCTTCTCCGGCCGGACCTTGATGACCATTCCGTACCGCGTCATTGTCCCATCACTCCTCTCCCATCGGGCCTGCGTCCGCGCTTGCCGTCGCCCAGCCGCCCTTCCGTCACCACTGGGCGGGCATGTACTGGTCGACGTCCTTGGCGGTGATCACGTGCTTCGGTAGGTAGTACACGGGCTTGAGGTCTTCCTTGCCGTTGAACCAGTCGGCGGCGATCTTCATCGGCAGGGCGCCGTCGGCCTCGGCCGACTGGTAGGTGATGCCGTGCAGCTTGCCCGCCTTGATGAAGTCCATCCCCACCTTGCTGTTGCCGGCGGCGACGCGGATGATGTCCTCTCGGCCGGCGTTGCGGCAGGCCTCGTTGATGCCGATCTGGGCGCCGGAGTCGTCGGCGCTGACGATGCCCTTCAGCTCGGCGCCGTACTTGGTGATCCAGCCGGAGACGACCTGGGCGGTCTTCTCGGCCTCCAGCAGGGTCGTCTGCATGTCGAAGCACTTCATCCTGGGGGCGATCTTCTTCAGCTCGGTAACCACCGAGAAGGTCCGGGAGAAGAACGGCGAGCCCCCGGGCATATGCCGGACGATGCAGTAGCCGCCCTCGTGGTTCATCCGCTTTGCGAACTCCCGCGCCAGCATGCGGAACTGCCCCCAGTCGTCCGGGCCCGTCCACGTCAGCACGTACGGCATGCCCTGGTCCACCGGCAGCAGGTTGCTGGCGATGATCGGAACGCCCGCCTGGTTGAGCTTCCGCAGCATGGGCACCACGGCGGTGGCGTCCACCGGGAAGAGGATCACCAGGTCCGGGCGCTCGTTGACGACCTGGTCCACCTGCTGGGACTGGATGTTCACGTCGGCGTTGCCGGCCGTGAGGGTCTTCAGCCGGATGCCGCAGGCCCCGGCGACCTTCTCCATGCCGCGCGTGTAGGCGGTGGTGTAGGGGTGGTCCATGTGGCGCAGGCAGATGACGCGCTTGCCCAGGGCCCCGTCGCCCGGCGACCGCGGCAGGTTGACCTTCCGCCCCCGCCAGCCGGCGTACTCCATGTCGTACCAGTGCAGGGGGTCGTCCTCGGGCAGCTTCAGCGGGTCGGCCGGGCGCGGCGGGGGCTGAAGGGGCGTCTCGTCCATGATGATCAGGGGCTGGGTGTCCGCCGACTTCAGGCCGGAGACGTCCACGGCCAGGGATTGCTTCAGCGCCTCGGCGCGGTCGGCGGGGGCCTTCCGCCCGGCCGGCTCGGACCGGCACCCGCCGATCGCCCCCAGCATCGCCGCCATCGCCCACGCCGCCGTCCGTCGTGTGGTCATCCGTGGCTCCTTCCTTCGCGCCCGGGCCCGGGGGCCGACGGGGCGCCTTGGCTGCCGCGGCCGGCCGGCGGGTCCGAAGCGGCGCGTGCCTGGAGTTCCTCCAGCAGGTCCTTCCGCTGGCCTCGCCTTCGCTGTCTGCGGTGCAGCCAGTATGCATCGTAGAGGATGATCAGGGCCAGGACCAGCCCGCTGGCGACCAGTTGCACCTCGTGCCCGGCCCCGAGGCAACTGAGGCCGTTGATCAGGGCCGTCAGCGCGACCAGGGCGACCGTGGTGCCGACGACGGTGCCTTTGCCGCCCTCCATGCTCGTGCCGCCGATGATCACGGCGGCGACGATCGTCATGAGGGAGTTCTCCCCGAGCTTGAGGCTGCCGGCGGCCTCGCCGGCGGCGACGACCGCCCCGCCCACCGCGGCCAGAAGCCCCGACAGCGCGAAGGCCCCGATCACGTAGCGGTCCACGTGCAGGCCGCTGTACCACGCGGCCTGGGGGTTGCCGCCCATCAGGTGCAGGCCCCTGCCCGCGGGCGTCCGGCGGAGGAAGACGGCCGCGGCCGCCATGACCGCCAGCGAGACGAGGTTCCGCGGGGTCAGCCAGAGCGTCAGCCACAGCAGCGCCGGGGGCGCCCCGCGCGGGTCGAGGTCCACCACCGGCCGCTGGAGGAAGTCCGACAGGGCGAACGTCGTCGCGGGGATCGTGCCGCCCCGGCAGTAGATGGCCATCGCGTTGTACACGATGATCATCGTCCCCAGCGTGACGATGAACGAGTTGATCCGCGCCTTGGCGACCAGCAGCCCGTTGGTCAGCCCCAGCCCCAGCCCGCACAGGACCGCCACGCCGAAGGCCCCCGCCCAGCCCAGCGACGGCGACAGGCCCATCACCAGGATGCCCCCCATCGTCATCGCCGAGCCGACCGACAGGTCGAGCTGCCCGGCGATGAGGACGATGGTGAACCCCACGGCCGCGGGAAGGTTCGTGCTGGTGCCCTTGAGGACGTTGCTGAAGTTCCCCGGCGTCAGGAAGTGCGGCGCGGCGGCGCCCATGACGGCGAAGATGATCGTGCAGAGGAGGTACACGCGGTAGCGGTAGGCGGCCGCGGCGGCCTTGGCGAAGGGGCGGGCGCGCCCGGGGGGTCGGGCGGCGGCGCGGGTCGGGGCGGGGGCGCTAGGCGTCATCGCCGCCGGTCCTTCTGCGGGCGAAGCTGTTGATCCCGACCACGAGGATGAAGACCGCGCCCTGGACGATGTTCTGCTGGAAGTCGCCGAGGACGAACTGCCCGACCCTCACCAGCGACATGACGTTGTTCATCAGGGCGATGGCCGCCACGCCGCCGAGCACGCCGACGATGCTCCCGCGCCCGCCCGCCAGCGTCATGCCGCCCAGCACGACGGCGGTGATCGTCCTGAAGTCGTAGCCCCCGCCGATGTAGACGGCCCCGACCTTGTTGAAGCTGGTCAGCAGCACCCCCGCCGCCGCGGAGGTCAGCGAGCTGATCACGAACGCCCCGGCGACCGCCCGGCGGACGTTGATCCCCGTCAGCCGGGCCACCTCGTACGCCGAGCCCGTCAGCTTCAGCCGGGCGCCGTAGCCGGTGTGCCGCATCAGGAAGTACCCCCCCGCCGCCACGGCCAGCAGCACCGCCACCGGCAGCGGCAGCAGGCCGAGCAGCCGGTGGTGGTACAGCTCCAGGAAGGCCCGCCCGGCCGCGGTGGCCTTGTCCGGGTAGATCTGCCGGCCCGCGTACGCCCAGCGGATCACGCCGGACAGCAGCGACATCATCGCCAGCGTCCAGATGATCGGGTTGAGCCTCAGGTAGCCGATGACCAGGCCGTTGACCAGCCCGACGAGCGCCCCGACGGCCAGCCCGATCGCCAGGCTCGGGACGAACCCGAACTTCAGCGCCCAGACGGCGACGGTACCCGACAGGGCCATGATGCCCGGGATCGACAGGTCGACGTAGTGGCGGCTGTACGTGACAAACGCCAGGCCCACGGCCACGATCCCCAGCAGCGTGACGGCCCGCAGGGCGTTCATCAGGTTGTCCGGGGAGATGAACTCGCGAGAGATCGCGCAGCCCAGGGCGAACAGCCCGCCCACGAGCCCGTAGACGCCCAGGACGTTCAGCGCGCCAAAGACGCGCCCGCCGGCGGGCGGCCTGGTGCGCCGGGCGGCGGGGGGAGGCGGGCTCATGCCGGCACCAGTTTCCCTTCCCCGTTGGCGGCCAGGAGCACCGACGCCTCCGAGGCCTCGGCCGGGTCGAGCTGCCCGATCAGGTGCCCCTGCCGCATGATGACGATCCGGTCGGACAGAGCGACCAGCTCGGGCAGGTCGCTGGAGATCAGCACCACGCTGCGGCCGGCGTCGGCCAGCTCGGCGACGGCCTGGTGGATCACGACCTTGGCGCCCACGTCGACGCCGCGGGTGGGCTCGTCGAGGAGGAGCACCTGCGGGTCGGCGGCCAGCCACTTGGCCAGCAGCGCCTTCTGCTGGTTGCCGCCCGAGAGGGCGCTGACGATCCGCCCGGGCCCGGGCGGCTGGATGGACAATCGATCGATCAGGCGGGCCAGCAGGCCCCCGCCCCGCCGCGGCGAGTAGACGCCGTGGCGGCAGTGCCGGGGAATCACCGCCGACAGGACGTTCTCCGCCACGCTCATCCGCAGGGCCAGGCCCTGGGTCTTGCGGTCCTCGGTCAGGTAGCCCAGCCCCGCCCGGATCGCCGCCCCGTAGCTGCCGGGGCGGACCGGCCGCCCGTCCAGCAGGACGCGCCCGGCGTCCACGGGGTCGATCCCGCACAGCGAGCGGGCCAGCTCGCTGCGGCCCGAGCCGCTCAGCCCGCCGATGCCCAGCACCTCCCCCGCCCGGACGGTGAAGGACACGTCGTGGAAGAAGCCGTAGCGGCTGAGGTGCTCCACCACGAGCTTCTCGGCCCCGGGGGCGGTCTTCCGCCGCGCGCACAGCCCGGAGACGCTGCGGCCGACCATCCTCTCCACCAGTTGGGCGGCGGTGACGGCGGCGACCGGCTCGGTGGCGACCTTCCGCCCGTCGCGGAGGACGGTGACGCGGTCGGCGATCTGAAGCACCTCCGAGAGGTGGTGGGAGATGTAGACGACCGCCAGCCCCTGGCGGCGGAGGCGGCGGATGATCTCGAAGAGCCGCTGGACCTCGGCGCGGCTGAGGGCGCTGGTCGGCTCGTCCATCACGAGGATGCACGGGGCGTTGGCCAGGGCCTTGGCGATCTCGACGAGCTGGGCCTCGTGGAGGCTGATCTCCTCGACGGGCGTCTGGGGGTCCAGCTCCAGGCCCACCCGGGCCAGGTGACGGCGGGTCTCGGAGAGCATCCGGCGGCGGTCGAGCAGCCCCGCCCGCCGGGGCAGCCGCCCGGCCAGGACGTTCTCCGCGATGCTCAGCGGGGCCGCGAGGCTCAGCTCCTGGTGGATCATCTGGATTCCCGCAGCCTTCGCGGCCGCGGGGGAATGCAGGCCCACGGCCGTGCCGCCAAGGCAGACCTGCCCGGTGTAGTCGTCGAAGGCCCCGGCGAGGACCATCATGAGCGTGCTCTTGCCGGCGCCGTTCTCGCCGATCAGCGCGTGGACCTCGCCGGCGCGGACATCGAAGTTCACGTCGTCCACGGCCAGCGTGCCGGGGTAGCGCTTCGAGACGCCGACCATGCGGAGCGCGACGCCGATGTCTTCCATCCAGCACCTCGAGACGGCAGGCCCCCGCGGGCGCGGCCCGGCGGGTGCTTCTCCTGGGGCTGGGCATAGACTATCCTGCCGACGACGGGAACTCAAAGGCCATCCCGTTCCACGAAGGCACCCCGGAGGCCGCGGCCATGACCGGCAAGGAACGGATGATGCTGGCGATCGACGGGCAGAAGCCCGACCGCCTGCCCGTCACGATCCACCAGTGGCAGCAGTACCACCTCGACCGGCACATGGGGGGCATGGACGCCCTGTCGGCATTCCGCGCGACCGGCATGGACGCCGCGATCCAGTACTTCGAGGCCATGGGGCAGTTCTGGGTCCCCCAGGCCGAGAAGTACATCGTCCAGACGCCGCAGTGGCGGGAGGAGGTCCGCCTCGTCCGGTCCGACGGCACCGAGCGCGTCCTGGACCACGTGATCACCACGCCCGAAGGCGAGCTGACCTACCGGACCGCCGCCAACGCCA
>Ga0307378_10013118_pt1 | contig 10515 bp, 7 predicted proteins | sample UN1MG_FD_202238 | JGI IMG/M metagenome (GOLD analysis project Ga0307378, IMG submission 202238) | Soil microbial communities from Risofladan, Vaasa, Finland - UN-1 | ecosystem: Environmental > Terrestrial > Soil > Coastal area > Acid sulfate soil | place: Finland: Risofladan, Vaasa | collected...
TGGAACAAGTTGATGTTAGTTCAGTTCCTGAAATTGGATTTAGATTAACTAGTTTAGAACAAATTGTTTATTCAAAAATAGAAGAGGGGCAAAAGGCAGGGAATCTTCCTAAGGATTTTTATATTCAACAAAAACCAGAACCTAATAGACTTCCAAGAATTAAAGTTGATTTTATGTCTCCTTCTCTTAGACTTATTATTCAGGCAGATGGTAAACAATTCCATTCTTCAGAGGAAGATATTGCGAAAGATATTGATATTGATGCAAGATTCGCAAAATGTGGATGGATAGTATTAAGATTTACAGAAGATGAGATTCAACATTCTTCTGATGCTGTACTATCTAAAATTATAAATACATGTAATGAAATTATAAATAATCAAGAAAAATCCGCAGAAAATAGTATTAATTTCTTTAAAAAATCTTGGGCAGATGGTGGATATTGTCATGCAAAAAGAGAATATTTTGATGATGATGAAATAGATCAAGCTTTCTTAAAAACAGTTCAAACAAAAAAGGCACATCAATTAGAAGCTATTTCTGAAGATTTAGAGGAATTAGAAGAGGATTTTGAGGAAATAATATTGAATAAAGAAGAGATGGAAAATCTTCTTCCAGAAGAAGAAGAATAAAGGAGAATAGATATGGCTACAGGAGCAGGACAACCCGGACCAAGAGATGGATTAGATCCAAACACATCATCGACTCATTTCCCTGCAAATTATAATTCTTTGCACTCTAAAACATTACCAGTTAGAAACATCAGAACTACTGCTGTAGGTGTTCAGGGCACGGATACATTTACAAGAGAGTATTTTTTAGGGAATACATCAGATTTTTCTGTATTTTCTATTGGTGGAGCATCTATTATTCAAGTGTCTGCTGATCCTGTTAGTTCTACTTGGGTGGATATGACTAGCGGAACTGTTTCAGCTAATACTGCCATTGCTTCTGCTTCAAGATATCCTTGGATAAGAATGAAAATTGCTGCTGGACAAAATCCAGATATTTGGCTTTTTACAAAATATCCAAATAATTAAAAAAAAAGAATAATAAAAAAAGGGATAAAGAAAAAAGTTTCAGTATTTTAAATATACAGATACCTTACCCTTCAAATGGGTATATAAAAAGGAGAAAGAGTACTATGCCTAAATTTAAAAAGATCGCAGATCTTACAAATGAGGACAGAACAAAATTAAAAAGTTATTTTGCACCTCTATGGGGAGCGGAATTTTCTGATGCAATTACCACTGATTTCACACCAGAAGGTAAAAAGAAAAAAGTGAAAGTTGGAAAAAAATCAACAGTTAAATAACGACTCTTATTCATAGGGGAAAATGATTTAATGTTTAAAAAGACAGCAAAATATAAATTAAGAGAAGCCTCTGTTATTGACAGAGATATTCTTCTCTATCGACCTGTAAAAACCGCTTTTCTAAAACATGATATTAGTGATAATTTAGTTTATTCTGATGCACAAATAGATGTAGTTGCAGAATTATCGGATAAAGATCCATCAGAATGGATGTTTTTTCGTGCTAGAGCAATTGATGCTGGTGGATCAGATGAAACAGGGGAAATCTACTACGGAGCAAATGATAATGGAGATTATTTTTCAGAAGAAGAACTTTTGAAAAAAGCATCAAATGGTAAAATGGCTTTTGAGACTTTTATTGGATGTCCGGTTTTTTGTAACCACAAAAATGATGATGTGGAAAAAGCTCGTGGTAAAATAATCAATGCCTTTTATGATAAAACAAATCATTGTGTGTATGTTGATGGAATGGTAGATGCTGCTGCATATGCTCCACTTGCTAGAGGATTAAGACAGGGATATATCACTGATGTTAGCATGGGGGCGAGCGTCAAAAAATCTGAATGCTCTATTTGTGGAAATATTGCTGCAACTGAGAAAGAATATTGTTTGCATATCAAAAATCATAAAGGAAAGAAAATTGCTGGAAAAGAAGTTTATGAGAAAAATTATGATATTAGTTTTATAGAATTAAGTAATGTAACTGATGGGGCTTGTGAAAATTGCACTATACAAAATGTTTTTACAGGAACTGAATTATTAGATAAACTTAATTCTGTAATGAAAGAAAGTCATGGAACACTTACTGGTATGAAAAAAGCGGCATCATTCCAAAAAAATGCTCGTGGAGAAGATATTGATAAATTAAATAAATCTCTAGATTTATTAAAAGAAGTTGCAGATCAAATTATTAATTCTAAAGATGTAGATTTTGACTTTCTTGAAGATATCGGTGGTCTCTTATCACAGCTTCAAAATCTTATTGTTGATCTTGTAGAAGCTGGATTTGCTAGTCAGTTATCTTCTGGTGGAGAACAACAGCCACAACAATCTGAACAAAAGAATATCGAATCTCCAGAACAAACAGTTCAAGAAACTCCATCAGGTCAACCAGAATCGTCTGGAATGATTACACCAGGACAAAATCCCCCTCCAGTACCAGGGATGACACCAGCTGGATTACAACTCCCAGAAGCAGAACCAATGTTCTCTTCTAGTGAAAATGAAAAAAATAAAAAATATTCTAGCTTATTTAAAGGTCTAACTAAAATAAGTTCAGAACTAGATCTTCTAGTAAAGGCTATAGAGTACAATAAAACAGGAGAGGATAATATGCCTAAAGCAAAAGAGATTGCTCGAAAAAGAGCCTCTTCTATTGTCACAGAGAAATTTGATGAAATCTTGGAAAAAAATATCCAAGAAAATAAACCTATTGTGATATCAGATGGTCCTTTTTCAGTTTCTTTCGATACAAACAAAGGTATTGATGGATACGTAAATAATAAAAAAGTAGCTTCTTTATCTAAAGAAGAATTTAGTAACGAAATTACTGAAGAACAAGATATGAATCCACAGGTTATTGCTGGACGTATTATCCAAAAACTTTCAGAAATCTATAATGAGAATGGAGAATTAAAAATGGCAAAAAATGAAATAAATACAATTAAGGAAGCTTTAATTGAAAATGCTCCTCCTGTTAAACAAGTACAGGAAGGCCAATTAAATGACGTTTCTGGTAACTTCTCTAGAAAAAATGACGAAAACCTTGCCACTGGTCAAGTCGGAGTTACCACAGAAAAACAGTTGGACGATGTGAAACAGTCCGCAGAAACTGGTAAAGGTGGCTTTGATCGAGTTAGACCAGAAGGAATTAAAGAAAACCTCGAAGTAACAGAAGGGCAGCTAGATGAATCAAGACCTACTGACTTCGGGGTCGAGAGAGTAGAACCTGGAGTGTCCAAATCAGAAGGACAACTTGGAGAAATTCAAGAAGGACAATTGGCTAATACAGGATTTGGATCAGAAAGATGGGAAAATGATACAGCTGATGCATCATTACCAATTACTGAAGATCAATTTAAAGGTAAAGATCGTCAAGGTGATGCTGTAGATGAGGTTTACGAAGGACAGCTTGAAACTCATCGCCAAGGTTCAGACTCTGTTGTCTCATCTGGGGCATCGCCTCATACTGCATCTAATCCCGATAAAGTTATTACTGCTTTTATTAATGGTTTGGCAAATGTTGTTGTAGATTATCAGGTTTCGCCTTCAACTCTTTCTAAAACAGCTATTTCACAAAGTGGAATTGCTAAAAAGAAAGCATCACTTCCAAAAAGAAAAGCAGAATACTCGGATAAAGAAATTGTTCATCTTATCGAAAATTCTATCGCCAATGAACTTGGTGATGCTGTTAAAAATGTAGAAATTGTAGATGATACTATTCAGGTTATTTTTGCCGATCCTGATGCACTTGCTTCTACAATTTCAAATGTTGCAAGTGGTAAAATTGAACAATTGAAAAAAGTAGTTGCTGGAAAAGGTTACATGACTGTTGAACAAAAACGTAAAGCATCTATTGCTTCTGCTTGGAATAAGTTCGCATCAGTAAGAACAGAAATTATTGAACTTACTGATATTGAAAATATGCTTAGTGGTGCTAAATTTGCTGTTGGCGATCAAAACACTATGTTAGCAGTTAGACAAATACTTCAAGATAAAACAAATAAAGAAGTTAGCTTTAATGATAATAATATCGCACTAAATGAAGGTGGAAGAAGTGTTTCTGTTACATTTAGCGAAGGAGGAGATTTAATGAATCACGAAGAAACTCAGGAAATTCAACCTTTGGTTGATGAATCGTCTCCAGAAATGTCAACGGAATCTCAAGAATCTCAAGAATCTCAAGGAAATCTTGTCGAAGTTACTCCTAATGCTCTTAGTTCTAAATCAGTTGAAAAACTTCAGAAAATAGCAAAAATGAAGAAAATGGCACAAAATCCACAAGGAACAACATTGCCAATGCCTGACCAAAGTGGAATGGCTCCTCCTGCTCCAGGTGGTGGTTTGGAAGATATGGGTGGAACACCACCAATTGATGATATGATCCCTCAAGATATGGATGAAGAAGAAGATGAGGGTGTCGCTGGAGAGGCTAAACCTTTCGGTAGCGTTTGCCCACTTTGTGCAAGCACAGATGTTGATGGTATGAATGGTAAATTCCATTGTAATTCTTGTAATGCTGATTACGAACTTGGGATTAATTGGAACCTTCTTAATCCAGAAGAATTCCAAAACCTAAATATGGTTGATACAGGTGGAGCACCAGAAGATGAAATGAGTGAAGGTGAAGAAATTAATGATCAGCTTAGTGAAGAACCAACCGCTATGGCTGCTCCTGCTCCAACAGCTCAGCCTCCAATGATGCCAGGAATGGCTCATAGCAATGGATGGCTTAGAGAAGCTGCTTTACAGACAGAAATTAGAATTAAAAATCCAGATATCTTTAAAAACAAAGGTATTAAAACTGCTGGTGATCAAATGCCAATCGGACTTATTTGCCCACAATGTGCAGGAACTAAAGTTGCTTTTAAAGATAATGAAGGTCATTGTGCAAGCTGTGGATGTAGAACATATGTTGAAGCATCCAGAGATGGTGATGATTTAATTGCACTTATGACTTGGGATCCGAATATCACAATTGATGAAAGCAAAAAAGATATTGGAATGGGACGTGCAATTACAGCAGAATGTGATGATTGTGAAAAAGTTCAAAAAGCACTTCATCAAATTCTATCTCATCGTAAAAAAATGAGTAAAATTGCAGCTGAGACATCTGATGATGAACCAATGGTTGCTTGTCTTTCTGATCAAATTGGAAACGGGTATACGGAAGATACTGCTCAAACAATTTGTGCATCAATTCGTGACCTAGCATTAAGAAAAATGGCTCAGTTTGAAGAAATACAAGAAAAGAAAAAAGATAACGATGATGAAGAAGATGTTGATGATGATATCGAAGAAGATGATGATATTGAAGAAGTAAATGATGTTGTTGAATTAGAAGATGATATTGAAGAAGTGGATACACTTCCAGATGATGAAGATGCAGTTGATTTTGAACTTGAAGAAGGTGGTTCTGAAATTGAAATTGAAGATACAGAAACTATTACTTCAGTAAAAATTGAAGGTGTCGATGCTGAAGGAAATGAATTTGAAGTCGAAATCGGTGAATCTCAAGATGAGGTTGGCGAAGAAGAACTAGAAGACTTCGGAGAAGGTGATGAAGTTGAAATCACTGAAGAAGTTAAAGGTCTTCCTGGAGAATTTGGTGAAGAAGACCCTACTTTTGAAGATGAAGAAGGTGAAGAAGATGAAGATGGTGAAGAAGTTGATGTTGTGAATTCTGATGATATCCTTAAAGATTTCTTTACTGATGGTATTCAATTAATTCAAGATGAAGATGCTGTCGAAGAAGAACCAGAAATGACTCGTGATCAAGTTTTTGCTAAGTCAAAAGCAACTTCTGAACTTCTTAGAGGTGGTGAAGTTTCTAGCTCAAGAAAATCTGTAGGTGAAAACTTAGACTTAGATAAACTTTCTGCAAAACTTAAAATGGCTCAATCAGCTTCTATGCCTCTTGATACAAAAGCAGATGTTCCTAGAAATAAAGAACATGGTATTAGAGAAGATAGCCAAGTTGAAGTTCATACAACAGAACATGATAACGAAGCTAAAGAAATTGAAGGAAATGCAGCTGGAAGTACTGCTCTTGAAGGAATCGATGGGAAACCTGGAAGAGGAGTAGGAGTTGTAGAACCTAAAAAAGCTGAAGTAAGTATTAAAATTAAAAAGAAAGCTCAAAATACTCAACCAGAACAAACAGAACCTGTTGATGCTATTCAAGAAGAAAAAGAAGAAAGTAATAGCGAAGATAGCTTAGATATTCCAAGAGATGAATCTAAAGCAAAACCAGAAATTGATCCTGGAGATCCAAGTGTTAATAATCCAACAGAAATTCGTACAAAAGAATATAAAAAGGGACCAGAAGGTACTGACCTTCATTCAGAAGTAGTCCCAAGAGATGCAAGTGGAGATGGAATTGGCGGAAGCAAACCTAAATTTAATAGCGAAGGTGCTGACAAAGCTACATCAGGAAATCCAGATAGCTACGTACAGGATTTCCAAAGTGATAATCAAATAGCACCTACTCCTGCTGGTAGTGATGAAAATCATGGTGCTCCTGGTGCCAATACTGCAAGTAAAAAAGCTATTCAAAAAGTTGCTACTGCTAAAAAGATTCCAGAAAAACATCTTGAAGCTATTATTATGGGAAAAACAGCATTAGTTCAAGATCTTAGAAATGGAAAAATATATAAAGTAGCAGTCAAAAAATAAATAAAAAAAGGGATTAGTAAAACCTTTTTAGAATACTACAAGACAAGGAGAAAGCCAATGTCGGATACAAAAAAATTCTCGATGTACTCTAACGGATTAGTTATTGCTAATTCTGAGGGTAAAATAAGAAAAGCAACTAAAGAGGAAGTAGCACAACACTTGGCTTCCTTGCTACCAGAAACATACAAAGATCAGCCTTTGTCAAAAACAATGTTTAATGCTGAAAATGGATTCGTCTATGGACAATACGGAGAAAAAACAATTCGTAAAGCTCTTTTTGGTAAAGATGACGATGACAAAAAAGATGATAAAGATGACGATGATAAAGACGACGATAAAGACGATAAAGACGATAAAGATGAAAAAGATTCAGACGACGATGATGACAAAGATGATGACGATAAAGGCAAAGATAAAAAATGGAATTTTGAAAAGAAAAAAGATGCTTCGTCAAAACAAAGAAAAGTCGCTGATAAACAAACAGAGCCTGTAAATAGTATTGATAAAGCAGATCCTGATGTTAAGGTTCCAGAAAATGCTGCTAAAGCAAAACCGGAAACTGCAAAAATTACTAAAGACAGACCAGATGTAGGGAATCCTACTAAAGTTAGAAAAGAAGAATATACTAAAGGCAAAGGTGGAGAAGATCTTCATACCGATGTAGTTCCTAGATCAAAAAGTGATGGGGGACTTAAGGGTGGAAGTGTTGCTGAAACAGCTGATGAAAAATCTAATAAAGCAACAAGTGGTAAACCAGATACTTATGTTCAGAAATTTGAAAAATCTGAAACACCTGCTAAAGCCGGAAGTGAAATGAATCATGCTGCTGGTAGTGAAATTGAAATTAGACCAGAAGCACAGATGTACCAAAATCTCAACCTTTCGAAAGAAAGTAAAGATATAGCGCCACTAGCCGAAAAAACTGCTGGAAAAGATGAGACAACTAAGGCTATGCCTTGGGAAGAAGAGAAAAAAGAGAATGAAAGCAGACTTCAAAAGGAACTGAGAGATACACAAGAGGAAGTTAAGCAACTTAAAGCAGAAGTGAATAAGAGTAAAGTTATTGCCGGTCGCAATAAAGCGGCTACTGTTTATGCCCTCTCTCTATACCAATTGAATCCTGCGAAGTATTCCGATCCAGATGTTTTCACACAAGTTGTTGAAGACACTGCAACAAAGATGGGTATTACAGCCATCGCTACCATGACAGAAGAACTTAAAATCGTACAAGCAGAAAAAGAAAGAAGCCAATCCGAAATCAAAGAAGCTGCTAAAGAAGGTATAGAAAAAGTAGCATCAAATGATGAAGGTCTCGCAACAGCTATCGTTATTTCAGAAAAAGAAGGAAAAAATGGTAAATCTTCTGGCGATTTAAAAGATATTCTGATGTCAGGGTCAAGTCTAGGTCGGATGATTGATGAGCATGATGAACTTGTTGCTCAAGATCAAAGAAAGTAAAAAAGAAAAAGGAGAAAATGAAAAATGATTATTCCTGTACATCGAGTTACAACTTTCCAGGTTCCTATTGCAGCTACAACTGAAATTGAAGCTGGTCAAGTCGTAGCACTCGATGCAAATGGTTATGCCACTGAATGTGGTGCCTCTGGAGTTCCAATCGGCATAGCAGCTGATAGAAACAGAGCAGTCGAAGCTTATGAGTGGACTAATCGCTCAAGTGATTATGGTAATGAAACTCGTGCCAGTGGTCAAATGAGCATCTATTCACACGGCATCTTTTGGTTTGATGTTGATGATAGTGCAATTACTACTCCTGCCGGAACAGCTATTACTGGTGCCGTTATTAATGGTGCAGCTACTATTAATGACACAGCATATTGTGCCGCTAATGGTCAGATTGATGATTCTGGTACAGTTACTATCGGAACATTTATGACTGGTGAGACTAGTATCGACAGTGGTATTCCTGGTGAATACGAACCCGGTTCCAGCGTTGCTTATGCAGATGATGCAACTCCACGCAAATGGGCCAAAATTAAACTTTCTATCTAAATTAGATAGTTAGTTTAAGTAAAACTTAAAAACGAAAAAAGAAAAGAAAAGGAGCTACGTAAGATGAGCTTAATTAAATCAAATTATACCGATGCAGAGCGTGAAGCAGTTATCGCTCAAGCACTCGAAACCCCAGAGGGGAGAGTCGCTCTGGCTCAAGCAAAATAACCATTGCCATTACGATTAACACGTAATGAAAAAGAACACTATATGCTGGAAAACCCTGATAACGACATCCTCTACTAATTATGTAAAAATGAGGACTCATATGGACAACCAGCAGGAAATCAAGGATAATTACATATGTGTGAAAAGAAAAATTTCTGGCTAGCCGGTTTTTTTGACGGAGAAGGTTCAAATTCTTTCTCTCAAATGTCTCCATCTGTTAATATTGTAAATTCTGATCCTAAACCTATTGCTTATTGTTTAGATATATTTAGAGAAAATGGAATTGAAGCGAAATTAACAGAAAGAGCGTTCCCATCAAAAACACAAAAAATAAAAAAAGTAAGATGGGATATTTTTATAAATCAAGCAGAAGAAGCATATAAAGCAAGTAAATTTCTTGAAAAATATTCTCAAGGAAAAAAAGAACAAATGCTTCTTATTCAAAGATATATGAAAAAGAGAAAAAATACAAAAAGATTTCATAAAATAATGAGATTTTTGAACCAAACTAACAATATTATAATTTATGATAAAAACATTCTAGAAGAAAAAATAGGAATGAAAATAAATTATAATAAAATAGTAACCGCAGAAGATAAAAATAATCTAATCATTAAAACAAACGATTTTAATGAAGTCGAATATTTGGCCGGAGTTTTTGATGCAGAAGGAAATGTTGGGATAAATAAAAGAAAAAATAAACATAGAAACTCAGAAAGATATACCCCAATATTAAGTATTGTTAATACAAATAAAAAAATAGTAATAGCAATATGTTCTGTGTTAAAAAATAATAATATAGGATTTCATATACAACAGAGACAAGGTAGAAATAGAGCAAGATGGGATATTTCCGTTTCTGGAATAAAAAGAACTCTTACATTATTAAATCTTATAGGAAATAAATTAATTTCTAAAAGAGAGCAAGCAGATATACTTCATAGCTATGTAATCGAAAGATTGAAAGACCCATATTGTATTAACGATATCGGTTTTGCTTATAAAAAAGCAATAGAATCTCTTCGTTAAAATATTTTTGAGAACCTCAACGACTAAACGTGTTCCACCTAATAAAAGGTGATGATATAGTCTGAACTCTATGGAGACATAGAGAAGTAAGCAGAAATGACTTACTCGTTCACAATAAGTGAATAGTAACAAATTGTGGTTGAGCCAATTAAAAGAGCCCTTGAGTATGTTTGATGCTCCTTATTTGAGAAATTGAATAAGCAAACTCAGCTCATATCGGAGAAACCTGTAAAATGGCAATTCCGAGGGAAGTCTAAAAAATGAACAAAAAACATGACATATCATTAGAAGAGTTTAAATTCCTTTATGCTAATAAAGGGATGATATATCAAGAACTCGCTAATTATTTCAATTGTTCTCTTGCTACAATTAGACGATTTGCAAAAAGACATAAAGTTACTCCAATTAGAGGAAAAAGTAAACATAGAAAAATTATTGTGCAAAAAAGCAATATTAAGACTAACTTAAATGACACAGAATTATTTGATCTGTATAAAAAAAGCTTAAATTCAAAACAGCTTGAAATAATTCTTGGATCATTATTAGGAGATTCATATTGCAAAACAAGAAAAAATAAAAATGGAGAAACTATTAATATA
>Ga0307378_10013121_pt1 | contig 10513 bp, 8 predicted proteins | sample UN1MG_FD_202238 | JGI IMG/M metagenome (GOLD analysis project Ga0307378, IMG submission 202238) | Soil microbial communities from Risofladan, Vaasa, Finland - UN-1 | ecosystem: Environmental > Terrestrial > Soil > Coastal area > Acid sulfate soil | place: Finland: Risofladan, Vaasa | collected...
AGGAGGGAGAGGATCTCGCTGACGACGGTCTGGACGGCGCCGCGCTCTTGGTGGGAGAGCGGGGTGGCGCGGAGGATGGCAGCGAAGGCGATGCCGATGCCGAGGGCGGCAGCGCAGCCGCCCCAGTAGGCGCAGGTTCCCCCAGGCAGGTTCGACCCACGCTCGACGGCGGCCTCGATGCGGCCCTGCGGGGGCTCGCGGAACTGGTTGCGGTAGGCGGTGAGGAAGGCGGCGGGGACGAGGGCGTGGTGCTCCGGGCCGTGGAGGGGGAAGAGGTGGGAGGCGCGCATCTCCGAGAAGAGGGCGATGGGGTCGGTCTCCTTCGTGTTCCGACAGAAGGTGCGGATGAAGCCGACGTGATCGCGGGCGTGGCAGCCGTCGCAGACGAAATGGCCCTGCTCGCAGTGGGCGTTTGCGGTCTTCGACTCACCGCAGTAGTGACACTTCAGCGGTGACTCCCGATCGAGGTACACGAGCGGGGAGCCGCAGACCATGCAGTCGCGGAGGTGCTGGACTGAGGCCGGCGCGGCCGTCGGCGTGGCGGCGGGGCGGCCGTTGCCATTGGGCGGGAGGAGGGCGGAATCGATCTCGGCGGCGGCGCCGCGGGCGAGCTCGCGGCCGGAGTCGAGCGTGACGGATCGGAACGGGCCGGGGTACCGGTAGAGCACCCGCGGGCCGGCCGTGGGCTTGAGCGCGCGCACGGTGATCGTATCGAAGCCGATCTCGTCTACGGTGCGCCAGGCGTTCTTCTGGAGGATCTCTATTCCGACGAACCCCAGCTTCTCCAGCGTCGCGAGGAGCTTCTTCTCGGTCATGGCGCCGGCGATGCATTCGCCCTTCAGCCTCGGGTTGAACCGTATCTCCGGCGGCAGCGGCGACTGGCTGACGAGGTCGCTGATGACGACTCGACCGCCGGGCTTGAGGACCCGCTTGATCTCGGCGAAGACCCTGAGCTTCTCCGGAGAGAGGTTGATGACGCAGTTCGAGATGACCGCGTCGATGCTGGCACCGGCGAGCGGGAGCTTCTCGAGAAATCCCTGGGAGAAGGCGACGTTGGAGTAGCCGAGGTTCTCGGCGACGGTGCGGGCGGCGTCGGCGGCGAAGCCGAGCATGTCGGGAGTCATGTCCAGGCCGATGACGCGGCCTTCGACGCCGACGAGGCGGGCGGCGATGAAGGCCTCCATGCCCGCGCCGGAGCCAAGGTCGAGCACGGTCTCTCCGCGTTGGGGATCGGCGGCGAAGACGGGGCTGCCGCAGCCATAGGAGCGGGCGATGACCTCGTCGGGAATATGGGCGAGGTGGCGCTGGTCGATGTTGATGGGCTGGCAGATCTCGGTCTTCGGCTCCCGGGCGGCCTCGCCATAGTACTGGCGAATCTGAGCGCGGGACTTGGCGATGACGTCTTGAATGAGCACGCAGTTGGAGTGGACGAAGTCCACCTTGTGGGCGCCGCCGTTGAGGACGCCGGCCTCGGTGGGGCAGCCGTAGCCATCGTCGCCCATCAGATGATAGACGGCGGGCCCCGGCGGCGGCTCACCGATGAGTCGCCGGCGCTCCGCAACCGTTTCGTCGATGATCTCCCGAGCGACGGCCTTGTGGAGGGGAAGGTAGGGATCGACCGCGGCCTGGCCGTTTCCGTTGGAGGCGAAGTAGGCCTGCTCGGGATCGCCGCCGCCGTGCAGGAACATCCAGGGATCGCCGTCCAGGCCGGCATCGACCACACTCCGGGCGCGCCCGCGCGCGAGCTGCTCCGACTCCAGCCATATCCTCCGGAGCGGTGATTCGAGCACCGAGCCTGCCGCCTGATCGGGAATGCCGACGAGGCAGGCGGAGGGGAACACCCGCCCGTCCCGGTATATGGCGAGGCTATCCCAGCAGGCGTTGGAGAGATCGTACTTGACGTGGGGGTCTCCGTTGACGGTGCGCCGGGCGTTCTCGAAGTTGTCGATGACGAGACCGAGAGAGCGCGTGCGCTGCTTCAGCGCCGCCATCGCGTCGATGAGCTTCCGCATCCCGGCTCGGGGCAGGCACCCGCCCCGCTCTCGCACGTGCTGCCACATCAGGTGCATGTGACTCACGCCGAGGCCGCGCACGAGATCCGCTATGGGGATGAGATCGTCGAGGTTGCGGCGGAGGACGACGGTGGCTGCGGTGACGTCGAGGCCGGCGGCGCGGGCGCGCTGAATCCCCCGGATCGCGCCCTCGAAGCTCCCGGCCGACCGCAGCGCATCGTTCCGCTCGGCGGATGAACCGTCGAGGCTGATCTGGAGGAACAGCCGCTTCTCCGGCAGCGCTGCCAGGCGCTCCACCGACTCACTTTCCAACAGAGTGCCGTTGGTCAGCACCACTGCCGTCGCACCACATATGGCGGTGACCTCGTTCAGCAGCTCCGGCAGATCCCGCCGCAGCAGCGGCTCGCCCCCGGTGAAGTAGAAGGTCTCGGCGCCGAGATCGCGCGCCTGCCTGATGATGCCTCGCATCGCCTCGGTGTCCAGACCCCCCTCACCCAAAGGGCCCGAAGACACCAGACAATGGCGGCAGGCGAGGTTGCAGCGATCGCTGACATGGAGCCAGACCTCTCGCAGTAGATCCGGCCTGAGATAGCGCCCTCTTCCCTCGTACGGAGGTTGCGGGCGGGGAACGGCAAACTCATCGACCTCGTCAGCGAAGCGCCCCACCAGCGCCGCCGCCCGCTGCAAGCTCACTCCGACCCGCCGCGCATAGCGGTAGGTCACCTCATCCAGAGGCCGGCCGCTCCGAAGCCGCCGCAGAATCCAAGCCCCCTCCTCATTCACAGCGACCCAGTTGGGAGCCCTCGGATCGAGGACGAACTGGTAACCCTCTCTTTTCTCAACGTGGAGCTGACCGCTCGTCGCCATCGAACTACCTCACACGCACCGGGAGACGCTCGCCCTCCGCAGGTCCGGCAACTGCATTTCCGTCTTGTTGGCCGGCCTCTGGCGGGACATCACACGGGAATTGGACGTCTTCGGCATGAATCCTGTCGCAGGCTGATCCCCATACCGTCTGCAACGACGACATGTGGCGGACTCCCATCTACTGCAGGGCCATTGCGTTATCCCCTGCGGGGCGCTGACGAGGGCGATGGCGCGTTGGGCGTGCCAGGCGCCGCACGCTGGGCCAGCACGATCCCGCGTTGGTGGGCAGAGGCTGAGATCACGTGCACCCCGCGGGCAGGTGTTCCCCGTGAATGCCTCGCTGCGTCTTTCTCGACGCGGCATGCGACTAGCTGTCGTGCGTCTTCTCGACGACCGCGGCGAGCTTGGCGAAGTGCTCCTTGAGTGGCCCGTAGAGGGTGGTGTAGAGGGGATAGTACTGGTTGTAGACGGACGCCGCTTTCCCGTTCGGGTTGACGGGTTCCTTGGTTCGGACGGCCGCGGCGCAGGCGGCGGGGACGTCGGGCCAGACCTCGCCGGCGACACCGCCGAGCAGGGCCGCGCCGAAGGGCGCTCCTTCGTCGATCTCCATTGCCATCAGCGGGGCGCCGAAGACGTCGCTCTGCATCTGCCGCCAGAAGGGGCTGCGAGAGCCGCCGCCGGTGTTTCGGATCTCGGCGATGGGCAGCTTCATCTCCTTCAGGATCTCCAGGGAGTCGCGGAGCCCATAGCAGACGCCCTCCATGACCGAGCGCGCCATATGCGCCTTGGTGTGGCGGAGGCCGAGTCCCGTGAAGACGCCGCGGGCATTGGGATCGGCATGGGGGGTACGCTCGCCGGTCATGTACGGCAGGAAGATGAGGCCCTCGGAGCCGATGGGCGCGGAAGCGGCATTGGCGGTGATGATCTCGTAGGGATCGACGCCGCGCTGCCGCGCTTCGGCGATCTCCTCGCCGCACAACTCATCCCGGAACCATCGCAGCGATCCGCCGGCCATGAGCATGACGCCCATGGCGTGCCACTGGCCGGGGACCGCGTGACAGAAGGTATGGACGCGGAGCTTGGTGTCCAGCTTCGGCTCCTTCATGGGGGAGAAGACGGTGCCGGAGGTGCCGACGGAGACGGCGACGATGCCCTGTTCGATGACGCCGTTGCCGACGGCGGAGCAGGCGTTGTCGCCGCCGCCGCCCGCGATGGGGAGGCCGACGCGGAGGCCGGTCTCCTTTGCGGCCGTCTCGCAGATCGCCGTGGAAGCGACGGGCGATTCGTAGACCTTGGGGAGCATGTCCTTGGTGAGGCCGAGGCCCTTGAGCATGACGTCGGACCAATCGCGCTTCGCCACGTTGAGCAGCGACGTGCCGGCGGCGTCGGAGACCTCGGTGGCGAACTCCCCGGTCAGACGATAGCGCACGTAGTCCTTGGGGAGCAGGATCATGCGGAGCTTCTCGTACTTCTCCGGCTCGTTGTCCTTGAGCCAGACGATCTTTCCTGCCTGGAAGCCCGTGAGGACGGGGTTGAGCGTCTCCGCGACGACGGTGTCGAAGCCGACGGTGTCGTGAATCCACTGGCACTGGGCGGCGGTGCGCTGGTCGCACCACAGCAGCGCCTCGCGGATGACCTTCCCGTTTTCGTCGAGGAAGACGGAGCCGTGCTGCTGCCCGGAGAGGCCGAGGCCGCGGACCTCGTCGGGCTTGGCGCCGGATTCGGCGAGAACATCCTTGATGGCGGCGACGGTGGCGTTCCACCAGTCGTGGGGATCCTGCTCGGCCCACCCGGGCCGGGGGGTGTGGAGCGCGTACTCGTGGGTCGAGCGGGCGAGAATCGTTCCCCCCATGTCAATGAGCACCGCCTTCGTGCCGGTCGTGCCGACGTCGATGCCGATGAGATAATCAGCCACAGGAGACTCCTTTCCGTTCTGACCGGTTACGGCTGGGCACGAACCCACTCGGCCACACCACCACCTGCAAGGCAAAGAGGATGAGAATGGCGTCGCGAACGAGCAGGCTCCAGTCGAGCTTGTGATCCCCCATGAAGGGGAAGAAACATCCGCAGCTGATGTCGAGGCCGCGCACGAGGGCGAGGAAGCCGGCGACGATGAAGAGCCCGAGAAGCCCGGCGAGGACGAGAGCGCTGCTGCGGGGGAGGATGCCGATGACGAGAAAGAGGCCGGCGACGAGCTCGATCCAGGGGAGAGTGATGCCGGCGAGGTTCACCAGATCGGGGTGGAGCATGCGGTAGCCATAGACGAGCCGGGCGAACTCGTCGGGCCGGAGGAGCTTGGGCCAGGCGGTATAGATGAAGATGCCGCCGATGAGGATTCGGCAGCAGGCGCCGAGGGCGGGATGGCCCAGGGCGGCGCGCAGGCGGGCCGCCGTCACGGTTCCGTCCCCTCGCTTACCGGTGCCCCCGACTCGGCCCAGGCGCGCCAGCCTGACTCGAACACGGAGACATCGGAGAAGCCGTACTCGACGAGGCGCTCGGCGACGTGGATCGAGTCAGAGCATTCCACGCCATCACAGTAGACGACGATGCTCTGCGCCTCTTCCACGCGGTCTGCAATCTCAGGGAACCGGGCATCGAACTCGTAGGCGGGAAGGCTGAGAGCGCCCGACACGTGACCTTCCGCGTAGTCCTCCGGAGACCGCGCGTCGAGGAAGAGCGCCGCGTGCTCATCGAAGGCGGACCGCGCCTCCGGGAGATCGACGCTCCGAATGCCCTTGGGCAGGGCCGGGGTCGCCGGGCTGTCGGCGTCGGCCGGTGTGGAGAGGAGCGGGATTCCCCGCGGGGAGACCTGATTGACGACGACGCCGAGCACGGCGCTGCCGATGACGAGAGCGAGCGCTCCCACGATCACCGCCGCTATCTCGCTGCGCCCGGCCCTATTGCTGTGGGGAATCCTGATCGGCATCCTCTGGCGCGACAACCTTCCCATAGACGGGGATCTGAAACTCCTTCGTGTGGGGGAGGTCGGTGCAAACCGTGACCTTCGCGTTGATGCGCCCCGGCTCCTTCAGCGGACCCAACTCGATGACGAGCTTGTAGCCCGGGCGCTTGTCGTCCAGCGGCAGCGGCCGTGCGACCTGGACCGCGGGGTTGTCGACGGAGGTGCTCAGTATCTTGAACGTGTCGACGCCCACCGGCGTCACCTCGATCGTCCGCCGGACGGTCTCGCCAACCTGTAGCTTGCCGACGTAGACGCCGCGAGGCGAGACCTCGACCTCGACCTTCACCTCACCCCGGACGGTGAGCGTGACTCGCGGCTCCACGGGATCGTTCGAGTCGACGTAGACGTGCTTCACGATGCGGTCCCGCATGGAGCCGGAGCGGAACGTGACCTTGAGGTTCGTCTGTCCGCCCGGCGGAAGCTCCCGCTTCTCCGGCATGGCGGCGGTGCAGCCGCAGCTGCTCTTGACCTTCCCGATCTTGAGGGGCGCGCTGCCGACGTTCCGGAACGCGAAGAGGTGGGTGACCTCCTCGTTCTGGTACATGGCGCCGAAGTCGAAGGTGGTCTCCGTGAACTCGATGCGCGCGGAGGGTTCCTCCGCTGGGGTCGATCCCGCCAAGCCCATCGACGCGGCCGCCAGAAGCAAAGCGGCGGCAAGCAACAAGGGGCTCGCGAGTGAGAGCACCGAAACCGCGTCACGCTGTTTCTTCAAAGGAAAGGCCTCCTTCGTTCGTGCTACTCGGCAGCCCGCTCGCCACCGCCGCACCCCTGAGACGGTGCGGCGAAGTGGTCGAATCCCTTCCCCAGCGACCGTTCGCTTCCGTCGGCGTCCACCAACAGCACTTCCTCGTCCGCGATGATCTCTCCTATCACGGTGAGCGGCGTTCCGGTCGCCTCCGACAGGGCGGATGTCAGCTCGGGGACGGCCTCAGGGGGGCACGTTAGCAGCAACTCGTAGTCCTCGCCCCCCGTGATCGCCAGCTGGCGGCCGTTGACTCCCAGGCGATCGGCGACGAAGGCGCAGGCCCGATGGATGGGAACGGCCTGGGCCCGGACGCGCGCACCGACTCCGCTCTGCTGGCACAGCCGGGGCAGATCGTCGGCGAGGCCGTCGCTGAGATCCATCATAGAGGTGGCGCGGCGCGCGCCGGCGATAGCGTGGGCCTCGGACAAGCGCGGCCGGGGTTCGTGATGGGCCCGGATCGCCTCCGCCAGGAACGAACTCTCGGCCGCCACCAGCCCCTGCTGGCGGGCGGCAAGGCCTGCGGCTGCGGCGCCAAGGTATCCGGTCACCAGGAGTGCGTCGCCCGGGCTCGCGCCCCGACGAAGGAGCATGTGCTCTCGCTCGACCCAGCCGGTGATGGCGACGTCCACGACCAGGGGGCCGGGCGAGCCGACGAAGTCGCCGCCCACCAGCGCCGCTCCGTACCTGGAGGCGGCTGCCGCCAGTCCCTCTGCTATGGCGGATACGACCTCTTCGGGGACATCGCCGGGGGCCGCAATCGAGGCCACCGCCGCCGCGGGCTCGCCCCCCATGGCCGCAATGTCGCTGAGATTCTGGACAATCGCCTTCCAGCCGATCTGACGGGGCTCGGCCCATTCCCGCCGGAAGTGGATGCCTTCGACCATCATGTCACATGCGAACAACAGCAAGCGTTTGTCCGGCGAGCTGATGACAGCGGCGTCGTCGCCGGGGCCCACGATGACGTCCGGGCCGAGCGTTCCAGAGGCGAGCGCCCGGAAACGCGACACGACGCGATTCTCTCCCAGCTCTCTGATCGGCCTGCTCTCCATGTTCTGTTCACCCCTCGTTCAACCGACGATTCTCAGCTATCAGCAGGAAACCGCGACCGAGTCGCTCACTTGTGAGCCGCGGCGGGGTCTCCGAGAAGCGAGAAGACACAGTAGTCACCACACATGGAGCACGCCCTATCGCCATCGCCGGACGGCCGGTGGCGGGCGCGCGCCCGTTCCGGGTCGATGGCGAGGCGGAACTGCTCGCTCCAGTCGAGGCTCGCCCGCGCCCGCGCCATCTTGTCGTCCCACCGGCGCGCGCGCGCGCCCAGGCGCACAATGTCGGCCGCATGGGCTGCGATGCGGGAGGCGATGACCCCTTCCCTCACCTCGTCGAGATTCGGCAGACCGAGGTGCTCGGCGGGGGTGAGGTAGCAGAGGAAGTCGGCTCCCGCCATGCCCGCGAGGGCTCCCCCGATGGCGCCGCTGATGTGGTCGTAGCCGGGCGTCACGTCCGTGACCAGAGGCCCGAGCACGTAGAAGGGCGCGTTGTGGCAGAGCCGCTTCTGGAGCACGACGTTGGCAGCCACTTGATCGAGGGGCAGATGGCCGGGGCCCTCGACCATGGCCTGCACGCCGGCCTCCCGGGCGCGGAGAACGAGCTCGCCCAGGATCGCCGTCTCGGCAATCTGGGCGCGGTCGGAACCGTCCGCGAGGCAGCCCGGCCGCAGGCCGTCGCCGAGGCTCAGCGTAACGTCGTGCTTTCGGCAGATATCGAGCAAGTCGTCGAATCGCTCGTAGAGCGGATTCTCCCGCTCGTTCGCTCGCATCCAGCAGATCGTGAAGGCGCCTCCGCGGCTGACGACACCGGTAAGCCTGCTCCCGTCCAGGGCGAGCCGGGAGGTGTCGCGGGTGACGCCGCAGTGGACCGTGATGAAATCGACGCCGTCGGCGGCCTGCTTCTCGATAACGTCAAAGAGCGCATCCGCCGACATGCGGGCTATGCCCTCGCCGCGGGTGGCGGCCTCGATTGCGGCCTGGTAGATGGGCACGGTCCCCAGCGAGACGGGGCACTGGGCGAGCACCGCGCGCCGGGTGGCGTCGATGTCACCGGCCGTGCTCAGATCCATGACGGCGTCGGCGCCGGCCTCGAGGGCCGCATTCAGGCGGGCGATGACGGCCTCGGAGACGGGGTCAGCGCCCGAGCTGCCGATGTTCGCGTTGACCTTAATGCGAAGTCCGGCGCCGATGGCCGCGGGACGGGCCGGTCGGCGATTCCGGTTGATGGGGAGAACGACTGCGCCGGAGGCGATGCCCTGCCGCAGCAGTTCGGGCTCGATCTCTTCGACTTCCGCGGCGGCACGCATCTCCGGGGAGAGTTCACCGTTCCGCGCGATCTCAAGTTGAGTCATGAAAATCGCTTCCGTTTCTCCGGCCTTCGGCGGGCCGCCCGCACACAGTCGAGCAGGAGGCGAGCGGCGGCCTCCATATCGTCAGCCTCGGCGACGGCCGAGATGACGGCGATTCCGTCGGCGCCGGCTTCGATGACGCTGGGCACATTGTCGCAGGTGAGGCCGCCGATGGCAAGCACCGGAATCGTCACCGCACGCGCGATCTCCCCGATGGGGCCAAGGCCTATCGCCGCGCCGGCGTCGGGCTTCGAGCCGGTGGGGAAAACCGGCCCGACTCCCAGGTAGCTCGCCCCCGCAGCCTCCGCCGCCCGCGCCTCCCGGGGGTTGTCGACAGAGGCGCCTATGACGGCCTCGGGACCGAGGAGGCGACGGGCGACCGATACGGGGATGTCCTCGTCGCCCAGGTGCACGCCATCGGAGGCGGAGGCGAGAGCGATGTCCACGCGGTCGTTAACGATGAAGGTCGCTCCGTGCGCGCGCGTGAGCTCGCGGAGCGCCTGCGCAAGCGCGAGCAAGGCCCGCCCCGAGAGGCGCTTGTCCCTGAGCTGGACGATCGTCGCGCCGCCCTGCAAGGCCGCGCGCGCCACCTCCAGGTGTCCGCGCTGGAGGCTCTCGACGTCCCGCGTGACGATACAGAGATCGTAGTTAACCATATTCGAGCGAAGGTCGGTGCAGGATTGGGGCCGGCGAGAACGCGGCCGCAGGATCAACTGCAACTATCGGAAGTATACGGAACGCCGGAACGGAGTGTCAAGCAGAGGGGGCGCTGGGGGAGGACACTCGGCCGCGGTCGGCTATGCGATGCCGGCAGGAAGGAGACTGACCCCCTTATAGCGTTCGTAGAGCCGCACGATGTCCTTCTTGGTCTCGACCGAAAGCTGTTCGGCAGGCCGGGCGCCGAAGCCGAACTCGGCGTCTCGGGAGACGACTGCGAAAGCCTGCTCGATCGCCTCGTGTGTCGTCAGCACGGAGCTGGGGTCGTCGTCATAGGGGCGCAGAAAGTAGGAAAGCGGGCGCCCCACGGCGGCCGCGTATCGCTCCAGCGTGGATTGCTTCACCCAGTTCTGCTTCTCGACATACGACACCGCGCGCTGGCTCACGCCCACCCTCTCCGCGAGCTCGAGTTGGCTGAGTTCGAGGCTTTCCCGAGCCTCCCTGATGCGTCGCCCGACGTTCACGTCTGTCATGTGCCCTATCCTGTGAGTGGTGCCAGGGAAACACATAGATTTGGCTCCCTACATACGATACCACATCTTTCGCTTGTTCTCCAGCGGGCAGCGAGAAATAGAAGGTGCATATCGAGCCCAAAAGCAGACATTCTGTCTTCTCTTGATTGCGGATATACATAAAATATGGTATAACTAGGACAGATAGAAGCTTTAGGCGCGGATTGAGGCAATAAGAAGCGATGCACCGATCTATGCAAGACATAAACAATTCTGGAATCCGGAAGGCAGAAGGAACTCACTCGCAAGCGGTGCCGGAGCCGCGAAAACCGGCAAAGATCGTGCGCGTACGGGTCTTTC
>Ga0307378_10013122_pt1 | contig 10513 bp, 15 predicted proteins | sample UN1MG_FD_202238 | JGI IMG/M metagenome (GOLD analysis project Ga0307378, IMG submission 202238) | Soil microbial communities from Risofladan, Vaasa, Finland - UN-1 | ecosystem: Environmental > Terrestrial > Soil > Coastal area > Acid sulfate soil | place: Finland: Risofladan, Vaasa | collected...
CATTAAAAGGATCTGTTATAAAACATGGAAATACTGTTGAAATTAAAATTATTTGTTTTACATCAAACATTCTTCTTAGTGATAAACCAAAATATTATTATTTAACATTATTATTAAAAGAAAATAATAAATTTTATAGTATTATAGATAAAAAAATTAAATTTATTGAATAATGATAAAAACAGCACCCTTAATAGATACGTTGGGTAAAATTAAATATAGAAATTTTTTAGCCCAACCATTTACAATTGATTTATTATTTCCAATGTTGGATAATAATACTGTTCCAATATTTGATTGTTGGAGGGGTAAAAATATGATGAATTGGTATAGATTTGTTGATGAAAATAAAACAATTGTTTTAGAATTTTATCCAGATTATTATAATATAAAGTATAATAATAATAATAATCAGCAACAAATTTTACCAAAAAACATTAATGATTTCATTAATGATATGAATAAAATTAATTTTCAATTATATTGGAACGATGATATTTTAAATTTATTAGATCCTATGGATATTTTAAATGTAAGTGAAATAGAAGATTATTATAGGACTCTTTTATTAAAAATTGATAAATCACATGAATTATTGTAAAATGAAAAAAAGAATTATTGAAAATATAACATTTAAAACTACCACATATTATCGTAATTATGAATATTTATCTGAAAAAGAAAATATTGTAACACATTACGATGGTATGTTATATAAATTAAGAATTATTGAAAAAAAACCACCATTACCATTAGGAGAATATGAATTTACTATTTGGAATATTGGCATTGGTAAAGAATTAGGAATTAATGTTAATGAATTAATTTCCAATTATGGTGAAGATGTTGTATTTACCGATTTTAAAAATTTAATAAAGAATAAGAATTTAAATACATTGAAATATGATAATCTTGTTTTAATATCATATTTTATTTTAAATCCCGATTTTAGAAAAATTGGTCTTACTCAAGAATTTGTAAAAATGATTTATAAAAATTTTTACAATAAAAAAAATGCAATAATTGTATATGCCAAACCAATTCAACACCAACTTATAGATGAAACAGATTTTTTCTTTAAATATAAATTAGTTAATATCCGTGAACATATTAATCCAAAATATGATACTCCCAAATCAATACCTGCAATAGAGTATTATGCAATAAACCAATTAAAAAAGAAGGAAGATAGAGAAATGAATGAATATAAAGTATTCTCTGTTGCCAGTAAATATGGTTTTAAAAGGATAGGTGAAACAAACTTCTTTATATTGCAACCAACTAAGGAAAACTTGGATAATATGTTTAAATCAAAGATTTTTTAACTTTACACAGTATTTATTACTAAAATAATTTAACAAAATGAATTTTTTATTAAAAACACTTTGTATTATTAAAACAAAATGTTAATTTTGACCTCTTTAAATTAATCTTTTTGCCCAGAAAATAAGAAATTCTGGGAATTTTTATTTAATGTAAGCCACATTAGAAAAATCAACAAAAATTATTATTATAAAAAAAAATGAAAATGAAGAAATTTACCCATATTATTAATTTTTTTTTCATATCACTAATTTTATTATTGGTTATTGATGTAATGTTACGTTTATATCCCTCAATTGTATTGGATATAAATTTAAGATCAAACATTGCATTAAAATATGAAAATGTTAAATTAAAAAATGAATATAAAAAATTAAATAATAAAATTCAAATTATTGAAGATAATTTGAATTCATTAAATGATTATGATACATATATAAATTCAAAACTATTAGGATTAAGTATTGATAGTTGTAATATAACACTGATTAACGATATTGATATTTATGATATAATTAGTAAAAATAATTATGAAAATAAACTAGATCAATTATCAGAAACAATTAATAATCGTAGAGAAAAAACAGTTAGACTTGCTGAAATAACAAAAGCAAATGAAGAAATGATTGATTCTTACCCAAATTCATATCCTCTTGATACTGTAATTATTGGTTCTAAATTTGGAATGAGAATGCACCCAATACATCACAAAGTATTAATGCATAGAGGTGTTGATATGAAAACAAAAATTGGTTCACATGTTTATGCAACTATGGATGGTATTATATCAAAAACGAAATGTTCAAAATTTGGTTATGGTAATCAAATTAGAGTATCAAATGATTCTGGTTATGATACTCGATATGCTCATCTTAGTGAAATTCTTGTTGAAGAAGGTCAATTAGTGAAAAAGGGAGATCTTATTGGATTATCTGGTAATAGTGGTATATCAACAACACCACATTTACATTATGAAGTTCGGGAATTTAATAAATTAAAAAATCCCCTGAATTATATTTATTTATATCGTCTTGATAATTATATATTAGTAAGAAATGAAAACTAAAATTAAAACAGTTCATGAAGAAGAGTATTCCGATAAAAGTAAGATTATTGGAATACTTTTAAACTATTCAATTGAAGATGATTGGAGCGAAAGTTTTCCATATATCTTTAAAAATGGAACATATATATTTTTTAATACTATTATTGAGTTAATGGATTATATGTTATATGGAGAAAATAAAATGAAAAGAGCCTACATTGAAGAAATTGTTTTTGATTCATATTATGATGCTGAATACATAATAAATAATTTTGGCGAAATATTGGTATGGACACAATAAGTTATTTAAAGGGGAATTAATAAAAAAAACCACTTGTATTAAGTGGTTTTTTTGTTTTAGAAATTTCTTATCTCTTTTATGAATTGTATCGTGAGATTTGTTTGATTTGCTGATTGGAGATTAATATCATCTAATGCCATTTTAGGATCAAAACTAAAATGCTTCCAGTAATGTTTCGATAATTCAGAATAAGTCATTAAATCTACATTTCTTTTTAAACCTAAAAAATCTGAGACTAGACTCAGTGGAGCATCTGTAAAACCATTAAATTTCCAAATATTCATAATATCAATACTATTTGATTCCCAAGGTTTTGATGTTAAATATTTTTTCATTAAAGCAGGTATTTTAAAACCATTAGGGAATCTATCTCTCATCCTAAAAAAACGTTTTAATAGAAATGGAATATCATAATTTAATATATTATAACCACACAATATTGTATTTAATTTAGAACCATTATTTGATTGTTGATCCAAGATATCAATAAAATTTGCTATAACAAGATATTCATCATGGTTTGCAATTTTTTTAATATCTCTTTTTAATTCACCATTTTCTGAACGTACTTTTGCATAAGTAATTGCAACAATTTTAGAAAACTCTGGATGAAAAACTGCTGTGTTTTCATATGTTTTTTGTGTATCAACACCTTCTTTATCAAAATTAGTATTATACTTAGTTCTGGAAATAAATTTCCAATTTTCATATAATTTAGGATTGTTTTCTTTCAATAAATTCAATGAGGGGTATTCCAGAACTGCTTTAACGTTAAAAAACAACATATCATAAAATGTTGATTGATTAAAGACTTTATCATACATTTCCATAATCTATAATAATTAAATTAAACATTTGAAAAAAAATCAATGATCCTTAAAAGTATTGATTTTTTATTACCTACAATTTCGTTAAAAATTTTTAAAATATCAAAATAATCATACTTAACTAATTCATTATATGAATATTCTGATGTTTTCTTTAGAATATATTTTATTTTCTTTTTTTTATCTTTATTTCTTAATTTATTTTTTTCATCTATTTCAGAAAATAATTCAATACCACTACTTTCGAGTAATTTTAATAATCTTTTTTTTTCATTAACAACAATCTTTTCTAATTCAATATTATTTTCAAAAAAATCTTCAAAAGTATTGTCATCAAGATTATTTTTTTTCTGATGAGTCATTCGTTGTTATTTTTTTTGGTTTTGTTTCAGTTTTTTTTATTGATTTGGATGGGAGTGGTTTTTTATTTATAATAGTTTCCTTTTTTAATTTTGAAAATGAATTCGCTTTCATTTCATCAAGCTCAAGATAAAAATTCTTTGCTTTATCTTCCATCATTGTTTTCATTTCTGTCATCATTACTGTAAATTCATTTTCCTTTTCAGCAATCTTTTTATTAGTATCAATAAGAATATATACAAAATTAAATAAATCATCAACAGTAACTGATTCAAATAATGGAGCAATTTTAATCAGTAATCCCTTTTCTGTTTTTCTTAATTCAGAACATTCAATAAATTCATTTCCATCAAACACCCAACTATTTGGGATACCAATTTCCAATTCATACCATAAATTATCAGTATTTCTTTTTAATGAAATAAAATTATTACTTAGTGGTTGAAGTATTTCAGTTATTGTATTCATTTAAATTAAGTATGTTAATATTATTGATAATGAGAACCAAAAAATAATTTTTTCTTTGGTTTTTAAAATAAAAGGAGTTTCTTTTTTAAAATAAAAAACTGCAATAGTTTTAACTATGAAACTAAAACTAATAAAAACAACATATGTTATCGATAAAATAAACATTAACTGATATAATTCATAAAAAAATTCTTCCATATTATTTATTCAGTATGTGATTGTCCTTGTGACTGTTGATTATTTGGAATGTTCGTATCTGTACTAAAGTACTTTACTAATTCACTTAATTGGGAATTTATTAGTGTAATTTTAGACATTTTTTTTATCATTAGTTTAATTTTTTTACTGTAATTCATGTTAGGTTCTTGAGCAAGACGAACTAACTCTAATTCATGATAATATTTATCATTTTGTAATTTATTATTTAAATCAACTTTTAAATCTGGCATAATCAACTATTTTTATTATATTATTATTTATGGCCATAAAAGTACATTAAAAATTTATATTATGCAAATGTTTTATTGTACTAATTCAAAAATATTTGTTGTTTTATTAATTGAGAGGTCGTAAATATTATATAATTCAATAAACATTTTAACAAATGTTTTATCATTTGGTTTATCAATGTTAAATATATTTAACCAGAATATTTCATATTCCCCCAGAGTTAGAGGAATATCTTTTGTGTAGAATAAACTATAATAGTAATCGTAAAAATAATTAATAAGTTCTTTATTTTCTGTAAAATCAATATTTTCTTTTAAAAAATCGTCACAATTTTTTTTATAACACCAAAGATAATGATTTCTAATGTCTTCATCAACACTTAAACTCTCTTTATCAATATAATATTTAAAAATATAGTTAGTTAAATTAATGGTAAAGTCCCGATAAATTTCAACTCTTTCTTTAATTAAGCTGTATTTTTGATTGTTTTTCATTTAACAATATCAAATTTATATAATTATTTTGTATAACAAAATAAAATAATTGTTTTACAAATATAAGATAAATTTGTAAACAAACAAACAATTTTCTTACTTAAAAACCCCTATTTTCTTTAATTGTTTTGGTGTTTAAATAATTAGTTGGATCATAATCCAATAGATGTTTCATCTTATTAAATGATGTATCTATATTCTCCTTATTAGTATTATGAGATTCAATTAATTTTTTTGTTGATTTTACTGCAAGAACATTATCACCATCAGTATAAAAATCATATTTTAGAACAATATTACGAATTTCTTCATTTAATTCACCCTTACTATTTAATGTATTTCCAAGACCTTTTAAATTTAAAACATAATAATCCTTCATTTGATCTTCATTAACACCATTAATAACATTTTTTAATTTAAAGTTAATAAAATTATTTTTACCATGAACATCATATTTACCAATAAGAGCCGATTCTTTAATTCCATCCCTTTCATTCCATCCAGATTTTTCTTTATTGAATTGATCTTTTTCCATTCCATTTTCAATTGGTTGAGTATCTTTATTATACATTGGTGCTTCTGCACGAAATTCCATTTTTTTTATTCTTTGATCATAAAGTTTTTCACCCATATCAGCCTTCATTCTTTCTTCAAATCTTTCATCTGGTTTATTATCAAAAATAAAATCACCCAAACCAAGACGATATTTTTCAACTTCACTCATTTCATCATCCGTTAAATTTCGTTTTGGAATTTCATCACCCTTATCATTTGTTGAATTACCAACATTTTTAAATGATTCACCTTTAGTTGTTTTTAATGAATTTTTTTCAAGGTCAGCCCCCAATTTTTGGGGATTTTTTCCCACATCTGTTTGTTGTTCTTTCCATTGTAGTTCCTTCTCAATATTAATTATTTCACCAGTACCACTATTTTTCATGTCACTTTTAAAATTTTTAGTATTTTCAGTACCTAAACGATCTTTCATTACTAATGACGATGGTTTTCTATCTTCGGTCATCTTTTTTAATTTTTTATGATATATTGAATATGTTTCTAATTCCTCATCCAAATTATTTAATGTTGTTTTTATTTCGTTTTCTGTCAGTCCAGCATCCATCATACCTCTTGGTACTCCCGAACTTTGATCGACAGGATTTGGTGTGAACGCCATTGATGATGAACTATCATCAATGATACTTTCTCCATCTTCATTTACTGAAGATAAATTTTTATTAAGATTTTTCATATATTTAACAATTTTATTTAAAAATATTTTAATTTTATTTTCTCCCCATGATGACCATGCTCCATTTGTTAATGTATCTAAAACAGTTCTTGCAGCATCGTATTCATTTTTACCAGCATTGATTTCATCATTATAAATATCTTCCATCGCTAAAACACCCTCATCTACCTTTTCGGGTAAATCTTCGTGTTTTGTTGATGCAAAATCCATTACATCTTTTTTCTTCATTGTATTAGCTGCTTTTCTTATTTTTTCACTAACCTTATCTGGACTAATTTCACCAGTTTGAACTGCTCGAACAATTCCCATAAATCTTTGTTGAGCTTTGGATTTAGCTTCCTCTTCAATTTTTTTTGTTTTAATATCATTTTGAATTATATCTAAATCATTTTTATTCATATTATTTAAACTACCATATGCTTCACTATTTTTTTGAATATAATCAATTTCTGTTTCTTCATTTAAAAAATTAACATATTTTTCAAATTCCTGTGGATCTGTTAAATAATTACTTTCACCAATAAAAGTAACGCCATGCATAATGGGTCTTTTCATTGTTTTACCATTTTTACTCCAAGCAGCAGGGCCTGCATATCCAACATAACCAGCAGCACCACCTGCACTACCAGCACTTGTTGTTTCTTCAAGATTTTCATCTTTATTTAATTCTTTATTTATCTTTTTTTCTCCCTTTTGTTTTAACTGATTAATACCACTTTTATCTCTTCTCTTTTTTTCCTTTGGAATTGCCATTTTATATTTTTGAATATATTTTGGAGAATTTAATACATATTCATTAAATATAATATTCATAATTGTTTCGTTATAATGATAACCATATTTTTCTTCACCATTCTCGGCCATTTCATTATATACCGCAGATAATTTAGGATCTGAAAAAACTAATGATTCAGTTTTGTCTAATTTAAATATTTTTTTCTTTAAAGACTGTTCTTTTTCAGTTAACATATTATTAACTTCGTTTAATTTTATATCGTTTTTTTTCATGGTATTATCAAAATTTTTTTCAAAATTATTTGATTGTTGACTAATAGGTTCTTTATTAGTTGGTTTAAATGTTACTTCGTTCATATTTTACTCCCTTAAATTCATCAATATAAATTATTTGATATCGGTCTTCCAAAAGTCTCTTTTATGCCACAACACTTTATATACAGCCTCAAGAGAATTTTTTATTGTTGAAATTAATTCATTTCTTGATTGACTATTTTGTTTTTTTAATGTTTTTTTCATTTCAACATCTAAATCATTATCAATAAAATTTTTAATTTCTTTTCTAATAAACTCTTTTATCTCATTTTGTGTCATAATACATATCAAATATTTTTTATAAATACTGAAAAAAATATAAAAAAAACCCACATTGTTTTTAATATGGGTTCTTTTTATTTGATATTTATTTTTGTATTAAATTATCATTCCAATATTTAAAGAAATTTTCATAATATAATTCAATATTTTTTACAATGTTTTTATTTTCTGGGTTGTCAGGAGAAAAATCATCTAAATAATTAATTTCAACGCCACTATCTTGTCTCTCTGGTTTTATTTTAAATATAAATCGAATTATTCCATTTATTATCCCACCCCAAAAAATGTAATTGTTTGTAACTACTAGATCAATAAAATTAACATGAATGTTTGCATTATCAAAGAATGTTAAAAATTTGTCTTCTTCTATTTTTTGGTCATAAACATTTTTTTTATTAATAGTATTATTAATATTTTCAACTAAATTAAGTTTTCTTGTAATTTTTAACATTTCCCTCATATCCAAATCTTTATTTTTTGATTGGGGTAATGATTTATTTATAAAATTTTTAAAATTCAACATATTCATTTAATTTTAAATAAATACAAGAATATTATTATTTAACTAAAAGTTTATTAAAATTTTGAATATTGAATAATGGATGAACATCTCTTGAATTCTCAAAATAGTTACTTTTAAAAACAATACCATTAAAATTAGTAGTTTCTTTGTGATAATATTCAAATTCAATACTTTTTTTTAATATATTATGTTCATCACATAATTTTTGAGAAAGAAGAATGGTATTTTTAAGTTGCTTTGCTGGGATATTTTCCCAAAATTTATAACCTAACCAATTTTTCATTTTAACATTATTAGAATCACAAATTTCATTTAACCAATTAATATATGTTTCATCATTTGTCTTGAATAATGATCCCATATTTTCAAGTACAATTGATATTGATTTAATATCGACATCTTTGATTCCAATAAAATCTGAATAATATTTATTATCATAATGTTGATATACAATGCCATCTCTTGATATTGTATATGTGTTCCATGTTTTTGTTTTAAAAAAATCTTTTTGTTTTAATCTTGTAATATGATAATTATTTTTTCTTAAACTTCTTGCTAGAATTATTTGACTTTTATCATTTTCTATTTTATGATAATTAATATCATTAATTTGATATGTTACAGTATCTATATTAATCATTTTTAATATTTTATATATTATTTCATTTCTTCTAATATTCGTAATGTGTCATCAAATTCATCAATAATTCTCATTGCCTCATCAAATGTCATGGCAATAACCCTTCTTTTTCCGTTGATTGAAAAAATTCCCAATGTTTCCATATCACTAAAATATTCATCAACAATTTTATTTGAATTTTGAATGTTTGTTTTTTCTGAAAGTAATTCTTTTAGTTTAATCCCACTAATAACTTTATTTCCAATCATTAATTTACCTTCTCCGTAAATGAATTTGAATGATAACGATCCTTTTTTGTGTATATTTTTTCAAATTTATTTTGATTTAAAACAAATAAATTATATTCAAAATATTCTCTAAAATAAATACCTGCGAAAATAATTATTTCACAAAAAACAGATATAATAATAAATAATGTAATATTTTCAATATCAGATTCTTCGTTATTTGTTTTTGTTTCTTTTAACTCACCCTTTAATTCGGTTAATCGATCTGTTAACTGTTTATCAATAAGATTAATTTCATTTTGATTTTGATTAATATTCTCAACATTTTTATCAATGCTTTCTTGATATTGTTTTCGAACTGAAATAAAATATAGAGGAGTTTCTGAAAGTTTTTTTCTTAGGTCATCATTACTTTTTCTTAAATTTTCATTATCATTAAAATAAACAATTTTTTTTGTTTCAAACAATGCTGAAATACTATCCATTGTTATTACATTTTCTGTTTTGGCGATTGTATTATCATGTGTTTTAGTTGAAGCTAAATTTCTTGAACCAATAATAGACAAATAAAAACTTAAACTAATAATACTAAAAGAAACAATTGTCCAACTCAATAGACTCATTTTTAATTTTTTTCTGTTTGCAACAAAATTAAATGAAAAACTCCCAACCAAATATCTTTTTATTATTTCAAATATTGTTAGAAATATTATAGTAAAAAGAACAGACAATAATGTCGCCCAAATCCCAGATGCAAAATTTACCGAAATTGCTTTAAACAAACCGGGAAATACTAAAAAGTATGCGAAAAATATTGACCCGACATTCCCAATAAAAGAAAATAAATATAGCCATCTGTCAAGTTCCTTATAGTTACCCTCAAAATCATTTTGTATTATTTTTTTTCTTAAATCATTATATTTCTTTAATTCCATTTTTATATAGTAAAATATTAATAATTATTTAATTACGAACATGATAAGGAAGATATTCCATTATCATCTAAATCTACAGTTATTAAATAGTCGAAATTAATAATATGATTATGTTCAACAATTAAAACTTTTTTCATATTATTTTTTATAACACTAATTATTTCAATAAATTCTTCAACTCCATCATCGTCTAATTTTCCCATAACTTCATCTAATAAAAAAATTAGTGGTTTTGCTTTTACATTGATTTGGTTTAATCCAAACTTTAATAAAATACTTGAAAAAGTTCTTTCTTTACCTGATGAACTAATACAATCAACAATAGAATTTGGTCTATTG
>Ga0307378_10013124_pt1 | contig 10512 bp, 5 predicted proteins | sample UN1MG_FD_202238 | JGI IMG/M metagenome (GOLD analysis project Ga0307378, IMG submission 202238) | Soil microbial communities from Risofladan, Vaasa, Finland - UN-1 | ecosystem: Environmental > Terrestrial > Soil > Coastal area > Acid sulfate soil | place: Finland: Risofladan, Vaasa | collected...
ACCATGAGCAGGGCACACGAACGAGTTATGTCCATCTTGGGTCACGAAAACCGCGTCATGAACTCGGTGTTTCGTTCGACACATTCAAAAGTGGCGGCAGTCCTCGATCTAAAGGACAACCCGATTGTGGAGGTGGCTGGCCAGTTCAGCCAGCAGCAGCCCAGCGCGGCGTTGCCCCAGCTCTCCGAATCACTGACGCAGCTCGCTCTGCAAAAGGTTCAGGAAGAGATGGGCAAGTCGACTGCGGTCAACGACCCCATGGAAGCCGAGAACGAGCGCTTGCGCCGTCAGCTCGAAAACCTGCGACTACAGAATCAGCTCGCAGAAGAGACTGCCAAGCAGCAGCAGGCGCAGCAACCTCAGCAGCCAGCAGCTCCGCAGGGCGGTGGCGGTATGCCTCCAGCCCCGGCAGGTGGTATGCCGGGCGGTGAGCAACAGATGCCGCCTGATATGGCTGCGATGTATGGAGCCGGGCCGGGTCCTGAACAGGGCGGTGGCGGCGGCGAGATGGGTGGCGAAGACATGGGCGGCGATCCCATGGAAGCGATCCGTCAGGCTCTCGGCGGTCAAGGCGTTTAGCTAACCGTTCCTGCAAGACATGGCAACCTCAGTGGCGAGGGCATCTAATGTTCAAAGTGGCAGGCAAGATCATCAGCATGGCAGACGACCCGCGGTTCATGGGAGACCCTGAATTTCGCGCACGGTTCGATCCTGTGCTGGAGTTCGACAAGCACGCGTCAATGCCGCAAAGCAGCTTTGCGCTAGTGCTCAAGGGGATGCAGGAGCACAGGCATTACCCGGTCCACACCAAGGAAGCCTGCGCTTTCTCGGCAAGCTACTTCACACGCGAACACGACACGCTCCACCCGGTGTTTCAGGCAGTGGCGGCGACACAGCTCAAGATCGCCTGTGAAATACACGGTGTCCCTGTGAGTCCTGAAATCGAGCAACTGGTTCACGCGCAGGTACGCTCCAACGTGGTTGACCTGCGCAAGCTCGGGTCCGACGAACTGGTCCCTGAGACTCGTGCCGAACAGTTCAACAAGATGGCGAACTGGTGGTTGGAGAACGAGCGCCACATGACGCTCGACGAACGCAACACCAAGGCCGACCGGCTGGTCAAGGAAGCTGAGGAGCTTGACCTACGCGTCGTCCATCCGCGCATCATCAACTACACGACCAAGCCACAGATTGGTCCTCGCTTCAAGATGGCTGTCGACATCCGTGCCAAGATCTGTGAGCGCATGGGCCTTGAAGGCGGCGCCACTGAATACCGTGAACTGGCGCGTGGACTTGACGGCACCATGGTAAAGCGCGCCGTCGAGCGTCTCTTCACAGCCGACGAGAAGTTCGGTATGAAAACGTACTACGGCAAGATCGCCGACCCGTACGTAGCGGTCTTTGGCCCCTCCGAGACTGTGCTGGACCAAGAGAAGACGGCCAGCAACGAAGCGATGCGCTACAAGCTGGACACGATTGCGGCCCAGTCCTCTGATTACATCGAAGGACTCAGCTCGGCCGGTGTTGCTCAGTTCAAGAAGGACCCGTATGGTACGTTCATGGGCTGGCCCAAGGTCATGCAGGACTACGTGCTCGCCAAGTTTGAGCACGAAATGCACGATGCCGCTACTGATGAAGAAGGCATTTCGCAGCACATGACTGACGACGAACTGAAGCTGCGCACCAAGAACCTCAAGGACGGCAAGGAAGAGTACGACAGCCTCCACAAGCTGAAGCGTAAGGGTAAGCATCCGACGATCACGAACATGCCGATTGCTGTCGCCTCCAAAGCGTAAGATGAATGCGAAAGATACTAACCGTCGAAGCATCGCCGATGGCCTACCGGGACTTGGATGTCCATGGCTGGCCCGACATTGATCCTTTGACAGTGCTCGACGCGTTCAACGACTGGGCAGTCGAAGACGGCATTGAGGTGCGTCAGGAAACGCTGGACAAGGTTCTGGCTGTTCAGACTGTGCTGGTCAACGACCTCCCTTTCATCGACGCCTACGCCTTCGAGAAGACTGTTGAAGGGCTCAACGGTCGGTCACCCATGTTCGGGTACTGGCCGACAGCTCCGATGCCTGCCGAGATTGCGCTGGCTGTTGAGGTGATGCACCGGCTGCGCCCTGACGAGGAGTTCGGTATCAACGTCAAGCGGTATATCCGCGAGATGCTGGGCTACCACGGTGTCGGTGCGTGGCCCGAGAATCTGGAGTTCCTTGTCGAGACAGCGTGCCGTGGTTTCGAGGCTACCTGTCACGAGATCCACGAAGGTAAGACAGAGATGGCCAAGGTTCAGCTCGAAAAGTTGAAGGACATCAAGGACTACGTGAAGGAAAGGATCGCGGCATGAATCCGGTTCCTCCTGAATTCGTCAAGGCTGCCAACCTGCTGAATCTTCTGAAGCTGGTAGGCAAAACCGAAGGCAGCCACCCGTTTATGGCGTCACTCTACGCCCCTCTTGCTCTAGGTGATTTCCTCGAAAGCAGGAAACAGCGACAAGAAGGTGGCCGGGGCATGGTACCGTTGCTTGGAGGACTGGCTCTTAGCGCCATGGCAGCACCGCATATCGCAGACCCAGTTTCAGCCTACATGAAGAAGAACCAGTTGCAGTCGGCGGGGCAGCTCGCCAAACACTTGCTCGGACGATTCTCGAAGCAAGTGGCGCCACGAGTCGGAGGCTTGGTATGACGTTAGGCGGAGCAGGATCTGACAGCGGTGGTGGTGGCTTCAGTCGCGACGGTGGCGGCGCGGACGTCAATGGTAACTACCCTCACCCGTTCTTTGGGATCTCCGACAAGTACATCCCGACGACTCAGAAGGAAATGTACCGCTGGGTACAGTACGTCTACACGATCAACCCGATCTTCAGTCGAGTCATCAACAAGATGGCTGGCTACGTCACAACCGACCTGATCTACGACATCGAAGATCCGCCCGCCGAGAAGTTCTGGCGGACCATGCTCGAAAAGACTATCGGCTACAAGTTGATGGAGAAGTTGGCGTTGCTCGATCTGCTGAGCTTCGGTAATTCGTACATCCGCTTCATGTACCCGAAGCAACGCATGCTGATCTGCCCAAACTGCGGCCAGCGTTACCCGATCAACAACATTGATTACACGTTCTCGGGGTTCCGCTTCAGAGGCCGGTGCACCGCCTGTAGCTACAGCGGCGTCCTCAAGGCCGAAGACAAGCCGACACGCAACAGAACCAAGATCAAGCTGATCCGCCTCGACCCGCGTTATGTCCAGCCGATCCATGAGCCGATCAGCGGAGCTACCGAGTACATGTACTCGGTGCCCAAGTCCCTCGCCAACCTGCTGCGCGAGGGAGCCAACCGCAAGACCAAGCTCGAAGTGATCCTTGAGAACATTCCGCTCGAAGTGATTGAGGCAGTCGAGAAGGGCTACCTCGTCAAGTTTCCAGCAGACTCGATCTACCATCTCAAGTGGCACTCGATCAGCCGTGACGACAACTCGTTGGGCGACATCCCGTTCCTGCCTGTCTTCAAGGTCATCTGGCTGTATCACACGCTGTGGCGCGCGCAGGAAGCAGTCAGTCTTGAGCACACGCTGCCATGGACGTTCCTGAGCCCGGCAGCAACCAGCGGTGGGCAAGAGCCCATCATGAACTACGACTTGGCGGGCTGGAACCAGTTCATGCGCGAGACGTTGATGCGCATGCGCCGCGACCCGAACTACATTGCAATGACACCGTTCCCGGTTCAGGAAGTGAACCTGCGGGGTGACGCCAAAGCACTCGACAACTGGCAGGGGCTCGAGCACCTCAAGGAAGCGATTGCGACAGGCATGGGCATTCCGCCCAGCTTTCTGTTCGGAGGAGCGACGTACAGCTCAGCCAGTGTCGAGTTGCGCGTGCTCGAAAACGACTTCAAGAATATCCTGCTTCAGCTCGACGACATGCTGGAAGACTTCGTGGTGCCCAAGATCGCTCGCTACTTCTCTGTGAAGAAGGAAGAGATCTACCACGAAGACTTCAAGATGGCTGACGACATTCAGCAGCGTCAGCTTGCTGTCGCCTTGTTTGACAAGGGCGTCATCTCTGAAGAGAAGCTCAGCATTGATCTGGGCTATGACCCTGAAGAAGAACGCGTCAAGCGTGACGAGGAGTTGCGCCACAAGATGAAGGTGCAGCGCGAGATGATGATCGCCGAAGCAGAAGCCCAAGCTGAGATCACAAAGATTCAGGCCAAGGCGCAATACGAGGCGAACCAGATCATGCAGACCGGCCAAGATCCGTCAGAGGAACCGGAGCAAGAAGAGGCTCAGTTCGGTAACTCGAATCGGACCTTCACCAACAACCCTGACATTCTCAAGATGCAGGTGCAGCGGTTCTTGCAGACGCGGACTCCGTTGCAGCGCCAGCGTGAACTTGAGACCATACGGGCAACCAATCCGGAGTACGCACGGTCGATCGAAAAATCGATGGCCGAGACTGACTCCAGAATGGCGGCTATCAAACCTCTGCCGGTACAGAAGCCGGGTAAACAGGGACCAGCTCGACAAGTTATCTAGTAGGGAACCATGGCCAAGGCGAAGAAGTCAGGGTCGAAGCCTAAGCCAAAGCCGAAGCCAAAGCCGAAGCCAAAGCCAAAGCAGAAGCCCAAACCTCAACCAAAGAAACCGCGCAAAGCAGGCGGTCCACGCGTAAAGACCGCACAGGTCGAGGTCGTGGACCGTGTTCTGGAAGAGACACGGCGTAGATCAGAGTTCACGGCTCAGCCAAAACAGAGCGGTGCCGAAGATCTGATGCCTGTGTTTTACTCGTTCAAGTTCACGACAGCGTGGCAGGGATTCGCCACTGAAACCGATAAAACCCGCTGGGAACGCGAGCGTCGTCTCTACGGCATCATCAAGATGTCGAAGCGTTTTGCGATCCATGAGTCAGACCAGAGCCGCCTCACGATCAAGTACACCCAATCCAGTGCGTGGACGGCTATAACTCACGTGTACCTTGAGTTCAGTGACAACGAGCGAAAAGTGCCCGCAGCAGAGATGCACAAACACACGGACCCGATGCACCTTCTGGAAGAGTTTGGCGGCTAATGAGCGATTACCACGACCGCTTCTTCAACTACGCCGAGAACATCCGGAAACGGACAGCGGAGATGCTGCCGACCGAGAGCCGGAAGCGGACGCTTGAAGTAAAGAACATCAGGTTGGAAGACACGTCACCAGACCGCATTCATCGCTGGGACGAATTCCAAAAGGCCAAGGAAATTGGCGGATCGTTTCTTGGGCGCGTCGTAGCCGACGTCACGCTGCGCGACAAGAAGACAGGTAAGGTCGTTGACGCAAAGAAGGATCACACGCTCACCTACTTCCCGCACATGAACGCGCTGGGAAGTTACATCGTCAATGGCAAAGAGCTTCAGGTCGTCAACCAGTTGCGGCGTCTTCCCGGCGCCTACCCGACGATCAGGTCTGACAACAACGCCGAAACAAAGATCACGGCAGCCGGTCTGAACCACAACACAGTCTTTGATCGTGAGTCTGGTGACCTCCTCCTCAAGGTGCGTTCGAGCCATCTCAAGCTGGTGCCGTTACTCGAAGAGATGGGTGTCAAGCGGGACACCATGGAGAAGGCGTTCGGCAAAGATCTTGTCGACCACAACATGTCCAAAGCCCGCAAGGGTTCAGAGCTGAGTCGTTTCTTCAAACTGACACGCCGCATCGCAGAGCCTGCGACGCATGAAGAAACCAAGAAGGTTACCAACGAGTGGTTGGCGTCGAAGAAGGTTACGATCGCCAAGGACACCATTGGGACAGATCACGCGCATGTCTCACCTGAGTTGTATCTCGACTCGGCCAGAGCTGCCGTAGAAGTGGCCCGCGGTAAGCGCAAGCCAGCCGACATGGAGAGTCTGGTCTACAAGTCGATCCACAGCATCGAAGACTTCGTGGACGAGGCGATGGAGCGTTCAACTCAGTCCATGCAGAATCGAACCGCGTATCTGATGGACCGAAAGTCCAAGATCAACGCGATCCTTAGCCCGGCGCAACTCAGCAAGCCGATCATCAACAAGTTCGTGACCAGCGAGTTCACACGCTTCTCGAACCAGAACAACCCGCTCGACATTCTGGGGACCATGCACACGGTCACCATGTTGGGTGAAGGCGGTATCCAATCCAGTCACGCCATTACTGACACGCTGCGTAACGTGCACAACAGCCATGCCGGTTTCCTTGACGTGGTCCATACACCAGAGAACAGTTCGATTGGTGTAGTGACCCACCTTGCGCACGGTGTAAAGAAGAAGGGCAACCAGCTCTACCAGCGAGTCTTTGACACCCACACAAACAAGATGGTGGACGCGACGCCAATCGACGTTGCGCGCGGCGGGCTCGGCTTCCCTGATTATTACAAGCAGGTCAAAGGCAAGTTCGTGCCTCGCAAGGCCAGCGTGATTGGTATCAGTAATGGCGAGATCAAGACCGTCAAAGCCAAAGAGCTGCGCTACGTCATACCGAACAGCTCGACCCTGTTCTCAGCAGTCACTAACGGCATCCCGTTCATGAACGCCAACAGCGCCAACCGGATGCTCATGGCTGATCGTCACATCGAGCAGGCTGTTCCTTTGACTGATCCTGAGTCCCCGCTAGTGCAGGCAGACATGCACGGCAAGCCTTACGACCAAGTCATGGGCAACCTGATCGGCTATGTGGCCCAGAAGCCGGGGCGAATCAGCAGCGTCAAGAAAGACAAGATCGTCGTCAAGTACGATAGTGATTCCAAGCCGACTGACGTACATTTCCCGACCGACTACCCGATGAACGGTGAGTCGTACTTGACGCTGGCACCCAAGGTGAAAACCGGCCAGCGCATCAAGCCGGGCCAGCAATTGTTCTCAACCAACTTCACACGCAACGACAGCTTGGCTCTCGGCAAGAATCTGACTACAGCCATCATGCCATGGCGCGGTCTGAGCTATGAGGACGGCATCGTCATCTCAGAAGCAGCCGCTCAGAAGTTGATGAGCACGCACAAGCACGAACTAGAGGTCGACAAGACTGGCGGTGTGGAGGTGGGCCATGACAAGCTCTTCGCACATTTCCCCGATCAGCGCGAGCGACACGTCGCGGGGCGAGATCAAGCCTTACCGAAAGTCGGACAAGTCCTCAAGACAGGAGACCTCGTCATCCCGGCGATCTCACCTGTACGCATTGACGCCGATACTGATTATGGACGCGTTCACAAAGCTCTCAGATCCCCTTTCAGAAACAGCTCGGTCTACTGGGACAACGACGCCAACGGAATCGTAAAGAAGGTCATCAACACGCATGGCATGACACGTGTCTACGTCGAGACCAAGGAGCCGTTGGTTGTCGGCGACAAGATCTCGACGCGCGCAGGCAGCAAGGGCATCGTGACGGCTGTGATCCCTGATAACCAGATGCCCCGCATCAAGGCGTCAGGCGACCCTGTGGACGTCCTGTTCAATCCCTACGGTATTCCGGGGCGCGTCAACCCGACCTTCCTGATGGAGAACGCGCGTTCAAAGATCGCCGACAAGACCGGCAAGACTGAAGTGGTCAAGAGCTTCGACACACAGGCGACGCCGAGCATTGTGGGCTCAACGCTGGCCGATCTGAAAAAGCATGGTCTGAGCGACACAGAGACCCTGTTCGACCCGACGCACCAGACTGACCACAACAATGTGATGGTCGGTAAGAACTACTGGCTCAAGCTGAAGCATCAGGTCCGCAACAAGATGTCTGGGCGCAGCCACGAAGGCGCCTACACCAAGGACGAGCGCCCGAGCCGTGGCGGCGGAGAATCGGCGCAGAGCATCGGCCCGCTCGAGGTTTACTCGCTGATGAGCGGCGGCATGACCAACTTCCTGCGAGACGCAACAGGTATCAAGGGCACCAAGAATTCTGAATACTGGAATGCGTTCCAGCTCGGTCTTCCAACGCCACAGCCCAAGACGCCCCTCATCATGGAGAAGTTCGAACACTATCTCCGCGGTGCAGGTATCAACGTGACGCGTCACGGCAACAAGTTGAAGGCATCACCCTTCACTGATAAGGACATCTTGGCGCGCAGCTCTGGTGGCATCACGACACCTAACGTGCTGCGCACAGGCAAGAACGGTCTTCACCCGGAACGCGGCGGTCTCTTTGACCCGGCAATCACTGGTGGCTTCGACGCCATCAAGTCGAACCATATCGAGTTGCCTGAGCGCATGCTGAACCCGCTGTACGAACACCCGGCTGCCAGCGTCCTCGGTTTGTCTACCAAGGAGCTGAATGGCTATCTGTCTGGCAAGACGGAGCATGAGGGTAAGTACGCAGGCGAAGCTCTGGCGGCGATGCTTGGCAAGATCGACGTCAAGGCTGAGTTGAAGGAGACGGCTACTGCGCTGAAGACTGCGCCCAAGACGAAGCGCGACAAGATGCTGCGCCGCCTCAAGTATCTCAACTCTCTGGACCAGCTCGGGTTGAGCCCGCAAGAGGCATACACCAACAAGCTGATCCACGTCATTCCTACAAAGTTCAGGCCGATCTACGACCTGCCTGATGGATCGCTCAACGTAGCTGATGCCAACCACGGCTACCGTGAGATCTTGTTCGTGGCTAAAGAGCTTGAGCGCCTCAAGAACATGGGAGCCGATGACGAACACCTCGCTCCGTTGCGCAAAGGTCTCTACGAGGCTTACAGCGGCCTCACCGGCCTGACCGAGCCGCTGACCCGCTCAGGGTCTTTTCGCGGGTTCATCTCGAACATTGCGGGCGCACAGAACAAGCATGGCCTGTTCCAGTCAAAGGTCGTGGCTCGCCGCCAAGATCTGTCTGGCCGGTCAACCATCATCAATGCTCCGCATCTTGGCATGGACGAGGTCGGCATCCCTTACGAGATGGCGCAGCAGATCTACAAGCCGTACATCGTGCGCGAGCTGGTGACCAGCGCTGGCCTCAAGCCTGTCGATGCTCGCGAAGAAGTGGAGAAGGGTTCTGAGCGTGTCGATAAGCTGATTGAAGTCGTCATGCGCAACAGGCCGGTTCTCCTGAATCGGGCATCGTCACTGCACAAGTTCTCGACTATCCCATTGTTGCCGCATCCGGTACGCGGCAAAGCGATCCAGCTCAACCCACTGGTCTTTGGCGGGCTCAACGCTGACATCGACGGCGACACTGTGGCAGTTCATGTGCCCCACTCGGAAGCTGCGCGCGAAGAGCTTCTGCGTAACCTGCCGTCGAAGCAACTGTTCTCGCCCAAGAGCGGAGGCGTCCAGCACTCTGTAGGCGCCGAGGCAACACTGGGGCTTTACATGGCGACCAAGCCCAACAAGTTGCTGGACACCGTTGAAGTCAGCAGCCCTGAAGCCGCACTCAAGCTGCTTCGTGAAAACCAGATCAAGATGAACCAGCCGCTCAAGTACCAGAAGCAGACATGGACGGCTGGCCACTTCCTGATGAATCAGATCTTGCCGCAGCCCTACCACTTCGATTCGCCGAGCGTGATGAACGGGGCAAGCTGGCGTAAGATGACCAACGACATCGCTCAGACGCATCCGGAACAGGCGGGACAAGTCATCTCCAAGATGAAGGATCTTGGCTTTGATGCGTCGAGCCGCCTCGGCTTCTCGATCGACTTGAAGAGTCTGGTCGTAGCCGAAGTCGAGCGTGACGCGATCGCTAAAGAGGTAACTAAGCGCGCCAAGACGGACCCAGTCAAAGCAATTGAATGGGGCACAAAGCAGATGGATCGCATTCTCAACGATCTACCGGAGGACCACCCATACAAGATGATGACCTTCGGGTCGGGTGCTAAGAACAAGCACAGGGTCAACGTGCGGCAGCTCATGTTGGCGCCGGTCGGTGTTACCAACAACAAGGGCGCAGTTGTGCCTGTCCCGATCCTGCGCAGCTACGCTGATGGGCTCGACACTGCTCAATACTGGGCGACCCTGCCCGGCGCTCGTAAGGGTATCGCTGACCGGGCTGTCTCGACACAGGAGACAGGAGCCTTTGCCAAGGAGTTGCTGAACACCACGATCAACACGCGCATCACGTCAAAGGACTGTGGCACCAAGCAAGGTATCCAGATGGCGGCGGACCATCCTGACTTTGTCGGCCGTTACATGGCCAGTGGAGCCCATGGCGGTGAGCTGATCTCGGGCGCAATGGCCTCTGCTCTGCAAAAGAAGGGCGGCACGTACTCGGTGCGCTCACCCATGACCTGCGAGCTGACAGACGGTGTCTGCCAGAAGTGCGCCGGTCTCAACGAGTCGGGACAGAACTTCCCTGTCGGCTTCCACCTTGGAGCTTACGCGGGTACGACTATCTCTGAGCCGATCACACAGATGGTGATGCGCGCCTTCCACACGCAGGGAGCTATCGGCGGTCAGGAAATCGGGTTCAAGAGAGTCAGGCAGATCTTTGCCATGCCCGAGAACATCAAGGGCAAGGCAACGCTGGCACAGACTGAAGGCACCGTCGATAACATTGCCGAAGCTGCTGGCGGCGGCTGGAACGTAACTGTTGA
>Ga0307378_10013127_pt1 | contig 10508 bp, 11 predicted proteins | sample UN1MG_FD_202238 | JGI IMG/M metagenome (GOLD analysis project Ga0307378, IMG submission 202238) | Soil microbial communities from Risofladan, Vaasa, Finland - UN-1 | ecosystem: Environmental > Terrestrial > Soil > Coastal area > Acid sulfate soil | place: Finland: Risofladan, Vaasa | collected...
GTCATCTTGCCCGCGCCAACCTCGCTATTGCCGGCCCAGGTCATGACCGCACCCTCGCCGACCTGCGGACCTTCGAACGACACCTTCGAATGGGGATCGAGTTTCGCCCAGGGCGACCAGGCGTCCCATTTATGGAAGTCGTTCACCTCGCCGAACACCTTTGACGCCGGAGCGTCGACGGTAACGGAGCGCTCGATATGGAATTCGGACGGCTGGAGCGCGACGACGACCACGAACACCAAAACCAGCGCGACCAGAACGAGCAGTATTTTCTTCAGCATCGGATATCCCTCCCCAAACGGCGATCGGGCCCTATTCCTTGGGCCTTAATCGATCACAAGATCACCGAGATACGGCATGTCGATGACATTCACCACAGGCTTGATCTTCACATTTTTGCGCGCTGCCCAGGCGAGGTGCTGCCATTGGAGCGGCAGCAGTGCGGCATCCTCATAGAGGATGCGCTCAATGTCCTTGAGCACCGTGGCGCGGGCGTCCTTGTCGGTCATCGTCTGGGTTTCCAGCGTCAGCCGGTCAATGTCGGGGTTCGAGTAGTCGCCCGCGTTGTATTGCCCGTAGCCGGTCTTTCTGTCGGGCGTCATGACCAGGAACTCGTAGAAGTTCGCCGAGTCTTGCGTGTCAGACTGCCAGCCGATCATCAGCATGTCGCCGTCGCGGGCGTCAAAGCGCTGCCAATATTGCGCTTTGGGCATGGTCTGGAGATCGACCTTGATGTTGAGCTTGGCGAGCATGGCGGCGACCGTCTCGGCGATACGCGCATCGCCCGCATAGCGGTTGTTGGGGGCGATCATGGTCACCGAGAACCCATCCGCGTAGCCGGCCTCCTCCATCAGGGCTTTTGCTTTCGTGAGGTCGTAAGGCGGCGTGAGGGCGGGATCGTGGCCCGCATAGCCCGGCGGACTGAGCTGCCCCGCGGCGGTGGCTTGCCCTCGCATGATCTTCTTGGCAATCGCTTCGCGATTGATGGCGTAACTGATGGCTTTGCGGACCCGCTTGTCCTTGAAGGCGTCGACGCTGTCCTGGTTCAGCTCGAAGGTGAGAACGCGCGTCGAGGGCATGGTCACCAGCGTGCAACAGGAGGCCGCCTCGATGCGCTTCAGGTCCGTGGGCGGCACGGGCCCGATAAAATCGACATCGCCTGCAAGCAACGCGGCCACGCGCGTTGCGGGCTCCTTGATCGGCGTGAAGACGATTTCGTCGACATTGCCGGGGGAGTCCTTGTCCCAGTAATCCTTGAATCGCTCGAGTTCGAGCCGGATCCCCTGCTCCCGTTTCGTCACGATGAACGGTCCCGTGCCGCTCATATTGGCCGAAGCGAAGGACGAACCATGCTTGACCACCGCGTCCTTAGGCTGCCCCCGGGCGTCCGTCCCGGAATAAAATTCACGGTCCATGGGAAAAATGTAGGTGGCCAGATTTAGCACCAATGGATACGGCCCCTTGGTGACGAGATCGACAGTGTGCTCGTCGAGCGCCTTCGCGCTTTCGAACGGCTCGAACAGCGCCTTGAAGTCGGGGCTCTGCTTCAGACGCTCGAAGGTCCAAACCACATCGTCCGCGGTCATCTTGCGGCCCGAGTGAAACGTGACGTCGTCGCGTAGGTGAAATCGCGTGGTGCGCGCGTCGATCTGCTCCCAGCTCTTGGCAAGGCGCGGCTCGAGCGTCAGGTCTTGGCGAAAGCGCACCAGGGGATCGAACACGAGATGCGAGAGCTGGAGCGTGGCGCCGGAGAGCTGTTCATGCGGGTCGAGCGAGGCCGGGTCGGCGTCATAGGCCATGCGCAGCGTCTTGCCGCTGGCGGCCACCGCAGGGCCGGACACCAGGAGCGCGAGGACGCAAAGGGACAGAAAACGGTGCATGGACTGGACGTTGTGGCCCGAAATGAGAGGTCCCGTCCAGCCTCTTGCCTCGGAAGCTCGGGCCGATAAAGTCCCCCTCCCGCCACGAATCCTCGGAGTCTACCGCCACCGTGCCTGGCTTCTTCGTCACAGGAACCGATACCGATGTCGGCAAGACCCTCGTCTCGGCGTGGCTGCTGACTCACCTCGATGGGTCCTATTGGAAGCCGGTGCAGGCGGGAACGGAGCCCACAACCGATTCCGCCACGGTGCAGCGTCTCGCCGAGGTTCCGGTGGGGCGCATTTTGCCGGAAGCCTATCTGCTGCCCGACGCAATGGCGCCCCATGAGGCCGCGCGGCGTGCGGGCGTTACCCTCGACATGAAGAAGCTGGAGCTTCCACCCTGCGACGGGCCCGTAATCGTGGAAGGCGCGGGCGGAGTCATGGTGCCGATCACCGGTGATGCTTACATGATCGATCTCGCGGCGGCGCTCGATCTTTCGATTGTTCTCGTGGCGCGCTCCACACTCGGCACCATCAACCACACGCTACTCTCGATCGAGGCGATTCGCAGGCGTGGGCTGCCGCTTGCGGGCGTCGTTATCACCGGTCCGGAGATGCCGCATAATCGCGCTGCGATCGAGCGCTACGGTCAAATCGAGGTCATCGCTGAGATTCCCTGGCTCGATACGATCAACCGCGATGTGCTGAAGGCCATCGAACCTGAACTCGATCTCCTGAAGCTTGCAAGGTGAGGCCGTGAACGACAGTGCAAACCCGAAAGCCGCAGCCGCGGCGCGAGACGTGATCGCGCGCGACAAGCGCTATGTCTGGCACCCCTATACCCAGCACGGGACGGAGGTAGAGCCCACGGTGATCGCGCGCGCCAAGGCTGCATCGCTGTTCGACACAGATGGGCGCGAAATTCTCGACCTGATCTCGTCGTGGTGGACCTGCACCCACGGGCATTCTCATCCCACGATCAACGCCGCGCTGGCCCAACAGGCCGCGCAGATGGAGCACGTGATGTTCGCGGGCTTCACCCATCAGCCCGCGGTCGACCTTGCCGAAACGCTCGCGAAGCTGCTGCCCGGCAACCTCAATCGCGTGTTCTTCTCCGACGATGGGTCCACCGCGGTCGAGGTGGCGATCAAGATCGCCTACCAGTCCTGGATCAATCGCGGCGAGCCCCGCCGGCGCATGCTGGTCGCATTCGACGGCGGCTATCACGGCGATACGCTGGGCGCCATGTCGGTCGGGCGCGGCTCGCAGATGTTCGGCGCTTTCAAGGACTTGATGTGCAGGGTTCGCGTGCTGCCCTACCCCGCCACCTTCGAGGGCGATGACGCGGCAGACGAGCGTGAGGCGGGCGCGTTGTCGGCGTTCGAAGCGCTGCTTTCGGATCACAAGCAGGCCGTCGCGGCCTTGATCATCGAGCCTTTGATGCAAGGGTCCGCGGGTATCCGCTTCTGCCGGCCAAGCTTCCTCAAGCGCCTTGTCGACTTGGCGCAAGGCGCCGGGGTCATCGTGATCTTCGATGAGGTCGCGACGGGCTTCGGGCGCACCGGCACGCTGTTCGCCATGGAGCAAGCAGGCGTGGTGCCCGACCTGGTCTGCCTTTCCAAGGGCCTCACCGGCGGCTACATGCCGCTCGCAGCCACGGTGGCGCGGGACGGGCTGTTCGACATGTTCCTCGGCCATAGCTTCGACCGGGCGCTCCCCCACGGTCATTCCTTCACGGCCAATCCCCTGGCTTGCGCGATCGCCCTCGCCGCGCAGGGGCTCTACGAGGAGGAGCAGACCATGGCGCGCATCGGCGAGATCAACGCTCGGCACCGGGCCATGCTGGAGGTGCTGGCGGCACGGACGGACGTGTCGAAGCCGCGCGTGCTGGGCTCGGTGCTTGCGTTCGAGGTTCAGGAAGGCGGGCAGTATCAATCCGAGGCAAGCCGGAAGCTCAGAGCCTGGTATCTCGCGAACGGCTTCAACATCCGGCCGATCGGATCGACTGTCTATCTCATGCCGCCTTACTGCATCACCGACGAGGAACTGACGCGTGCCTATGGAGGCATGATCGAGGGTCTCGACCGGCTGGCCTCAGGCGCGCTCTAGCCGCCCATAGACGATGTGCCAGGTGACACGGCCGCCGAAGCGCAAATTCGTGGCGCGGATCGCGCGGCGCAGAGCGCCAGGCGTCAGCGTCGTATAGCCTTCCCGCGGCGTCAGCCCACCGACAGCCTTCATCCTGCGCAGGAAGGAAAGCGAATCGTTATCTGGCGTTAGATGTTCTTCCTCGACCACGCCGGGAATCCCCGGAAGATCGGGGATGCCGCTCGGTAGATTCTCCGTGTCGAGAATGGACCTCCACTCCGCGAAGCTGTCGGGTCCGAGCGTCGCGAAGAGCAACACGCCTCCGGGTGCGAGAAGTCCGCGCAGGCGCTGAAGGGTGGCGACAGGATCCCGGACCCAATGCAGCGTCATGCTGGTGACGATGAGGTCGAATTCGTCATGGCCGCCGGCCGTGCCCGCATCCATGACTTCGTAAGTCACTTGCGCCTGCGATTCTGAGAGGTTCCGGCGGCACTGCCCGATCATGGCCGGCGCCACATCGGTCAGCACGAAATCGCCATCCGGATAGCGCGCGACGAGATGGCGGCTGAGGAGCCCGGTGCCGCAGCCAAGCTCAAGAACCCGGGGCGCGTCGAGATCCGGCAACAGGGCCGCAAGCCTCCCCGCCACCTCCTGCTGCAAGTCCGCATGCGCCTCATAATCCGCCGCTTGCGCACCGAAACGCGCCGCGATTTCGGCGCTACGACGGGACAGAATGGGCGAATTCAAGGACATGACGGGCGCACCAGTCGGGGTGCCTCAAAGGCAGGACATGGCCGCCGTCGGGCGACCAGAGGATCGTGTCCTCCCCCCAAACCGCCTCGGACATGGCCGGCGGAACGATCACGTCGTCTTTGGAGGCGAGGGTAAGGACCGGACATTGAAGCCTTTTCTTAGCGGCCTCCGCGTCCCAATGCATCAGCCAATCGAGCCCCTCGTCGAGCCGTGCGACATTCAGCGCTTCCGGTGCGGCGAAATCCGGGGCACCGCAGGAGCGCCAGAAGGCTTCCATGGTCCCGCCAGGGTCGCGGGCGAGCCCACGCTTGAGCGCGGCGGCACGGGACTCCGGCACATGAGGGCAGAAGCGGTCGAAACCCTGGATGGAGACCAAGCCGCCGAAACGGCCTTCCGCCTCTTTCAGGAGCCACATCAGGCCCAAGGAATGGCCGATGGCGATGGCGTCCTCCGGCCAATCGGTGCTGCCTGCGGACCCATCTGCGACAAAGCCGAGATCGACCAGCGTGACCGTCGCATTGGGCAAGCGGGCGACGAGGCCCCTCCAGATGCCGGCGTGAAAGCCCCAGCCATGGACGAAAACGAAATGCATCAGGCGGAGGCCGCCTTGGGAGAGGCGCCCTTGGCGGACGCGCCCTTTGCGGCGGCGCCTTTGGCCGCTCTCGACAGCGCGCCCTGCCCCAGCACCGCGCACAAGCCATCGATATCCGCTTCCGTGTGGGCCGCGGTGAAGGCGAGCCGGACTCGGGCGGAGCCATGCGGCACCGTGGGAGGCCTGATGGCCGTCGCCCAGAACCCGGCCTCGCGGAGCCTTGCACTGAGTCGTACCGCCGCCTCCGCGGTCCCGGCGATCAACGGTACGATCTGGGTAGACGACGCCCCCGTGTCGATGCCGAGCGCGTGGACCTCTTCGCGAAAGTGCGCGGCAAGCCTTGCGACGCGAGCACGGGCGTCAACCAGGCCCGGGAGCAGGTCGAGCGCCGCGTCGATGGCGCCGAGGACCGGCGGCGGCAACGCCGTTGAATAGATGAACCCGCTACAGCGATTGACGAGATAGTCCCGCATCGCCTCCGAGCAAGCGACATAGGCGCCGAAGCTGCCGAGCGCCTTGGAGAAGGTGCCGATGACGATGTCGGCTTCGTCGGAGCGCCCGCGCCCCCCCTCGCCCAAGATGCCGGTGGCGTGCGCGTCGTCCACGATCAGCATCGCGTCATGGGCGCGTGCGAGCCGGGCGATTTCAGCCAGCGGTGCGGTGTCGCCATCCATGGAGAACACACTCTCAGTAAGGATGAACTTCGGGCGGCTATCGCCCTGGTAGGACGTCAGAAGCTCGGCGAGATGCGCGGCATCGCCGTGGTGGTATCTCAATTGGCGCACGTCCGCTGCTTTGCAGCCAAAATGCATGCTGGCGTGATTCAGACGATCGGCAAAAACGAGCGGCTCGGCGCCGAGCACGGCCCTGTCGAACAGGGCCTGAAGAACGGACGCGTTCGCTTGGAAGCCAGAGGCCATCACCAGGGAAGCGGGCTTGCTCTTCAACCGGGCGACCTTCGTCTCGATAGGGGCAAAGAGATCGAGATTCCCGGTGACAAGGCGCGAGGCGCCGGAGCCTGAGCCATACGCGGTTGCCCACTCCCGCGCGCGGCCGATCAGCGCCTCATGGAAGCGCAAGGCCAGGTAGTCGTTACTGGCGAGATTGACGTAGGTCCGGCCACCGGCCTCAAGGGTGCGGGCATCGCCCGCGGCCACGGCGGTCAACTCCCGCCGCAGGCCATCCTGCCCGAGGCGATCGAGAAAGGCCTGGTACCGGCTTTCGCTTCCAACCATGATCCTGTATTAGCGAAGGGCCTGTTCCCCAGCAATCAATGGCTTGGAGCCCGTGTCAGAAACCTTGGAAAGCCTGAATCCTATCAAGGGCGAAGCCGCCCGCGCGGAGAGCCGGCGTGAGCCCAATGGCCATGCCGAGACCCACCGGGCCGAGACCCGCCACGATTGGCAGACCATCGAGATCGTGTGCCTGCTCCGGGCGCCCCTGCTCGACCTCCTCGACGAGGCGCGTAGCGTCCACCAGCGCTACCACGCGGATGGCCAAGTGCAGCTCGCCAGCCTGCTTTCCATCAAGACCGGCGCCTGCCCCGAGGACTGCAAGTACTGCCCGCAATCGGCGCATTACACCAAGGAGACGGGGCTCGAGCGTGAAGCGCTGCTCGACGTCGACGACGTGCTGGCCAAGGCGCGGCTCGCCAAAGACGCCGGCGCCACCCGGTTTTGCATGGGCGCGGCCTGGCGTTCGGTGAAGGACGGGCCTGCCTTCGACAGCGTGTTGGACATGGTGCGCGGCGTAAGAGACCTGGAGATGGAGGCCTGCGTGACGCTCGGCATGCTCACCGAGGCCCAGGCCAAGCGTCTCGCCGAGGCCGGGCTCACGGCATACAACCACAATCTCGATACCTCGCCAGAGTTCTATCGCGAGATTATCACCACAAGGACCTACGAGGACCGACTGGAGACACTGGCCCATGTGCGCGGCGCCGGCCTGCAGGTCTGCTGCGGCGGCATCATCGGCATGGGCGAAACCATCGAGGACCGGGCGCGGCTCCTGCAAGAGCTCGCTACGCTCGACCCGCATCCCGAAAGCGTGCCGATCAACGCACTCGTGCCGGTGCCGGGCACGCCACTCGAGGATCAGCCGCCGGTCGAGCCGCTCGATCTGGTGCGCATGGTGGCGACAGCGCGCATCCTCATGCCGACATCGTTTGTCCGGCTTTCGGCCGGGCGCTCGGCGCTGACCCGCGAGGCGCAGATCCTGTGCTTCCTCGCGGGCGCCAATTCCATCTTCTATGGCGACAAGCTGCTGACCACGGCTAACAACGACGTGGACGACGACCTCGCCCTCATCGAGGAGGCCGGCTTGCGGATCAAACCGGCCAGCTCGTCGTAATCAGCGCTTTTTCTTGAGCTTCGGCGGCTCGCCGGGATTGGTATGGTAGGTGATCATCAGCATCGCCAGCAGCACCGCCGAGAACAACCCCGCCAGAGCGCCGATCCCGACGGGCGCGGTGAGTTCGCTGTGGTCGAGGACCTCCTTTGCCGCCAGACTGCCGGCCAGCGAAGCAATGATCGCGTAGATCGCCACCAATGTGGGAGTCTTCGAATCGTCAGGCCCGAAGCCGGCCCCTTTGGTAAGAATGAGATTGCGGATGACGACCCCGGCAACGGCGCCAAGGAAGCCGGCAAGAACCGCCAAATAGACAGCGCCGAAGCTGCCGCCCACCACTAGGCCGGTAACGGCTCCAACGACCGTCCCAACAAAAAGCACGATTAAAAGACTAGCTGATGTCATGTCCTGCCCCCGATTTTTCTGACTTCCTTTGAGGAATCAGCCCTTATTCCGGCGGGAGTTGAGCATGTGGCGCGAATTAGGGCAAGAAACAGAGCCACGGCTCCCGCTTGCCTTCGAACCCCTCGAACGATAGGCAAGCTCAACTTTTCTCAATAGCCCGCTAGCCATGTCCCGCATCGTCTATGTGAACGGCGCCTACGAGCCGGAACAAGAAGCGAAGATTTCGGTCTTCGATCGCGGGTTTCTATTCGGCGATTCCATCTACGAGGTCACGGCGGTGCTGGGCGGGCGGCTCGTGGATTTCGATGCGCATCTGGCGCGGCTCGACCGGTCGCTAAAGGAGATCGAGCTTCACTTGCCTGTCCCCCATGAGGGCCTACGCGAGCTGCACGAGGAACTCATCGCCGAAAACAAGGTCGACGAAGGCATCGTCTATTTGCAGATCAGCCGCGGGCCGGCCGAGCGCGACTTCGCCTATCCCGAGCCTGCCACGCCGTCCGTTGTCGCCTTCACGCAAAGTCGCCCTCTCCTCGACAACCCCTATGCCGAAACCGGCATCAAGGTCGTGACCATCCCCGACATTCGCTGGAAGCGGCGGGACATCAAGTCGACCTCCATGCTGGGGCAGGCCATGGGCAAGCAGACGGCGAAGCGCCAAGGCGCCTACGAGGCCTGGATGGTGGAGGACGGCTTCGTGACCGAAGGCACCTCATCGTCGGCATTTATCCTCGACGCCGAAGGCGTGCTCCGCACGCAACCGCTGGGGCCGCACATTCTACCGGGTGTGACGCGCCGTGCGATCCTCCGGCTCGCAGAGGACGAGGGCCTGCGCGTGGAGGAGCGTCCCTTCACTGTGGACGAGGCCTATCAGGCGCGTGAGGCGTTTCTCACGGCGGCGTCGGCCTTTGTGCTCCCAATTGTTGAGATCGACGGACACGCAATCGGAGACGGGGCACCCGGGCCGGTCGCGCGCGCCTTTCGCGCCCATTACATTGCCGAAGCCAGGGCCGCCTAGACCTCTTGCACCTGCAACGAAAGGCCGGAGCCAAGGGCCCCGGCCTTTCGTTGAGAAACAACCAGCCTATTTCCGCGCGGTCTTCCGCTTCGCGGGGCCGGTCTTACGCTTGGTCGTTCCGCTCCTCGCGGCGGCGCGCTTGAGCGGCGCCTTTTTCTTCGCCCGCGATGAAGACGATGGGCGCTTGCCGGTCGAGCGCTTCGCCGCCGGCTTGCCGGTCGCCCGGCGGTTCACCTTGCGCTCGGCCAGAGCCGTGAGTTTCTTGTCGGCCGCCTTCTCTTCCTTGAGGTTGGCGTTAAGCAGGCTGACGACGCCGTCGTGGCCGATCTCTTTCGCCCATGCGATCAGCGTGCCGTAGCGCGACATCTCGTAGTGTTCGACGGCTTGGGCACTGCCGAGGATGGCGGCATCGAGAACTTTACTGTCGTCCACCTCACCGGCGACTTCATCGGCCTCCTTGATGAGCCCGTCGATAGCCGGGCAATCGACGCCCTTGGGATCCTTGCCGAGCTTGGCGAAGACCTGCTCGAGCCGCTTTACCTGGCCTTCGGTTTCCTTGAGATGGCTCCGAAGATCGGCGCTGAGCTGCCGGTTCGTTGCCTTGTCGATCATCTTCGGCAGTGCCTTCACGATCTGATTCTCGGCGTAATAGACGTCCTGGAGAGTATGGAGAAACCGGTCCTCCATCGATTTGATGTCTTTGCTGAACAGCCCCATTGCAGTGTCCTTTCGACGTTCCTTGTTTCCGCCTCCGCACACGGTGTTCGACGTGAGGCGTGCGACGTTAAATGGCCGAAAGTCCAAGAAGTTCCAGCCCGCCACTGCTCGGCGGACGAATCAGCTATGTTTGAGGGGCATCGGCAACGTGCGGAACAACGACCAGTAAGATCGAGATATGACGCTTCCCTCCTACAAAGCGCGCCCGCGCCGGAAGATCATCGCCTTCGAGCCGGAAGTCCTGCAGGCGCTTGAGCTCCTGGCACGGGACGCCGGTATCAGCGTGCAGTCCCTGGCCGACGAGGCCTTTGCCGATCTCTTGCTGAAATATCGCTGGCCCATCTCGTTGAAGGACGCCTTGCGCGAAAGCGCGCGCCGGCTGCCCGCCAACGACGACCTCCCACCCGAGCGTCACGGCACTTAGGCAGCTATTCTTTCAGACGAGCGACGATCGCCTGAAGTGCCGCGATGGCCTCGGCGCGATCATGCTTCTTCAGATCGAGCAGCAGCTTGAACCCGTCCTGCTCTTCGCGGATGACGGAGCCCTCGCCCACCAGGTCGTCGTAGAGCCCAAGCACCTTGTAGCAGCGCAAAGGTTCGGCGAAGCCCTTCACCTTGATCGGCTGCTGCTCCTCCGTGTCGACCTCGTCCTTCACCAGCGAATAGGTTTCGTGGCCGATGAGGATGCCATCGGTCTCGGCATGAAATTCCAGCCGCGCCGTGGCGTTCA
>Ga0307378_10013129_pt1 | contig 10506 bp, 9 predicted proteins | sample UN1MG_FD_202238 | JGI IMG/M metagenome (GOLD analysis project Ga0307378, IMG submission 202238) | Soil microbial communities from Risofladan, Vaasa, Finland - UN-1 | ecosystem: Environmental > Terrestrial > Soil > Coastal area > Acid sulfate soil | place: Finland: Risofladan, Vaasa | collected...
CAGGTACCTTCATTGCCAGCCGTCGGGAGGCAGCTGAGACCGCTGTGCTCATCGCCGGGCTGCTCCGAGTGGGACCGGAGTTCGTGATGCTGGCCCCGGACGTCGAAGAGGGTAGAGATATCGTCCTCACGCTGGGACGAGATTTTGTGATTCCGAACTAGTATGGAAAGCGGAGTGCCATGAAACGGGGACGAATGGAGTGGGCGCAGTTCCTATGGGCCAGTGGGTGCCTCGACCGGCTCGAGCCATTCGCTGGCACACCAACCCGTGGTGCCATCATTCTCGAGTCGCCACCAGGTGAATCCATCATCGCTCTCAGGCCCTTCAACCACGACAAGGATGTCGCCGTCCTGGAGCGTCTCGATAGCCGAGTGGCTGGTGCTCGGTCCAGAACGCATGCGGAGCCCGGTGCCTTCGGTGTTGACCACAGTGACCTGCCCACCGACGGCGATGCGCTGTACGGCGGCTGCGGACACACCCGCAGATTCGACGGGCGTGAGCAGCGATGGATCGAGCCCACTGGCGGCGAAGTGCTCGCGTCCCAGAGAGCCAAGCCGCATGGCCGTGCTGGCCGGCGCATACATTTGCCACTCGATCCGCGCCTGCCGGAAGTACTGGGCGATGACTCCGGACTGTACACTCAATTCGCTGATGGGAGGACCCAGAACCTCCAGACCGCCGTTCTCGTCGTAGAAGGCGAGGAAGCTGAAGCAGACGTTGTGTCCAGTCTCGGGGAAGTAGCGGCAGAGTCCGTCTCTGATCATGGACTCGGGTACTGGCGGGACCCGGGGAGCCTGGTGACCCAAGAGTTCTCCCAGAGGGCTGAGGCGACCTTCGCAAGGGGCATCACCTCGCCCAGTGCATTCCCATCGAGCGTTCTCGAAGTACTGGACGAGTCGACCGCTCTCCTCGAACGCCTCGGTGATGGGAGGGCCAAAGAACTGCGGACCTCCTTGCGTCTGGAAACGGGACAGGAAAGGTTCGTCAACGTAGTGTCCCGTCTCCGGGAAGTACGCGGTCGATTCCTGCTGTGCCTGACCGGGCCGGAATGTGAGCAAGACCAAAACCAGAGCCAGGCACCCGATAGCGGGAAAGACGATCTTTTTCAGCATGAGGACCTTGGCCAGTGCGATCTTCAATTCGGCATTATAGCACACAACTCTCACGAAACACAAACAAGTTCTGCAATCCGCACCTGACGTCTCGTCCTTGTCAGTCGAGCGTTCCAGGTGCGGGCGGTGAGGAGGCGGACTATGAATGAGCAACCGGAGGTGCAGGCCGCGAGGCTTCAGTATCGGCAGGGCAGAGCCCACGTAAGCGTCGTGACTGTGGGCAGCACTGGCTCGGACGACTGGGGCTGCCTCTATGCGGTTCCTCACGTGATCAATCGAGGCTCGGCCGCAGAACGGATCTGTGACCGTGTCGAGGGCGTCGCACAGGAGACCTATCGTCGGTCATCAGGCGGCGTCACCAATAGACTCCGCCTGGCTGTGAGGAACGCCAACAAGTACCTCTATCTCAGGAATCTGGTGCGCGGTGAGGAGCAGGCCTTGATCGCCGCTGTGGCGTGTGTGGCAATTCGGGGCACGGATGCGTACGCTTGCGGGGTAGGGCCCCACAGCGTCCTCGTTCTCAACCGGGGAGGTGTGCGCAGTCTGGGAAATGGCACATCACAAGCCAGGCGCGACGCCGACGAGGGGTGGTCGAGCAACGGACACGCGCTCGGTCGGAGAGCCAAGTTGTCAGACCCCAGGTTCCTCTACCGTCAGCTGCGTCCCGGCGATCTGTTGATGATCGTGGCCGGTGACGACGTGGAAGTGTTCAGACAGGCGGCTGACAGGTTGGCACTGACCCTTGATGGACGAGACATCGAGGAAGCGGCGACGGGACTCGGCGAGCTGGTTGGACCGCGCGCCGATGGTGCAGCGATGCTTGTGAGGGTGTTGTCGGATCCAGCCTGGCCAGCGGATGTGTGCAAAGTGGCGGGGACGAAGATGCCCGAGGAACGTTCCGCTTCCCCTCGCGTGCTCAGTTCGTTGCGCAGGCCGCGAAAGAGGTTCGGGCCCACGGATCGTCCCTCGTGGCCCAGTGGCGAGAGCGTGATTTCGCCTGGGGACGACCTGGTCTCCCGTTACGAGCCGGAGCGGCCCTCTCGTGGGGCCGGACGGACCAGAGGCGCACGGGCCAGTTGGCGGGAAGGGCCAGCTGACGCCGGATCGCGGGCGCAGAGGTTCATGGAGGATGGCACGGAGAGATTCCGCCTGGCGGGGACGCTGATCGTATCGCTGCTTCTCGCCCTGCGAGCTGGCCTCCTGTGGGTGCTGACGTCTTGTGCTGGTGTGTTCAGGCGCAGCTGGCGCTGGATCAGGCAGCATCGCCTCCTGGAGCGCCTGTTAGGGGGGAGCCGGCTGGCGCTAGTGGGCTTGTGGGCCGGTATCAAGGGACTCGTGACCGGCGTTCTCCCGGAGAGACAGCGTCCGACGACCACCTATGCAGCCTCGGCGAGACCCATGGCCAGGGCGAAGGTTCTTGGTTTTCATCCTTCTCAGAAGAGCCGCGCCGCCATCGGGGTCCTCATCATGCTCTTCGTGTTCGCCCTCGTGGCTGCCTCCGCGGTGCGAGTGAAGGCTCGCCTGGAGCAGGCGGACATAGAGACGCTGGTGAGCGAGGTGGAAGACAGCCTGACGCTGGCCGACCGACAGGACGACAGAGAGACCAAGATGGCCGCGCTGGCAGAAGCGCAGGAGTTGATTGAACAGGCCCCTGCAAGCCAGAGAGACGGCGCTGAGTTGCGCCAGCTATCTGTGGAGCTGGAGTCCCGCTGGGACGGGTTGAGCGGCGTAGTGCGGCTGCCCTTCGCCGCTGAGCAGGGATTCGAAGGGACCGGACACGCGCCGCGCATGGTCGCGGTCCACCAGGACGAGGTGTACGTCCTCGGCGAGGCCGGTCAGCGCCTCTACAAGTATGCACTGGACCAACAGGGGCACATCCTTGCGAATGAAGAACCGTGGACCTGGGACTTCTCGGCGGGCGAGGAGATGGAATCGGATGCTCGGATCCTGGACATCGAATGGGTAGAAGCTGCCAACGGGCGGCTCACTCCCGCCCTCGCCATGCTGACCAGCGAAGGCTCGATCCTGGAATTGCGCGCTGATGACTCGATAAGAACGCTGGATATCACTGAAACATCACGGTGGCAGAATCCGCTCGCCCTGGCAACTTACCAGGGGATCCTGTATGTGCTCGATCCTGAGTACGGGAACGTCCTGAAGTACACTCCCGATGGTGACGACTACCAGCATGCGCCAATAGACTACGTCCAGGGGGCCGTTGACATAAGGTGGGAGCAGGTGGTGGATATGGCGATCGATGGCTTCGTCTACTTGCTCCTATCGGATGGCTCTGTGATGAAGTTCGCTGGCGGGCAAATGCAGCCTTTCCCTCAGGAGGGGTTGTATCCTGCTCTCCAGGACCCGACGGGCTTGTTTGCGAGTCCTGAGTGTCAATCGGTCTTCGTGGCCGATGGCGAGGAAGGGCGCATCGTGGAGTTCAGCAAAGATGGTCAGTTCGTGAGGCAATACCGGGCCGCGCTGGAAGGGCCTGATGGAATCGAGGGACTGGGGACGTTCACCATTGACCCGGCTCGAGGCCGTATGCTGGTTGGGACGCCGTCGGGGGTTCTTGGCACGGACCTACCCTCGCTACAGCCACGTGAGGAGCAGTAGCAGGTCAAGACTGGCGGAGAGATCGGCCGGCTGAGGCTTTCGGGGAGAAGGCCTCGACGTCGAGGTGGACCACCCGCGGCCCATTGATCCTCTGGTGGTTGTGGGCGTACCGGATTCGATCGAGTGTGGCGAGAGGGGAGTATGCTGCGCGGAAGCAAGATACATCAAGACTTGGTCAGGAAAATGACCTCCCGGGGCGGTGAGCCTCGTCTCCGGGTGATAATCAAGTACAGGGCACATGTGGCCAAGTCCAAGGCTGTCGAGTCGGCGAGGCTACCCGAACGACCCTCGAGGGTGCTGAGCGTGGTGCCGGTGGTGGCTCTCTCGGCGGCACCCACCGAGATAGAGGCTCTTGGGAATGAGCCCGACGTGGAGCGAATCTGGCCCGATCTGCGCGTGCGAGCCTGTCTGGATGTGAGTGCACCCTTGATCGGTGCACCAAGGGTGTGGCATGAGGGGTACACCGGGGCGGGCGTTGGCATCGCCGTTCTAGACACTGGTATTGATCTGGACCATCCAGATTTTCGGGGACGGATCGCTGGCGTCGCGGATTTCACTGGCGAGGGGGTTACGGACCTCAATGGCCACGGGACCCATGTTGCAGGCATAGCGTGCGGGGACGGCGGCGCATATGGAGGCAAGTACACCGGTGTAGCGCCCCGTGGCCAGTTGTACGTGGCCAAGGTGCTCGATCGGCAAGGTCTGGCCTTCATGAGTGATGTCATGGCTGGCATCGACTGGGCTGTGAAGCAGAACGTCCATGTCATGAACCTCTCTCTATCGGGCCCTCCGCCGGGCGACGGCACCGATGCCTTGTCGGAGACTTGTGACCTGGTGGTGGAGCGAGGCTTCGTGATCTGTTGCGCGGCAGGCAACTCTGGGCCCCGCCCGGGCAGCATCGGGGCCCCAGGATGTGCGCGGCAAGTCATCACCGTAGGCGCTTCCACCGACGAGGACATGGTCCTGGAAGCCTCTTCACGAGGACCGACCACAGATGGCCGCGTGAAGCCGGATTTGCTCTTCCCTGGCTTCGGCATCGTGTCTTGCCGTGCCAGAGGCACCTCTCTTGGCGACCCGCTGGACCTGGCGTATACGCAGGCGTCAGGGACGAGCATGGCGACGCCTCACGCAGCAGGGGTAGCAGCGCTTCTCCTGGAGGCTGACCCGGGTCTGACACCGGGCGAGATCAAGGAACTGATGAGAAGCACGGCCGTGGATCTGGGGCTGGAAGAGAACACCGCGGGAGCGGGACGAGGAGATGCCTGTGCCGCCGTGGGCTCCGCGCGGCTACCCATTGATGCGCCTGGGCGGTACGGGTGTTTGCCCCAAATCCCGCACCTTCTTGATCTGCTGGGGCGTCTATGGCAGCAGGGCAGTGCAAAATGAGGCTGCCGAGCGTGTCTCCCAGCGGCTGTCTGACGCGGCACGGCCGGTATGAGGACACGAGCTGGCCCCCATCGATCCGGAGGGGATATGCGCTGGACACTCGTCTGATTGACGCTGGAGGGCCTGCCGTGGTCGCAGGGAGCTGGTTGCGATCACTTCTGGTATGGTAGAATGAGAAGGCTGTATTTCGTGGTGATTGGAGGCGCAAATGGGGAATGCGTAGAGTTGCTTTGGTCTCGATCTGGTTTGGCGTGGTGCTGGTGTTGTCGCTGGTTTCGGCGTGTGTCGTCCTTGATCCACCGGCACCGCCTACTGCGACTCCTACGCGGACAGCGTCACCAACTTGGACCTCCACGTCGACGCCGACTCCGTCACCGACCCCTACGTCGACCAGCACCCCAACGCCCACTCCGGAGCCGACTCCTACCCCGCGCGGGCACTTGCGGGTGGCAGTGGTGCTTCACGGTCCTTCGCGTTTTCTCCAGGTGGACACGGTGCTGGCCGAGAACGATGTCTCTTCCGTGCCCATCCTGGCCTACGCAGGGGAAACGATCCCGGACTTGACGACGTTCGACGCCGTGATCCTCTCTGGCGGTGAACACCCACCGGGACAATTCGACAAGGTTCCCTTCTTCCAGCAGGAGAGGGAGAGAGTCCTTGAAGCTATCGACAGTGACGTGCCGGTCCTGGGCATCTGCCTTGGACATCAGTTGCTTGCTCACTGGCTGGGCGGCCGTGCGGAAAGGAGTCCGGAGTTCGAAGTGGGATGGCTGGAGGTGACGATCAACGAGGATGGCCTTCGGGATCCCCTGCTGCAGGACGTGGACCCGCGGTTCTACGCCTTCCTGTGGCACTGGGATCAGGTTGTTGAGCTTCCCCCTGGAGGTGTGAGCCTGGCCTCGTCTGACCTGTGTCCGATTCAGATCTTTCGCTACCGGGACCTTCCGGTCTGGGGTGTACAATTCAACCCACAGTACGGTCCGCGCCTCGCCGAGTCGGTCTTGCTTGGCGCCGAGTGGTTGGCCGAACTCGGTATCGATGCCGAGGAGATGGCGAGTCGAGGATACGAGGTGGACGACGGAAGCCAGCAACGCATCTTCGAGAACTTCTTTGCCTTCGTGCGAAGGCACTAAGTGATAGTCTGAGGACTCTGTCGCTGTCCCGGCTTGGGGGTAGTGTGCTGCGAAATGTGGGGACTGCACTGTCTTCAGAAATGCATCGCCAGGGGCGCTCAGAGCGGTTCTGACACGTCTTCCGGCTGGTGTGGGTGTGTGGGTGTGGGGGAGGGGTCTTGCGGCAGTCACACACGCCGCCCCCGCTCCATTGCCGGGGAAAGTTGAACAATCAGCCGGTTCATGGTATAATGATGTGCCGGGGGGAGTGTCGGAACTGGAAGACGAGCGTGATTTAGGATCACGTGGAGTAATCCGTGTGGGTTCGAGTCCCACCTTCCCCACCAGACTGGTCCAGCAAGCGGGCGTAGTTCAGCTGGCAGAACGTCTCCTTGCCAAGGAGAAGGTCGTGGGTTCGAATCCCATCGCCCGCTTTTCTCTATGCCAGGTGTCCGGCAGCGGACCGGGCTTTCTGGTGATTCTCAGAGGCACCGTACTCAGGTGTCATCCCAAACTACAGGAGGTTGTACGGTTCAGTTGCAAGTTGCTACGAAGGAGTTGGAGAACAGACAAGCTGTGCTGACCGCGACTCTCGAAGAGGAGTGGTTAGATCCTTTCATGAAGACTGCCTCGCGACTGCTAGCGTCGAGGGTGGAGATCCCGGGATTCAGGAAGGGGAAAGCTCCGCATCGTGTGGTGGTGAGCCACATGGGGCGGGAGGCCCTGGTCAGGGAAGTGCTGGACGAGCTAGGACAGGCAGCGTATGAAGAGGCGGTGCAAGAGAGTGGGCTGGAGCCCATTCAGTTGGACGACCTCGAGATTGCTGAGTGGGAACCCTTGACCCTGCGTATGTCCGTGTCTCTGCCGCCGGTGGTTGATCTTGGAGACTACCACGGCATTCCCGTGGACCTCGAAGAGGTTGAGGTTGCAGACGGAGACGTAGATGACGTTCTGAAGGATCTGCAGGAGCAGTATGCGGAAAGGGTCTCCGTGGAAAGGCCCGCGCAACACTCCGATTTTGCAGTGTTGGATGTCGATGGCACGGTCGAGGATCGTGTGGTGCTGAAGCTCGAGGGACAAGAGTACGAGCTCCAGGAGGATAGCGACGCTCCAGTGACCGGCTTCGCTGAGAAGCTGGTGGGGATGTCACCAGGGGAGGAGAAGAGCTTCAGCCTCACGTTGCCTGATGACTATGGGGATGAGGATCTCGCTGGCCAAGAGGTATCTTTCCTGGTCCGTCTTCATAGCCTTCAGGAGAAGCACCTTCCTGCCGTGGATGACGAACTGGCGAAGATGGTTGGCGGTCTTGAGGATGTCGAGAAGCTGCGGCAAGAGATCGCGCAGGACTTGTACACGCGTCGCTGGGGCCAGCAGCAGGACGAATCGGCAGAACAACTCCTCGACGCCCTTCTGGAGCAGGCCGAGATCGACTCGCCGCCTGCGTTCGTCAACAGGGAACTGGAGTCCATGATCAGGGGATTGGCCTACGATCTTCAGAGGCAGGGGTTCACTCTGGATGGCTACCTCAAAACCACCGACAGGAGTGTGGAGGATCTGGTCGAGGAGTTCCGACCTGGCGCAGAGAAGCGTGTGAACAAGTCCCTGATCCTCGCCCAACTCGTCAAAGAGGAGGGCGTGGAGGTGGAGGATTCGGAGATAGAGCAAGAGGTCGCGAGTATGACGCGCGTGTATGGGCAGGAGAAAGAAGTCCTGCATGACGCTCTCCTCCGAAACGAGCAGATAAGGGAAGAGATCAGAAACAAGCTGTACGGGCGTGAGGTGGTCCAACGCCTAGCAGGGCCATCTGAGGAGATTGAGGCCCAGGAAACAGAGGCCAGTTCTGCCGGGACAAACGGCGAAGAAACACCGAGCGACGAGGACGCGCCGGCAGAGACAGCGGCAACCGAGTAGGACAGGGCGTTCATTTCGGACAAGGAGAGGTTCGTCGGGAGGTAGTTCCATGAACAGTCTCATTCCTATGGTCATAGAATCAACGGGCAGGGGCGAGCGCGCCTACGACATCTACTCCCTTCTTCTCAAGGAGAGGATCGTATTCTTGGGCACGCCGATCGATGATAATATGGCAAACCTCATCATCGCCCAGCTGCTTTTCCTCGAGCGGGAGGATCCGGACAAGGACATACATCTTTACATAAACAGCCCGGGCGGCATGATATACCCGGGATTGGCCATCTACGACACGATGCGATTGATCAAATCCCCGGTATCGACTATCTGCGTGGGATCCACAGCGAGCCTGGCAACCGTCCTCCTGGCGGCGGGAACGAAGGGCAGTAGGTACGGCCTCCCGAACTGCACGATACACATGCACCCGGCGGGAGGAGGCGTACGCGGGTACGCCCCCGATGTGGAGATTCAGGCCCGCGAGCTGCTGCGCATGCAAGCCAAGATACACGAGATACTGTCCGTGCACACCGGGCAGACTGTCGAGAAGATTGCTCACGACTTCGATCGGGACTACTACATGGACGCCGAAGGTGGTATGGAGTACGGCATCATTGACGAAATACTCACTGGGCCGGCCGACGAGGAGGACGAAGAGTAATGTCCGGAGTGGCTTCGGAGCACGTGCGCTACTGTTCCTTCTGCAGTAGGCCGCAGAATCAGGTTGGACGCCTGATCGCCGGCCCTGGGTCTGTTAGCATCTGCGACGAGTGCGTCGAATTGTGCCGAGAGATACTTGCAGAGGAGGAGCCGGCCGTTTCTCGCGACCCGGCCCCTGTGGGTAGGATTCAGTCGCCAAAGGAGTTGTGCGATCGACTGGATGAGTACGTCATTGGTCAGGAGCAGGCCAAGCGTGTGCTGTCCGTGGCCGTCTACAATCACTACAAACGAGTCTTCGCAGGTGGGCTGGTTGATGACGTGGAGCTTCAGAAGACCAACATTCTGCTCGTCGGGCCGACAGGGTGTGGCAAGACGCTCCTCGCCGAGACGCTGGCGAAGATACTTGATGTCCCTTTCACGATTGCGGATGCCACGTCGTTGACTGAAGCGGGATACGTCGGCGAGGATGTGGAGAACATCCTCCTACGGCTGATCCAGGCGGCCGACTTCGACCTGGCGCGGGCTGAGAAGGGCATCGTGTACGTGGACGAGATAGACAAGACCGCCCGCAAAGCCGGTGACAATCCCTCCATAACCCGCGACGTGTCCGGGGAAGGGGTTCAGCAGGCGCTGCTGAAGATAATCGAAGGCACGGTGGCCAACGTGCCCCCTCAAGGTGGCAGGAAGCACCCGCATCAGGACTTCATACAGCTGGACACCACGGATGTGCTGTTCATCTGCGGTGGTGCCTTTGAGGGACTGGATAGCATCGTTGCCGAACGTGTCGGGGGTGGAAAACCGATAGGTTTCGCGGACAGGGTAGCCCAGGGGAGGCAGGAACTCACCTCAGCGCAACTGCTGCGCATGGTCATCGCCGACGACTTGCTGAAGTACGGTCTCATCCCTGAGTTCGTCGGGCGTCTGCCCATGGTCGTGAGCGTGGACCCGCTCGACAAGGAGACCATGGTCAGGATCCTCCAGGAGCCGAAGAACGCCCTTGTCAAGCAGTTCAAGAAGCTCCTGGCTCTGGACAACGTGGAACTGGTTTTCACTGATGAGGCGTTAGAGGCGGCTGCTGAGAAGGCGCTGGAGCACAGAACGGGAGCGAGAGGTCTACGGACTATTATCGAGCAAGTTCTGCTGGACACCATGTTCGAGATTCCTTCTCTGGGGAACGTCCGCCGGTGTGAGATCACCAAAGAGGTGATCGCCGGGGAGGCAGAGCCGGAGCTGGTCTACTGGTCTGAGACGGCCTAGCAGGGCGAGGAGTCAGAGGAACTCAACGGGCCCACTCACTTGAGGTGTGGGCCCGTTTTGTGTCGAGGTGCTGTCTTCTCTGAACCGGATACTCTACTCGCAGCAGCCGATGGTGGATGCGGTGTCACCCCCATCTCTGCAACATACCTGAGGAAGACCGTGGGTCACGAGCTCACGGTAGGCGGCGATGACTTGTCGCGCAACAATGGGCCAGCCATAGCACGTGGCGGCCGTCGCCGCCCGCTGCCCCATCTCCTGTCGCAAGCCTTCGTCGGTCAGCAACTGTGCCAACTTCTCCGCCAGCGCCTTGGGGTCATCATTGGGCACGAGAAATCCGGTGCTCCCCTCCCGCACTGTGAAAGTGAGGCCACCAACCCTGGAAGCGATGACGGGCGTGCCGCATGCCATAGCCTCCAGGGCAACCATGCCAAACGACTCGTAGTGGGAAGGCACCACACAGA
>Ga0307378_10013130_pt1 | contig 10505 bp, 6 predicted proteins | sample UN1MG_FD_202238 | JGI IMG/M metagenome (GOLD analysis project Ga0307378, IMG submission 202238) | Soil microbial communities from Risofladan, Vaasa, Finland - UN-1 | ecosystem: Environmental > Terrestrial > Soil > Coastal area > Acid sulfate soil | place: Finland: Risofladan, Vaasa | collected...
GTTTCAACGGCCTTTATCGATTTCACAAGGAGACTTGATATAAAGCTTCCCGAATCCAAGGCCGCAGATGTTATTGAAAAGGTCAAGAGCTTTGTTATCGAAATGGCTGTCGATAAAAAAATATATCTCAATAGCAAAGAGGTAACCCTAAATGCCCTCGAATCAGAATTAAAAGAATCCTCTAAAAAAGCAACCCATGTCTCTGTAATCATAAAGGCAGACAAAAGACTCCCCTATGGGAATGTTATTAAAGTAATGGGGATAGTAAAGGATGCAAAGATAAGAGATATCGGGGTTGCGGTGAAATAAAAGAGAGCTCAGTTAGATTAGGAGAATGAGCACTTTTAAGTTCAAAGACCCGCTAAAAATTCTTTATAATCGTTTTAGAAATCTTGCCATCCCTTATACGTAAAATAAAATGTTTCAGGCTGCTTTGGTTTAAAAAACCAATATGAACGTTTTATCTTCTTAGAGAGAGTTGAATACTGTCCAATTCTTGGTGGTGGTTCTACATCAATTGGTTTTTTCCATGTTAAAGCTAATGACTTTGGAGATGAAAAATAGCTAGTTAAGTCTTGATTCTTCATAATTTCTTTTACTGCTTTGAACTCACCATAAGTAGGGTGGTAGGGACTGTTATTATACCATCTGATATCATGAACAGAAACTAAGCCATTTTTTTTCACATATTTTAAGACATTATTTTTCCACCAATAACCAAAATCTTCTGAATGATCACTATCAATCAATAGATAATCTATCGTGCCAATTTGTTCAATAATTTTTGGGAAGGTAACCTTTACATCTCCCAAATAAAAAGAGAATAGATCTTCAAATCCTAAATCAATTGCATTTTGTTTGGCAACCTCCAAATGTCGGGGATTAATTTCAAAGCTGTGAAGATGACCAACCCTATTATCATAAAGAGCTTTCAATATAGATTGAGTACTATGACCTTTGCCACAGGATATTTCTACAACAACCCTTGGTTTTGTCTCTCTGATTAACATGTAACATATCTCACAATCAGCAATATCTTGTTGCCGACCATATTTTTTTTTATGTTTTCTATAATATTTCCAGTGTCCATATAGATTCCACTTATATTTTTTATATAAAGATAAAATAAATTCTTCATTAAGATATAATTTTTTTATCATTTCATGCCTTTACGATTAATTCATTTTCTACAGATTATAATTCAACATTTTTAATCACTTTTGAGTTATTGTATAAGATAATAAAAAGCTAATATTTTAGTGAATTGTTTCAACTTATATTTCATGAAAATTTATATCTTTTGATAAATTCAATTAACCTCTTTCCTCTCTTATGAGCCTTCCGTTTTTATAAAAAAACCGGATGTCTATCTTACCGTCATAGTTCGTATCCTCTTCCTGTCTTTCAATCTTTCCATCTTTATAGTAAGACCAGATATCTATCTTTCCGTCATAATTCGTGTCCCCCTCCTGCTTTGTCAGTTTTTCTTCTTGATAATATGAGAGGATATCTGCCTTTCCGTCTTTATTGGTGTCTTCTTCTATTTTTGCTATTTTCCCTTTATTATAAGTATACCAAACATCTATCTTTCCATCATTATCGGAATCGAAATGCCTTGTTACAAGCATTTCTTTTTCATAGAGTAAAATATTATCGATATTTCCGTCCCTGTTCCTATCCTCTTCCTGTCTAACCAACTCCCCGCCTTGATAATGATAGACAATTTTGGGTCTGCCACTTAAATCTATTCCCTCTTCTACTCTCTTTAATTTACTATCTTCATAGAACGATTTTATATCTTTATGACCGTCTCCCTTTGTATCGGCCTCTCTCCTTACAAGCTTTCCATCTCTATAGTAAGACCAAAGGTCGATCTTGTCATCGTTGTTTGTATCCTCATGAGAGCTAACCAACTTTTCATTTTCATAAAAATAGGTCTTATCGATCCTTCCATCACCATTTATGTCTTGTTCTTCTTTAACCAATTTCTCGTTTTCAAAATAGGACCAGAGATCTATCTTACCCCTCTTCTTTGTATCTTCCTCTCGCTTTACTAATCTTTCGTTTTTATAATGGAGGATAAGGTCTTTCTTTCCGTCAAAATCTATATCTCCCTCCTGCTTTACTATTCTTCCATCCTCATAATACGTCCAAATATCGACCTTTCTATCCTTATTAGAGTCCTTCCACTTCCTTGACAGACTCCCTTTGTTATCCAGAAAAAACCAGAGCTCTGGGTATCCATCAAAATTGGTATCAACCTCCTGCTTATCTATCTTCTCGTTTAAATAATACGTCCAGATATCAGGCTTGCCGTCACCATCTTTATCCTCCTCCTGTCTCTCAAGTTTTCCATCCACGTAATAAAACCATGCATCAGTTTTTCCGTCTCTATTATTATCTAGCTCTTGTCTGGCTATCCTTCCCTCTTCATCATAAAAAGTCTTCACTTTGGGCTTCTCTTCTTGGCTAAAACCGATAGAAAAATTAAGCAGCATAAAAATGATAAAAAGGAATGACCAAATATTCCTAATCATGTGTACTCCAAATCTTAAGATAAAAAAATTTAATTATATTTAAAATGACCGTCAATAGCAAGCCTTCGTTTGTTTCCAACTAATAGTGAACTGGGAACAGGAGGGAATGGAGAAGCTTTATGAATCGCATTTACAGCCCCTTTATCGAGAGGGATATATCCAGAAGAAGACAATAGATATACACTGGAGACACTCCCGTCAATCTCGATACGAAATTCGAGCGATACCCTACCTTTCAAACCCGGTCTTGCTTCAACGGGATAATGCCAGACTGACATTATTCTTCTTTTTATTTTTTCCAAATAATCTTTGAATTGAGGATCATCACTATCCAGCGAAACATATACGGCCTCTGCATCTTTTCTAAGCAGGGGATGTTCTACTTTTTTCCTGAGATCAACAGGAGCCCTTGCCATTGCTTCAGGATCCTCAGGAACCCTAAATATTTCTCTTCCTTCTAATCTGTTCTCTACCTCTTTAGACCTTCCCTTTGTTTCGACCTGACTCTTTATAGGGCTTTTATCGAATGCTAATTTTCTCATGTCTGAAGTAACTCTTTTTGGCGCATTCGTATCTTTATGTTCTATAGGTTGAGAACTCACTAATCGTGTAGGAAAGGTCTTTGTCGAAGAAGCTATCAGCTCGGTTGGCTCAATGAAAGCTTCTTTCCCTTTAAATTCCTTTGGGGTTGTTTTCAATATCCTCTCATGAGACATTTCCTCTTTCAATTCAAAATCAAATTTATGGGTTAAAAAAAAAGGCTTTGGGGGTGCTTTAAACTTCTTCTCAAATTCATCCCCCTGAGATATAAGTATCTTGGGTTTTAAATCTGGTGTTTTATTTTTTAAATCAGGATAATTATTAGTAGTTTTTGGTCTTTTCAAAGTCTCTTGACCCTTAAATAAATCAGGGATTTTCTCTGTTGTTTCTCTTTTCCTCTCTATATCATCCTTCGTTTTAAGAAACTTAAAAGGCTCTTTATATTTCTTTTGGTCCTCTTTGAACCCAGCAACACTGGAAGCTAAGAGTTTTGGCTTGTTAAAGGTCTTTTGTGTTTCCTCTTTTTTTGGTTGTAAAATTTTTTTAGGCTCCTGTTTTTGTTCTGGTTTAGATAAAGTTTTCTTAGCTAATACTGTCTTCTTTGGCTTAACTTTTTTCTCAACCTTTTTTACTGCTTTGGATTTCGGTTCAGCCTCTTTTACTTTTTTTATTTCAGAAACCTCTGGAACCTCAACAATCTTTATTGAAACGGGCTTCTTTAAAATCTCTTTTGTTTCAAGTGCTTTATTAAAAAAGGGGAGGAAAATTATTAAATGAAGAAGGAATGAAACGACCAGGAATATATCTAATCTTGACTTATAAGAAGAAACTTCTAAATTTTCCCACAACAGATTACCATAAATAACTCTCTTTTTTGATTCTCTCCCCCTATCCCTTAGATATTCTTTCGCTCTTTTATAATGGCTATCAATAAAATCTTTGAAACAATGAATCAATCTGAGGAAAATATCTCTACTCTTGAAAAAAAGAAGCGTATAAGATCTTTTTTGGTTCTTTGGTTCCTCTAGATTATTGCCAGATGTTATCGAACTTTTTACCTTGGTTTTGCTCTCAATTTTATCAAGGAGTTTATCACCCTTTTTAGAGAATTCCCTTTTGCTAGCCTTTTTTTGGATATTACTGTCTAACTTACCTCTCTTTTTTTCAATATTTTTTTTCGTAACGATATATTTTCGAACAGTGGTCCTTCTTTTTCCCGAACCTTCGACCCCTCCTCTTATTTTTTCCTTCTTAATCTTTTTTCTCATAACTATAAACTAAAAAGGACAGAAAAATTTCTGCCCTAATCTGTTTCGAGTTCCTTTGTAAATAATTGAAAAGAATGAATATTGAAAATTATTATATATAACAGCACTTTTTCAAAAAACAGAAGAAAAATTGTTCATTAAGAACAAATTTATGAAAATTTTTATCTTCTCTCTCCTGCTATTTCAAGGTCTAACTCAAGCTTCTGTTTTTTCAGTTTTTCCAACTTTTCTTTGATCTCTGCCTCAAGGTCTTTATTTCCTGTACGTTTCGCTAATTCCAGCTGCTCATTCAACTTTTTTATTTCCTTTGCCAACTCATTTGACAACTCCTGCTGTAGCGTTCTCCTGCCCTCAATCTCTTTTTGTAAGTCCGGGTCTTTCAATCTGGCTAATTCTATCTCCAGCTGTTTCGTCTGTTGGCGCTGTCTTTCCAGTTCTAACCTTAATTCTTCCTGTTTTTTTCTCTCTTGCTCTAGCTGCTGCTGCGTCGTTTCTGGATATGCTCCAGTCCCTGTTTTTGACTGTTGTTTCGCTCCCTCTCTTTCTATCGCTTGACCAGCTAAACGCCCTGTCAATGCCCCAATTCCTGCACCTATAGCACTACCAGTTCCTGCATGACCGCTAGCACCCCCTATGATAGCTCCTGTTCCTGCACCTATAAGGGTACCTGCAATCGTTGCTTGTTCTGTAGTGGTGAGTCCCCCTCCTCCACACGAATAAAGGGCCACTAAAAAAATCCCAGAAATAACAAGAGCTAGGTAACGCCTCATCTATCTATTGCCTCCTTTCTTCATTAAATATTGAAAGGGTTTGGATCTAAAATTAAAGGTATGACAATTTTAAAGGATTGTCAAGCAGGAAATCCCTTTGATTTTATTGACTTAATCTCCAGCAATATCAATTTTATAAAAAAGGAAATAATTTATTGACAATAAAATCTTTTTGATATACTAATAAATGGATATGTTGGAAAATAATATCTTTTTTAGATTCTAAATATTATGAAAAACCAGAGGAGAGGTATAAAGATACCTCTTATTTTTTTTACTCTTATTGTCTTTCTGCTTGTCTGTTCAATGCTTCTTGCATCCCTCATTAAGTTAGACAACTACAAAACCCTTCTATCTAAACAGATTGGACAAGCTATCAAGAGAGATATATCAATTGAAAAAATCCGTCTAAGCATTTTGAATGGTTTGGCTTTTGAAGCAAAAGGAGTCTCTATCAAAAATAAAAAAGAAGCGTCTTCTCCACTCTACATTGAGAAGTTAACACTAAATGCTGAACTATTACCTTTGTTAAAGAAGAAGGTTGTATTAAAAAAAATAGTTCTTCATGAGCCCCAAGTAACAATAAAAAGGAATGAAAAAGGTCTTATCAATATTCTTAGCCTGCCTGAAAAACGATTTCTTATAATAGAAAATAGTTCGGCATCGTATAAAGTAAAGAATATTTTAATCAAAAACGGATACGTGAAATTTATTGATGAAAAGATCTCTAATCCCGCAACTACTACAGAATTTCAGAACGTTTCTATAAATCTCATAAATACATCAAAAGCCAGCCCTATAGCTTTCAAACTATCAGCAAACATAAGCAGTAATAACTCTCAAAAGACAAAAATCTCCGCTAAAGGATCCCTTAATAAAATACCTATAGATCTAGACCTTTCTGATTTTCAATTTGATGCAGATATTAAAACGGATTCAATTCAATATGAAGACCATAGCATCTACCTCAAACAAATCTCTTTTTTAAAAGATCTTAAAGGAGAAATAAAGGCTGACATCAATCTGAAAAAAGATACCGATGGAATACTCAAACTATCAGGAAATATTACCACAGGCTCTTTATCCTTAAAAATTCCTTATTTGCATGATGGCATACCCTGCGATGCTTATAAAAATATAATTAGCTGTGACATTGAATTTAATAAAAACTCTATAACGGTTAACAAGATTGGACTAAAAGTCAAAGATTCTCATAAGCATGAAATAATAAAGGTGGACAATACTTTTGGTAAAGATGGCAAACTTGTAACACAGGTTAACGCAAAAGATCTCTCTTTGAAAGCAATAAAAAAGTATATCCCAAAGAAATATATTTCTGATGATTTTAATAAGGTATTTGATAAAACAAAATTTTCTGGATCGATAAAAATTACTTCCGTTTCTTATTCAAAAACCATATCAAGGCCTGCTTCTTGGACACTAGAGCTCAAAGATGTAAATATTGATACAGGAGAAAATCTGCCGTCTATCAAAGGACTGACGGGACTCATAAATCTGAAAGATGATGAAATCAAATTGAACCGGTTGAATGGAAGGATTCGAAACTCCAACTTTTTCAATAGCCAAGGAAAAATTTTTCAAATAAACTCAGATCCTCAAATAGAATTTTCTCTTAAGGGAAATATGGACGCAGCTGATATTGAGTATATAAAATCCTTAAGTATATTTCCTCGTAAACTTTCTTCTCGCTTAAAAGGGTTAGAAAAAATGTCGGGAAATGCCTCGCTAACATTAAATGCCAAAGGGAATATTAAAGATAGAGAATCCTTTGAAATGCAGGGAAGTTTGGATTTGAAAAAAATAAATCTTTCTCATAAAAAAATCAAACCTGAGATGAGAAATGTCAACGGAAAGATCGATTTTACAGATGAGTTGATTAAGTTTGACTCGCTGAACATGCTATTAGATGGTTATGAATTGAACCTAAAGGATGGATTGATAGAATATGGCGCTGACGACCCTTATATTGAATTAACCATTGAGTCAAAGAAAACCCCTTTAGAGAATCTCCTAAACATTCTCCCATTTAAAAAAGATTACAAAACAAATATAAAGGGATTTGTAAAGAGCAAGATTATTATCTCTGGGAATTTGAACAATCGAAATAACCTTAATATAAAAGGAGATATTAGTCTGGATCACACAATGATTCTATCAAACAGAATTTCCAATCCCATCTATCTACACAGAGGTAACATCATTTTCAATACAAAAAAGGCGTATATTAAGATTGAAAAGGCCAAGATTGGGAACTCTGTTATTAATTTAAAAGGAGAGGTTAAAGACTTTCTTGAACCAAAAATCAACATCGACCTTATTTCTCCATATATTGAATTAGATGAAATACCTGCCCTATTCTCAAAACAAAATAGCGATTATGGACATCTCCTCAATTACGCAATGATAAAGGCAAGGATTCAGATAGAAAAGGCAAAATATAAGGATATGAATTTTAAAGAGATAGATACAAATATTATTTGCAATAAAGGTCAATTGAAAATAGATGACCTGAGGATAAAATCCAATGGTGGAAGTATTATGCTTAGCTCCTTGATAGATCTATCCTCGCTAAAAAATCCAACTATTCGTATCGAACCAAAGATTCTTAATGTCGATTCAGAGAGCCTGCTTAATGAACTAAACATAAACCAGAATATTCTGACAGGGTCTATGGATATTTCAGGCAACCTCTTTTTTCAAAGTCTCAATCCTGATGAACTTAAAAAAAATATGGACGGGCATGTCTTTATCCAATTTAAAAATGGGTTTATAAAAAAATCGGAGAGTATGGCTCTCCTTTCCTCCAAACTTCACTTCGATAAGGAATTCAAGAAAATTTCTGGTAAAAACGGTATGAAAAAACTTCCTTATCATACTATCAGTGGTGATTTTATCATTCATGATGGAATCATTACTACCAACAACCTATCCATCGTGGGCAAAAAGGTGAATATTGCAGCTACTGGTAGAATTGATCTGACTCACGAATTTATGGATCTCAAGGTAAGCGTATTAACCTCCAATACAATGGAAAGAATTGTCAACAAATTACCCTTTGTGGGAAATGCTGCTGTTGGAAATGATAAAAATCTGATAGCAAATTTTTATGAAGTCAAAGGGAAAATAAGCGATCCGGAAGTCACAAAGATCCCTTCTCATTCCATAGAACTAAATATTTTAAAGGCCTTTCGAAAAATAATTGTCCTTACCGGCGAGGTCCTCCATATACCTCAAAAGGTTCTAGCAATCGGGAGATAAAAGAGGTTATCTCTGAAAATTCCATTCTTGAGTTGTGTACTTTTCTTTCCTTAGCCTTTCTGACAATCTCTTCTCGTAGAGAGTTAATTTATCCTGAAACAATGGTCCGAAAGACTTATTAAGCGCCTCTATGAGGGCCTTGGAAACTTCTCTAAATGAGATCTTTCTGTTTAAAACCTCCTGAAGACTGATCATTCTATTATCATCCTCTGTTTTAAAAATAGAAGTCCATTTCTCTCTGTTTAAATTTAAAAGGATTGAACCCTGTTGGAGCAGAAAGTTTCTGCTCCTCTTTTGTGCACTTCCAATAATCTTTTTCCCCTGAGTAACAATCTCATAGAGAGAAGAGGAGGAAAAGCATGATGGTGAATCTATACCCTTTGTCTGTCCCCTTTTTCTTTTTGATGATAACTCAGCTAAAACACCGATGCTTTTTAATCCGGAAACCAAGGCATGACTTATAATCCTATAAGGTTCAAGGACACCATTACGAGAAAAGGCGTCTAAGCTTGATATAATGCTATAGGTGACCTCCTCTTCATGAAAGACAGCCCTTCCTCCTGTTGGCCTCCTTACCATATCCAAGGATAACTCATTCATTCTTTTAGATTCAAACAGATATGATGTCTTTTGGAAATACCCTATTGATATGGCCGGGGGATTCCAGCCATAAAATCGTATCGTTTTTGGCGAAAATCCTTTTTCACATGCAATGAATATCGCTTCATCGATGGCCATATTCATATAACCATCATAAAAAACATCTTTGATTAATCTCCATCCTTCCCTCTTATTATTCATGATTATTCTCTAGCTTTTTGGTTTATCATGAAAAGTATGGATGGATTTTTCTTTAGTCTTTCCATCTTAGTTGAGGTTCTCTTGCGGCGGAGGTTTCATCTAAACGTAATACTTTGGTTTTATGGGGGGCATTCTTCAATTTATCTGGTTCATCTTTTGCCTCCCTTGCAATCTCTTGCATCGCCCAGATAAACTCTTCCAGGCTTTCTTTACTTTCTGTCTCGGTTGGCTCTATCATGATTGCGCCCTTCACAATCAATGGGAAATATATGGTTGGAGGATGAAAACCATAATCCATAAGTCTTTTAGCAATATCTAAAGTTGTTACACCATTTTTATTCTGAATTTTATCAGAAAAGACACATTCGTGCTTACAAACTCTATTATAGGAAAGGTCATAGTAATCTTTTAATTTATTCATAATATAATTGGCATTGATTACTGCGACTTCACTAGCTTCCTTAAGTCCTTCTCCACCCATAGATCTTATATAGGCATAAGCCCTAACCATGATAGCAAAATTTCCATAAAAGCTATGAACTTTTCCGATTGAAAAAGGCCTATCATATTCTAAGTAAAATCTTTCACCATCTTTCTCAACAGTGGGACTCGGCATAAAAGGAACAAGATGTTCCTTTATCCCAACTGGACCTGCTCCTGGACCCCCTCCTCCATGAGGAGTGGAAAATGTCTTATGGAGGTTAATATGAACAACATCTATACCCATATCTCCGTATCTCACCTTCCCCATCAGTGCATTAAGATTAGCTCCGTCACAATATACCAGTCCTCCTTTTTGATGGATCATATCAGAAATTTCTAAGATATCTTCTTCAAAAAGACCAAGGGTATTCGGATTTGTCAGCATAATAGCTGCCGCATCCTCATCAACAATTCTCGAAAGTTCATCTAGATCGATACACCCCCGACTGTTTGATCTTACCACTATACTTTTATATCCACATAGTGTAGCACTGGCTGGATTGGTCCCATGAGCAGAATCTGGAATAATAACCTTTTTTCTCGGATTACCCCTGGACTTTAAATATTCCCTTATCATCATCAAACCTACCACCTCTCCCTGAGCACCAGCAGAAGGTTGTAATGTAACTCTGTCCATCCCGCAGATATCTTTTAAGTACTGTTCGAGTTCATACATGAGTTGTAAAGAACCCTGACAAAGCTCTTCAGGAGTATACGGATGGAGTTCAGAAAAACCCGAAAACCTTGATATATCCTCATTCACTTTGGGATTATACTTCATCGTGCAAGACCCCAGAGGATAAAAACCTAAATCTACACCGTAATTC
>Ga0307378_10013131_pt1 | contig 10505 bp, 5 predicted proteins | sample UN1MG_FD_202238 | JGI IMG/M metagenome (GOLD analysis project Ga0307378, IMG submission 202238) | Soil microbial communities from Risofladan, Vaasa, Finland - UN-1 | ecosystem: Environmental > Terrestrial > Soil > Coastal area > Acid sulfate soil | place: Finland: Risofladan, Vaasa | collected...
AGCCCAAGGAGGAGAAGCCCAAGGAGGAGAAGGCGAAGCCCAAGAAGCCCAAGACTCCTGAAGAGAAGCAGCAAGCCGCCGAGGATGAGATTGAACGGCTCAGCAAGATTCTGGACGACAACGCGGACGAGACCGGCGAACTCAACGATTTTGAGAAAAAGAAGTACGAACGCGAGTTAGGCGAAGCCCGTGAGTCCCTTGGTGCTATGAATGCGACCAAAGCGGAGAACACCCGGACGGAGAAGCTCACACAAGAGCTGGCTGACGCTGAACTGAAGAGCGACCCCAAATCCGGGAAAATCCCAGCGGACTTCCGAGCCCAAGCTCGTGAGCAAGTTCGTAAAGAGATGGCGAAAGAGCGCCGTCAAAAGAGTGTCGGGGAAGCGAACAAGATCGTCACCGATCTCATCGGCCCTGGATCGACTCTCCCCAAAGACATCCAAGAGTCCATGACCCGTGCCTTGGGAGACATGGATGACAAACAAGCAGCGGAATTCGCTACCTCCTTCAAGGAGCAGATCGAGGGCCTCGTGGGGACGCCTGGTGACGGCGTAGCAGGTCGGAACATCGCCAACAGGGCAGCCGCTTTTGAAGGCTACGACGGCATCAAGGACCCCAAGGAGCTTGCTAAGCGAGCTGCGGAAGCTGCCTACGCCAAGAACGTGGTGGCGAACCCTAAGATCCTGGGAGGGACGCCTGTTTCAGACACGGAGAAGAGTCCTGAGCAGATTGCAGCCCGTATCACGGAGTCCGTGGCGCATTACCGGGAGTTGGATCATTCGTTGCGTGTGGGGGCAGCAGAGACCCTTGCAGAAGAACTCAAGGCCATTGACCCTAAGTCCAACCGGGCTAAGGAACTCAAGGCCATTTTGACGGGCATCGCTACCGCATCGGTTTTGACCGCCGAGCTAAGCGGTGACGGTAAAAAGTTTGCAGTAGACCCGACGGTGCCAGGAGGTCCCCAGCCTTCCGTCAAATCCGCCAAGTTGCTTCAAGCGATGGATCGACAGGGGAACCTGGAGGCGATGTTCACGCCCATGAGTGAAGGGCTGACTTCTCCCGCAGGGCGCAAAGCTCTCCGAGAGGGGATGAAGGCTTTGGACAACGAAGATCTCGTTGACCAGATCACGGATGGGGATAGTAACCATCCGCTGAACCCTTTGGCGGAGTTACTTGGAGACGAGGATCTTGATGAAGAGATCCGAGAGGTCATCCGACAAGCCCTCATTGGGATGTCAATTGACAGCATGACGTGGGGCGATGCCGCCATTCGGGAGGTCACTAACGAAAATGACCCAAATAAACGTCAGTCAATGTTGGACCAAGACTCCAAAGAACGTCGAGCCTTCGTTTCTGAAGTAGTAGACGCTGCAAAGTCAGGCGAAACTGCCAAATTTGTAGTTACAAACTCCGAAGAGGACGATTCTGGGTTTTCTAACGACGAAGGTGCGAGTTTGCTGGACGTTTTGAGGTCGCAGCAGGTTTCAGATCTGCTCAATGAGCATTCAGAGGGTGCCGAAGCGGTCCCAAGTGCCCCTTCGGCAGCGATTTTACGTGAATATATGAATTCTAAAGACCCTTCGGTGTTAGAAACCGAAGTTTCACCGACCCCGGAGGAGTTTAGGTCAGCTCCATCGGGAAAAAAAAGTGGCTCTAAATCTCAGTTATCCGTTTATAGGATGCCCCAATTAGGTGAAGGGCCGTCCCTCGACTCGGTACAGAGCCCCGCCCCGACCAACAGGAGACAGACTTCAATGCCGAAAATCACCGAAACTGGGGCCCGCCAAGTCACGGCCAATCTGGACCGACTTGCGGAACTATTCCAAACAGACTTTGCTACCTTGGGACTTCCCCAGGATGTGGCAAGCGATATGGCGCTTCGATGCGACATGTTGAGCGACCGAATTGAAAGCCATGCTGGGCTCCGTCCCCGCCAGGCCCAGATGGATCCGCCTGCCAACTACACGGAGGAGAAGGTTGCTCCCAACGAGTTCAACCCCGCCGAGATTGGTGAGGAGTCCAGCCAGGCGTTCCTTCGCAACGAGGATGAGCCCTACATGGACGCGTTCACGCAGGACGAGAACGACCAGCTTCGCATGGTTCAGCAGGACGGCATGTTCAGCAACGCCAAGGCTGCTTCGGAGTTGATCCGTAAGTTGCAGGCAAGGTTGGCTGCTAGCCAATCCGGCGACTCGGCTCAAAAAAAAACTGAACTGAGCGACGAGCTTGCTCGTTTTGCGGCCTCGTTGGACAACTACAGTGAGCTTGATGACAAGCTCGCTAAGTTCCACGAGGCCGCAGGCATTGGTAAGTGGAACGAAATGCAAGCGGCAAAGGCCGTCGCGCAACTTGAACAATCCCGCAAGGATTTGGCAGATGTAAGAGCTGAGATTGAAGCTCTTGCTGGTGAGGTCCTTCTCAAGAAGGCCGACACAATTGAGAAGGATTATGCGAAGAGGTTGAAGCAGTTTAAGGAGGAACTTCCTGAGACGGCTAAAGGTCAGGGCGCCATAGTCCTTCACATGATGGATGCTGTCATCAAATACACCAAAGTTGCTGAGCAGAAGCGTCCAGGCGCCATGCAGATGATCAAAGAACTCAACGCTGACCCAGATGCTGCGATCAAGGATCGCGGTGGCGACCTTATTGGTCGGATCGAAGAGAGAGTCGGTGCAATCATTGCTGCTCAGGTTGCGGAGGTCTATGACACGGTGATGGAGGAGCTTACGGCCCTTCGTCCCGTCGTTCGTGGTCTGAAGCTGGAACTCAAGCAGAAGAACGCCAGCACATCCGGTATCGACAAGGAAGCCGGCGTGATGTCCCTTCTGGTCAAGTTCCGCGACTGGGTGATGTCCAAGTCCGACAAGCTCAAGCGCCTCTTTGGCATGGGCACCAAGCGTATCGACAACGCTAGCAAGCGCATCGACAAGGCCATCGCAGAAGCCAACAAGGGCTGGACCCAGTTGGAGAAGCGCACTGCTTCCGACATGACCGCTGGCGAAGTCCCCGAAGCCTTCAAGGAGAACATCCAGAAGATGAAGGACAAAGCCAAGGACAAAGACGGCGACAAGGATGACGAGAAGTCCGACGACAAGAAGGACGACAAGGACTCCGGCAAGCCCTGGGAAAAAGACAAGAAAGCCTCCCACGGCTTTGATCTGACCGCCTAAACCCCCTCCACCATGAAAAACCTCAAGGCAGACGAAGGCAACTGGCAAGCCCGCGGACAAATGTTCGCGGTCGGCCAGGCTGTTGCATTGGTCAACGGCAGCCCGACTGACGAAGGTCGCGTGATCGCGGTCTGGCCTGCCATTGGCATGGTGGACGTTCAGTTCCCACACACCAACTACCGTTTGCCGGTCGAAGATCTCCAGATCATCAACCCAGCAAACGACATGTACATCACCCCCATGCACGAGACGGTGCCTGGGGGTGCGGGGTCTGCTGCAATGGTTTCTCAAGGGAAACCTCAGAACCAGGATCTCATCCAAGGGTTCGATCCTCCGGTTCAACTCGTTGATGACATCGGAGACGGCATTGACATTGGCGTGATGGCTGCCCGAGTGGCACGAGCACACGTCAAAAAGGCCCTGTACTGGAACGGTCGAGACCGGAAGTACCGCTGCACCCGAGTTGAGGGAGCCACGGGACACTACGGTTGTCCGAAATCCTCCTGTGACGGCACGCTCAAGCCTGCTGTCTACAAGCGTGAGGATCAGTCGTCGATCAAGCTCATGGGTTGTCCCAAGTGCATGTTCCTCATTCGGAAGCAGGACATCGTTGACGGCACCGAGTGTGCGGAAGTTGAGGAGGCAATCTGATGGCATTTTTGAAGAAAGCTCGGGCTCAGATTGTTCACCCCTCGTTCGCTCCGAACCAGTGGGGCAACGTCCGTACTGCCAGCAACGTCGGTAGCCCGGCTGGCAACCCCAATCTCGTGGCTCAGGCCAGCGAGATCCTTCAAGAGCAGTTTGACCCAAACAAGTACCTGTTGACCCATGCCACCATCGTGGCTTCTGTTGATGTCGAGGATGTCCCCGGCGTCAAAATGGGCAACGTCAACGAGTTGGGCAAGAATATTCATCGCAAATGGGCGGACTACCGCATCCGTCCCAACTGCGACATCTACATCAACAACAACCACGACGCGTGGTCCCGAGAAGTGCTGATGAAGTCCTACCGGACCTTCGTTGGGGCTCACAACTTCGTGGAGCACGTTCAGATTGAGGAGCAATCCAAGGGCCGTATCATTGATGCCGCAGCCCGAGACATTGGTGATTCGATCTACGTGGACATCCTGATTGCGACAAACCGCAAACACGCTGCTCTCATTGAAGACATCAAAGCTGGCCGGATGGGCACGATGTCGATGGGTTGCTCTGTCACCGATACGCAATGTACCAAGTGCGGGAACGTAGCGGCTGATGAGACCCAGATGTGTGACCACATCAAGTACGCCAAGGGCAACTATGAGTTCGACAGTAAGGGCAACAAGTTCCGCATTGCTGAGCTTTGTGGACACCCCACGCTTGATCCAACGGCTGGCGTTCACTTTATCGAGGCTTCTTGGGTTGCGACCCCAGCGTTTGCTGGAGCGGTGATGCGCAACATTTTGGAGCCCGAAGCCGTCAATTCTTCGACGCAGAACGCAATCCGTCAGGTTCTTGCTTCGCCTCCGCCCAAGTGGAGCGCTGCTCCCGAGGATCAGATGGCCAAAGCCGCCAGGATGGACCCTATGGGGTTTGAGTTCTCTGATGACTCAGGCGACTCCGGCGATGAAGCTGAGGCCCCTGCGGCGAAGACAGACCCCTTAGACGGCCTTGAGGGCGAACTTGAGCAGTATGTTCTCGACAACCTCAAGAAGCGGATCAAAGAGAAGTTACAAAAAGACGTTCAGGAAGATGCTGCCTCTCCCGGAGAGCTTGCGACATCGACCGGGAACGGCATTATTCACCAAGGCTCCCCTATGGAGAAGCGCGCTGCTCAGTATCAGCAAGGCGTCGCTACTCTTGTTCGGGTTTCTGCATCAAACGTGGAGTTGCTCGACAATGTAGCTCGTTTGAATGTGAGCTTCGGTGTGAAGGTTTCCAAGGAAGTCTATCGAGCCTGCCTGCGGGTGGGGTCTACCGCAGACCATGACAACCTTGGAACGTATTTGACGGCTTGCCGTCATGTACTCGGCAGAAAACCAACACTCGGAGAAGCCAAGACACTGGTTCGTCTTGGGCAGATCCTTTCTTTACGGAAGTAGACCCTTCCCAAACTCGACGACCAGAAACTCAGGAGCACAACAATATGTCCCGCCAACGACTGACATGGACCAAGCAAAAAACGGCTTCCCCTCCCCCGCAGATTCCTGCGGTGGATCGGACTGAAGGTCCAGACCACCCCGCCTATCTCCCCGATCCCCCAGCGGACAAGTACCAAACTGGTGACACGTCCACTTGGGCCGAGGATCCACATCCACCCCCGTACAAGCAGAGCCCGCCCCCCGCGATGCCCGGCAACGGAACCACGGAAGAGGCCACTCACCCGGCTCACATTACACAAGTAGAAGTCCCCGCCACCGGTCCCACGACCGCTGAAGAGGCTGATGCTCGTGCGCCCAAGCAGGCTTCGGAGGAGAACATCCGTGTTGCCGCCGAGCGTCATGCCGCAGTGTGTGTTCGTATCGCTCAAGCAACTCTCAAGGACGCCACCGTGGCTGACATTGAGCGTCGCGCGATGGCTCTCATGGACCTTCCCCGTGAGCAGATCGCAGCTACCGCCGCGACCCTGAACATCACCGCAGCCGACGATGAGGACGAGGATCAGGACGAAGCATCCGATGAGGATGACGACGCCAAGATGGGTGACAAGAAAGCCTCTCAGCAGATCACCGCCCTCAACAAGAAGGTTGACCGTTTGGTCAAAGCGTTCAGCGACTTCTTCGGCATGGACGGACTCATGGACGACGGCGAAGCCGAACTCGACATGATGATGGACGATGACGGTGACGACCTCGACATGATGATGGAGGACGACATGTCCGACGACGATCTCATGGACACCCTCATGGGCATGGATCAGGACGGCGACGGCATCGATCAGAACGCTGACGATTACGCCTACACCGCTCAGGACGACTTCGACGAAGGTGAAGAGTCCGAAGGAACCAAGGAGTACGACGAAGGCGCGATGCTCGCAGCCCTTATGGCTGAGCTTGGGGAAGGCCACATGGCCTCCGACGCAGAGCTTTCCGTTGAGCCTCTTGCCAAGGGACCGACCATCCAGTCTGGGGAGGGCGGAAACGTCAATCCTGAGCCGGCACCGGTCACCCCCGAAGTCGAGCAGATGGACGGTTCGGAGAAGACGGCGATGCCCGACATGTCGGATATCCAGATGACTGCGACGGAAGACCCCTCTGAGAACGACATCGCCATGACTGCCGGCGTGGACCCCATGGGTCTCATGGACGACAGCACCATCGCATCGACGCCGAACGACGAGCTTCTGGCTCTGTACGCCGACCTCGACCTTCCGAAGACCGCCAAAAAGGGCGGAGAGGATGAGGACGACGATGACGATGACGATGACGACAGCGAAGAGGTCGAAGTCGAGGAAGAGGTTGAGGAGAAGGAAGCTGGCAAAAAGACCGCTCAACGTCCACAAGCTCGCAAGGCCAGCACCGGTCCCAAGACCCTTGGAACCGTCCAGCAGACCAAGAAAGCCGCAGACGAGATTGCGGAGCTTTCGCAGATTTGGGACCAAGCTCCCGATGTGCGCGAGTTTTTCGGAATCCCTAAGTAGGGTTTTCGGAGTTTCACCGGCAAGACCGGCCCTATAGTTAGTCTATAGGGCCGGTTTTTCTCGTTAAAGGCTAAATAGAAGCCCCTTATATGTACGAAGAGGGCGTTTGGACGGTTTGTAAAAGGTCTCACTCAGAGACCACCAACCCGATCACCCTAATTTCACACCGACTGTAAACAAGGAGCTATCGAAAAATGCCGATGCTTGGACAGGCGAGTGGTGATTGGACTGAGAGTAGCGCAGCGTTGCGGATCCTTCTGGTAGGGATTCGGAACTCGACCGGGGTTTTGACCACGGACGCTTTCACTCAAACCAACCCCCCCATCGTCACAACTGCGGGTACGATTTCCACACAAGCGGACACGGGCGTCTTAGGCGTTCTCTCCGGTTCTGTGGCATTCACACGCCCCGACGCAGGATCAAACTTCCTCGGAGGCCCGGCTGAGCCCGGCGCCCCCGATCAAGGATTGGTTCAACCTCTGGGAGTCTTTCTCAACACTGCTGTTGGAAATGCTTTCGAAAACCAACCCGGACCCGCTTCCGGCAAGAACACCTACGCCTCGGCACAAGGAACCTACGGGAACCAACTGTTTGAGACTCAGGCGCTTGCTACGAGTGGTGCCGTCGCTGTTGGTGACGATCTGGTCTACACGACTGGAAATCAACTGGTTGCCTCTCGGAACGGCTACCTGATGATGCGCGTCACCACGCAAACCGGTGCAGCAATCTCGCTGGACCTCGCCACCATCACTTCTGAAGTTGCCAACGGCGCGGCTGCTTCCACAACCCTTGGCATCCTGAAGATGCCGCCCGACGCGGAGCAATTCGAGTTGGTCTACGACCAGCGCGTCTAAAGGGAGGACTGAAAAATGTCAGGAGTTAACAACGCCATCAAGCAAAGGCTCATCAGCGAGTACATCAAGACCCCCGGTGGTCGTGCAAAGCTGGCTGCAAGCCTTACTCAACCGTTGCGTCTTCGACGCGACTACACCTCGGTCGGTCGTAAGACCTTCCTGGTGGAGCAGTTGCCCGACGGAGCCTTGCCGATCTACGACAAGGACCCCGATGTCACCGCATTCGTGATTGGTGAGGAAGGCGAGAACATTCTCGCTATCACCAAGCCACGTCGAGTGATCTTTCCGCTGTTTGAGATTGCCTCAAACCCGGAGATTCCATTAACACAAATTAAAGAACGTAGATTCGACCTCATTGAACGGGCTCAAGACCTTGCGCGAGCAAGCATCCAGGCCGCCGAAGATGAGCGCGTGTTCGCCGTTCTGGACGCCATCGCAACCGCAGGGTTCGACAGCGTTCCTGGTGGAACCAACCCGGACATCCCGGTAGTTGCGCCCATCTCTGGTGCGGTCTTGGCTGACGCATTCGCACTCATTGAGCGCCACGACCTTCGGGTTGCTCGCGTTTACATGAATGCGCGTGACTACGCCGACATCAGGAAGTTTGGTCGAGATATCCTTGATATCGAAAGCCAAGCGACTCTGCTCAAGACTGGTTTGCAAGCTACCATCTGGGGAGCCCAAGTCATCACATCGCGCATCGTGCCCGCAGGTACGGTCTACGTGTGTTGCGAACCCGAAATGTTTGGCCGAATTCCGGTTCGCACTGAGCTGACCGTTCTTTCGGCAGATGATCCAAAGGCTCGTACCATCGGTTTCTCGGTCTTTGAGAACCTCGGTATTGGCGCGTACAACCCCAAGGGGTTGACCCGTTTGACCGTTACTCGCTAGTAGCGACCGGTTTACGCAAGAACCCTCGTTCCTTCGGGAACGAGGGTTTTTGTTTTTGTCCCACGCAAGATCCCGGTCATCACACATAATCTGTGTGTATTTATGTCTTGCAGTTGTCCCAATATTTGTATATTTACGATGAGGATGACACTAAATGGGACAAACTCTCTAAAAACGCTGACGGCTAAGATTCTGCGGGAGCTTTACCTTGAGAAGCATCTGACGGAGAAGGAGATTGCTGAGCGGTACAACACGACCCAGGTGACCATAGGGAGGCGTCGGAAGAAGTGGGGCATTCCCACCCTTGGTAAGACGGGGCGCAAAACAGCGAGCCTCCTGCCGCTTTCAGAAGTGCAAAAGAGTCTTCTCGTGGGTTCGTTGCTTGGGGATGGGCACATGAAAGCTGTATCCCCGAAAACAGCGAGATTCATTGAGCGTCATTCAACAGCACAGGAGCCATACCTTCGTTGGAAGACGGAGATCCTAAGCAACTATGTGAGTTCATTTTATCCTGTCACGAAACGCGAAAAGGACGGACGGGAGTACCCAGGGGTCGAGATGGCTACGGTGACGTGTGAGGCTCTGCGTCCCTACTATGATCTGTTCTACGGGGGCCCTGAAGGATGCCGGGAGTTTCCATCAAACCTCGACAAGTTGCTCGATCCTCTGGCCCTTGCGGTGTGGTTTCTGGATGACGGGTCTTGTTCACGGTTCCACCCGACGATTTCGTTTGGTCTCAACCGTTTGAGCCTCAAGAGAGCCACTCGTGCTCTCCGCCGTCTTGGACTTAAGCCTGAGATCAGCGGCAAGAAGGGGGAGACACAGACCATCCTGTTCCCTGGCCAAGCGGACAAGTTCTTTGAAGTAGTCGGGCCACACATCCCGAACTGCATGGCTTACAAAAGACAGAAAAGCAGTGAACGGCGAGATCAAGACCGCAATGCCCGAAAGCTGACCCCAGATACGGCGCGCGAACTGTATGACGGAGGGATGTCGATTAGAGAGATTTCCGATGCCTATGGGGTAGGGCATTCGACAGTTCACCGACGTGTTCATGCCAAAGGCGAACCCAAACGGATGGGGCGTCCCCGAAAGGCGTACACACGACTAGCTGCGGAGGTTGCCTTGGAACGGTACGACTCCGCCCTTTGGCCCGGTCTCCCAGAAGAGGAGAAAGAAAAATGGGTTGAGGCGGTTCACGAGATACTGCGCAAAGCCCCTTTTCCAGCAACTCCACCCTGGACACAGGAACGAGCGCAGGTGGAGTTTGAAAAGCTTGTTGCCCTTGAAATGGCTGAGGATGACAAGACAATCCGACCCCAGAGTTACCGGGGCACCGTCTTTTGTCAGAGCTTTTTTCCACATCGGTACAAGAGTTCATGGAGAGGCATCAAATGCGCTCACGAGGCGTGGCATGACGGCAAGGATCTGCGAAAGGCCATCCGTTTCCAGTTCAAGCAGGGAGATCCTGTAGCCCCTCACAGGGTTCTCCGAGCGGTCACGATGCAGCACAGGACCCCAGGTGTGTTCCGTCCGGCTGTGGCCAAGTATCTGTACGAGACCTATTGCCCCCCAGGAGGGAGCACTTGGGATCCTTGTGCGGGATGGGGAGGCCGTTTGATGGGAGCCGCCGCAGCCGGGGTCAAGTACATCGCAACGGAGATCGAGCCTGAAACGGTGGCAGGGAACCGGGCTTTGGCAAAAGTGTTGGGAGCAGATGCCACTTTGGTTCAAATGCCAGCAGAGAGCTTCAAGGCTCCAGCCGTTGATTTTGTGTTCACGTCGCCCCCGTATTTCGATGTGGAGCACTACGGGGTGAGTCCAGGGCAATCGTTTCGGTCCTACTCCGAGTTTGATAAGTGGGTTGAAGGCTTTTTACGGCCGGTGATCCAATCCGCGTTCGACGCCGCTCCGGTTTTGGCTCTAAACGTGGCTCAAATCCGAAAAAGGAAAGAAGTCATCGACCTTCCC
>Ga0307378_10013132_pt1 | contig 10505 bp, 10 predicted proteins | sample UN1MG_FD_202238 | JGI IMG/M metagenome (GOLD analysis project Ga0307378, IMG submission 202238) | Soil microbial communities from Risofladan, Vaasa, Finland - UN-1 | ecosystem: Environmental > Terrestrial > Soil > Coastal area > Acid sulfate soil | place: Finland: Risofladan, Vaasa | collected...
CACGCCGAAAATGGTGTCGCGCGACAGCAGTCCATGAAGCCCGCCGTGATCGATGGTGTGCCCGGCGGCGGCTCCGATGATGGCTCCTTCGGCGGTATGGCCGCTCTGGTGCCCGATCGCGGCGCCCAGCCCGCCCCAGAACAGCGTGTTCATGTAGTGGTAGCCGCTCAGGCCGCGGGTGCTCCGGCCGCGACCATGGCCATAGCCATAGCCGTAGCCATAGACGCCAACGGGCCTCACCGTGTAGCTGCGCACGGCCACGATTCGCGGCGCGCGCGAACGAGTGCGTATGACCCCGGAAAGCTGGGCGGCGAGGGCATCGATGTCGCTCCGCGGCTCGTAGCCCGGCTCCGGGTCAAGCTTATGCTCGTAGGAGTACGTGACATCCGGCTGATCGGCTTTCACCTGCGGCGGCGGGATCGGCTGCAGGATCGACTGCGGCCGCTGCGCGCACCCGCACAGCAGTGCCGCCGCGCATGCGGCGAACGTCAATCGCGACGGCGCCCAGCCCGTGATCGTCATGGTTCACCTCCTGGTGAAAAAAGCCGCGGGAATCCGATTGGTACGTCACAACGCAACGTGCCCGGCACCTGTTCAACATTTGCAGCGGGCGCTTGGTTTCGACGAGCCGCCCTCGACCGCCTACTCCTGCGATCTGATGGTGACGCGGTAATCGGCGGCAGCCGGGTTCAGCGAGTTCTTCTTGATCGTCACCTCCATCGACCGCTGGAAGATCACCGGTTCCCATGTCGTTTCTTCCAGCACGCCGCCGTTGATGTCGAGGAACTGCACCTTCACGTCGGCCCGGTAGTCCTTGTCCTTGGTGTTCACGAGCACCATTCCCACCTCAAGCTGTCCGCCGCTGCCGGGGACGCGCGTTGGCGGCAGCTCGCGCACCACCTTGATGTTCTTCAGCTTGCTGTCGAGCAGGATCAGCTTCTCCTGCTCCTGGATGGGGTTGGCCTCGTACCGTGCGCGGTAGGTGCCCTTGCAGCCGATGATGGCAACAACGGCGGCCACTGCTAGAATGCTCGCTAGTGTCTTCACGATGGTTTTACCTCCTCTTCGTGTCTTCGTGCTCTGGTTCCGGCAGTCTGAATCTGCCGGTGATGATCTCTTCGTAGTGCCGCGTGCCGGGGGTGGGCGGAACCATGCACTTGCCGCCCTGCAGGATGTGCGGGCCCCACGGGCACTGGTTGTTGCAGTCGTGGTGCTGGCCGTCCATGATCTGGATGCCCAGGCTCTCGTAAAGCTGCTTGAGCCGGCCAAGGTCGTAGTCGAGCAGCAGCCCGTCGCGGTGGTACGCGTCGATCAGCTCCTGCGTGGGCGTGCAGCAGCAGGTGCCGCCCAGCACGAACGGGATGCTGCCGGGCACATGACCGGTGCAGTCGTTGCAGTAGACGACCTTCTCCGGGGTCTCGTCCTTCACGCGGAACAGGTCGAGCCGGGTGTATGGGCGCTGCTGGGCGCAGCCAGCCGCGAAGCAAAAAGTAAAAAGTAAAAAGTAAAAAGTAAAAGGCAAGAAGAGAAACCGATTTTGCCTTTTGCCTTTTTCATTTTGCCTTTTTCCGGTGCGGTTCTGCGTCACGGCGTGCCCTCCGTTGCGGTTGCGCCGGACGATCCGCCGGGTGCCTCGCCAAACTTCGGGCTTTGCGGCGGCGGAAAATTCCCGTTCGCTTTCTCGCGGCCGCTGCGGAAAAACAGCACCGTCTCGCCGTCCGCATTCACGGGCACGTGGAACCACACCTGCCGGTAGTCGAGCAGCGGAGTCGAGCCATCCAGGAAATCGATCTTGAAGGTGTACGAGCCTGGCTCGAGCTTCGCGCTCAGCACGTGGACCTCACCGGGAAGGAGGTCCCAGTTGCGGATGTCCGCCCCTGCCGGCATCAGGAGGCCCGCCAGCAGCATGATGGGGCCGGCGGCGCCGCGGTTGTCCGTCATCTGCTGCGCGCCGGCGGCGATCAGGCCGGTCTTGATCCCACCCTTGATCGTCTGGATGGTGTCCTTCGCCGAGCGCCCACTGGCCTGGGCCTGGTCCAGCAGGTCGACCGCCAGCGCCGACTGCCCGAGCAATCTGCCGTTGGCACACACGGTGGCACCGGTCTCGCGGTAGCGGCCCCCCTCATAGACGTCGTTGCTGCCCGCGAGGCCCGTCTGCGTCTTCACCGGTGCCCGCCCGAGCTGGATGATCAACAGCACGTTGTGGCTGTTGATCGCGTCGTCGCTGAAATACGGGTTGTTCGGGTACTTCTCCCGGGCCTTCTCGAAGCTGATGCGGGCGTTGTCGGGCTCGCCCAGCTTCAGATAGCACTTGCCGATCATGAACTGGGCAACGGCGAAATCCTCCTTGTTCCCTTCGGCGCTCGACTGATCGGCCATCAGCGCCTGGTGGAAGGCGGCCCGGGCGTTGCGCCAGTCGCCCCACCGGTAGTAGACCAGGCCGTCGTAGAAATTGGCCATCGCCTGCTCGTAGGGGTCGCCCTTGTACAGCTTGGCCGACTCGTTGGCGATGAGGCTGATGATCCCCTGTGTGTTGCCGCCGTAGCCGCGCATGACCTGTGCGGCCCGCTCGAAGGCGGTCCTGGCGGCGTAGTAATTTCCGCCCTCGAACGCCGCCGAGCCGACTTCCAGGTTGTAGAGCACGTAGTTCCTGTCGAGGCGGTCCTGGCTCTCGGCAAACAGCTTCTGTGCGGCGGCGTAGTCGTACTGCCAGAACGCGGAGCGCCCGGCGGTGCGGCTGGCGGCTCCGCCCGCGCATCCCGCAACGGCCGCACAGGCAACCGCGGCTGCCAGAATGCCCGCAGCCCTCATTGTCTTACTTTCCGAAAACATCTGCTCCCGGCAGTTTTTTCAGAAGCTCGGTTTCGGCCGGTTTGCTCACCCTGGCGTCGTAAGCCCAGGTGGATCTGGAATCTTTCGTGCTCTTGAGGCGGAACTGGTAGATCGTGGCCGTCCCCTTGTCGTCGGGTTTCGCTTCCGCCGTGAGGACGAAGTCGGCGTCTGCGGCCGCCTTCACGGCCTGCTCCGATTTCGGCTTGTCGAGCACCACGAACGCGCCGCCGGATGCCTTGGTGATCATCGCGCGAATTACTTCGCTGGTGGCGGCGGGCGCGTTGGTGATCTCCACAAACGCAATGACGGGCGGTTTCTCGGCCGTCTGCACCGGGGGCAGCGCCGAGATGGAAGTGCCCACGACCTCGCACATGCGCTGCATGTCTTTCTGCAGGGCGGCATCGTCGATGGCTTCTGCCGCGCCTTTCAGCGCGTCGGCGAAACCCGTCGCCCCTTCCGCCTGCGTGCCCGCCTCCGGCTTCGGCTGGAGGTTGGCCTGCAGTTCATCAACGTTCTTCTTGAGGCTGTCGGCGGCCGTCTGCACGGTTTCCTTGGCAACGGCTTCGACGTCGGTTTTCGCTACCTCACGGGCGGTGCCGATCGCATCTTCATCGGCCTTCTTCAGCAGTTCCTGTGCCGGCTCCACAGCGTCCTTCCTGATGCCTTCGGCGGTCTGCCCGGCGGCCTTGTTCAGGGCGTTGCGGGCATCTTCGACGATCGGAGCCGGCGCGGCCGACCGCTCCTTCGCGTCGCCTTCAGGCTCGGCCGGTGTCGACTCGGCAGGCTTGTTCTCCGGCGGCGGCGTTTCCTTCTTCCCGCATCCAGCCATGCCAAACATCAATCCGGCCATCACTATTGCTGCAAGCACCGTGTATGATTTCATCATGCTTCGCCTTCTTTCATCGCAAGGGCGAGCATCGCTGCTGCCCCGTGCCATGGCTGTGGACCCAGTGGACGAAGTGGACCGAGCGGACCATTGAACGTTGACCGTTAGTTGTTGAGCGTTGAGCGTTTCTTGCTTCAATGTTCAGTGTTCAATGTTCGATGTTTCTCCTTCTCCCCGCTCCCCGCTCTCCCACTCTCTCCTCACTCAGCGCTCGTACAGCCCCTTCTTGCCGTACTTCTTCACCTTGTAGTCGTTTACCCACACGATCTGGGTGCTCTCGGCGTCGGTGAGGCGGAACTCGTAGCGCATCATGGTCGTACGTTCCTTGCCATCGGTCTTGTCGATGGTGCTGATGCTGCCGGTGAGGAAGTAGTCGGCGCCGAGGACAGCCTTCTTGGATGACGATGTGAGCTCGCCCGAGCGCTTGAGGTCGCGCTCGCGAAGCACTTCTTCCGACTTCGCCCGGTCGAGGAAGATGATCTTGCCGCCCACGTTCTTGCTCAGCAGGGTGCGGATTTCCTCGAGGAACATGGTGGTGTCGAGCGGGATGCTGCTTCGGTTTTCGACCCTGGCAAAGGCAACGGTGGGCGGCTTCTCGGCTTGCGAGATCTGCTGCACCTGCACGATATCCCGCGCCATCGCCTGGGCCACGGTCACGTAGTCCTTGCTGTCGGTGGTGGTGTCGTTGAAGGGATCTTCGCTGTCGACGGCCACGCGGCCGTAGTCGGCGCAACCCGCCGCCAGTGCCACGATGCCGAACACCAACGGTATGAGCGATTTGTGCATCATCATTCATGCTCCTTTCCCGGTTCTGACTCAAACGAGGATCACCACGATATTGTGATTCTCGGCACAAGTGCGTTGCACCTTAGTTTAACAAGGTCGTGTGGCGGGGTCAAATACTTTCTGGCTGCGCGGTGCGGTGCGCGGAGTGTAAGCTTTTGTAACGCGAACCTGCTTCCGCGGGCGGGTCGGGCCGCCGTCTGCAACGTCTTTGCATTTGAGTGTTCTTGCTGCTATAATCCACTGCGAACTTGACGATGCGGAATGAAGGGCGAACACGATGGTTCGCCCCTACGGCGCAATGGCGGTCAGCGGCCAACGGACGAGGGCGAACACGACGGTTCGCCCCTACGGTCGCACGGGCACGCACCGGGTGAAGATGCCAAGAATACTGTACAGATACATTTTCCGCGAGCTGGTGGAGACCTTTGTTCTCGCAATGGTCGCCTATGGCTTCGTGATGACGCTGGGGAGCGTCTTCCAGGTGCTGCAGAGCGGGCTGGGTGTGATGTTTGTGGTGCGGATAGTGCCCTACGTCCTGCCGCACACCCTGCCGTGGACGGTCCCGATCAGCGTGCTCACGGCGTGCGTGGTGGCGTACGGGCGGCTGTCGTCCGAGAACGAAGTGCTTGCGATGAACGCGTTGGGCGTGCATCCGGTTCACGTGCTCGCCCCGGCTCTCGTGCTGGCGGCGATGGCGCTGGTGCCGCTGCTCTACTGCAATCATTTCATCGAGCCGCAATCGAACGAGGCACGGAGCGCCACGCTGAAGGAAGCCGCGCTCACCAGTCCGTTCAGCCTGCTGTCGCTGGACGAGCCGGTTTTCGGCCTGCCGGGATTGGGCGTGAGAATCTATATCGGAGAAGCCGTTGGCAACCGCCTCACGAACGTCATCATTTTCCGCAGCGTCGACGTGAAGCGCGATAGCGGGAAGGGCGCCATGCGGCTGGCTCCCGGCGAGTTTCACGTGATCTACGCCCGCGAAGCGACCTACGAGATCACCGGCAAGGGCTCTAACCGCGAGCTGCACCTGACTTTACGAAACTGCGAATCGAAATACGTGAATCGCGCCGAACCCTTCGGCTACAACCTCGTCAAGTTCGACGTTACATCCGAGGTGATCTCGCTGGCCGAGAAGGCCTTCACACCCGGCGGCTGGAAGGACATGACCACCCCCGAGCTGCTCGTCGAGCTCGCGGTCCAGTCGTACCTCAGGCGGCTGGCAAACCTGAGCACACGGCTGCCGGAACCCGAGCACGCCCGATACGGGCGGGAGCAGTACGAGACGTTCAAGAAGATCGTTGGCAGGTCGATGCAATTCAGCAAGGACGAGCTCGACGCCACCGAGGCCGCCGAGAAGGCGAATTCGGGCGGCTCCTTCGAGCCGTGGAACGTCATGCAGGCATACGCCGGCGTCAAACTGGTGGAACCGAGGAAGCTGAATGATATCCTGACGAGAATCAGGATGCGCTGGGCGAGCGGGCTGGACGTGCTGGGGCTGGCGCTGCTGGGCGTGCCGCTGGGGATCCTGACACGCAAGGGCCGAAAACTCATCGGGTTCGGCATCAGTGTGCTCGTGGTTACCGTATTGTATTTTCCGCTGGTGGTGAGCGGCAAGGCCCTCAGCACCAACGGTGTGTTCGGCGCGCCGCTGTGGCCATATGCCAGCTCCATCGTCACCGGCACGATCGGCGTGATACTGACGGCGCGGCAGAGGTAGGGGGCAGATAGGAGTTCACAGTTAAGAGTTACAAGTTGGTAGTCAAAAAGTGGAATTCGCAAGGCTCTGAACTACCAACTACCAACTACCAACTCTCAGCTCTCAAGGTGATTCCGTGATCCGCAGGATCGACCGTTACCTGTTTCTGTCGTTTCTTGTGCCATTCGTGCTGTGCATGGTGCTGATCCTCGCGATGATACTGGTGGTGGAGACGTCGGAGCGGCTGAGCAAGCTGCTGAAGTATAACGGTGAGGCGCCGTTGCTCGGGCTGCTCGGGCGCTACTACCTGTGCCGGATTCCGGCGCTGGCCTACCTGATGGCGCCGATCATTACGCTGGCGGGAGCCGTGGTTGCACTGGTGCGGCTGGCACGGCAAAACGAGCTGATGGCGATGCAGGCATCGGGCGTCAGCCTGAAGCGGATCGCCATTCCGCTGCTGACCGGCGGCTTCATCGCCGCCGCGCTAGCCGCCGTCATGCAGGAGCTGGTAGTCCCCGGCAGCGCTCGCCAGATGCAGCGGACGTCCATCATGCTCTTCGGCGGCGACCGGGGCGAGCCGATGAAGTTCAAGGACGTCTTCGCCGTCGACATCAAGCGCCCCGAATACTGGGTGAAGGATCCCGACGAGAAGGGCGACCTGACGCTCGCGCTCCGGTGGGACGAGAACACTCGGAAGATAAGCATCGGCGGCGCTCTCCGGTTCCAGGAGCAGGCACGAGCGATCCTTGAGAACATCTACCACGCGGTTGACATTGACCTGCAGGTGGAGGGCAAGCGGCGCGACCGCTTCTGGCTGATCGCCAACCGCCGGATCAACCTCGACGAGTTCAACGACTTCGTCCAACGTCTCAGCAAGCACTATCGCCTGATGCGCACGCAGATCGTGCTGAAGGCCGACGAATTCGACTACGGCAAGAAAATGATCACGAACGCGGTGGCCGACGTGCCGAACTTCCCGCCCGGGCCGGACGGGATCGAGAGCGCCACCATGATTATCGACGCCGGCTACTGGCGCTCCCGCCGGTGGATCGTCTCCGGCCACATGCGGATCGCCGGGGAAGACGAGCTGCTCAACGAGCCGTTCACCGACCGCCCCCTGAACCTGTCGCTCACCCCGGAGGACCTCGGGCAGGCATCGAACATCTCGTATCGCAGCCTGGACGAATTGCGGTTCTTCGCCCGGCAGTTCCCATCGCGAGCGGCATCGCTGACTACCGAGATCCACAAGCGGCTGGCCTATCCGTTCCTGAACGTGATCCTGCTGCTGCTGGCGATTCCGCTCGTGGTGGAGCCAAGCGGGCAGACCAGCATCAAGGGGATCGGCCTCGCGGTCGGCGCCGCTCTCGGATTCTACATCGTGATGATGGGGACGCTCGACTTCGGCTACCGCGGCTACATTCCGCCACCGTGGACGCCTTTGGCCGCGTGGGTGCCGCTGGCCGCATTCATCGCCATCGGCGCGTGGATGTACAGACGTTTTCATGGATGAGGAAGAGGCAACCGGCTGTCAACGGTAGTGCGTCCACTGCGTCCACTCGGTCCATTGAACTGCATCTGGCGGGACCACTGATTAGAGGCTAGAACCCATGAGCCATTTCTCGTCAAGGCAGAGCTTCCGCGTGATCATGGTGCTTGCGTTCATCGCCGGGGCGATCCTGATCTTCAGGCTGGTCCTCGGCAGGGCGATCTCGGATGAGCAGCGGATCCGCAACACGATAAACGTGCTGGCGGATTCCGCCGAAGACCGCAACCTGCGCAAGATCACCGGCTTGATGCACGACGACTTCCGGGCCGAGGAATTCACCTACGACCGCCAGACGTGCATCGATCTCATGCGGCAGGTGTTCTTCACCTACAAGGTGATCCGTGTGCGGCTGCGCGACGTGTCGGTGAAAATCATCGACGATTCCACGGCGGAGGCGATCTTCATAGCGACGGTGAGCGCGTCGCAGTCGCCCGATAGCGCCGGAGAGGACCTCACCCGGCAGCGCGGCAGCGACCGCTTCCGCCTCACCTTCAAGAAGGTGAACGGCACGTGGCTGGTTTACCGCAGTGCGGTGGTGAGATCGACGGCAGACTGAGGAAGAAATGAAGAATGAAGAATGCGGGATTCGGAACAATGAGCAGGTGACCCTACGCCTGCTTCCCATCCGGGCTTCCTCCTTCGCTCCTCTTTCCCCCTCCCCACACTTGGGGAGGGGGCAGGGGGTGGGGTGCCGGCAGCACGTATTGCCGGCGCGCTCCTCTTCTTCTTGACTTCTTAGCTTCTTGGCTTCCTAACTTCTTTCTTATGACTCTTTCCCTCATCGAGCTGAAACATGTGGTCGCGGAGCTTGGCGAGACGGTGCGCGGCGCGCACGTGCAGAAGGTGCAGCAGCCGTCGGGGCGATCGATCGTGCTGCAAGTGCGGCGGCCGGGGGCCACGCATCACATCTACCTGGGCGCACAGCACAACCTGGCACGCGTGCACCTGCTCAGCCGGTCGCTGCCGAATCCATCCGCCCCGCCAGCGTTCTGCATGGCCCTCCGCAAGCACCTGATCCCCGGCATCATCGAGTCGATCGAGGTGCTGTCGGACGACCGCATCGTGAAATTTGCGATCAGCCGCCGCAACGAGGACGGCGCGCCCGGGCAGTGCGGGTTGATCCTGGAGCTGGTGCCCGGCTCGGAAAACATCATCCTGGTCGACGCCGGCGACGAGATCATCGCGGCATTGGAGCACACGACGTCGAAGGATCGCCGGGAGATTGCGCCGCGGCGGCAATACGTGCTGCCGGCACCCCACCCCCCTGCGGTGAAGGCGCCCCACCCCCCTGCCCCCTCCCCAAGTTTGGAGAGGGGGAAAGAGGAGAGGGGGAGTGTGGATCGCTTCGAGCAGGCGGTGCGAGCGGGCCAGTTCGATTCGTACTCCGCCGCCATCGAGGCCGCCTACGCGCAGGAAGACACCGAAACGCAGATCGCAGAGCTGCGCCGCAGCCTCCAGACGGTCCTCTCCCGCAGCGAGAAGCGGCTGGCGCGCCGCCTGGAAAAGATCCAGAAGGACTTCGACGCCACCGGCACGGCGGGCGAACTGGCCCGGAAGGGCGAGCTGCTCAAGGCCAACCTCGGCCTCCTGCGGCGCGGGCTGCCCAGCATCGGCCTGCCCGACCCCGAAACCGGCCGGACCGTCACGATCGAGCTCGATCCGACGCTGATGCCGCTGGAGAACATGCAGCGCTGCTTCAAGCGGGCACGCAAGCTGCGGGCCGGGCGCGATAGGATCAAGCAGCGGCTGGACGAGACGCGGGCCGAGCTCGCCGCACTGGCCGAACTGCGCTCGCGGCTGGCCCGGACCGCCGACCTCGACGGCCTGCGGCGGATCGGCGAGACGCTCCGCACCGGCGGATACGTGCAAGCACCCCCGAGGGAGCGGCCCAGGGAGGTTCGCTCCCGCCCGCGGAAGTTCATCTCCGCCGACGGCATCATCATTCTCGTGGGGCGCAACACCGCCCAGAACGACGAACTCACCCTCCATGCCGCCGGTAACGACTGGTGGCTGCACGTCCAGCAGTACCCCGGATCCCATGTAATCATCAAGTCGGAGAAGGATAAGCCGTTAATGAAGGAGACGCTGCTGGACGCGGCGCACCTGGCAGTGTATTTTTCACAGCTTCGCGACGCGGCGAAGGCAGTGATCGACTACACGCAGCGCAAGCATGTCAGGAAGCCTCGGGGCTATCCGCCCGGGCGTGTTGCCTATTCCCAACAGAAAACCATTCTGCTCGTCCCCGACAAGCGACGGCTGGAAAGACTGCTCAAAAAAGGAGGAACGGGCGCGAAAGATGAATGATGAGCTCTGAATTCGGAATCAGGAAATCAGAATTCGGAGCTCATGATTCAGACACCCGCTTCGTTTTCCGGATCAGTATCCCGGAAGGCTGAGCTCCGAATTCCGAAGCCCGGAATCCCGGTTCTTGACTTCCGGTCTCGGATTTCCGAATGCCGGTCTCCGGCTTCAACTGCACCGTTCCCTCTTTTCGCCGGAAGCGATCCAATTTTAAGTTGACAGCCGCCGCTTTTTGTGGTATATAGTTAAGTGTGCGGACCCCGTAGGACAACGGAATCATGACCGGCCAAGGGTGCGAGCCGGTTTCTGGCAAGCGATTCAGTTTCGTGCTGTCCGGAAAGGAGATCTCCATGGGCGGGTTATACGGATTTCGCGGTGCTCGTGTTCATTGGCATCGGAATGGCATATGGCGTTTTGCGGCGGCGCTGGTGCTGGCCATGGCTATGGCATCGTGGTGC
>Ga0307378_10013133_pt1 | contig 10504 bp, 11 predicted proteins | sample UN1MG_FD_202238 | JGI IMG/M metagenome (GOLD analysis project Ga0307378, IMG submission 202238) | Soil microbial communities from Risofladan, Vaasa, Finland - UN-1 | ecosystem: Environmental > Terrestrial > Soil > Coastal area > Acid sulfate soil | place: Finland: Risofladan, Vaasa | collected...
GTCCTGTCGGAGAATGATTTAAAACCTTGAATTTCCAGTTTTTTTATGTTCATTGTCTGCTTAAGGCTGTAATAGTAATGGATTTTATATGCTTGGGGCAAGCATTTAGTGTGGGGACAGTTCTATTCTTTCAATTTGGAAAAACCATAGATACTGCTCACATAACCGCCGCCCGTAAAGGCATAATCTTGACAGTTGATACTAATTCTATTATTTTCTATGTGTTCTGAAGTAAGAATTGACAAAGAGCCAGTGTAGCTCAGAGGTAGAGCAACTGATTCGTAATCAGTAGGTCGAGGGTTCGACTCCCTCTGCTGGCTCCACCTTATATCTTTATTAATACGGTAACCGCCTTTCTCCTCTGAAACATCCTTTTTTACACATCCCTGTATCTTACTTGTTACATAAGGCTTAAAAAGTAAGTAGTAAAAGCTCCCTTTTTTCTTTTTTACAGATATCAGACCTAGCTTCTTTAATAACCTTATATTCTTAATAACTGTCTTTCTACTAACATTAATGAGATCAGCTATAGTTTTTTGTGAAGGAAAGCAGGATTGGGTTTTTGAATTAGAAAATGAGGCAAGAACATTATAAACTGCAATCCCCGTGGGTTTTAATTCTTTCCCGAAATTGTAGAGGATTGCTCTATCAATCCAGTACCAATTTCCATCTCTTATTGATCTGATTTTGAAGTGCTCATTTGAATCCATAAATTAATAAAACTTTTTCCCCCAGACGTGTTCACAAATCGTCTGAGCAAAAAGAGTCATAGATATTCTCATTTCATCTATTTCCTTTTTTGTTAAATCGGGCAGTTTCAAAATCTGCCGATATTTGTCATAAATATCTCCCTTTCTCTTTTTGGAAGCTCTTTTAGTCATCTTTTTTACAGCATGCTTGGCCAAATAAATTTGAAGAAGCACGAAAAAGCGGCAAGTACAGACTTTTTCCCCATATGAGAGGCCTAAATACCATTTATGCTACCCCACTTTTCGCAACAGAGCCTCCTTAACCTTGTCAATTTTTATTGTAATTGATAAAATTAAAATGAGTTAGGTTTATAGAAAAAGTAGCCTTACTTATCAATATAAACATGAAACGCTATAGAGTATTAAATTTCGATCTAGATTCAAGAGCCACTATTTTAAGTATGGAAATTGATGAATCTTGGGAAGAAAAAGTTAAAGAACAGCATCTAAGAAACAAAAAGCAAACCGAAGAGCAATTATTAATAGAATTTGGATCTTCAAACAAAGAAAGTAAAATTAAGAATTTTTGTGATTTAGGTAATTCTCCTTTTTCAATACTCGCTTTTCACAACAAGTTTTTACATCAGATCAGAAACAGCTTTGTGTTGAGTTCTTATTATCCTGCTTTAACGGGGGCATGTAGTTTAGGGGAGAGGATTTTAAATCATCTTATCATTCAATTGCGAAACGACTTCAAGAATACTCCAGAATATAAGAAAGTACACAGAAAAGACTCATTTGATGATTGGGGGCTTGCTATTAAAACTTTGTCATCTTGGAAAATTTTATTACCGGATGTAGTTAAAAATTATGAGAAATTGGAGAAAATTAGGCACAGAGAAGCAATACATTTTAATCCAGCAACAGATACAAATGATAGAGAAATTGCATTAAGAGCAATAAAAACTCTACAGATTATTATTCAAAAACAATTCGGAGCCTTTGGTCTTCAACCATGGTTTATAAAAGGGATTAAGGGAGCCTCTTATATAAAAAAAGAATACGAAAATTACCCCTTTATTAAGAAAATATATCTGCCTAACTGTGTATTAGTAGGACCTCTTCACAGACTTGAATTTGTAAATGGGGAATGGAAAGTCATAGATAACAATACATACTATGACAGAGAGATATTCGATAGAGAATTTGTAGAGTTGTTAGAGAAAAGGAAAACAGGAAAATAAACATTTATAAAACACATCTTATTTGTTTCTTATGAAATTTTCTAATTAAATCCAGTTTTTCCCTTAGTGAAGCCAGGTACTTAACGTCTTTTAATAAGATTATAATATGTGTCGAGCTCCGGAGTAATTATTTGCCGAAAAGGTCAATTTTTTCTTAATAAATGTGGATAAAGAAGATTTTGTTCTTTTAAAAGAATATAAATTTTTGGGATTTTTCTAATTTCATGCTCCTTAACAAAAGGATTGTCTGTATTCTTTTGGGGTTTTGGCTCATTATGGGTTGAGCCCCTCCCAATTGTGTGGACAGAAAATGCCCTTCTTTAAGGTGAAGTTTGAACCTGGATAATTAAAAAAACTTTGATATGAATGGCCTAAGTGTAAAGGATCAGGAAATCACTAATTCATTAAGCATCTCGGATTCTTGATCTCTCCAGGTTCCTGACCATGTAATATTAAATTTTTTACTAATTTTCTTTGCGTTTTTACTATAAACTGTTATCTTAATCCGATGCTTTCCAGTAAGTAAGCAATCCCACTGAGAATAAAATCTTTCTGGCCATTCAAAATAAAATTTGTTCTGTTCTTTCTCTTCTTCAGTTATATTTCTATATACAGATTCTGGTTCATGATCTGGATGATGAATTCGTCCCATGTCACAAAAAACCTCTCTACCTGGCTGTATATTAAGATATCTTGTACTTTGAGTGCCAGACCACTTAAGCCAAACAGGTGAAAATCCAATGAATTCTTTTAACCTTTTTATTTCATCACTCTTCCATATATTTTCTACAATAACCTCACACTGATCAGCTTGTACTTTTCCAATATTTACAATTTTAAATCTAAAGTAATAAACAGGAAAATCTACTGCCGTTCCCCTCATCTGGGTAATATGACAAAAGGGGGGTTTATGAAAAAATATAAAATCTAACTTTGCAGAATAAAATCTGTATTTCCATCTTTCTATAATATAGGGCGCTAACAGAGCTATACTACCCAAAAAAAGTGTTGACCCAATTAAAACCCAGTCACTTGCTTGCATAATGGTTTTACTTATTTATTTTCACATTAATGATATAAAAAATTGACTAATTCAGCAAATTTTACCTCCGTACTGCGGGCAATGCACAAAGTTCGAACCTGGATTATGGAGAATTTAGACTATTTTGAGTCATCGCTGGAAAATTTAAAGCTTAAGTCGTTTACCCCCGAATAAAAGCTTGAATATCAAAAAATAGAATCTATGAGGACTACTTTATTTTCTTAGTCTCGATTTTTGCTTTAATCCATAATCATAATCACTTTGAATTTCTACTATCCAAGGCCAAACGACCCATTCCTTCATGCCTTGAAGTAAATATTTATGTATCTTATTTTCATCCTATTCATTTTCCATTCTCTAACAAATATTTATTAACTGACCTTTTTTTCTCCTTCTTTTGAAATTATTTCTTCAGGAGAGCACTTACAAACTGGATGACAGCACCGATCACCGCTTCGGGCAACGAAGCATCTACCACCTCAACTTTCTCAAAATGAAAATGACGATCCCAACGACCGCTACAGTCCACAATAGGAAGCGGCGAAGGCTATTTATTCTTGCTTGACACACGTGCCACTTTCCCGGTAATGGATTTCCGTCCTTCGTAAATCTCGGGAAATGGTCCTTAAATTTTATGGGGCCGACTATATGATCACCGAAGCGCCTCGGGATTTTCTTATCAAGATAGAGTAGGACAAGTGCCACGATAGGAGGAACAATCGAAAGCCAATCACTTAAAATCATTTCACCACCTTCTCTTACCACTTTTTTCATACTAAGACCACGTCGGGCTGCTGTCAAGAAACTTAGTCTAGAAATATTGTAAATGGCAAGGACTTTTCCTATAGTTGTGGACAGGACATTTCCCATGGTCTTGGAAGGTAGTTTTCCTATAGCTTCGGAAAACAGAAATACCATTTTTCAGTAACCTGGAAATGATTTAAACCTCCTTATTTTGATTTTTTATTCTATAAGATTCACCATCCAGAGTAAAGACTCTGGCATGATGTAATAACCTGTCCAAAAGAGCTGTGGTCATAATACTGTCACCCATCATTTCTGCCCAGGCATCAAAGCTTTTATTGGAAGTGACTATTATTGATAATTTTTCATACATCTCACTTATCATGCTGAAAAAAAGATTAGCCTCGTGTTTCTCAATGGGGGTATAGCCTATCTCGTCTATGATCATAAGTGCTGACTTCATTATTGTTCTTATCCTGTATTCAGATTTCTTCTGCACTTCAGCTGTTTTTAGAAGTTTTATAAGATTGGTTATTCTTTCAAAACACACCTTGTAGCCTTTCTCAACCGCAGCCACTCCAAATGCTATGGCCAGGTGAGTTTTCCCTACTCCGGGAGGCCCAAAAAACAACAGGTTCTCCTGATTGTCTATCCATCGGCAGTCAATGAGATTTACCGCCTCAGATTTCCCTATACCCTTTACCAGGCCAAAGTCAAAATCATCTATTTTCTTTACAAGAGGAAAATGAGCCGCAGTCATATTTCTCTCCATCCGGCGTTTTACTCTATAAGATATCTCAGTGGTAAATATTTGATTAAGAAAGGTAATATAAGAGTCTTTTTTTATTTCTGCGTCATGTATCATCTCATCAAGACCATTTGCTATCCCTTTAAGTTTCAAAGTGTTTAAATATGTCAGGGTCTGTTCATATGCTTTCATGTGGCTGCTCTCTTTTACAGATTATGTCTTTGTATACAGCTAAGTCCCTTTGATTGATATTCAAAGGCTCATGGTCACGCAGACACTCTCTGGAGGTAGTTTGTGGCTGCTTAGGCATATCTAAGGCATTCCCCTCCTTTTTAAAATAAGCATAGGTATCTTTCAGATTTGCAAAACTCAGGGTGTCGTTTTCAAGGCAGTATTTAAGAGCCTCCTCCAGGGTACTAATCTCTATATCCTTATCAGTAAAGTACCTTTTTGCCTCTACACATTGGTCTCTTACATATCGAGAAAAAGTTTTAAAATTTTTCTCTGTAAATCGTTTCCAGTTCTCTGTATCAAACATATGTGTTACTTGCTCTTTTAACTCGTTTGCGGTTTTGTCGGTTTCTCTTTTATACTCCCGTTTGCATATTAACTGCCCGGGAATAAGAGAGATATCATATGCAACTATCTCTTCTCCCGAATAAACGTCAAATATAAAAAGCTTATGTCTCGTCTCATAGATCTCAACTATTTTATTCCTGTATCTTAAAGGCAGCTGATATAAACATGTATCTACAGATATTCGGGCCTTATCGTTTATAGTTCTATCATCTCTGTCCAAAAGGGATGATTTCCTGAATATCGAGTTTCTCAAAGGCCTCAGTGCCGCTCTTTCGTGTTCTATAAGCATGGCCGGTATTTTCATTGTAGCCTGAGATATCTTCCCATTTGCGCGTCTTTTAAGCCACCTAAGCACACTTTCATTTGCCTCATCTATAGTCAGAAAATCTCTAATGCTAAGGAAATTGCGTTTTACATACTTTATAAGGCTTTCAACTTTCCCTTTTGTTTCAGGATCTGCAGCCCGGCAAACATACATCCGGATATCCTGCTCCTCTATAAAATATCTAAAATCATCCGTGTAGATGATGTCCCCAGCGTTTTCGCTTACCACCATTAAACTGTCTTGATTAATCACTAGCTCTTTAGGTACCCCTCCGTAATAATCAAAGCAATTAAGCAGATGATCGATGACTTCCTTGGTTTTAAAGGCATGGTCCTGAAACACCACATACTTATACTGGCTGGCCGATAAAACCCCAGCAAATATGAAAAGTTTAAGGCCGCTTTTCAACCGGTACTGACCAAAATCAAGCTGCATCTGTTTCCCAAAAGGTAATTCCGGAACCTTCGTTTAGGTCCTTATGTTTTCATCCAAGCTAAGCTTTTCTGTCTCTATAAGATAGTTTACATAGTTACGCAGGGTTTTCTCAGCCCAAGGCAGCTGACCATGTTTTTCCTCCAGAAAATCATATACAGACGTCATGTTAAGCTTCGCAAATTCATTCTGCTCATATACTTCTACAATGTCTCCTTTATACTCTGCAAAAACCTTATCGCGAAACATATGATCTTTCCTGTAAGCCTGGAACTCTTCTTCCTCCATTTGAAAATACTTAGCTGTGGTTTTAGGGTCTATTCCCAGCTCAGCCGATATCTCATTGCGGGAATAACCCTGCCTCCTAAATCTTTGAATCTTTTTGTACATTTTTTTCCTTATCATTTCCGCTCCTGTAAAGTTTTCTCTAAACCTTACAGCAGCTTTCCTGAAAAGGGAATTCTGTCTTCCACGTCTATGGGATTTCTGCTTTCCATAGTACTAGGAATTCAGCTTACCATTTACAATTGTCTTCCTTTTTAATAACTTCTAGCACAGCGCCCAAAGGAACTGCTGAGACGATAGTACTTTGCGTTGTAGGTCGTAGCCGAATATTTGCCTTAGAAGCAGTAACTCTCTCCTTGGAATCATCAGAAAAAATGAAGGTTGTCACAACTGAAACAAAAAGGATTAAAGCAAAAATGGTTTTTAGAAATCTCATTCCCTCCTCCTTTCTTAATGTTTTAGGCACTTTCTTTTTTCGCTTTGGCCTTGTGTTTAAAAATTTTTTGATTTATAAAAAAGGATTCCTAAACAAAAGGAATACTTTTGTTTAGTTTCTAAAGCTTTATCCTCAGGCGTTTTTTACTCAAAAGATAAATTTCTCTATTTTTAAACCTTCCTTCGTTAAATAATAATGGGGGATTTGTTTAAATTGGTGATTTTAAACTCAGATTGTGGATAAGAGGGAGAATAATATTAACATAAAGGCACTTTATAAAACTATAAAGTTAAGCTAAAATTAATTCAAAAATTAGTCTCAATTTCAAAATATGGCTGAAAAAAAACGACAACACTATGTTCCAAGATTTTATCTGAAAAACTTCTCTGTGAATGGTCAAGGTAAGGTTATCAGCACCTATAATCTAAATTCAAAAAAATTTGTGCCTTTAGCAAGCTTAAAAACACAAGCGTATAAAAATTATTTTTATGGCGAAAATGGTCGGATGGAACATAATTTGAGCATCCTTGAAGCAAACTCTGGGACGGTAATAAAGAATATCCTCCAAAATAATACTCTCCCTGGCTTAAAATCGCATGATCACATTACACTTCTTGCCTTTACTGTATTTTTAAAATCAAGAACTCTATATTCAGCGGAAGAACATCAAGAGATGGTTGAAAAGTTAATTAAGACTATTTATTCAAAGGATTCGAGATTAAAAAATCATTTAAACAATTTTAGAATCATTGTTAATGGGCCTACTCGTTTGGCATTAAGATCTGTCGCACAATGCCTTCCAATTGCTTTGGACCTTTATTATAAGCTTCTTATTAACCAAACTAACATTTCTTTTATAACATCAGATAATCCAGTCATATACTACAATCAATTCATGGAATTGAAAAAAGCTTTTGCAAGCGGTACTGGATTAGCCTGTAAGGGTCTCGAGATTTTCTTGCCATTATCTCCTCGTCATTACATTATCTTCTTTGACCGCGATGTTTACAAAATTGGATTAAAAAAAGATATTTATGTGATGATTTCTGATCAGAAAGATGTCATATCGCTTAATGAATTGCAGTGCATGAGTGCTTATGAGAATCTCTATTTCAATCAAGACATTTCTCAATATGAGATTATAAAGCTCATACATAAAGCTGAGAGATATAGGCGTAAGACAAAGGCAGATGTGGACGAATATATTGGGCCAACAGATGAGGAAGGAACCCATTTTTTAATACGTACACACCGTGCTGAGATTAAATGTAGGCTCAATCTTGGATTTATTAAAATCCTGAAAAAAGCTAAACATTATGAGCTCGGCAACCGCGTTTTGCATGTTCGGAGCGAGCAAAATTATCAAATCTTTGTAGAATTCCTAGAGCTTGTAGATCAAGGGCATTACCAAATTAGTGATTTCCCAATATTTTTAAAGCAACAGAGGCTAAAAATCGAGTCAATCAAGCGCTGAATTGTCTTTTTATTTTATTATATACTTTGAGACAAACCATAGAAGCTTATAATTCCTTTTCTCACTTATGCATCTGGCATTATTTGCTTTTTAGGCAAAATCTCCTCTCTTACCTCTTCGATTTTCTTAGCTTAACCTAATAATTGATGAGGTTAAGCAAAAAAGGCAATTAAAGAATTCAAAGAAATCTATTGGAAGGAATTTGGCAAAAAAATTTCGGGTGAGGAAGCACGGGAGAAGGGACAAAGACTTCTTGCATTGTTTAAAATAATCTATCGACCGGTTCCAAATAATAAATCTCGGAATGAAATCGAGAATCTAAAAAATGAACCCTGAGCTATTCCAGGTTCAGGGTTTTGTTTTTGACAGATTTATAAAAAAAGGTACAATGAAATTACATTAATTCATTGATAAAAGGGGGATTGAAAATCATATTTAGCAAAATCTCAATTGGATTTGCTGATGGATTCTCGATTTCTCAAATCTATGCTTCGCTACTTTATTTACTGCATTTACTGCCGAAAATCGTCAGAAGCCGAGGATCGGCAGGTCCTCTCAATTGAATCTCAAATAAATGAGTTAAAAAGACTCGCAGAAAGGCTGAATCTTTCTATTATCGATATCTTTACTGAATCACAGTCTGCTAAATCCCCAGGTAGGCCCATTTTTAATAATGTGCTCAAGAAAATAAATCAGGGTAAAGCAGATGGTATTCTCTGCTGGAAACTTGATCGGCTCGCCAGAAATCCTATTGACGGAGGCCAGATCATTTGGATGCTTCAGAAAGGAATTATCGAACATATCCAGACTTTTGATAGAGGATATCATCCTGAGGATAATGTTCTGTTGATGAATGTGGAATTTGGAATGGCCAACCAGTATGTTCTGGATTTGAGCAAAAATGTTAAAAGAGGCCTAAAAACAAAGGCAGAGAAAGGTTGGTACCCAGCACCTGCTCCTCTTGGTTATTTAAACGACAAAGCCAAAGAAAGAGGAAAGAGAGAAATTCTTAAAGATCCGGAAAGGTTTGAATTGATAAAAAATATGTGGGGATTGATGATGACGGGAAATTATACCCCTGCAAAGATTGCCATTTTAGCAAATAACGAATGGGGATTTAAAACTCCCAAAGGAAGACCATTATTAAGAAGCACAATATACCGGCTTTTTGCTAATCCCTTTTATTATGGCTGGTTTGAATATCCGGTTGGAAGTGGAAACTGGTACAAAGGAAATCATGAGCCGATGATAACCCAAGAGGAATATGACAGAGTTCAGATACTTCTAGGGCGGAATGGGAAACCAAGAATAAAAAGACATAATTTTGCATTCACAGGGCTTATAAGATGCGGTGAATGTGGGGCAATGGTTACAGCTGAAGAAAAAAATCAGATTATCTGTTCTTCCTGTAAATTCAAATTCTCTTCCAATAACAGGTCCGAGTGTCCGAAATGTAAAACTTCTATCGAAAAAATGAAAAACCCAACAATCCTTTACTATGTCTATTACCACTGCACAAAAAGAATAAATCCGGATTGCGCCCAAGGATCAGTTGAAGTTAAGAATCTGGAAAAACAGATTGATGGATATTTATCCAATGTCCAAATCTCTGAAGAATTCAAGAACTGGGCCATTAAATATCTCAAGGAAGAGAGCGAAAAGGAAGTATCCTCAAGAGAAAACATCTTGGCCTCCCAAAGAAAAGCATATAACAATTGCCTTAAGAAACTTGACAATCTCTTTCAATTAAAAATTTCCCCTCTTAACAACAATGGGAGTCTGCTGTCTGATGAGGAATACGCAAAACAAAAAACCGAGCTTATGAAAGAAAAGGCCCGGCTAGAGGAAATTCTGAACGATACGGGTCAGAGAGTCGAGAAGCAGCTAGCTAATTTAGAACTGGCATTCAATTTTGCTACTTATGCCAGATATTGGTTTGAAAATGGCACTCTCCAGGAGAAAGGACAGATATTGAATGCTCTTGGTTCGAACCTAAAAAATTCGGCCTAAATGAAGCTAAATTGGAAGGACTTTATTCAAAAAATCCTATAGTGCTGCGGGCAATGAACAAAGTTCGAACATGGATCATAAATTATATGAAAACAAATGACGATACAATTAGTGCTGAATTATCTTATATTTAAAAGGTGAAATCTCTTTGGCTTCAATCTTTTTATTCTTTACCTCATTCAGTCTTTTAATATTAATAAAGCTGAATTTTGCCAATTCGTTTCGATCGTCAGAAGAAATTCCGTCAACTATCTTGAAAATATCGTAATAATTTCTATTTTTTTGAAATTTTTTATATTCATAAACAAGCTTCAGTAAATAATAATCTTCAACCAGGACGTCCTCAAACAATTTGCATAAAATTGGGGTCTGAGAAAGACAAAGCCGATATAACCAAATCAGTTGATACTCAGCATCGGGCTGATTTTTTGTAATCCGAATCATTTCTTTAATAAATTGATTTTTTATTCTTAATTTACTTTTAGTTAAAAGTGTA
>Ga0307378_10013134_pt1 | contig 10504 bp, 25 predicted proteins | sample UN1MG_FD_202238 | JGI IMG/M metagenome (GOLD analysis project Ga0307378, IMG submission 202238) | Soil microbial communities from Risofladan, Vaasa, Finland - UN-1 | ecosystem: Environmental > Terrestrial > Soil > Coastal area > Acid sulfate soil | place: Finland: Risofladan, Vaasa | collected...
GAAGCATACTTGGCGACACGGGGGCCTTCGTGGCCGATCTTCCCAAGACATTGGCCCAAGAACTACCCTTGGCCGTACAGAAGGGCAGGGCAAGGCAGCCTCAAAGAGGTTTAATTGAATTTGCCGAAGAAAACTTAGGGGCCAAGCCTGTTGGTGCTAAGAGGATATTATCTAAAGGCCTTCAAGCGTTTTCAGTGCCAGAACTCGATGAAAATAGAGGGCCACAAGGAATTGGACCAATTGATCAAGAAGGTTCTTCCCTGATACCTGGAGGTGGCCCATCGTTGCCTGATGGACAAAGACCTGCTGCAAATGGGGTGACTACGGAAGATATTCAAAAAAGAGCAGCAAGCATCCAAGGGACTATGGCCAAGTTTAAAATCCCTAGGAGCACACAAGAAATGATCGATAAAAAAGAATTGGTTTATGCCAAGCTTTTTACTATAGACCCTACCTTGGCCACTCAGTTCATGGACCAAGCAAATGGAAATCCGGCCCAGCTTGATAAAACTATCCCTCTTTTTATATCAGAGATGGGGCATTTATTTGAGCCCTCTAAATACGCAACAGAGTTTAACGGCAAGCTTCACTCTAAACAAGATAAGTTTATATGCTTGGGGGATATTGAAAAAGACCCGAATCTTGGAAGTGTGGATAAGGCCAAGCGTATGAACGATGTAAATCGGGACGGGACTATCCAGGTGGATGAATCTTTCAAAGAGCTTTATAGAGAGTCAAAAAGAATCGATATGGCCAGAGATTCGGGCATTAAGATGGCCGATGACATTGGTGGGGATGAAGACGAATTTGGCGGAGAGATGCAGGGCATTGAAGATGAATTATTGGCCGGGGGCTCAGATGAGGGTATAGAATTAGGGCTTGATGGTTCAGGCATTGGTTCGGTCAGCGAGGCCCCAGGTATTGGCTCGGCCACTGATGGTTTTGATATTGAAAGCCTCTTAAGCCCAGCAGAGGATGATGACCCAGAAAGTCAGACTCCTTTTTCAGTTCCTCAGCCACCGCCTGTTGGCGCGTTGCCTGAAAAAGGGCCAATAGAGCTGCCTCCAATTGATATTGAGGCAAAGAAAAAATGAAAAACTATTATGATTTCAAGGAAGGGGTTGTAAAGGATGATTTCGGATTCATGGCCCCTAGACTTGCTATTGTACTTGGTTATTTTGGTCTTTTTTGCGAAGCTAATCAACTTCCCTGTAAAATAACGTCGATGTTCACAGACCGCGTTGACATCAGAAAGCACACTACCCACATAGAGGGACGGGCCTTTGATGCCTCTGTGAGAGGGTGGAATTATACTAATATTCAAAACTGTATAGATTATATGAACCATAACGTAGGGGCACTTGGGGCCGTTAGTAAGTCTGACGGAATAAAGAGGGTGGTCGTTTTCCATAAAGGAACAGCAGAGCACTTTCACTTTCAAGTTTCCCCATTATAGGAGGTTTTTCATGGAAGCGATTAACTGGATTATGGCCAATTGGAAGGAAATTTCTGGGGTTATTCTTGGGATTATTGCCCTTGCAGAAATGGTTGTTAGATTGACCCCAACAGAAAAAGACAATGGGGCCGTAGAGCGCATTGGTTCTATGATTAAAAAGGCACTTGATTTTTTCAAGTTTCCAAACAAGTTAAAGTAATGAAAGTAGCTTTTTTACTATTTATGTTTGCCTGTAGTTCTTTGCCTCAAAAGCTGGATACTTCTGTTTTGTATAGAAGAGACATGCAGCTAAAGGTGGGGAACTTAGAGGGTGATGGTTTCCTGGTTGTGCCAGATTTATCTTCATATAAAATGGAAGTTATAGCACAGGGAGACCTAGACCTTTTTAGTTATTCATCTTGCGCTAGAGAAGAATATCAAGAAGAGGCCTGGCAAAAAGGGTGGTTTAAAAACAAGAAGAAAGTGCAGCTAGAATATAGGCCTAATGCAAAACTGGAAAAGCATAATTGCGACCTTCAATTTCAAGGATACGAAAAAGAAAAAGGCAGGCACTCATGGGGCTATATCGTCAAAGAAGAACCAAGCTATTACGCATTAAGTGCAAACGTGATTTGTCAGGGGATAGAAAAAAGATACTCGGGAGTTAGTCAGTGCCAAACTAGGGCCGGTATTTTTATGCAAATTGAATTTGATAGGCCTGTTAAGTGGGACTCTAATTGCAAGGTAGATGCAAGTGTTAAAGATGATGCTGTATTTACTTTTACTGTGCCTAGAGATTATTGCTCTTTTGGTTTTCTTGATAGGGATGGGAAAAGACACAGGCTTTTATCGTTTGGTTATGATCAAATTCCTATGAGGGGCGAATAATGGGTATAGGGGCCGCTGTCGGAGAGTTTATTAAGCTGGTTTTGTGGGTGCTTGGTTTCTTCATGCAAAGAGCTGGCATTAGTATGGAAGCAAAGAAGGCCTTTTATAAGTATGTAGAGGAAATGGGCAAGATTGGCCTTATACCTGCTGGCATGAAGAAAGATTTAGATGATATATTTACTAGATTAGAGCAAGGAGATAAAGATGCCTAAAAATTTAGAAAAGACAGGAAAGGGCCCTGAGGAAGTTATGGTGCTGAAGGAACCAGGGGCAAAAACATTGACTCCAGGAGATGCACTTAAAAAGGCATTTCTTAAGGCCTCGCTTATGAAGCGAAATGGCGAAATAAACAGACAAAAAGACATCATGAAACCTTCAAGCGATAATGCTATGAAGATGCGTGAAAAAGAAATTAAATAAACTAAGGGGCAAAAATGAAAGACAAACCAGGACTTATGCATGTTGATACTCAGGGGCTTGATGACCTAAAGGCCACAAAAGAAAAGTCTCCTTTTCCTGCTGCAAAAAAGAAAGGTGGGGAAGACTCGATGACTAAAGTTGATAAGCAAAAAGGGCACGTATCAGATGCAGAACTCGCAAAGATGCGAAAGAAGAATGGGCAATAATATGGCAAAGAAAAAGAAAGGCACAAAAAAACCATCTACAGGGCCTAGAGGTTATTAGTGGCCGAGAAGAAAAAAACCATGCAGGCCGTAGAGGCAGAGATGGCCGCAAGTCGAGAAGGTTCTGCTGGGCCTGCTAAAATTATTGATGCTGGTGCTGTGAGCGTATCCCCTAGGAAGCGCAGAGATGCTCCAATAGAGGTAATAGATGCTGGCACTATCCACATATCCCCAAGGGGCCGCGGTGGCCCTCCTGGGCAGATGTTTGACGCCAGCACATTAGACCTTTCCCCTAGAGGCCCTTTCCAATCGGCCAGAGCTGAACAAATAATTGATAGTCAAATTAAGGGTGAGGAACTTAATCCTAGTGATCAAAAACTTTTTGATGATGTCGCAAAGATTGCCGAAATTGGAAGTGTTGATCAAGACAGTATCCCCGATCACCTTAAAGATAAGTTTAATTTTGCGCGTGAAATGGGGGATTTAATGAGAGAGATTTACCAAAAAAGGACGGGCCCCAATCAAGAGGCCGTTAAGAAATAAAACTCAATATTTAAACTTACAGCTAAGACCACTTTGGTCAATGTCATAGCAAATGACCTCATGGTTTTCAAATCTATTTATAGTAGCTAGGCCAGTATAAAAAACACGTTGATAAACTGGATGATTTGCAGGTTCTCTTGTTGTCGTGTTCTCAATCTCTTGTTTTACACAAGAACTTGCTAGTAAAAAAATTAAACATAAAGTTTTCATTGTTTCCCCTTATCAATTTCTTCCAAGCACTGTCTCGCTCGCTTACCACCAACGGTAAGGTGCTTTTCAGGCTCATACTCGTCATCTAAAATTGCTGGGCCATCGCTGCCAAGTATGTCGGTGTCCTGCCAATTAGTGGGATCCGCATAAAATTTAAGCGCCTCACGCAGCTTTTGATTTTCTTTTTCTAGCTGCATTTCCTTGGATGTTTTATAAACCTTGGCATTGCCCACAATGCCACTTCCATCAACAATCATTTTTATTTCTCCTCGCTAATTAACCGTCACCGCCACCGTCACCGTAACCGTAACCGCCACCGGAACCGAAACCGTCACCGTAACCGCCACCGCCACCGCCACCGTAACCGCCACCGGAACCGAAACCGCCACCGCCACCGTAACCGCCACCGGAACCGCCACCGGAACCGAAACCGTCACCGTAACCGGAACCGGAACCGGAACCGGAACCGGAACCGGAAAACTCATCCGGCTGAATTAACTTTTCCATACAACTTTATTCCCCCTTGTTAATTAACCGCCACCGTAACCGCCACCGTAACCGCCACCTTCACCGTAACCGCCACCGTCACCGCCACCGTCACCGCCACCGTAACCGTCACCGTAACCGTCACCTTCACCGTAACCGTAACCGCCACCGGAACCGGAACCGGAACCGTAACCGCCACCGGAACCGCCACCGGAACCGTAACCGCCACCGTAACCGTAGCCGCCACCGGAACCGGAACCGGAAAAATCTTCGGGGGTTATCAAGCCTTCCATACAACACTCGAAAGATTATTGTAGGCCGCATCCGTCATCGGGATAACCTCTATCGCTTGATCTAATTCAATTTCAGTAACCGCCATAGAGATTCGACACTTGTCTGGGGATTTATCGCCCTCCATGGCCAGCTGAGAAAGACTACAGGCATTAGCCCAATAGTGCACTCGCCTGGCATTTTCAAGAACAACATTTTGCCCGCACTTGCTAACAAGCTTACCAAAATGGACGCCTGCGGAGTAAGTTCTAATCATGCAAATTTTCCCCATCATCGGGGAAGTTTCTTTTTGTGCAGGTGTTGGCGACTCCAATCCTAAGAGTTTTAAAATCAAAAGTTTTTCTGTTTCTTTGCTTAGTTCCATTTTTATCTCCTTTTACTTTTTCCTTATCAATTTTTTATTTTAAAAATTGCAAATTATTATCCATTTTCCCGACAAATATCTGCCCCGAGTAAAAAATTGGCATGTCCGGCTTGATACAATGCTAATCTCTCTGAGTCGATTTTTTCTAAAGGGACGATCCTGGGCAATTAATAATGTGTCTAAATGGGCGTTATAAACAACAAGCCACATTTATTTCTCCTCGCTCATTTTTTTAAAGGCCCTTACCGCAAATGCATACATGCGATAATTTGAATCAAGTGCAAAAATTGATCAACTAATAAATCTGTAGTTAGTTCTTTGCCGTTACCTGATCTAGAACACTTCCAATAATCAATTAGCATGTGACCTAAAAATAAAAAAGGGATATGCCAATACTGTGCAATTCCTAAATGTTTTAATCCAAAATAAATTAATCCAGACCAGATCACACAATGTACAAACATACAGATTTTATTTTTGCCTTTAAAGCTGGCCAAAAAATCCCCCTGCAAGGGGTAATCTGCTAGGCAATGCAAGATTAATAGCAAAAAATAATTCTCAACTAAAATTAAATACTTCATTTTTATTTCTCCTCGTTTTCTGGCGTTGGTTTATCAGCACACTTCTCACACATAAAATTACCATCAAATTCCAGATATTTCCCTGCTGGTGACATCATTACCAATATGGCATTTTTAATGGCCTTATGATGTTCATCGCTTAAAGTCTCATTGCAGGAAGGGCATCTTAATTTGTGTTTTTCTAGTTCGCTCATTCTTCCACCTCAATCTTCTTTGTTCCAGTTTTTAACAACTTAAATGATGGCAAGTTATTAGGTGACTCAGTCATCCACGCAGTTTGGATTACGTTAAGATCAAGCATATTTTTATAAGTATAGCGAAAAAGCGTAATTTCTTTTTTAGTTTTTTGCTTAGGTCTTGGCGGTGGAATGATTTTTACCTCGTCCCAGAAAAGGGACTGGTTTTTCTCTCCTTCAGTGAAGATTCCTTTTGTGGTGTAAGATTGCCTTCGATCACTGTCATCGGTGCCAAAACAAACTCTGACGGGATATGTTATTCCTCCAATAAAGTCATCAATAGTGCCCCAACCATGTCTTAGGCAATAAACTTTTTTACCTATATCGTCTCTCGTAAACTCGTTTGTCATTCTTCCACCTCAATTATCACAGTCTTTGTTTCCGTATTTAATAAAGCATAGTGAAACAGCCTAAAGGGCTCTGTGGACCAATGTGTCTGATATATGACTTCGCTGCGCCCCCTGTAAGTGTATTGATAAAGCGTGATTTCTTTTTTTGTTTTTTGTTTAGGCTTTGGCGGTGGAATAATTTTTACTTCGTCCCAAAAGATAGACGAGTTTACGTCGCCAGCTAGGTAGTGCCCCCCTACGGTGTATACCTCTGTGCATCCCTCGCCATCGCGAGTAAAACGGACTATGACGGGATATTTTACCTTGTCAGCAAAAGCAATAATGATGCCCCATCCATTTCTTAAACAATAAACTTTTTTCCCTATGTCTTCTTTAGTGAATTCGCTTGTCATATTTGATTCCTCTCCAACTCTGCCATCCTCTTTATATCTGCCATTGCATGTTTATTGTTATCGTAAAATCTGGCAGGGTTAATTTTAAGCGGGGAGCTTTCGCAATAGATAAGCATCGCCGCTAATTCCGTGTCGTGGAATTCTTCAAGCGCGTAACCCTGTTCGCCTGCAAGGTGGACAACCCAACCAGCGCGACAATGAGTAGTATCGCATGTATGCCAGTCGTTCATATCTAAGTTATTGCCGCTCGTTTCGATTGCTTCTAAAACTTTTTGATGGATGTTTTCGATTTTTGGTATTTCTATCTTTGTGTTGTCCGAGCAGTGCGAGCAGTGCGAGCAGTTCGAGCAGTTCGAGCAGTCCGAGCAGTCCGAGCAGTCCGAGCAGTGCGAGCAGTCCGAGCAGTGCGAGCAGCGCGAGCAGTACGAGCAGTACGAGCAGTACGAGCAGTCCGAGCAGCGCGAGCAGTATGAGCAGCGCGAGCAGTATGAGCAGTTCGTGCAGTTCGTGCAGTTCGTGCAGTTCGTGCAATTAATTAAACTATCTAAAGCTGCCTGGGCCTTCTCAACGCTGCCGAAATACTCGACGCTGCACTTATTCCCATTTGCGTCTACTAACCACTGCATTTTAAAGACTCCTATTTTTATCAAAATATTCCGCGTAGGTGTTCGTAATTACTTTTTCCCAACTAGGTGCCCCATGAAATCTTTATTGTCTTTCAAGTCTTCAATCACTTCCTGGGCAGAATGGGGATTGCTATTGATAATCTCTTTTAAAATTTCAGCATACCAATCGCATAGTTTGCAATCGGGGTGCTTTTCCAAACTAAATTTTTTCATTTTTCCCTTTGAAAAAATAGGCCAATTAAAACGGCAATAAATCCTCTTCTGCTTTTTTGGCTGCCTCTTCGTCTACTTTTGGTTCCCATGTGTATGCTTCGGGATTCCAGGTGCGCTTAAACTCTTCAGCAACTCTTTCCCTGCTATAGGTTAGTGGGCACTGATTTTTGGGAAGTAGTTGAGTCACTTCAAACTTAGAAATAATATCACCGTTATAACCACCCTTCTTTTTGATTTCTAACTTAAAATTTAATTCGTATTCATTCATGTTAAAACCTCCTGAGTTTTATAAGTTGTGTTTTGGTTCATCTAATCTATATTTTTGGCCCTTCATTTTTCTGCCTTATTTTGTTTTGCCAGAAAAATCTCCGCTAGGTGGTCCCAAATTAGAGACATGTCGCTAATAGTGATTCTTCTGCCTTCGTTAATCTTTGCGCGAATTCCAAGAGATTCTATGGCAAGTTTGAATTCTTTCTCTTTGTGTCTAGTTTGTGTTTTTCTTTTCATTCCAAGATATGTACACTTGGTTTTATTAACTGTCCACACTAACAAGGAATTTTATGAAGCAAGTAACAAATGGAAAAGAACTAAAGGCCTTCCTAGAAAAGACAGGTATGTCCTATAGACAGCTCGCCGCTGTGCTTGGTTATAAGGCACACAATACAGTCTATGAGTGGGTGCATGATTGCCGACCTATTCCCAGATACATACTGCATAGGTTCAGAGAGCTTGTTAGACTCTCTGAAGATAAAGATTTTTTTGACTCTATTGGTGTAGGTTATAAAGGTGCTTCAAAATAAAATTTAGTGCTCTTTTATTTTCGGTGGCCTTCTTAGTTATATAAATTTCACCGTCTGGATTGATAATCACGTACTCTAATCTTAAGTACTTTTCTTTAAGTGCAATGAATCCTTTTACCTCTTGTGAAAGATTCATCTTCATCTGTAGCCCTTTTTCAGCAATTGGCACAAGGTATTTATGCAGCTCCATTGCCACCTTGGCATCTGCCATTGCAGTATGAGCATCACCATCAAAAGCTATCCCAAAATGTTTGGCCAGAGTTCCAAGCTTGCAATCTCTTGTGGGAAGCTGCCTTTTAACTTCATAGGCAAGCTGTAGTGTGCAGAGATTTTTGGGCTTAAAAAAAGAAGCAAAGTTTAGCATTCCATGATTTTTAACAAAAAAACTATGTACGAACTTTTTATCAAAAGCAGCATTGTGGCCTGCAAACGTAAACATAGTTTCAAACTGATCTAACCAGGAAATAAGTTCTTGATAAACAAATTCAGGGTCAGGGAATGTTTTAATTTGCTCAAGTGTAAGCCCGTTAACTTCAAGTGCTTTTAAAGAAACATTTTCTATTTTAAATGGCCTCATCTTTCTTTCAAAGGTGGAAACTATCTCCCCTTTGTTTTCAAGTATGATGGCCAAATCTACAATGTCATTGTCATTGGCATCTAGGCCGGTGGTCTCAGTATCTATCCAAGCTATCATTAAATTTCTCCGCTAGTTTAAGCCAATCATCAAAGGTCATTGCCACCATGATAGGTTTTCCATTTCCTTTGGTGACAAGAATAGGCATAAGGTCAGACTTGATTTCGTTAATTGTTTCAATAGAGGCATATTTTTTAGTGCGCTTACACTGGATAGCAAAAGGCCCTGTGTGATCGAGGTCAAAGCCATTTGCCTCTTCTCGCTGAACTTCCAAGTGTCGCTTAGCTCTCCTAAACCCAATATCCCTAAGTCTTTTCGCAATCTCTCTTTCAAAATCATGTCCTTTCTTCCTGTTGTATCTGTGACTAACCATTTGCCTTCCTTTGGTGATTGACGGTTTTTATTATTAAAGTTTTTTACCAGGGAACATCTGCTGAGCTGATGTTTAGGCCTTTTTCTCGTTGCCGTTCCCTTTGTTGTATCTCCTTAGAATAAAGTTCAGGCCTAGGTCTTTCCATGGTTGTATTTTGTGCCTGTTGAGCTTGGGCCCCTGTTTGGCCGGAACTTCTAGCATCTAGGCCCTGAACATTAAAGGTATCAATCATGGTCATATAAGAGCCATCATCTTTTTTAATGGTCTTAAGTTTCCCCTGAACAATTACCTTTGAACCTTTCTTTAAAAACTGCTCGCAGAAATCTGCTGATGGCCCTTTGACTGCCACAAAATGCCAATCAGTTCTTTCTTGTTGTTCACCAGTTTTTGACTTCCATCTCTCGGTGGTGGCCACGCTCAAGTTGACTGTCTTGCCGCCATCGTCCCAGACTTTAGTCTGTGGGTCTTTGCCCAGGTTCCCCATCACGCATACATAGTTCATAATTTATTCCTTTGGTTATAGCGAGCTTTAAAGTCTTCAAAAGAAATTGCCGCGTCGCTGGTAAAACTGTTTAAATCTTTAGAATATCTCAAGCACCAATAATTATTGTTTATACGATGGTGCCTATGCTTTTGGATTCTTATAGTCGTGTAATATTCGTTCCCAACAGGGATCCTTTGAAGGATGTAAAGATAATCAACTAGATTGATAACAGAGGCCGTTCCCCTAATATCGTTCCCATCAATTATGCGCTGAGTATATTCAGCTATATTTTTGTTAGTATGGGCCACCAGAAAAATGGGTATATTGCATCTAACTGCTAGGCCTTTTAGCCACATCACGAAAGATAGCTGCTCTCCTGACCTCTTCTCAGCGTACCATTTGCTAGTGGTCAAGTTATCCCAGAAAACCACAGAGGGCCTGAGGGCCTCAATTTTGGCCGTAAACCATAGCTTGAAAGTTTCCACACAATCACCGTCACCATGTTCTAGCTCGCTTTCTACGTGGATATTTTCGACGAAATCGGTGCCTTTTTTCTTCCTATCTATATTCATGATGAAATCTTTGCAGAATTCCTCTGACTTGTAGTTCAAGACATTGCCGTTACAACAAGTCTGGAGCATCAAGTCATCTATCAAGGTAGACTTACCACTCCCATAGGCCCCAAGGAGTAGGTGTAACCTGCCAGGCCTTAAACCATTATGCTCATCTAGGAAACCAAAACTGCTATCTACTATGGTTAGCCTTTCGAGCTGCTGGGCCCTAAACAGCTCATCTTCGGGTATTTCGTTAAAATTCATTTTTTAGTCCCTTGGTACACCGCTAAAGAAATCATGCATACTTTGCTCCCAAGAGCTAATAGCAGCGGCCTGGTTTGGCCCTCTATCGTCATAATTGCCTTCTATTATCTTGACGGCATTTGATGCCTTATGGGCCCAATCGAAAGTTGCCCTCCAG
>Ga0307378_10013136_pt1 | contig 10503 bp, 9 predicted proteins | sample UN1MG_FD_202238 | JGI IMG/M metagenome (GOLD analysis project Ga0307378, IMG submission 202238) | Soil microbial communities from Risofladan, Vaasa, Finland - UN-1 | ecosystem: Environmental > Terrestrial > Soil > Coastal area > Acid sulfate soil | place: Finland: Risofladan, Vaasa | collected...
GGCGCAGCGCGTCGCCGTGCTGCATCACGCCGACGGTGTGCTGGAACGTCTCGAGGTAGAGGTCGAGGTCACGCCGGTCGGCGCCGGAGTGGAACCAGGCTGCGAGCTCCTCGACGTCGGTGGAGGGAAGTGCGTCGTATCCGTGTTCGGCGGCGAGATCGATGACCGTCTGGGGACGCAGCCCACCGTCGAGGTGGTCGTGGAGGAGCACCTTGGGCGCTCTGGTGATCTCCGCTGGCGTCAGGGTCGTCATGTGATGACGCTATCGGCGGTGATGCGCTCGGCGACCAGGGGTCGCGGCACGGGCGGCGTGTCGCCGATCACCACGGCGTCCTCGAGAGCCGCCAGTGCGCCATCGAGCCGGGAAGGGTCGTCGATGTGGAGCTCGAGGACGGTGTCGCCCGCGACGACCTCGTCGCCCGGCTTGGCGAGGGTCATGACGCCGGCGCTCATCGACACGTCGTCCTCCTTCTGGGTGCGACCTGCGCCGAGGCGCCACGTGCACACCCCAACGGCTCGTGCGTCGACTCGCTGCACGACGCCCGAACGTGGTGCGGTGACGAGGTGTCGGCTCGATGCGGTCGCCATCGGCACGCTGAGATCGCCGCCCTGGGCGTCGACCATCGCCTCGAAGGTGCGAAGCGCCGACCCGTCGGAGAGGGTGGCGGCCGGGTCGGCGTCGATGCCGACCAGATCGAGCATCTCCTTCGCCAGCGCGAGGGTCACGTCGATGAGGTCGCGTGGGCCGCGTCCGGCGAGGACTTCGAGCGACTCGGCGACCTCGACGGCGTTGCCGGCGGCATGACCGAGCGGCGCGTCCATGTCGGTGAGGAGCGCAACGGTGCGCACTCCCTGTGATTCGCCGATCCCGCACATCGTGCGGGCGAGCAGGCGGGCACGGTCGATCTCGGGCAGGAATGCCCCCGACCCGATCTTGACGTCGAGGACGAGCGCCTTGGTGCCCGAGGCGACCTTCTTCGACATGATCGACGACGAGATCAGTGGAATCGACTCGACGGTGCCGGTGACGTCGCGAAGCGCATAGAGACGGCGGTCGGCGGGTGCCAGGTCGTCAGCGGGACCGGCCATGACACAGCCGACCCGTTCGACGATGGCCAAGAACTCGTCGTTGGGGAGCTGCGAGCGAAAGCCCGAGATGGCTTCGAGCTTGTCGAGGGTGCCACCGGTGTGACCGAGCCCACGGCCGGCCACCTGGGGCATCGCTGCCCCGCAGGCAGCGATCATCGGTGCGATGATCAGCGAGACCTTGTCACCCACGCCACCGGTCGAGTGCTTGTCGACGGTCGGTCGGCTGAGGCCCGACAGATCGACCCGACTCCCGCTGTCGATCATGCATTGGGTCCAGGTCGCCAGCTCTCGTTCGTTCATCCCGCGGAAGACGATGGCCATGAGCAGAGCCGATGCCTGCTCGTCAGCGATGGTGTCCGCCTCGTAGCCCGCGAGGAAGAACTCGATCTGCTCGTCGGACAGCGCACCTCCGTCTCGCTTGGTGCAGATCACGTCGAGGATGTCAGTTGCCATGTCGTCGATTGTCCTTCAGGTCAGGTCGTCGGGACCGAACGCGTCGGGCAGCAGTTCGGTGATGGGTGTTCGGTTCACCTCGGCGCCGGTCACCGCGTGCTCGGACAGGATCTGGCGGCAGCGGCCGCACGGGGTGACGGGTTCGCCGTCGGGTCCGACGCAGGCGACCGCGACCAGACGGCCACCCCCGCTGCCGTGGAGGGACGAGACCATCGAGCACTCTGCGCACAACGAGAGCCCGTAGCTGGCGTTCTCGACGTTGCATCCGGTGACGAGGCGGCCGTCGTCGACGAGTCCGGCAGCACCGACCGGGAAGCGCGAGTAGGGCGCATAGGCGCGGTGGCGAACCTCGCGTGCGGCGGCGAACAGCTCGTCCCAGTCGACCGGGTCGGTCATGGGGTGTTCATCGGCTGGGCTCGTACGGCACCCCGTCGGCGGCCGGGGGCATGGCCCGGCCGACGGCGCCGGCCACGACGATGATGGTCACGACGAACGGCAGCGACTGCCAGAGCTCGCTGGGGATCTCGAAGTCGCCGACCTCGACGCCGAGGATCTGCAGGCGTGACCCCAGGGCCCGGGTGAAGCCGAACAGCATGGCGCCGAGGAACGCGGTGCTCGGCCGCCACTTGCCGAAGATGAGGGCGGCCAGCGCGATGAAGCCGGCGCCGTTGGTCATGTTGTCCTGGAAGCCGCCCTGCGATTCCATCGAGAACCAGGCGCCGGCGAGGCCGGCGATCAACCCGCCGACGATCACCGCCTGATAGCGCATCTTGATGACGTTGACGCCGAGGGTCTCGGCTGCGTGCGGGTTCTCGCCGACCGACCGGATTCGCAGACCGAAGCGAGTCCTCCACAGGATGAACCAGCTGAGGGTGACCACGACGAACATCGAGAAGAAGATGGGCTTGTTCGTGAACACCTGATCGCCGACGACCGGCAGGCTCGACAACAGGGGCAGCGCGATGTTCGAGGTCGGGACGCCCGAGGTGGACCCCGACGGAACGATCAGCTCAGAGCGGAGAAAGCCCGTCACGCCGATCGCCAACAGGTTGATGACCACACCTGAGATGATCTGATCGACGCGGAACGACACCGACACGACGGCGTGCAGCGCGGCGATGAGGCCACCGGTGAGCACGGCGCATCCGATCGAGATCCAGAGCCAGCTCGTCTGATTGGCGTCGCCCATGGTCGCGTAGATGGTGAATCCGACCCCGGCCGAGGCGAGCATCATCCCCTCGATGGCGATGTTGACCACACCTGCGCGTTCGCACCACAGCCCGGCCATCGCGCCGAGCGCGATCGGGGTCCCCAGGCGCAACGACTCGACCATCAACTGGATCACGTTGGTACTGGTCGAAGTCGACAGGGCGAGGCCGATGATCACGATGAGGGGGAGGAACAACACGGCCGACGTGCCGAGCGCGATCTTCGACCAGCGTTCGGCCCGTGGCCCCGCGAAGGTGCTGACGGCGGTGAGGATGAAGATGATGCCGATGGCGATGACGAGCACCGATGGGGTGAACGACAACGTCGCCGGTTGGGGCGGCTTCTCGAACGTGAACGCGCGGCTGGCCGAATCGAGATTCGGGGCGACCGCGCCGACGAGCACGATGCCGAGGATCCCGAAGAGGACTCCGATGGTCCTGCGCTGTTCGATCTTCATGTCCCACCGCCCCAGCCCGAGGTGATGTTCGTCGTCTCGAAGGCGCCAAGCTTCCCGCGCTTGATGCGGAACACCGTGCGGACGATCACGTCGGCCGCGACGAACAGCAGCACGAGCGCCTGCACGATGCGCACGGCGTCGACCGACAGCCCCGTTTCCTGCTGCATCAGGCCGGCGCCCGAGAGCATCGAGCCCCAGAGGATGGCGGCAGGGATGATGCCGTACGGATTGGCTCGAGCGAGCAGGGCGATCGCGATCGAGTCGAATCCGATCGCCACGAACACCCCCGGGCTGAGGAAGCCGCTCGTGCCGAGGATCTCGGTCGACCCCGCCAGTCCGGCGAAGGCGCCCGACAGCGCCATCACCAGGATGATGGTCCGGTTCACCCCCATTCCGGCGTACTTCGCCGCGTCGGGATTCGTTCCGACGGTGCGGATCTCGAAGCCGAACGGGGTCTTGTTGACCAGGAACGCGACCACGAAGCACAGCACGATCATGATGATGATCCCGCTGTGCAGGGGCGGCTCGATGTCGACGATCTTCGGAAGCCGGGCCCCGGAGGGCACCGAGGCGGTCCGGGGAACGCTGGCGCCCTCGTCGCGGAGGATGATCGGGTCCTGCGAGCTGACGAGGTAGCGCACGTAGAGCGCCGCGATGTTGTTGAGCATGATGGTGACGATGACTTCGTGGGCCCCGGTTCGGGCCTTGAGCACACCCGGGATCCCGCCCCAGATCAGCCCGCCCACGGTGCCGGCCACGAGCAGGAGCGGGACGAGGATGATGCCGGGCGTGTCGCCGAACATCGCCCACGTGCCCACCCACGCAGTCGCGGTGGCCCCGATGAGGAGCTGGCCCTCGGCGCCGATGTTGAACAACCCGGCGCGGAAGGCGAACGCCACGGCGAGCGACGCACCGATGAACGGAGCCGACCTCGCCAACGAGCTGGCGATGCGGTCGGGACTGCCCCACATGCCCCGGAGCAGCGCCCAGTAGGCCTCGAACGGGTTGTCGCCGATGGCCGCGATCAAGATGCCTCCGATGAACACGGCGAGCACGATGGCCAGGAAGGGCACCAGGACCGGCTGGATGTCGAAGGTCTTCTTGAGCTCGGCGGCTGCGCTCGACTTCGCGCCGTCACTGCCCGTGTCGTCACTGCCCGTGTCGTCACTGCCCGTGTCGTCGCTCATGTCCCGGCTCCGCCGGCCATCACCAGGCCGAGTTGCTCGCGGTCGGTGTCGGCCCGGTCGTACTCGCCGGCCAGCTTGCCCCGGTAGAGGACGCCGATCCGATCGGACAGCGACAGGATCTCGTCGAGTTCTGCGGAGACCAGCAACACCGCAGCCCCGTTGTCGCGCATCTCGACGATCCGCGAGTGGATGAACTCGATCGAGCCGACGTCGAGACCTCGGGTCGGTTGGGCGACGATCAACACTGCGTCGTCGCCGGCCAGCTCTCGGGCGATGATCACCTTTTGTTGGTTGCCGCCCGACAGCGTCGAAACGGCAACGTCGATGCCGGGAGTGCGGACGTCGTAGCGCTCGATCAGCTCGGTCGCGTTCTGGTCGATGGCGGCGGTCTGCCGAACGAAGCCCTTGCGGAACGGGGGGCGGTGGTAGCTGTTGAGGACCAGATTGTCGGCGATGCTGAACGCGCCCACGAGGCCGTGGCGGTTGCGGTCCTCGGGGACGTGTCCGACGCCGAGACCGAACACCTCGCGCGGGTTCGCGCGCGTGATGTCGACCCCGTCGACCTGGACCGTTCCGGAGTCGGGGTGCCGCATCCCGGTCACGGCCTCGACGAGCTCTCGCTGGCCGTTGCCCTGGACACCGGCGACGCCGTAGATCTCGCCGGCGCGCACCGTGAGGTTCACGTCGTCGCATGCGACGAGGCCTCGCTCGTCGGTCACCACCAGGTTGTGGATCTCGAGCCGCGGTCTGCCCACCTCGGCCGGTTTCTTGTCGACCTCGAAGGTGACGTCACGACCGACCATGAGGTTGGCGAGCGTCTGGGCCGTCGACTCCTTCGGATCGGCTGATCCCACGGTGCGGCCGTTGCGCAACACGGTGATGCGGTCGGCGACTGCGAGGACCTCGCGGAGCTTGTGGGTGATGAACACGATGGACTTGCCCTTGTCGACCAGGCTCTTCACGACCTCGAAGAACTCGTCGACCTCACCGGGGGTCAGCACCGCGGTCGGCTCGTCGAGGATGAGGATCTCGGCCTCTCTGAACAGCGCCTTGACGAGCTCCACCCGTTGTTGCTCACCGACCGACAGGTCGCCGACCAGTGCGTCGGGGTCGACGTCGAGGCCGTAGCGCTCGGCGATCTCGACGATGCGTGCTCGTGCGGTGGTCATGTCGAGGAGGGGGCCGTTGGTGATCTCGTCGCCGAGCACCACGTTCTCGGCCACCATGAACACCGGGATCAGCTGGAAGTGCTGGTGCACCATCCCGATCCCGAGCGCGATCGCATCTGCCGAACTCGAGAACGACACCGACTGCCCGCGCACCAGGATCTCGCCCCTCGTCGGCTGGTACAGGCCGAAGAGCACGTTCATCAGCGTGCTCTTGCCGGCTCCGTTCTCGCCGAGCAGGCAATGGATCTCGCCCTGGTTCAGGGCGAAGTCGACGTCCTCGTTCGCGATGACGCCGGGGAACTCCTTGGTGATGCCCCGCGCTTGGAGGACGGGAACGTTGCCGGCTTCACCCACGAGGCTGATTCTGCCACGCGAATGAAGAAGGCCCCGCGCTCGGTGACGAGCACGGGGCCTTCAACTGAACGCTGGGTCTGCTAGGTCGGCAGGCCGGTGACCGGGTCGACGCCGATGTCGATGGTGCCGTCGGCGAGTCCCTGGCGGGTCTCTTCGAGCTTGGCCTCGAAGCCGTCAGGCACGGCCGCGTCGTGCGGCGGTGCGTAGGTGATGCCACCGTTCTCGGCGGTCAGGGTGAACAGTCCGCCCTCGAAGGTGCCCTCGAGGAGCGCCACGATGTTGTCGAACACGGACAGGTCGACTCGCTTGATGGCCGAGGTGGCGAGGAACTCCGAGCCGGGAGCCGCGCCACCGTCGAAGGTCGAGAAGTACTCGTCCTGGTCGACGCCGATGCCCCAGAGGCCCTGCTCGGTCGCCTTCACGACGCCTGCCGAACCGGTCGGTCCACCGGCGCCGAAGATGACGTCGGCACCGTCGCCGATGAACTGCTCGGCGTCAGAGGCACCCTTGGCGGGGTCGTTGAACGACTCGTTGTAGATCGAGAGGACGGTGATGTCGGGGTTGATCGACTTGGCGCCGGTCTCGAAGGCGTTCACGTAACGGACCACGGGGGGCACGTCTTCACGGCCACCGACGACACCGATGACTCCGGTCTCGCTCAGCTGCGCTGCGGCGACGCCTGCGAGGAAGCCGCCTTCGTCTTCGCGGAACTGCACGCCGATGTAGTTCGGCGGGAATTCGGGCTGGAACTGGTCGACGCCGATGAAGCTCACTTCGGAGTTGGCTTCTGCGGCAGCGAGCGTGTCGGTGGCCAGCAGGAATCCGACCGTGACGATCGCATCGGGGTCACCCTCGAGCGACGTCGCGATGTTGGCGGCGTAGTCGGCCTCGGACTGGGTCTCGATGAAGGAGGTCTCGAAGCCGAAGCACTCTTCGGCTGCCTGCATGCCCTCGTAGGCGAACTGGTTGAACGTGCGGTCGTCGATCTTGCCGATGTCGGTGATCAGCCGAACGGTGAAGCCGTCGGGCGCCTCGACGCCACGATCCTTCGCCTCTTGGCAGCGGTCGTCGAGTGAGACCTGGGACGACTCCGTGTCGGTCGGGTCGATGTTTTCAGACTCAGTTGTCGAGGTGTCGCCGTCGCTGTCACTGTCACTGCCGCAAGCTGCGGCAATCAACGTCAGACCGAGCAATACCGCGAGCAGCCGAAGCCAGCGTCGCTGAAGCACAGGGGTTCCTCCTGGAGATGTGAAACGCCGGCGCACAGGTGCGTGTCCGACGTCGAAGACCGTAATCGACCGGCCCGCGCAACAGGCAAGGGCACCGCGTCAGACTTGAGCGCGACCTCTGGCGGTGACCTGCTGCCGGCGCTTCTCGATCTCGCCCGGATCGACGCCCGAGGCCTGCCACTCACCGGCCGCGCGTCCCTCGATCTGCCACGCATCGGCTCCCGTGGCGAGCGAGCCCTCGTGGTACGTCTGGCGCACGCGGCGGACCGCCGCCGCGTCGTTGCTCACGATGTCGGCCGCCAGTGCCCGGGCCGTGGGGAGCAGGTCGTCGTGCGGGACGACCCGATTGACCAGTCCCCACTCGCATGCGGTCTGCGCGTCGAGGAAGTTCCCGGTGAAGCTCAGCTCGCGGGCGCGGCGAATCCCGATCGCTTCGGGCAGTTCGACCGTGAGACCCCACCCGGGCATGATCCCGACCCGGGCGTGGGTGTCCGCGAAGCGGGCGTGCTCGCCGGCGATCAGGAAGTCGCAGGCGAGTGCGAGCTCGAATCCACCGGTGATGGCCACACCGTTGACGGCACCGATGACGGGCTTGCTCATCGGAGGCATCGGCCCCCGGTGGAACGAGGTGGACCCGGTGGCACCGGTGTCGCCGAGTGCATCGTCGCCGGAGGCGAGTTCCTTGAGGTCGAGGCCGGCGCAGAAGCCCGGATCGGCGCCGGTGAGGATGATCACGTCGACGGTGTCGTCGGCCTCGAGTTCGGTGAAGGTCTTCCAGATCGCCTTGCGCAGCTCTCGGCTCAGAGCGTTGCGGGCCTGGGGTCGGTTCAGGGTGAGCGTGGCGATGCGATCGCTCACGTCGGTCAACAGGACATCTGACATCGGAGCTCCCTTGTTCAGGCGTTCAGTCGTGCGTGTCGTCGGGTGCGTAGTCGAGGGACAGATCGCCGAGTCGCACGAGGGTGGACGTGATCCATCCTCCCATCGCGCCGAAGTGGGCGTCGAGGATCGACCCGTCCTCGAGGGTGTCGTCGTCGAGCTCGTACGAACCTTCGTAGCCCACCTCGATGGCGAAGCTGGCCGGCCCGAGGTCGCGGCCGTACACCGTCTCGACCGTGACCGAGGTGCGCTCGAGCGGCTCGGTCCCGACCAAGGGGCTCTCGGCCGGGAGCACCCCGAGGATGCGCTCGGGCGACGGCGAGTCGGTCAGGCGTTGCACCCTGAGCACGAGCTCGATCTCGATCCGTGGCCCCTCGTCGAGGCCACTCCCCAGGTACCAGGACCGGTAGGCGGTCTGCGCCCAGGTGGGCCACTCGAGCGTCAGGTCGGCGCGTACCCGAGGAGGCCAGCCCTCGCCGGGCAATCCGTAGCTGGTCTCCCAACTGAGGTCGCCGAGCAACACGTCGGCCTGGAACCGCTCCTCGAACGCTTGGCGTTCGAGAAGCGCAGACTCGAGTGCGGACCGCAGCGCCCCGATGGCGTCGTGGAAGACGTGGTCGAGCATGGGCGCGGGACCCTAGGTCAGTCGGCCGAGACGTGAGGGGTCATGAAGGCGATCGGGACCGACAGGCCCGCGTCGCGTCTGAGCGACGCGATGCGGCGATCGGGCTGCACGGCCGCCCTCGGGTCGCTCATCAGCGGGCCGAGCACCGCCGCCGTGACGTCGAGATCGCCGACCGTGAGCGCCAGACCCCACACCGACGCAGGCGCATCGGATGCGATCCGCTGATCCTCGACGACCTCGAGGATCACGTCGCCGAGCCAGTAGAAGAGCTGGTGGACCTCGTGCCCGTCCCGCTCGGCGTCGCGCCGACGCCGCAGCTCGAAGCCGGCAGCCGCGAGCGCGTCGGCGGTCCGGTCGAGCTCGGGGGTCAGGACCACGACGTGATCGATGGCGATCACGCCGTTGGGATGGACGAGCAGGTCGTCCGCGGCGATCGCCGGTGAGTCGGAGTGACGCAGCGGCAGACCGTCGACATCGTCGATGGCGGTCAGCCCGTCGAGATGCAGTGTGACGATCCCGGGCCGGTCCGCATCGTCGATGAGTTCGAGCACGGTCGTCCCGATGCGCAGCGTCGCGTCGTCGGACACGATGAAGCCGGCGTCGCTCCACGTGTCCGCCTCTCCCGACAGGACGATGCGGCTGAGTTGCAGGCTCATCTCATGGGATCGTGGTCATGGGGTTCACGGCGATGCGGTTGACCGCCGAGATCACCGCTCGCAGCGAGGCCGCGAGGATGCTGCTGTGCCGGCCGACGCCCCAGCAGATCGAGCCGTCGGGTGCCTGGACCTCGACGTAGGCCACGGCGACCGCGTCGGATCCCGCGCTCGCGGCGTGCTCGCTGTAGTCGAGGATGTCGATCTCGATGTCGAGTTCGCGGCGCAGCGCGTCGACGAACGCGGCGATCGGACCGTTTCCCTCGCCGTGGACGGTGGTCGGCTCGCCGCCGACCGAGATCTGTGCGGTGATCGTGGCCGTGTCGTCGTCGGTGGTGACCTCCTGGGCTCGGAGCTCGACCCGTCCGTCGCCGAGGTAGATCTCCTCGAACCGGTCCCACATCTCGACGGGCGAGATCTCGGTCCCCGTGTTCTCGGTCACGTGCTGGATCGACTTCGAGAACTCGATCTGCAGGCGTCGCGGGAGGTGGAGCCCGAACTCGGACTCCATGATGAACGCCACGCCGCCCTTGCCCGACTGGCTGTTGACCCGGATCACGGCTTCGTACGACCGACCGACGTGCATCGGGTCGATGGGCAGGTACGGGACCTCCCACATCTCGTAGTCGTCGTCGAGCGCCGACATGCCCTTCTTGATGGCGTCCTGGTGGCTGCCTGAGAAGGCGGTGTAGACGAGGTCGCCGGCGTAGGGGTGACGCGGATGGACCGGCAGGCGGTTGCAGTACTCGGCGACCCGACGGATGCGGTCGATGTCGGTCAGGTCGATCTCGGGGTCGACCCCCTGACTGAACAGGTTGAGCGCCAGGGTGACGATGTCGACGTTGCCCGTTCGCTCGCCGTTGCCGAACAAGGTGCCCTCGACGCGATCGGCACCGGCCATGACGCCGAATTCGGCCGCAGCCACCGCACACCCACGGTCGTTGTGGGGGTGGAGTGACAGGACGATCTTGTCGCGGTTGGGGATGTTGCGATGGAAGTACTCGATGACGTCGCCGTAGATGTTCGGTGTGTACATCTCGACCGTGGCCGGCAGGTTGAGGATCAGCTTCTCATCGCTGCCGGGGTCGATGGCGTCGGTGACCTCGGCGCAGATCTCGACGGCGTAGTCGATCTCGGTCTGGGTGAAGCTCTCGGGGGAGTACTCGTAGAGCACCTTGGTGTCCGGCACGGTTTCTTCG
>Ga0307378_10013137_pt1 | contig 10502 bp, 5 predicted proteins | sample UN1MG_FD_202238 | JGI IMG/M metagenome (GOLD analysis project Ga0307378, IMG submission 202238) | Soil microbial communities from Risofladan, Vaasa, Finland - UN-1 | ecosystem: Environmental > Terrestrial > Soil > Coastal area > Acid sulfate soil | place: Finland: Risofladan, Vaasa | collected...
TACTGCACTATGATGGAGACTTTAATCGACCCTCACCGAACAGTGTGGTATGACGATGACTTTCCACATAATGCCGAGCCAAACCTTATCGACATCGCCCGCAAACAGTGCGAAGAGCACCATGATTTGATTCCTTATACCAAGTCATGTATGTATGAAGCACATCAGACAGGCATGCCGGTAATGCGGCAAATGATTTTTGAATTTCCGTACGACAGCAACCTTTACGATATGTGGGATGAATATATGTACGGGCCAGGAATTCTGGTGGCTCCTGTCGTGACCGGTGGTGCTACGAGCCGAAGCGTGTATCTGCCTGCCGGCAAATGGCTGGATTATAATGATAAAGACACGACATATACTGGGCCAGATACTATAACCGCCTCTGCTCCCATTGATGTGATTCCTCTATTTGTCAGGGAAGGTGCGGTCATAACTCGAGGTGATATTCTTCGGTCTAACAATAACTGGACACCTGGCTGGGCTCCGTACCTGAGGATAGAATTCTTCCCATACGACAATACGGCTAATACGTTTGATTACTATACCGGCAGCAATGTACGACCGATTGCCTGCTCAATGTCAGACATCAGTAATGTAGATATCAGTTTCCTTGACTTGGGATACGGTGGTACCCTGGATATATATTGTAGAGCGTATACTAATGTTACAAAGAATGGCATTCCTTTGGTAGAAGGTGTGGACTTTACTTACGACCCGGTGAAAAACCTTATGACGATTCCGTTCAGTGGACCAACGACAGTAGAGATAACGGGTGTTCAGAGCATATTTAATCCAGATTAGATTATTGTTGTAGAACAATATATGTTTTTGATAGTATAGGGATTTGTTCCAACCCGAGTACAAGAGTTTGGGAGGGGGATTAAAATTGTAGGCCGAGGTTTGTCAGGAAGTGACTTCAAAGACTAATAAAAGCTTGCAAATATTTACGATCGGCCATTCCAATCGTACTTTTGAGAAGTTTTTGTTGCTGCTTATCGAATTTGGGATATCTGTTTAAATACCTGTAACAGAAAATCTTGTGATTATTATATGAGATAGAAGTGAAAAGGACATTGAAAACGTTACCAATTTTTCTGTTTTTAATAAGCCATTGTTATGCAAGCACTTACAAAATCAACTTTTTTTGAAGATTGATAGATAACGGCCTCTCTGGTTGTAGTTTGGTTGTAGGTGCGCCAGGACCAAAAAAGCTGAGAAATAGGGGAATAAAAAGTGTGCCTAAATGAGAGAGCTATATTGAGGCAATCAAAGTGCTCCAGAATGAAACACTATCTGTTAGTCCATTCAAGAGTTGTGTGTGAGAGCGAGCTCACGGCTAAAAGGAAGCAACCATCGAGTAAACCTACGTACATCCTCGGCTATTATATACAGGCAAGGGACGAGCACGAGAGTTATGCTCGTAGCAAATAGAATTCCAAATCCCAGCGAGATGGCCATCGGAATCATGAATCTTGCCTGACGTGACGTCTCGAATATCATCGGGGCAAGTCCTCCGAAGGTTGTCAGGGTTGTCAGCAAAATGGGTCGAAAACGTCGCCGACCGGCCTGGTAAATAGCGTCAAGAGCTGAAATGCCTTCCCGCCGTCGCCGATTTGCGTAATCTATCAGAATCAGCGAGTCATTTACCACGACTCCGCAGAGAGCAACGATGCCCATCATACTCATCAGACTCAACGAATAGCCCATGAGCATATGGCCAAGCACCGCTCCAACAATTCCAAACGGAATCGCGATCATCACGATGATCGGCTGGTAGTAGCTTCCGAACGGAACCGCCAGCAGCACGTAGATAGCAAAGAGGGCAAGGAAGAGACCAGCCAAAAGACTTTTCGTACTCTCCATCATATCTTGCTGACGCCCTTCCCAGGCGTAAGACAGTCCGGGGAAATCCTCGGCCAGTTGCGGAAGCACCTCCGAATTGAGTGTGGCCTGTATCTGACTGGTCTGTGATATAGGCTCGACATTGGCCGTGACGGTCACGGTCCGTCGGCCGTTACGACGAGTGATGATGGTGTAGGCTCGACCATAATTGACTTGAGCGATTTGAGACAGCGGTACATACGTGCCCTGAGGAGTGCGAATCAGCAGTTGCTCCAAATCATACTGGCGGACACGCTGCTCACGGGGCAGACGCACCTTGACCCTCAATTCGTTGCGCCCTCGTTGCTGGCGAACCGCTTCGGCTCCGTAAAAGGCATTGCGCAGCTGTCGGGCCAACGCCTGCTGGGTAAGTCCCAGGCTGTGGCCGTCCTCGGTCAGGCTGTAGTCCAATTGGCGCTTCCCCGGCGTGTATCCATCGTCGATGTCTTTGACGTTCGAGAAGTCAGCCAAGGTGGCGGCCAAGGTCTCGCCGGCCCGATCGAGAACGTCAATATCACGGTGGCTAAGTTCAATCGTCAGGGCTGCGCCCCGACCGGGGCCTCCTCTGTCCGATTCGAATCGAAGGCTTTCCAGACCCGGTATCGGGCCGACCCTCTCCCGCCAAAACTGTGTCAGCTCCGTTGTACTGATTGGGCGGACATCAGGATCAGTCAAATAAACGGTGACCTCGACTACGTTCTCATCAATTAGTGCAAAGACCCCGTCGACCAATTTTTTCCCACCGTTGGTCTCTGCCGTCTTCTCGGCTTCCGCCACCAATCGCAGGCAGACTTGCTCGGCTTTAGACACTGGCGAGCCGTAGGGCAAGATAGCTGTCGCGAAGGAGACATCCGACTCAACACGAGGCATCAGGATGACAGCGATGCGGCCACTTGCAACATAGCCCAGAATGACGATCAGTATCGCCACACCTACCCCGACCGTAACCGCTCGAAAACGTATGCACAGATCCAGAAACTGCATGTACACCTTCTTGATGACCCAATCCAGACCTGCTCTAACAAATTGTTGAAGCGTCACCAGCAGCCCGACCCGCCCCTCCCGCCGCTTGCTGTGAGCAAGATGACAGGGAAGGATAAGCAGGGCCTCTATCCAGGAGATGGAAAAGACCGTAATAACCACGTAGGGTATGACACGCCAGATCTTGCCCATAATTCCGGGGATAAAGCAGAGCGGTAAGAATGCCACGATATTAGTCAGGATGCTAAAAGTTACCGGCAACAACACATCGCGCGTACCTTTAATCGCAGCCTCCATCAGACGCATCCCCCGCTGGCGGTATTCATAGATGTTTTCGCCGACCACTATGGCGTCATCAACCACGATGCCCAGGGCTACGATAAAGGCAAACATCGACATCATATTGATCGTGACGTCCAGAACCGGCAGAAACAGGAAACAACCTAAAAACGAAATCGGAATACCCATCGTGACCCAAAAGGCAAGACGGAAATCCAGGAACAGTCCCAACAACACGATGACCAGCGTCAGACCAAGGAATGCGTTCTTCAGAAGCAGTTCCAGACGCTGACGGTATATCTCGGACCTATCACGGTTGATGACCCAGTTGATACCGGGTGGAAGGTCTCTTTCAATCTCGGCCATGGCCGAACGAACGGCATCGGAGACCGCGGTCGGAGTCTGTTTGCCCACACGGTAGACAGCCAACCCGATAGCTCGTTTGCCGTTGTAGGTCCCGTAGCGGTCCTGCTCCTCGAACGTGTCGCTGATCTGTGCTACATCACCGAGGAAGAGCACCGACCCATCGGCCGTGGTAATCAGTGGAATGGTCGCGAATTCTTTGGCCCAGTCTCGGCGTTCACTGACACGCAGCAGAATATCACCGCCCTGGGTCTCGAGGCTGCCGCCGGGTATCTCGATCGAGGTCTGCCTGACACGCTGGGCGACCTGTTCAAGTGTAAGGTTGTATGTGCGAAGCACATCCTGGTCGATCTCGATGGCTACTTCATATCTGCGAACACCAAGGAGGTCCACCTGTGTGATCTGAGGATCCTGCAACAATCGATCCCGGACCTGCTCGGCCAGCTCACGCAGAACCCATTCACCGGTGTTTCCATAGAGCTGGATTTGGAGGACTTCGTGACGGTGGATCATCAGGCTCACCTCCGGCTCCTCGGCGTCCTCGGGAAAGGTAACGATGCGATCAACTTCCTGTTTGATGTCCTGATAGATCCGCTGGGCGTCGGCTCCTTCTTCCAGTTCCGCGCTGACAGTGCCCATCCCTTCGCCAGCCGTAGCCATGATTTCCTTGACCCCGTCCAGACTACGGATGCCCTCTTCAACGGCGAGGATGATCCCCTGCTCGACTTCTTCAGGACTCGAACCAGGGTACACCACCCGGATTGTTACCATGTCCATATCAAAATCAGGGAAGACCTGCTGCTTGGTGCGAAGCGCTACTAAAAAGCCGCCAACCAAAAAAACGAGCATCAGCAGATTGGGCGTAATGCGGTTGTGTGTCATCCAGGCAATAGGTCCCTTGCTCTGTGAAATGCTGCCATGAGTGTTCTTAGGTATTATTGGTGGTCCCTTTGTGGCCATTACTTTTCCTCTTTTGCCATCTCGTGATCCCGCTGTTCACTCTGCTCTTCAGCCCCAGCGACTCTTAGAGGCATACCCGCCACCGGCGCAGCGATGTCGGTCACGACAAGTTTTTCATTTTCGGCTAAACCTTCGGCTACATATACCCGGTCGGGTCCGCTGAAGACAATGTGTACCTGCCGAATCTCGAGCTGACCGGCATCATCCATGATCCAGACAGTGTCGTTGTCACGAAGATGGGAACGCTTGATTGGAAACACGTCCGACAACGTTCGGCCTTCAACCTCCGCAGATATATACGAGCCCATTAAGAGTTGGGGCAGATTGAGATTCTGCGGCTTCAGGCAAAATGGGTCATCCACGGTTACCAGTAGCCGTGCCAAACGTCCCTGTGTTTCCAGTTCTCCAAGCAGACAAAGCACACGACCAGTCCGAAATCGATCTCCACCCCATACACCGGTATTACGAATCGTGACATTCGCGCCAAGGTCACCATTCCTTTTTGGTATATCGAGCCATTTAAGTTGATTGGCAAACACCTTCGCCTCTATCCAGACCTCATCGGTTCCTATCAATGTTACCAGTTGTGAATTGATTGACACAGAGGCCCCAAGGTCGGTGTGCTTCTGTTGAATGACAGAGTTGAATGGTACAACAATGTCACACCGAGCCAGGTCGAGTTTGGCCTTCTCCAGGGCCGCTTGCGCCGATTCCTGAGCCGACTGCGCTGAGAGCAAATGAGGTTCGCGCAACACAAGTTCGCGATCTTCATCGGTTATCACTTCGCCGAGTATCTTGTACTCTTGTTTGGCAACCGCCTGATTACCTTGCTCGACTTTCAGGTCTTTAACCGCCTTAGCTACTTCACTTAGCCGCTGCCTGACCTGAATTTCGTAATCTCGATGATCGATGGCCATGAGCTTTTTCCCCGCTTGAACGAAACCCCCGGGGACGACATCTGGAGAGACTTCCACGATCTGTCCAATTACTTGAGGATGTAGTGTCACCTGTTGTGCCGGTATAACCAGCCCATTACCTTTTACCGTTGTGGTGCAGTTGTCTTTCCGAACCGGGATTACCTGCACTAATTTGGCTTGGCGCGGTGGTTTCTTTCGACCTGCGCGGGGGCTGGTATTGATCTGATGACTATAGATTGCGATGGCCCCAGTGACAATCAGCACAGATAATAGAATCTTGACACTTCCTCCGACCAGCACACCCCGCAATCGACGAGGTTTTTCCTTTAGGTTCCTTTTAATACTTTTATTTTCTGTCATAATACCACCTATTCGTCTTGAGTAACATTCTCTGGCGTTGCCGTTGCCTCATTTAAGTTACTGGTGTGAGAGAGCGTGGGTCGTGAAAGATCGAACGGACCGGCAATGGATCGATAAAGGTCAATCCGGCTTTGGATGAGGTTACTTTGAGCCTGTACTACGTTGCGCTCCAATTCCTGTAGGGACTGCAGCGACTCCAACACTCGAATGTAATCAACCTTCCCCTTGATGTAGCTTTCTCGGTTGCGTTGATAGGTTTGGCGTGCAAGGCTTAGCTGATGTTTGAGATTCTCGAGCAATTGCGTTTGCCGCTGATGCCACGTCAATGCGGCTTCGACATCCTGCAGCGCGTACAGGATAGTCTGGCCCCAGGTGTGGATCCGCTCTGAGACTACGGCCTTTTGGCGCTCTACCTCCGCTTTTCTCAGGTCTGCGTCAAATAGAGGCTGAAGGGCATTGGCCGCCAGGTTAGCCAGCCAGTCACCGAAAAGGTCATGCACCGAAGTTCCGGATGAAGTCTCGATATCTGCCAGGATACTGATACGGGGATACTGATCTGAAATGGCAGCGGCAAGACGCTGGTCGGCAGCTTGTATCTGCTGATACCCCTGGCGAACATCAGGACGGCGCTGCAGGACCTCAGCAGGGATACCAATCTCAGGCATCGGTGGCAAATCCGGAAGATTAATGTAAGTTTGCTGCCAAGCCAATACAGGCTGTTTGCCAATCAAAACCGAAAGCTGGTACTGAAGCAGTTCCACCGTCTCTTCGGCCGTAATCAACCGGGCTTCTGTCGAAGCAACCAACTGGCGCTGCCTTAACACATCGGCTGCTGAGGCCATACCTTTTCTGAACTGGACAGTAACAATATCAAGAACCTTCTTATTCGTCTCAATCTGTTCCTGTGCGATTCGGACCAGGGCTTTATTTTCGCCTAATTGGTACCATGTATTAGCAATTGAAGCGGCCAGCGTAATGGCTGCCGTATCCACAGCGTCCCGGCTGGCTTCTGCATCGAGTTGGGAGGCATTCTGCAATGACCTCAGTTTAGACCATAGGTCTACTTCGTAGCTGGCCGCAATGCCAAGCGTATAGAGGCTGCTGTAGGTAGCAAGACCTTGATTTTCCTGACGACGGCGTCTGAATAAGGTTTCAAGTTCCGCCTGGGGCCAAAGAATCGAGGAGTTTTTCTTAGCAATGGCCTCCCCCTGAACCAGGCGATCCCACGCTGTCTGCAAGTCGAAGTTGTTAGTCAGGGCACTTTCGATTAGGATATCAAGTTCATCATCCTCAAATGCACTCCACCACTTTTCTGGCAGCGGTGCTGTGCCCGTAGCAGAAAACGAGTCAGGAATTTTTACGGGCATTGCCGGCTTCTTGACCTGAGGCGAGCAGCCTCCAGCCAATAAAAGGAGGATTCCACATAGAAGCCGCTTCCGTAACTGTCTTTTCAAACGTATCATGTTTCTCACTATACTGTACTCAGTCAATATGTCTCAGTAGCTTTCCTAATGGGATTTAGGTCAGACCAGCTTCGTTCTCTTTGCGAATGGTCTTTATTCCTGCTAAAGAAAAACGCGTTATATGCTCCACCAAGGCATCAATGAATTTCGGTGTGGGTCTGCCCTCAAGTATATACGGTGGCAGTTTTCCCTTGCGAAATCCAATGGCCAAACATTGATGAATCACACTCATTTGACATAATCCTATTTGCCTGTTATCTGCGTCCGGGCCCAGCAGTTCTGTTATAACTTGTCGTGTATGTTCTCGCAGAGGGCGAATCATATCTCGGCGGACCTGCTGAATCACATCCGTAGGATTTGACATTTCCTGTAGAAGTATCTGCCCTGCATATCCAAGCCGACCATCATCCATTATTCTATGCAGAAGAGAGTAAATCAAAGCACGTAAACGTTCTTCCGGCGATGCCTCAGGTGATAATCCACCATCCGGCGGATATACCCGCAAGGCTTCCTTAAAAGCGTTCCGCCATACTAATGCGTATAGCGCATCCTTACCACGAAAGTGGTAGTTCACCGCTGCCACATTGCTTCCCGCTCGGCGGCAAATCTCGGCTACTGTTGTGTCTCGGTAGCCTTTTTCAGCAAAAGCCTCTGATGCAGCCTTGAATAACTTATTACGCGTGTCCGTCCCATCTTTTCGAGTTCTCATATGCGTCACCTTGAAGTAAGACGCTTATATCAAATATTTATTTCAAATAGTCAATAGAATTTTTTATTAAAATCAGTTTCCCAAAGTTACTTTATTTTCTATTATCCTTGAGCTTCTCCATCAAACCAGTTGGATGATGGTATCCAGGTCGTTTGCTGAGATGCTTGGGGCCAACTCCAAGCCCGCTGGCTGATCTCATCGACGTTTGACCGCACAGACTGTTATGCTGCCTGCAACAAGGCCGTTCATAGCGAGAAGAATAATTTCGATTCGAAGCAGATCAAGAAACTGCTGGCTGCAGCAAATGCCAATATGCGAGCCATGATATGGTCAGGTGATGGTGCGCCATTTGTTAAACTATTTCTCCTGAACAACTCAGACAGGCTTTGCTTGAGTTTAAGCACGGATTTTGTTTATATGACGCACTGCGTCACGAACACGGTCGTGGTATAAAGCAACCCAATGCTTCAACTCAGAACGTTGGTCATCGTCGCTATGATAAACCGCTCGAAGATAATTGCCGCGCAGCAGAGAAGCGAGCTTGGTGGCATCGATTCTGTCGTCGCTGTCTCCATCAGAGCTAATCAGTTTGTTTCGGCGAGGATCAGAGGCTATAAACTTATCCACCTTTTTGTTGAGATTGCGGTAGAGCCAGCCGGCCATTGGCCCTTCTTCTATTGCAAGATATTTTTTGCCCTGCAGTGAATCCAGGACATTTGATATGGCTGGTATTGTAGTTGGCACTGAATACCGAGCGATAATTTTGTTTCTTTTTTCGATTGCCAATTCTGTACTGTTGTTATGCACGTCTGCTCCTATATAATATGTACTCATTGAGGGCTCCTTTCGTATAAGGGTTAATAATCTACCGAATTATACTTGAGGATGCCCTCTCTTCATATCTTCACAATTACAGTGTATCAACTACCGTGATCTCCTCAATCTTCGCGTCCTTCTTGCCGATGAGGTCGATGCCCTGTTCCCGCACGACCGTCTCGAAGACGTGCAGCCGAGGGTCGCCGCCCGATTTCACCATGATTTGCTTAGCTGTCTTGTCATAGCTGAACTCGTTCCAAGGCCGGCCGTCGCGCATCAGCTTCTTTGGCTCTGCGGCCAGTGTCGCCGACCAACCGCCTTCCACCTCGCGCTTCCAGCCTTCGATCAGGTCCGCCCCGCTGACCGTCACTTTCTCACCCTTCATGGCGCGGACCGTCACGCCGTCGTTTTTCGGGGCTAGGACCTCGCGATATACTCCGCCCCGCAGCACGATCGTCTCTCCCGACTGAGCGATCGCGCACGCCTTGGCCAGACTCGCCAGCGGCACGGCCGGATAGCCCCACGCCGACTCATCGGTGGCGGCCGGGTGATGAGGATCGACGTAATACACGTTGGGGCACTCCAGGGCTCCGATCGTCACGCCACCCTTGCCCGCCCCGATGGCCGGGCTGCCCTTCTTCAGACGGAAATCCCGCCTCTCCGCGTCCACTAGCATGGGGTCTTTGCCGTTGATGTTCTTTTCGTCCGCGAGCGGCGCGGTCTTGAACGTCAGGTTGTATTCGACCACCGGCTTGGCCGTGGTGAAGTCGCTGTCGCCATCGACAACGGCCCGCTGCGCCTCGCAGAAAATATTGTTGCGGATCTTCCCGTTGGTCGATTCCTTTCCCCGCAGCCCCACCCCAAACCAGGTGATCCCGGCGAAGGTGTTATTCTCAATCGTCACGTCGGGCGTCTGGATTATGTTCAGCCCCCATGCTCCTTTGTAGGTCGGCAGTTTGGAGGAGTAGATATTGTGCCGGAAGGTCCAGTTCCGCACGCTGCCGATGTACGGTGTGCTCTCCACCATGGCCCCCTGGCCCCAGTCAAAACATGTGTTGAACTCGAAGATCAGATCCTGCGCCATCCCACCGTTGTTCATGAACGTCTGGATGCAATCCACGTGCGCGGTCTTGACCTCCGAGGTGAGCGTGCCATGGTAGTAGTTGTACTGCTGGACGCAGCCCTTGCCGAAAAACCGCGAGTAATCGCAGTCGTCGTACCTGTTACCGGAGGCGTACATGAAGAGGCGGCTGACTTCGTTGTTCTCCACCAGCCAGTCTTCGCCGCCCAGGATGAAGCCGTACTCGCTGTGGTAGACCTTGTTATAGGCGATCCGGTTGTGTGTCACCGCGGAATAGTCGCGGGTGTTGCCATCGGCGCTCGGCTTGCCGACCGTCCCGTTGACCGCTACCATCATATCGTGGATGTAGTTGTCCAGGATTTCGCAGTGGCTGCCGTGCAGTTGGACGGCAGTGGCCGGCTTGTCGGCGGTGATATCAAAGCCCTCCACGCGGATGTAACTCGCCTCCAGGTCGAAGCCGGCCACGGTCGCCGAACGCCGGGGCATCGCCATGAAGGCGACAGGCCTGCCTTCCGTGCCGCTGGCCTTGACCTTGACCTGTTCGTCATACTTGCCCGCCATGACGTAAACGGTGTCGCCCGGCTTGGCCACGTCGGCCGCGTGCTGCACGGTCTTGAAGGGCATCTGCTCGGTTCCCGGGTTGGTGTCGGCCGCGCCGGGGGCCGCCTTGTCAACCACGTACGTGGCCG
>Ga0307378_10013140_pt1 | contig 10501 bp, 13 predicted proteins | sample UN1MG_FD_202238 | JGI IMG/M metagenome (GOLD analysis project Ga0307378, IMG submission 202238) | Soil microbial communities from Risofladan, Vaasa, Finland - UN-1 | ecosystem: Environmental > Terrestrial > Soil > Coastal area > Acid sulfate soil | place: Finland: Risofladan, Vaasa | collected...
GCACGATCCACAGCTCCGGATTCGAGGCCCGCTGCATCCTGCACGAGATCGACCACCTCGACGGCATCCTTTTCCTCGACCGCGTCGCCTCGATCGTCGACGACGTCTTCCGCCGCAAGAGCTACGGCGAGCGCTGAACCGGGCCTGGGCCCCACACCCCTGCGACCGGAACTAACGTCGGGCACCCCCCGGCGGTAGGGGGCGTGGCTGACAAACATTCCCCCATGCCGAACTTTCGTTGAACACCCCCAGCGTCCGACTGACGTGGGCAACGTTGTTTCCGGGCGGCCCGCGCGATGTGTCGTTGCCAGCTCATCGAGGTGGCACGCCCTGCTGCAAGCAGAGGAGTGACGCTCGATAGCTCGGCGTGCCAGAAGGCGTGACGTCCCCCGGTCCAGCCCCCGCGTTTGCTACGTCGTTACAGGCGTTTCAACCACGCGAGACTCGATTGTGTGCCCCGGCCGTACTGCTTGTGGCATGGTCAAGCCATGACGAAGATCCTGATTCCGTTCGTTGCGGTGGCGATGATCGTGGGCTGCGCCGAAGGCGATGATCGCGGCCGGGTTGAGCCGGTGAGCTACCGGGCGAACGCGGGAAGCCCCGGCGAACAAGTGCTCTCGTCCGGCGGCCTCACCCTCGACGTTGCGTGCACAGACAACCACGGCGAACCGCTGCTTTCAGTGGGCGCATCCACAGCAGTAGACGACGCGCTGATCTCCTCCGAGTTCGACCAAAAGAGAGCGCCGCGACGCTGCAGTTCGCGGCTACCGACGGCGCCCACGTGACGGTCGAGTTCATCGCCGACCAGGTCTCAGACAGGGGCGAGTGCTTGTTCAGCGGGACGGCGCTGGTTGCTGATGGTTGACCCGCGGCGGCCGGTCCTCGGCCGCTCAGTCCTGGCCGGGCCCTTCGGCGGAGCCGTCAGGGTCGGCCGTGTCGTCGACGGCCGCCTCCCCCGGCAGACGGCGGTCGTTGCCGGCGCGGATCGGGTAGTACTCGTGATCGGTCGGCTCGGCGATTCTGCTGATCCGCTCGCCGACCCCGAGGACGATGTCGAGGAACGGGGCCGCGAGCGCGATCAGACCCTCCGCCCGAGCGCGGGTCGCCTGTTGGCCTGGGGTCAAGTTCGCCATCGCCTCGTAACGTAGCGCGCGCCGCCGGAACCGGGGGGCGATGGTCGGTGATCTACATTTCCGCGCGATGAGTTCCCCAGAGCAGAGCGGCCCGATCGTCGTCTACGGAGCCACCGGCTACACCGGCAAGCTGGTCGCAGCCGAGCTGGCGCGTCGCGGCGCCGACTTCGTGATCGCCGGACGCAGCGCCTCGAAGCTGAACGCGCTCGCCGCCACGCTCGCCGCCGGACCCGGAGTCGTGGCTGTCGCCCTCGACGACGCCGCCGGCCTGCGGGCGCTGCTCAGGGACGCCGCCGCGGTGATCGCCTGTGCCGGCCCGTTCGCGCTCTGCGGCGAGGCCGTGCTCGCCGCCGCGGTGGAGACCGGCACTGACTACGTGGACACGACGGGCGAGCAGCCCTTCATCCGCAAGGTCTTCGACGAGTACGGTCCCAAAGCCGAGGCAACAGGTGCGGCCCTTCTCAGCGGCATGGGCTTCGACTACGCGCCGGGGGATCTGATCGCCTCCCTGACCGGCGCCGGGATCGAGGGCCCGATCGATCAGCTGACTATCGCCTACGCGATCCGCGGCTTCGGCCCGACCCGGGGCACCGCGCTGTCGGCGCTGGAGATGATCAGCGGCGGCGATCTCGAGTGGTTCGGCGGCAGCTACCGCGAGGCGAGCCGCCAGGCCGGTCGCGGGCGCTTTGACTTCCCGTCGCCGATCGGCTCCCGGGCGGTGGGTCGATACCCGGCCGGCGAGCAGATCACCGTCCCCAAGCACCTCGACGTCGCCACGGTCCGAACCGTGATCGAGATGAGCTCGGTCACGCCCCGGGCGCTGGGGCCGCTGGCGGCGCCGGCGATGACGGCGACCGGCTACCTGATGGACAGCCCCCTGCGCAAAGCGGCGGCAAAGCTGATCGAGCGACTGCCGGAGGGCCCAAGGACCGCCGATCGCCAGGCGGTCCGCTACACCGTCGTCTGCGACGCGGTGGGAGCTACGGGACGCCGGCGCGGGATCGTCCGCGGCGGCGACGTGTACGGGACGACTGCGGTGACGACCACGGAGGCGGCGTTGCGGATGGCCGCACCCGGCTACGAACGCAGCGGCGGGCTCGCCCCGGCACAGGCCTTCGACCCCGAGGACTTCCTCGACTCTCTGCGCGAGCACGGGGTCACCCACCAGCTGACCGAGATCGGCTGAGCGACGGATGCCTGAGGACGAGGAGGAGGTCGCGAGCTACCGCTGTCCCGCGTGCGAGGCAACGCTGTTCGGCTGGAATGCGGCGCGGCACCCGGTTGACGGCAGCAAGCTGATCCTCGATCGCTGCGAGTCCTGCGGGCTGGTCGTCACCCGGGCGCCGGCACCCCCCGATGTGGCGGCTGAGCTGGCGCGGCTCGAGCGCCGCGGCGATCTCCTGATCGCAGCCAACCGCTCGAGCCTCCAGGGCGGGCTTGGCGGCGCCCAATGGGCCGGGCTCGAGCCCGAGGCCCGGCGCCTGCACCTGACTCCCCGGGCGGCAAAACTGCTGCTGCGTGGGCAGGGGGTCGAGCTGATCGACCACCGGACGCCATTCAGCCGCAGGAGCTTCCGCCTGATGGTGCAGACGTTGATCAACGCCTTCACGCTCAAGGACAACTTCCGCGACAACGCCCGCGCAGGCCGCCTGGCCCGCTCCAGCAGACGCGAGAAGCTCGCGTACGCCCTCGACATGACGGTCACCTACGTGTTGATGATCCCCCTCTCGATCGTCGCCGCGCCGACCGAACTGCTCGGCTCAGCAATGGGTCGTGGTGGCTTGATGGAGTTGCGGACCGCCCCGACGGCGACGGCGGCGGCCGAGGTCGAGGGCGAGCGCGGCTAGGGTCGGCCCGGGCAGCCAGGCCTCTATGCTTTCCCCATGGAAGCTGGTGGATTCGGTGGGCTGTTCGGTGACCCCGATGAGTTGCGTGAGCAACTCGCCGGCATGGCCGAGCAGATGCAGGGCGCGCAGCGCGTCGCCTGGGCGGACAATGCGATCCAGCTCGCGGTGGCGATGACGACCGCGGCTGTCGGCCGGATCGAACTGACCGGCAGCAGTGATGAGCAGGCGACCCAGATCCGGGACGCGATCCGGCTGATCTTTCCCGAAGCGGTGACGCTGGTCAGCGAAGCCCGCCAGGGCCTGAGCTAACCGGGCCGGTTACCTTCGTCACCGTCCCCTGGCGGAGTCGGCACAGACGCTGACCCATCGATGAGCCCGGTCGCCCTAGCTTCGAGCCGATGGACGCCGGTCGGATCTCGGAGCGCGGTAGCGGCACGGTCGAGCACGCGGCGCTGGTCGTGCTCGCCGCCGTCGTCGCGATCGCGGGCGTGGCCGGCGCCCGGCTGCTGGCGAGTGACCCTCACACCCCCGAGCTCGCCTCGGCCCTGCTCAGAAAGCAGCGCTGCGCCGTCCGCTATCCGGATCCCTGCTGGCAGGACCCCCTGACCGAGGCCTATGGCCGGCCGCTGGCTGGAGCCGTCCGGGGGTTGGCGCCGCCGCCGGCAACGCTCGAGGGCCTCGTCGGCGTCGATTACCGCTCCTGCCGGCAGGCCCGTTGCGCGACCCCGCTCCCGGGGACCGCGGGCCTACGTCTGACCATCAGCAACCGGCGCACCGCCACCTTTGTCGCGGTGCGCGAGGAGCGGGCCGCTGCTGCTGAGATCGACTACTGGATCTACAGACCAACGATTGGGTGGGAGAGGGCCCACAGGGAGCTCGGACCGGGCGAGGTCGGCGCCTACGCCTCCACCCCGCTGCTGGAGTCGGCAAATCCGAAGCTCGTCCCGCTCGAGACGCTGCTCGGCCGCGACGACGCCCGGTTCAGACCCGGTGAGGAGCCGCCATGGCGGGGGCAGATCGAGAGCCGCTGGGGGCGTTGATCGATCTCTCGCCGCTCAAAGGGAGGGTTCGCGGAACATCGCCCAGATGGGCGGCGAGGAGCCGGCCTGGATCACAGCGACGTCGTTGAAGCCATGATGGGCATAGAGGTTGCGATTGCGTGGACCGGTTGCTTCCAGGTAGGCGGGAAGCCCTTGGTCGTCGCAGATCGACAGCACGTGCTTCAAGAGGTTGGAGCCCAGGCGTCGACCTTGGGCGCTGGGATCGACACCGGTCAGCGGCAGGTACCAGTGGTCGGTCGTGGGATGGTGCTCGTCCATCTGCTCGAAGCAGCTGTTGATGTCCTCGTAGGTCTGGTCGTCCATGCTCTCGCGCATGAGGCCCATGACTGTCTCTCCGTCGGGTTCGCCGCCGGGTGGCAACCAGAGCGCCACGGCCAGGCATCCCTCCAAGCCGTAGGCGGTGCCATGTTCGAACGCTCCACCACCGAATGCATCGGCGATCTTCGGCCAGAAAGTGAAGTACCGAATCGGGTCCGGCCAGCCCCATCGCATGACCGGGTCGGTTGCGAACGCGAGCGTGAGGGACGCGATCCCCCGCTGGCGGTCAGCCTCTTCGAGCACCTCGACCGCCGCGTCCGTCATCGCTCGAATTCCACCTCTCGGATCGTGGGGCCGGTTAAGACTGCGGCAAGTATAGGTTCGGCTGATGTGACGCACCGAGGCATTCGAGGGTTCTAATCCCTCTCCCGACTCAAGACGAGAGCGCCTGAGAGCGGTGGCGGGCTGAGTGTCTGGTTACTAGCGTGTCCTACCTAACGACCCTCGGCTGGGAACGGCGCAGCGAGACGGTGACGCCGGCCAGGATCGAGGCTCTCGCCCATACGCCACTGCTCGACGACGCCGACCCGAAGCTGATTCCCCTGGAGCTCCTGCTGGGTCGCGACGAGGCCCGATTCCCTCCCAGCGAGGAGCCTCCGTGGCGAGGGACCGTCGATAGCCGCTGGGGCCGTTGAGGCACCGCTGGGCGCCTGCTGTAACCATGTCGGCGAGCCTCGGCGATCGGGGCAAGCTTCGGCTCATCATGGGAGGTCAGGTTTGGCAGACAAGCAGGTAGTGATCCGCCGCATCCGCGAGCACTACGCCGCGCTCGGGATTCCCCTGGACGCACTCAGCGATCGCGAGATCGAGCACGGCGTGCGCCAGCTTGCAGCCGCCGTGCGCGAGGCCGGCACCGGGGCCGATGCGGCGACCGACGCGATGCGGGCTGCGGTGGAGGCGGCGAAGCAGCGCGAGTAGGCGCGAGCTGAGGGCGGGCTCACCAGACCGCGTCGTGGAACTCCATCACGCCGGCGCCCGACTCGAGTTCAATGCCGGCCAGCAAGCCGCTGAAGCTCCCGAACGGCTGCCGGTAGCTGTAGCGGACGAGGCCAAGATTCTGCGCGGCTTGGCGCTCAGCCTCGGCCTCGAACTCAAGTCGCGATCCGTCGGCGAAGTCGATGCCGGTCAGTTCGTCGTCGAAGTCGACCGGATCTGGCTCGAGCAGCTCGCCATCCAGCCAGATCGCCCGCTCGCTGTTGCGCTCAGGATCGTTGACACCGCTGACCAGATTCCAGCCAACCGCGCGCCCGTCGGCGCTGGTCCCGACTCCGGCCGACCAGGACCAGACCGTGTGGCGGGGGTGATATCCGGCCGATTCGTCCTCGATCCCGCGAGCCTCGACCCGAAATCGGCGCCCGCCCGGCAATCGCACATCGCAGTCGATCGTCGCGACTCGTTTCCGCGTCCACACGTATCCGCCCTCGCCGTTGGGGCAGATCGACTCCGCCCAGCGCCCCTCCCCGATCCTCAGCTTGGCCTTGACGTCACCGGCCTCCAGGCGGGTGATGGCGCCGGCCTCATCCGAGCCGATCGGCCAAGGGCGGCCGCCCTCGAACTCGCTCCAGACCTGGCCACGTCCAAACGGCGGGCGGATCCGGGTCCGCTCGAGCATCTCGCCCTTCTCCCGATCGACGACCGCCCAGAAGGTCTGCCCCACCGGCCCGACCTGCACGCGGGCCGCGCAGATCAGAAACTCGTCGGCGAACGCGGCGACGTAACGCCAGCGTTTGCGCAGGCGCCGGCCTGCGCCAAGCACCGGCATCGGCCGCGGTGGCAGCGGCAACTCAGGCCTACCCGGCCCGGGTCCGCGCCAGGGCAGCTGCTCGAGCCCCGGCCCCATCGGAGCTACTCGATCTTGGCGATCAGGTCGCCGCTGTTGATCGCCGCACCGACCTCGACCGGGAGGGAGCTGACCTTGCCGGAGCGATGGGCGGTGATCTCGTTCTCCATCTTCATCGCCTCGATCACGCAGACCAGGGCCCCCTCCTCGACCTCGTCGCCCTCGGCTACCTCAACCTTGAAGATCGAGCCCTGTAGCGGCGCGACGAGATCCTCGCTCGCTGAGGCCGCGGCCGTCCCTGCCTTTCGGTCTCGCCTGACAGGGCGCTTGGCGCCGTTGGCTCCGGCCGAGGCGCTCGTGCCCAGGGCCTCCCCGATCACCTTCACGCCAAACAACTTGCCACCGACCTCGACCTTGTATTCCCGGCTGGTGAGTTCGGCCTCGGCGCCGTCCGGGGCGCTCGCGGGGCCGGCTGCGTCCGCCTCCGGCGTCAGTGACCTCAGCCACTCCTGATCCTCGGTCAGATCGCGGCAGGTCTCGCCGTTGGCCCACTGCTCGGTTGACATGATCGCCGTGTGGAAGGGGATCAGGGTTGTCAGGGTGCCAACGTCGTACTCGCCCAGCGCCCGGATCATCCGGCGCGTGGCCCGCTCGCGGTCGACGTCCCAGGTGATCAGCTTGGCGACCATCGGGTCATACAGCGGCGTCACCTCGCCTCCGGCCTCGAGGCCGGAATCGACGCGGACGCCCGGACCCGAGGGCTCCTTGTAGCGGTCGACCTTGCCCGGCGCGGGCGTGAAGTTCAGATGCGCTGCCTCGGCGTTGATCCGGCACTCGATCGCGTGCCCGCGCAGTTCAACCTCGTCCTGCGTTACCGACAGGGCCTCGCCGGCGGCGACCATGACCTGCTCGCGAACGATGTCGATCCCGGTGATCATCTCGGTCACGCAATGCTCGACCTGGACGCGGGTGTTCATCTCGAGGAAGAAGTAGTCGTCGCCGACCTGCAGGCCCTCGATCGTGCCGGCGCCGCGGTAGTCGACCGCCCGGGCGGCGTCGGTCGCGATCTTTCCGATCCGCTCCCGCATCTCCTCGTCGACGTGGGGGCCCGGGGCCTCCTCGATCAGCTTCTGGTGGCGCCGCTGAATCGAGCAGTCGCGCTCACCGAGGTGGATCACGTTGCCCTTGCTGTCAGCCAGCACCTGGACCTCGACGTGCCGGGGATCGTCGAGATAGCGCTCGAGATAGACCCGGTCGTCGCTGAAGAACTTCTCACCCTCGCGGCCCGCCCCCTCGAAGGCGTCGGCGAGGTCGTCGGCGGTGAGCGCGACGCGGAAGCCCTTGCCGCCGCCGCCGCCGACGGCCTTGCAGGCAATCGGGTAGCCGATCGCCTCGGCCAGCTCCGTCGCCGCCTCGATGTCGGCTGCGGGCTCGGTGTCGCCGGGCACGATCGGCACCCCGGCCTCCTGCATGATCTCGCGGGCCTTGGTCTTCGAGCCCATCGCTTCGATCGCCGCGGCCGGGGGCCCGATCCAGGTCAGGTCCGCTGCTTCGATCGCACGGGGGAAATCTGGGTTCTCGGCGAGGAAGCCGTAGCCTGGATGGATCGCATCGGCACCCGCTTGGGTCGCCACCTCGATGATCTTCGGGATCTTCAGATAGCTCTCGGCCGGTACCGCCGGGCCGAGTAGGAACGCCTCGTCGGCGAAGCGGACGTGCGGCGCATCGCGGTCGGCCTCCGAGTAGACGGCGACACTCGCGATCCCCATCTCCTTCAGGGTTCGCATGACGCGGATCGCGATCTCGCCGCGGTTGGCGATCAGAACCTTCTCAAACATAGGCGCGGGAGGATAGTCGGCGCTCGGCCCAGCCGAGTGGGTGATCTAGGATCGGCGCCCGATGGATGATCAATCGAGCGGAACTCGACCGGCCGCGCCGCTGACCGAAGAGGCGCTGGTGCGCAGCATCCGCGTGATCAGGATCGCGATCTTCGGCGGCGTCCTGGCGATCGCCGGGGCAACGATCGCCTTCCTGCAGATCGCCGACGCCCCCGCCGTGCCGCTCCTCCCCCTGGCGGCCACGGTCGTCGTCGTCGACATCGCCTTCCTGGTGATCTTCACCCGCCAGCGCAACAAGGCGCTGGCGGACATCCGCCGCAGCGAAGGCCGGGTCGTCTAGAACTCCGGGAACGCGTCGGAGACGTCGAGAGCTTCGAGCGCATCGCCGACGGTGCGGTCGAGAGCGGAGCGGGCGACGAGGTCGTCTTCGATCACCAAGGCCTGGAACCACGGAAGATCGACGTCAACGCCGCTGTCCTTGCTGGTGCCGTGGAAGCGGATGCGGAGAATCGCGACCTCATCCTCCCGCTGGTAGCTCTCGATCTCGACGTGAATCTGCTCCCAGGGCTCATGCAGGTGGGTCCAGAAGAGCTTGAAGCCCTCGTGGCCCCGGTACAACGGCTGCGTTCCGGGGAACGAGGCGGAGGTGTGCCACTCGACGTCGGGGGCGAGGAACTCAAGCGTGCGCTCGAGTTCGCCCTCGTTCCAAGCGCCATATGCCGCACGGATTCGCTCGAGCAGGTCGCTGGCCATCGCCCTCTATCTTGTCACCCGCAGCGCGATGCGCCAAACAAGGCGCCGAGACGGGCCGCCGCTCAGGCCGCCAGGCGAGACTGGGCGCCGTCGAACCAGATCACCTCGTCGCGGGCGGGGCCGACGCCGACGAGCTTGATCGGGACGTCGACGGAGTCGCTGATGTAGCGCAGGTAGTTGCGGGCCGCCTCAGGAAGGTCCTCCTCGGCGCGGCAATCGCCGAGCGGCTCTTCCCATCCGGGTAGCTCGTCGTATTCGGCGGAAGCGTGATGGAGCACCGACTGGTGGTAGGGGAACTCCTCGAAGGTGGCGCCCTCCTCGCCGCGGTAGCGGACAGCCACGCGGAGGGTGTCGAGGCCGCTGAGCACGTCGAGCTTGGTGATAACCAGCCCCGTCATGCCGTTGAGGCGGACCGCGTAGCGGAGCGCGACCAGATCGAGCCAGCCGCAGCGACGAGCGCGGCCGGTCGTGGTTCCGACCTCCTGGCCGACCCGGCCCAGATGATCGCCGACCTCGCCGTCGAGCTCGGTCGGGAAGGGCCCTGAGCCGACCCTGGTCGAGTAGGCCTTGGTGATCCCCCAGACGTCGTCGATGTCGCGCGGTCCGACCCCCGCTCCGATGCAGGCAGCGCCCGCAACCGGATTCGAGGACGTGACGAACGGGTAGGTGCCGTGGTCGAGGTCGAGGAGAACCCCCTGAGCGCCCTCGAAGAGAACTGAGCGGCCCGCGTCGAGCGCGTCCCAACAGAGGTGAGCCGTGTCCGCGATGTGCGGCTCGAGACGGTGACCGTAGGTGACGTACTCCTCGGTCATCGTGTGCAGATCGAGCGCCGGATCCTTGGCGTGGGGTCGCAGCATCTGCCGCTTCGGTTCCATCGCGGCCATGATCTTTTGCCGGAGGATCTTCTCGTCGAGCAGATCCTGGACCCGGATTCCCAGGCGCGATGCCTTGTCGGCGTAGCAGGGGCCGATACCGCGGCGAGTGGTGCCAATCTTGAGGCTGCCCAACTGCTGCTCGCCGGCTGTATCGAGGAGCACGTGGTAGGGCATGATCAGATGGGCGTTGGCGCTGATCCGCAAGCGCCCGGTGGCGACGCCGCGGCGCTTGAGGCCCTCGATCTCCTCGATGATGATCCCCGGGTCGAGGACGACGCCGTTGCCGATCGCACAGGTTGTGCCGGGGTGCAGGATCCCCGAGGGGATCAGGTGGAGCTTGAACTCCTCGTCGCCGCGCACGATCGTGTGGCCGGCGTTGTTGCCGCCCTGAAAACGCACCACCAGCTCCGCCTGCTCGGCGAGCAGGTCGGTGACCTTTCCCTTTCCCTCATCGCCCCATTGGGCGCCGACTATGACCAAGCCCGGCATGAGGAGAGCAGACTACGAAAGCTCGCGGGCCGACGGCGCCGGCGCAGTGCGGGGAGAATCCAGCGGCACGTTCAATCGGAGCCGTAGCCGAGCACGCCAGGGGATATCTGCACGCGGCGATCGTCGCCGGGAAGCTCCAGCGGATCGCCGCAAACCTCGACCAGACGCGAGGTGATCCGCTCTCCGAGCTGCTCGCGCAACTCGCGCTCGCTGAGGTTGGTCGTGACGAGAATCGATCGCTGGTCCGAGTAGCGCCGGTCGATGATCGCGTAGAGCTGCTCGAGCACCCACTCGGTTCGGTTCTCGGCGCCGAGGTCGTCGAGGTGCAGCAGGTCGACTGAGATCAGCCGGTTGAAGAAGGTGAAGTACGTATCCTCCCCGGCCTCACCGTCGAAGGTGCGCCGGAT
>Ga0307378_10013141_pt1 | contig 10501 bp, 3 predicted proteins | sample UN1MG_FD_202238 | JGI IMG/M metagenome (GOLD analysis project Ga0307378, IMG submission 202238) | Soil microbial communities from Risofladan, Vaasa, Finland - UN-1 | ecosystem: Environmental > Terrestrial > Soil > Coastal area > Acid sulfate soil | place: Finland: Risofladan, Vaasa | collected...
CGCGCTTACCTCTATTTTCAGTTCCGAGTCTTTTCTTTGCTATAAGTTTTTTAATACTATTAGCATAAGCACTTTGGATTTCACCTTGTCTTGGAGAAAGCTTTTGCTTATTCATAACAAGATCCGTAATAGCATCTAAAGCTTCATTGGATATCTCTCCACTTTCATTAAAGCTTTTAAAGTCAGCATCAGATATAGCATCAGCATTTTTGATAAGCTCATTGACAGCATTTGCATTATTAGTTCGAATAGCTTCTTCTTTATCACTGAGCTTAGTTTGAGTTTTAACCTTTTGAGCTATATCATTTAAACGTTCATCAGATACATTGCCATTATCTACAAAATCAGCATATTCTTCTTCAGAGATCTCCTCTTGGAATTCTGGAGTAGCTTCGGCAGTAGTAGCTTCTTCAGCTGCTTTTTGTTCTTCAACTTTGGATTTGCCTTTTACAACTTCTTTACCTTTTTCTACAAGCTCTTCAGCTTTCTTTCCAACATCAGATTTTTTAAATTTATCAACAGCTTCTTTACCTTTTTTAAATATTGTATTATATAAATCTTTAGCCTTTCCTGTTAAGCGATCTGTAGTTAACTTGGTTCTCTTTGGAGCATTTTCTTCTCCTTCTTTAGTGTATTCATTAAACCAGTCAGTAGATAAGCCACCAGATACTATTGGATTACCAAATTCATCAACACTTTGATTAATTGTTAATGGAGTAGCTTTTTTACCGAGTATAAGATTAGCTTGATTTTGTTTTGCTTCAACTAAAATTAAAGACAAGGCTTGCATTTGTTTAGCATATGCAGCTTCAATATCATTGATCTTATTGTTCTTTTCTTTTTCAGTCATTGCATCATTCTCCTGAACATCTTGAATATTCTGTTTAGCAATACCTTCAACTCTTTCTATTTCTCGCGTTGCAAAAGTTTCTGCAGCATTATTACGAAGTAAGGCTTTCATACCTTTTACATTGAGCCTTTCTCCTTTTTCCTTAACAGCCTGGAAGTCGTCAAACATACCATCGAACTCTTTCTTTTCTTCTAAAGAAATGTTTTCGTTCTCTACAAGACTTCCCATGAATTCATTATATAATTCACCTCTTTCTCCAGCTACTAAATTTGAAAGTGTATTTACAATAGTGTATCGTTGGAAATCTAATTCAGCATCAGTTCCTTGTTTGTTGATTATTTCAGTAAGATTTTTTTGAGCATCCCATAAGCGATAGTTTTCATCTGCTTTACGGTTTATAAGCGTACCTATATTAAATCCACCCCCAACTATACCACCCATAGCGGCTGAAATAACTTTTGTTCCTTTATTTTCTTTAGATTTAAAGAACTCAAAGAAATCATTATTATAAGGCATTTCTTCTCCTGTTACTTCTGCAAAAGCTTTCTTTTTAGCCCATTCTTCATAACTTTCTTGATACATTTCTTCAACACCTTCAGGAACAGCTTTACCTATAAGCCTTCCTACCCCTTTGAATATAGGAGCAATACTATATCTAAAGTTATTACTTGATACAGCCATTTGCTGTGTGGCATTAAATAATCTACCACCTTTGGAAACAGGATTTAATCCTTTTACAGCTTTACCAAGACCTTTCCATCCACCACCAAAAGTAAGTCCAAATGAAGCCATATCTATAGGCAGCCATTTAGCATTATTAGATACTGTATTAGACATCATATTTGCCAAATCTTCATCGGTATATATTTTATTACCGTTGGCATCTTCCATGTCTTTATATTGGTGGGCTAATTCAGCAGCATTTACCATCCCGGAAAGAACGTTACCGGTAAGACCACCACCAACAGCTTTAGCTATTCCTCTACCTGCAGTAGTTAATCCTTGTTCAGTAAGAAGTTTACCGACAAGTCCTCTACCACTATTAGCTACAATTTGTTCTGCTGCAATTTTTGTTGCTCCACTAATTGCTGTTCTACTGGCAATTGCATCTAATCCACCAGCTAATAAATTACCACCTGCATATGCTGCTGCTATAATACCTACCATTTGTGGTATTATTTCGGTCATTTGCATACTATAAAATTTAGGATTTAATAAAGCTTCCCATCCTAATTTATCATGTTCTAATTCCTCTGGTAAAGCAGCCTTAAATTTTTCTGCCATTTCTTCACCAGCATTCTGTAATCCTCTTGAAACCCAATTGCCCCTGGCCCAACTATCATCAAAATAACTCATACCTACTTCAATGATATCTCCAGCGCCTTTAATTACACCATTGCCAATACCTCTGGCAAGACCAATCCCTACTTCTTGAACAAAAGCTCTGTCTGTATATTCAGGACTCCATGTAGTAGGATCATCATAACGAGGGCGTTTATTTATAGTAGATCCTTTACCTAATGAAATATTTGAAAATATTGTATTTTCTGTTTGCTTTCTCTCTGCAGGAGTATTACCCATAGCATTACCAACCGGTAACAATGGTTCTTCTTCCTCTTGCTGTTGAACTTCTTGCTGAGCATGTCTTGGATCCATGTAAGGATCATTTACAGGTGCTTGTGTAGATTGAGGATTTGAAGTTTCTTCTTCAGTAGTAAGCTGTTTGTATAGATCTAAAATATTTTCCATAATAAATGGTTTGTTAAAATTACTTTTGTTGTAGTTTAATCATATTCAACCATATGTTTGCTAAATCTGCATTAGCTTGTTTGCCTTGCTCGGTAGTGGTATTGTTGTTTATATTAGTAAGCCATTTGTTTATTAAAACTTCATTACTAACACCTTGCTTATATGATTTAAGATCCTCTTGAATATTTCCTGCATATGGACTCATAAGTTCAGAAAAGTATTGTTTATCAATAGCTTTTTTAACTGTTTCAGGATTAATTCCTTCTTTGCCTTGATATTGATTACTTACATAATCAACTGCAGAATAAAAGCCTTTCATCATTTCATATCTGTTTTGCTGTCCGGCAGAATTAGAACCATAATATTGCTCTCCTTCTGCGCTAAAAGCCGGAGAGGTATATACTTTATTTTCTAATACCTTATCAGTTTCTAAAGCCATAGCTTCTTGTTCGGCGCTCATTGCTTGAAGCATTCCAATTCTTTGTTGAGCAAGATTATCCTGGTCAACTAAAGGCTGTACATTATCATCATCACCAACAGAATTTTGAATAGCTCTTGCAGTATCATGATCTGTTAAATCAATTTCTTTATAATAGAGATCTTTGGTTTTTTCATTTCTTAAAGCAATAACAGTAGTCATAGCTAAATTATCTCCACCGTTTTGTCCTCTATAACCGGCAATATTATCTTTGGTTTGTTGTTCATCAAGAGTTTTGTTATCATCATTATAAGCATTCATAATAAGAGTCGCATTCCCTTCGGTATCAGTTCCTTTAAAAGCTGTATATATTCCTTCATTTATATAATTGCCTTTATTTGATTCTCTATTTGGCTTATTATCTCCGGCCATTAAAACGCCATCCATTCTAAACATTTTTTCATCAGGGGAGAAGTCTTTTATTATATTATTTTCAATAGTATAACCTTGTCCGCTACCATCTTCATTTTTTCCAAAAATTCTATTGACTATTTTACCGGATTGTAATGGCATGAATTCATATGATTCTCTTAAACCATAATTTTCATTGAAAGCTTTCGCCCATATTTTTCTACCGAGTCCTGGAGTAATATCAGTTATATCAAAGCCTTCTTCATCTAATGCTCTTTTGGTTGATGTAAGAGTATTTTTATTTCTTAACATTTTTGCAAATTGAGGATCATCTTGTTTTAATGATTCTATCATGCCTTTTTCTTTCCATTCACCTTCAAGCTTATCAATTGTTATTTCAGGTGGTAATTTAGTATGTAAAGTTTGATAATTACTAATCCAACTATTTTCAATTACTTTTTTAGAAGCTGTGTTTTGAGCATCATATTTTGCTCTTGCCATAGCTTCTCTATAAGCTAATTGCATTTTCATAGTATTTGAACCAGTACCACCATAATTCATCTTTTTAGCAAATACTACAAGTTCTTCCCATGTAGGTTCTGGTCTGTCCGGATAAGTTAAAGCATAATTGGATCTAATCTTAATAGCATTACTTTCATTGGACATTATTTTCTCCATAGGAATATCTGTACCATAATCAAAATTAGCTGAAGGTGGTATTTCTATTTCAGCCATCATACCTTTGTAAGTGATTTTACCACCATTAGGATTTTTATCATAATCTTCTGCAGATTGTAAATCAGTAGGAGTAAGTAAATGTCCTAATCCTTTTTCTTGAATCTCCCATATTTTAGCTAAATTCTTTCTGTTCTCTTGATAGGTAATAGCTTCATCAGAACGCATAATATCATTTGTAATGCCACCAAGAACAGATAAGCCACCTTGTTCCATAAAATGCTTACGAGATCCACCACTGTTCCTTAAATGGTCTGTAACTTGCTTCTGAGCTGTCTTAATACGATTGTTAATACGAAGTCTGTCTTTTTCTAAAAGAGTATCAGCCATAGCATAAGCTCGTTCATACATCAATTGCTCTTGCTGTTGAGCAACGACTTCACGATCTTTATCTTGCTGGATGCGTTGATCCATTTGTCCAAGAATAGCTAAATCACGATTAGCACCTTCAGTTGTATTAATATTTTGTTGTAATCCTATTAGTCCTTCCATGATTATCTTGATATTGCTTTTTGGTAAAATGGTGAATTTGGATCTGTTGGATCAATTAGAAATCCGGGATCTATATTAGGGCCTTTTGGTAATAAAAACTTTGGATCTATATCTACTCCTTTTGGTAAACTATCAAACCATTGTTGCGGAGTTTGTCCAGAGCCGGGAACAGTTGGGCCATATTGTTGCAAAGATGGTAGCATATTTGTTTTACCAGTATTAGGTCTAAATTTTTCAAATATATTACTTGGATCTGAAGGGGTTGTAATAGATTCCTCAGGAGCTACTACGTTTGGAACTGTAGTAGGGGTGTCTGGTAATAATTGGTTTTGTTCAATTGGATCTTGTTTAAAAGTGTCTTTATATTTACTTGGAAACAATAATGACATATCATCCTTTTTAAAAGCTTCTGGAGCATTTTCTAAATTCATTGTTGATAAATCAAGATTAGGATTTGCTATCATATGATCCATTGCTTTATTCATAGCATTTACATCTGTATTATTTCTTGCAAATTTATCCATAGCTTGTTTTTGAGAAGGAGATAAAGCATTGAGTTTTTCAAGAGCAGAAACAGTAAGCCCTTCTTGAACTTTAGTTTGTGCTTTATCCCTATCATAAGCACTTTTAGTTCCGGCTTTACCTTTACCATCATCTTTCATAGCTGGATCAAAACCAAATATCTTTTGCATAAATAAACTACGAGCCATATCTGAAGGAGATCCCGGACCTGTTTCTCTTTGAGTTTTTAAAGCTTCCATGAGTTTTGCGAATCCAGCTGTAGCCAGTTGCTTGCCTTCAAGTTGTTTTGTTTTAGCTTCAGTATATTTAATGCCATGATTTGCAATATCCCTATTGATATCAACTTGATCGATATATTGAATAGCTTGACCATATTGTGCAAAGGCACGATCTTTAGCTTCGTAATCTGCAATCTGTACTCCAATAAGACCTTTTGTTTTAGCTTGTTCCAATGAGCCTAAATTACCAAGTACAGTAGCTCTATTACCTGCAGAAGCATTTACTATTTGAGCAAGTCCACCTTGATAGATATCAGCTATCTGGTTTTTCATAGCAGCTTCAATCTCAACAGGAATTCCTTCTTTGGATTTAGCCATTAATTGAGCTGTATAGCTTTTAATAGCATTAGACACATCTTCTGTCCTTAATGGTATTTTAGCATTTTTAGCTTGATTGTTACCTATTAAACCCATAGCCATTCCCATAACAGCATCGATAGGTAATTCTTTCTTACCAGGCTCGTAATTGAATTCTTGTGAACTTAAAGAATCTAATGATAATTGATTATTTAGAAATTCTTCTGCAGCATTGGTTACAGGAGAAGCTTCTGAAGTAGATTTTTCTTCTTCTTTCTTTTTTACTTCTTCAGTTTTTGCAGCTTCTTCTTCAGGAATTTCATATTTATCTTCAAGAGATTGTTGAGGAAAATCAGATTCCTTTACTAAATCTTGTGCTACTGGTGGTTCAGGTTTATTGTATTTATTTATATAAAAACCAGTTTTAGTTTCAGCCATTGCTCCACTTTTTAAAATGTCAGGAATAGCAGAAGAAACAAAATTGTAAACTTGATTAGAATGATTAGCCCATAGATGCATATTAATTTTATCATCTTTTATTAATTGAGCCATTTGACGAGGAAATGTACTTCCTCTTCCGCTTAAAAATAATTGTTTTTCGCCTTTATCATTAGGAAGCATAGAAGCTCCATTTAATAATTCCGGAAAATCTTTTAAAGCTTGTTCTCCATCACCTTTCTCACTAAATTGAATTCTTTTAAATGTTGGTTTGCCATCTTTAGTTACACCTTTTTCAAGAGTAGCTTCGGATAATAAATTTTCTAAATTTCTATATTTAGAATATTCATTTTGATTAAAAGTATTTTGTTCAGTAATATGATCATTAATTACATCTATATTACCACCACCAACATATTCTTTATATAAATCTCTCCGCATAGCTTCTTTAGTGCCTTGCTCAACTTTTAGATTACTAATAGCATCATTTCTTTTTTTGAATTGTTCTTTTGATTGTTCTTTATTTTTTTTAATAGTTTTTTCTTCTGGAGTTAATATAGCCGTTGTTCCTAAAGCAAGAGCATCAGCCTCTTTAGACTTTATGATCTCAGTAGAAGTTATAGGCTTTAATCCATATTGTTTTAAAGCAGAATTATAGATATCTAAATATCTATATCCGGAAACATTATCATCAGTTTTAGAAGAAAGTTTACCACTTTGTATATGATCTTTCGCATTTGAATATCCTTCAAAATGAACACCAGCAGCTATAGAATCTAATGATAGATTAAGAGGATTTTTAGCAGCTATTTTTTGAGCTTCAGGAATAAGTACATTCTCTGCATAATAAGAGAAATAGGCTTCTTGTAAATTTGGTTGATTTCTAAAATCTTCCATAGTACCATCAAAATTAAAAGCACCAGACTTTTCAGCAAAAGATTTTATTCCCATTACACCATTTGGAGTATTATTTAACCATGAAGCTAAAAATTGATATTTACCAGAAGCAGTAGATATCCTTTTTCTTGGTTCAATAATTTTACCATTTTTATCTTTCTTCCAATCAGGTTGAGCCGCATAAGGATTAGACTCACCGCCAGATTCAACTTTAGCTATACCTACTCTAAGGTTAGCTATCATTCTTTGTAGTTCTTGTTCGTTCATGATCTTTTAACTTAAAATTCCTAATTGTCTTTGTCTTAAAGCTTTCAAATTACTCATTGATTCTAATCCCTCTGAACGTGCATATTCTTCTTCCATTTTAGCATTTGCAACAGCATCATTCCCAAGATTATATTTTTTTCTATTTTCATTATATTCCTTTTGTGCTTTTGAATGTCCAATAATAGCAGAACCGGCTCCTACTCCAGCTCCTATTACAGCACCCCAAGGACCAAAAGCCATACCAGCTTGTGCTCCTTTACTTGCTGATAATGCTATTTGTCCACCGGCTTTTCCAGGACCACCACCTTCAGCACTTGAATCAAATTGTTTTCCACCAAAAGCATTTCCAACAAATTCATATCCTTGTGCTCCTGCCATTGCATAATCGGCAACGTCTGGGCTTTGCCCTTTTGGTTTTACAGCTGGTTTAGATTTGCCTTCAGGTATATTAATGTTTTCTCCCCATGTTTGTTTTGCAACCTCTCCATTATAAGGAGTATTTAAACCACCAGTGGTTATTGGATTATTTTTTTGAAATGCTTCAAACCCTTCCATACTTAATCCTTTATTTGCGTTATCTTCTAATTCTTGTGAAGTTTTAACAGCGTATTTAGATTTGTTTTTTGTTTGAACCAATTCTTTATTAGGATCATCATCGCCAAAACGACCTATGAAATCATTTAGCGCGCTATCTTCATAATCATAAGATTTCACAAAGTCTTTAAGATAAGGATTGTCTGTTGCCATTTTAATTATAATTATTGGTGGCTATATCGCAAGTCATTAAGCACTGCTAATATATCAACTTTATTTTTATTTAAACTCTCTACGGTCATTTCTATATAAACCCAATTACCTCTAATATCTGAAATATTAAAAGCCTGGTTAGTTTCATTAATCATTGGAACGGTGTGATTACCTTCTCTAATCTTATACCAATTATGTGTTCCTAATATAAGTCTATCATAACCTAAATTAGATTTTCCGAATACAGACTTGACTGGATAATCAATATTTGTGATTATTCCCCATTGCTTATATTGGAATACTTTGTCGATATCGGCATTGATATAAAGTCCTAATATTAAATCTGTTTGTACTCCAAAGAAGTTAAGGATGTCGCCTTCGTTTAATTGATGTAAATCAGAACTAAATATATCATTGCCTGGATAAGTTGTTATCGGAGCATATACTTTTTCGTCAAACATTATAAAGAGATCTTTATCATATTGAATAGGAAATTCTCCATTAAAAGTTTCTAACATTTCATTATATGATAACATAAAATTAGTTCCGTTTTTGGTTCTAATTCTAATACAAGTTTCTTTATTCTCTTGATCGAAATAAGCTTCAGTATCAATTATAGGATTTGCTTTGAATCTATTAAAATATTCTATATGCGAAAGATGTTGAGTTAATAATGGTTTAACTCTTTTGATAAACTCTACTTTGCGTTCATCGAAGAAAGTAAAGCCATAATCACTTGTAGTTACCGCTCTCCTAAATGAAGTTCCATAGTTACTTAAAATTTTATGTCCATCTACAACCGTACCGGAGCCTTGCTGTAAGTTAACAGGAGATCCTTCAGCATCATTAATAATCCTGTCGGTGCCAATATATAAAAGTGAAGTTTGCTGTTCTTGTATAGCAAATATTTGTTCATCTTCTTTAGCGAAGTTTGAGATATCACCTTTATTACGTTCCAGTTCTGCATAGAAATTATTAGGTTTAAATCTTGTCCAGGCATCATAATACTCTCCGGCCAGTTTAACATCTGAAACAGCTATTACATGTCCTTGATTTGGATCGTCTTTGAATTTGAAAGGTTTAGGAACATAAGACTTAACACTGTTTACATTAAAATAAGCTTTGTTGATAATTTCACCTCTTGATATATCAAAATTGTGTGAAATAGATTCTCTATAAAATTCATATTGATATGGAAGCTTAGGCTCTACTTGTGATTCTAAAACAACCACATAAGCCCAAGCTGCATTTCTTGTCCAGGTTTCTATGCTTCCTCTATCTCTACCACCACCGCCATTACGATAATCTCTAAATTCAATTTCATCATCACCCCAATCGTTTTTTGTTCTAATATTTAGTGTAACATAAGTATCAGCTCCAACATCAAATATTTGAGAATTATTACTTGATTTAAGTGTTGGAATAGTTCTACTTAATGGTATGTAAGTATTCTGACTATAAGCCTCAACACTTCTTCCACCATAAATAGATTCTCTATTATTTCTAAAAAGATTAATTAATGGAAAGGTATCATAACATTTACCATAAGTACTTCCGCCAAGCCTTGCATGTGTATTGATTGTTGGAAGAAGATTTCCTACAAAAGCATCTGTAAATAGATCTACTGAAGTTTTAATAATTATAGTTTTATAGGCCGGAGAAGTCATTGCTCCATTGAAAAAAGTGTTTTTAGCTCCATCAGCTTGATTATTTCTATATTCCCATTTTCTCGCATATCCGGAATAATACCAGGGTTGTACGGATAAACCAAAAGTATTATTGGAAACACTATTCTCTAAATTAAAAGCAGAACCAGAAATTTCTTCTCCATATAATAATTCTTCAGTTAATTCTATATCTAATTGATCATTGTGTGGTGTGAAATTGGCAAATACAGAAATGTTATAAAAATAACTTTCAAAAGTTCCTGACAGATCTTCTTCTACAGCTCGTCTTGGTAAATCATCAACATGAGTATCACCATCAATTTCACCTTCTAATATCTTTCTTGAAAATTTAGGATATATTTCATTACCGCTATTATAAGTGAAAAATCCACCACCAAAATTACCACCATGTTCTCTTATAACTTCCGGAGTGTGATCAGTATTTAATTTTCCAACAATATTCATTTTGGAATTTTTAATGAATTGATTGGAAACTTTATTAAAATATAAATCAGGAGAATCAAAATACATTAATCTTCTGTGAGTCATTATTCGTCTTGGATCTTTATCACCAGTATATTGATTGTTTTCTCCATATTGATCATAATTTTCAAAACCATTTGATTCATAAGTTGGTCCACCATAATAAGGCATGTTCCATTTGTTTCTTACTTTATCAGGCATCCTATGAGCATCTTTACCATTATCTTGAACTCTGTTTAATGGTGCTGAA